>Ga0222633_1001094_pt1 | contig 16604 bp, 11 predicted proteins | sample AntAcemetageno48_FD_179816 | JGI IMG/M metagenome (GOLD analysis project Ga0222633, IMG submission 179816) | Saline water microbial communities from Ace Lake, Antarctica - #48 | ecosystem: Environmental > Aquatic > Non-marine Saline and Alkaline > Saline | place: Antarctica: Ace Lake | collected...
CAAAAGTGCAGCCCTGATCGGCTTGCGTTCGGTTTTACGGATAAGCGACGGGTAGGCATTCGCACCGCGGATGTCAGTAAATGTTCCGACCCAGCCGAGGACTTTTCCGAATTTGTCAGGCCTCTCCCACGCCGCCGTCCACGCGCAGGCACAGCCGCTCGATCCGCCGGCGATCGCCCGGTCAGCAGGATCATCGCTGAGATTCAGGTCATACGTTTCGACGACGAAAGGAATGATTTCGTCGAGCAGGAAAGTGACGTAGTCGCTTCCGAGAGAATCGTATTCCACGCTGCGATTTCCAGGCTTGGCGTTGTCAGCTTGCTTCGGGAGAAGTCCGGGATTGATGAAAATGCCAATGGTCACCGGCATTTGACCTGATGCGATGAGATTGTCGAAAACAATGGGAGCGCGTAGACCGCCGACGTTGTTCTTGTCGGCATGCCGGAGTCCATCCTGAAAGACCATTAGCGCGGCAGGTTCTGAGCCATCGTACTGGGCCGGAATGTAGACTTCCAACTCACGTCGGGTGCCGGGGAACACTTTGGAATCCGTCCAGCTGTGTCGGTGGAGCTTCCCTTCGGGGACATCGGCACTCTTCTGTGATTCCGGTGCCTCAGGGTAGTATTCAATTTTCACGGCACCGTTGCCGATGATCTGGTCGCCTGCTTTCAACTCGTATTGGAAGTCTTGAAAATTGCCGACGTCTTTCGACAACACGTAGAGCCCCTTGTCATCCAGCTTCACAAGATCGCCAATTTCCTCTCCCGTCGTCCGGTAAGCCGATACCGGTTTATCAGAGATGACGCCAACGATCAGAGTTGTCTCTTCGATCCATTTTAGCTTTCCCGCGAGAAGCGCCTTTTCTCCCCAGCTTGCCCGCACTTTCTTCGTCGCGAGCTCATTGTCTTTGCCGATTAGTTTCGAAAGTTCTTTGGCAGGAGGAGGTGTCCATTTTTTCTCCTGAGAAAAGGCGGGTGCCGCGAGAAACAGGGCGAGGAGGAGGAAGGGGATTCGAAACATTGGGGTGCGATATTGAAGGACTGAGGCTCAAGCCTCAAGCATGTTTTTCTAGCGAAATTTAACAGGGCCAGGTTGGGGGCATAACCCTGGTAAGTCACGCCAGAATGGGCTCGACCACGTGGCCGTGGACGTCGGTGAGGCGAAAATGTCTGCCTTGGTAGAGATGGGTGAGCTGCTCGTGGTCGACTCCCAGAAGATGGAGCATCGTAGCGTGAAAATCGTGCACGTGAACGCCGCCGTCGACGACATTGTAGCCGTATTCGTCGGTCTGGCCGTGGGTGTAACCAGGACGAACGCCGCCGCCGGCCATCCACACAGAAAAGCAGCTCGGATGGTGATCGCGGCCGAAATTGGTTCCGTTGAATTTTCCCTGGCAGTAGTTCGTCCTGCCAAATTCACCGCCCCAAACGACAAGCGTGTCTTCCAGCATTCCGCGTTGTTTCAAATCAGTGATCAGAGCGGCGGAGGCTTGATCGGTCTCGCCGGTTTGCCGTTTGATTCCGCCGGGAAGTCCGCCGTGCTGGTCCCAGCCCTGGTGGTAGAGTTGAATAAACTGCACACCTTTCTCGGCGAGACGACGTGCGAGGAGACAGTTGGCAGCAAAGGTGCCCGGGGTGCGGGCGTCTTCGCCGTAGAGCTTGTAGGTGGCTTCGGACTCTTCTTTCAGGTCGGTGACCTCTGGGATAGAGCTCTGCATGCGGAATCCCATTTCGTACTGGGCAATGCGGGTTTCGAGAGCAGGGTCGCCGCTCTTTGCGAGTTGAATGCGGTGCAGCTCTTCGAGCCGGTCGAGCATCATGCGGCGGGACTTTCGGTCGAGTCCATCCGGATTGTTGAGATAAAGGACGGCGTCTTTGTCCGCCCGGAAACGCACGCCGTCGTGTTCGCCAGGTAAAAAACCACTGCCCCAAAGACGGCTGACGAGAGGCTGGCCTCCCTTGTCTTTGGTCACGAGAACGACGAAGGATGGAAGGTTATCGTTCGTCGATCCGAGTCCGTAAGAAAGCCATGAGCCGATGCTCGGTCGTCCTGCAATTTGCGAGCCGGTTTGCATGAATGTGACGCCGGGACCGTGATTGATCGCCTCGGTGTACATGGAGTTCACGACACAGATGTCGTCTGCGATTTTGGCAGTGTGAGGAAGCTGGTCGCTGAACCATGTGCCGCTGTCTCCGTGTTGAGAAAAGGCGAACGGGCTGCCGACAAGAGGAAGACTGGCCTGGTTTCCCGACATTCCTGTGAGGCGTTGGCCCTGGCGGACGGAGTCAGGAAGTTCCTTGCCTTGTTCCTCATTCAGCCGCGGCTTGTAGTCGAGAAGGTCGAGATGGGACGGGCCTCCAGCCTGGAACAAATAGATGACGCGCTTTGCTTTCGGTTCGCCTGTGAGGTAGCGGGGCGGCCCTCCGCGGGGCGGCCCTCCGCGGGGCGGCCCTCCGTCGGGGGCAACCTGTCGAGCTTCGGATTTTTGCATCATGCTCGCGAGCGCGACGCCTCCGAGACCGCTGCCGAATCGGGCGAGCGCGTCGCGACGGGTGAGACCGAATGGTGAGTCGTGACCGGTGCAATTCATGAGTCAATAGTTGTTAGCCCTTCTCCTAGTCCTACTCTCATCGCTTCGTGATGCTTTCGTCGAAGTTCATGAGTGTGGAAACCAATGTAGTAACTGCGGCAAGATGAGCGAGGTTCTCTGATTCGGAGGCAGGGCTGTCGCCTAGATCGAGTAATTTTTTCGCGCTTCCGGGCGAGCCACTGAAGTGTGATTGTTGCTCTGTCAGGATACTGTTCAGGATGGGCTTCTCCTCTGCATTCGGGCGACGACTCGTGAGCCGGAGAAAGGCATCGTCGATCAGGGCGTCGTCGTTCGTTCCGTGTTTAGTGACGAGATTTTCTGCAAGGTGCCGTGCCGCTTCGACGAACTGCGGGGAGTTCAGAAGGACGAGTCCTTGAAGAGGGGAGTCAGTGCGCTCGAGTCGGACGCGGCAGACATCGCGCTTGGAGGCATTTAGCGTCGTCATCATGGGCGCCGGAGCCGTTTGCTTCCAGTAGGTGTATAGGCTGCGGCGGTAGAGGTCGTCGCCTTTTCCCGGTTTGGATGGCTTGAACGAAACGGCGATGTCGTAGGGTTTCACTGACGGCCCACCGAATTTTTCGACGAGAAGGCCGCTCACGGCGAGGGCGTTGTCGCGCATCATTTCAGCGGTGAGACGTGGAGCGGGATAGCGATAGAGGAGATGGTTCTCTGGATCCCGTGAGGTGTATTCTCCGGACTCGATATCCGAACTTTGGCGGTAGGTCGCGGAGAGAGCGATCTGCTTCAGGAGATGACGAAGATCCCATCCGTGATCAATGAAATCGCGGGCAAGCCAGTCGAGCAGTTCCGGGTGGGTCGGCGGGCGCCCCTGGCTGCCAAAGTCTTCGGAAGTGGAAACGAGTCCGGTGCCGAAAAGCATCTGCCAATAGCGGTTTACGGCGACTCGGGCGGTGAGGGGATTCGACGGGTCGACTGTCCAACGGGCGAGGCCGAGTCGGTTGGCTGGCGCGTCGTCGGGGAAAGTGTTGAGCCATTCCGGCGTGGCGGGGGAGACCGGTTCGCCCCGATTTGTATAGGCACCACGGTTCAAAATGTAGGACTGACGCGGTGTTTTCTTCTCCGCCATGGCCATGATCTCTGGAATAGCTTTGACGACTTCACTCCGTTGTTTTCTGAGGGCTGTCAGCTTTTCGAATTGTTTCGAGTAAGCCTCGTCAGCGCGTGCGAGATAGGTTTGGATGTCCGGGGCAGTATTTACTCCATCAATTTCCCGGGGCGTCAATTCGCGATCGAACACTTTGAAGTCGTCGACGAGTCCGTTCTTAAATCCGTTGTCCCGCATCCGCTGGCCGATCACGATGGTGTCGCTGCCGCCGCCAACAATCTCGCGCGTGAGGTTGTCTCTTACGGTTTCGGTTTTGATGGGCTTCCCATCGACGTAGAGGCCGACGCCGGATGCCCTGCTGGAGCCGTCATAGGTTACGGTGACGTGTTTCCATTCGCCGACTGGTAACTGGTCTTTCGCGGTGACGCGGATGGCATTGCCGGGATAGAAATGGATGAGCGCGAAGCTGAGCTTGCCGTGCTCGATCAGCAGTTCGTAGCCTCTGCTGGCCGCGTCGGTCCAAGCTTTTGATCGGGAAAAAACGACGGCGCGGTGTTTTTGGTCGGGAGTCTGCAACCAGAGCGAAACGGAAAACGGATCGTCGCGGGTGAAATTCCCGACCTTCAGTTTCACTCCGTCATCTCCAGTTAGCTTGACGGCTTTTCCCGTTTTTCCGGGGACGAGCTTGTTGTTGGCAAGTTTAAGCTTCTCTGACTCTTCGAAGGTAACCGAAGCGATCGGTTCTGGAAAGGGGGATTCCTCTTTGGTAGCACTTTCGAAATCACTCTTCGCGGCGTCGGCAATTTTCGAGAGCCCTTTTTCTGCCTGCGCGATCTCGGATTGTAGTGTTGCCAGGTTTTTCTCCTGTTCTTCTGTAGGCAGCCACAAAGTGGGAGTCGGAACTGACGGGGTGAAAAACGAATACAGTCCGGCCTCGTCGATGTTGGCGAAGAACGACGACATCTCATAGTATTCCTTTGTCTTGATCGGGTCGTATTTGTGATCGTGGCAGCGGCAACATTCCATGGTCAGCCCGAGAAACGCGGTTCCATAGGTGTGCAAGCGGTCGGAGACATACTCGACGCGAAATTCCTCCGGGACACTTCCTCCCTCGACCTTTTGCGGATGGAGGCGGTTGAAGGTGGTTGCCAGAATCTGATCGCGGGTTGGGTTGGGAAGGAGATCGCCGGCGAGCTGCCAGGTGATGAAATCATCGTAGGGCAAATTTTCTTTAAAGGAGCGAATGACCCAGTCGCGCCACTGCCAGACGTTGCGGTCGCGGTCGACCTGGAACCCGTAGCTGTCGGAGTAGCGAGCCACGTCGAGCCACTCGGCCGCCATCCGTTCGGCATAGAACTCAGTTTTAAAAAGCCGATCGACGATTTCTCCAAACGCCTCGGGGGAAGTATCTGCGATAAAGGCATCGACCTCGGCTGGAGTTGGCGGCAATCCGGTTAGATCAAAGGTTACGCGTCGAATCCATTTCTCACGGCTTGTTTCCGGGGATGGCGAAAAGCCCTCTTTTTCCAAACGGGCAAGGATGAAGGCGTCGATTTCGTTTTGGGTCCATCCCCGCCGGTCACCGCTGGGCCGGTCACCGCTGGGCCGGTCACCGGCGGAACTGTTTTCCGGCACATCCACACTGTCGGGCACTGGTACGAAAGACCAATGTTGCTCGTACTCCGCCCCTTCTTCGATCCAGCGGTCAATGGTTGCGATTTCTGCTGCCGAAAGCCTCATTTTTGCTTCGGGCGGCGGCATGAGGTCGGCCGCATCGTCGTTGTGGATTCGCCAATGGACTTCGCTCTTTTTCAACTCTCCCGGAACGACGCCGGTGACGCCGTCGAGATCGGCTGTGGCGTGTTCAAACGTATCGAGCCGAAACTCGGACTTCTGATTTTTCGCGTCCGGGCCGTGACACTTAAAGCATTTGTCCGATAGAATGGGACGGACATCGCGATTGAATGACAGTTTGTCGGCGCGCACAGTCGTGGTGGCCAGCAATAGGACGATGAGGGAAATGCGCTCCATATTCTCTGAGAGAAATGTCCTCATTGTCCCTTATCTCACGGTATTGTGCAGAGAAAATGACTCACGTGAATTCGCTAAAAATTGAATCTGCCTTTCCGGAGACGCTCCGCGAATTGGGCCAAAGTCTTGCCGAACTGGCCATTGACGAGCAGGCGTTGGAGCGTCCGTTGCAGCGCTGCGATCTGGCCGTTTGCGGTGGGACCTGTTGTCACGATGGTGTTTATCTTTCAAATGAGGAGGCCCTGGTGATCAGGGATCTGGTGAGTGACGCGCAGTCAGAATTCGAGGCAATGGGGCTGAATCTTCCTGAGAAAGTTGTCGTGTTCGGGAGTTGGCGCGGACAATTTTCCGGACCAAAAACGGCGACTCATTCCGCCCCGATGCAGGAGATTGCTTCGGATTATCCGGATCATTTTCCGGATACGCGTTGTGTGTTTCTCATGTCAAACTCCCGTTGTGGCCTCCAGGTCCTGGCGACTGATCGCGGGCTTTCGCCATGGCATTTCAAACCGGCCACCTGTTGGATGCATCCTCTCTCCATTGTTCGAGGGCGGGACGGGAAACCGTTGCTGACGTTGTTCGACGAGAGATCGGACCCGCAGAAATACGAGGACTACGACGGATTCGTGTGGCGCACCCACTGTGGGCGAACTTGCAGTGGTGGTTCGCCTGCGCGCAAGATCCTCGCTGAAGAAATCTCGATGATCGAACGACTGGCCGCCTCAGCGGGATGACTCGACCACATCCTCCGGCGCAGCGGGGTTTTCAATCTCCAAGCCCATCTTTGCAGCCCGGTTTTTCCAGAGATTGCGGGCGAATTCCTGCATGTCTTCGCGGGTATCCGCTTCGTCTACAATCTCTAAACCGAGCAGCGTTTCGACGACGTCTTCCATTGTGACCAGGCCTGCCATTCCTCCGTACTCGTCGACAACGATGGCTGCGTGGTTGCGGTTCGCTACGAGATTCTGGAATGCATCTGTCAGCTTTGTAACCTGCGGAATGGAGGCGAGGTCGCGCTTCAGATCGACCAGCGCGACATCGAATTTGTCCTGCGCAGCGGCGAGCAGGATGTCGTGTTTCAGGACGAAGCCTTGAATGTCATCGCGATTCTCAGCGTAGATGGGAATGCGCGAGAAGGGCGAGCTATTGTGGCGATCCAGATATTGCTGGACGGTCGTGTCCTCGGGTAGAGCGAAAACCACGACTCGCGGTGTCATCACCTCGCGCACGGAGATGTCGCCGAGCTGTAGCAGATTCTCCAAAATGCGTGACTCATCCTCCTTTAACTTGCCCTGACGCGTACCAAGCTCGGCCATGACTTTCAGTTCATCGCGACTGAACATGGCCTCGTGGTGGTGGCCTTTGCTGAAAATCTCGATAAACCAAACCACCGGTGTCATGATTTTTGCCAACCAGAAAAGGCAAAAGCTGACCCATGGTGCCCACGCCCTCCAATGGCGTGCCCCGAGGTTTTTCGGAATAATCTCGGACATGATCAAAATCGCAAACGTCATTAAGGCTCCAGCGGCGGCGTCCCATTTACCACCACCAAGACCTGTCACCTGAGAAGCCACGCCCATCGCGCCGACCGTGTGAGCGATTGTATTGAGCGTCAAAATCGAGGTGAGGGGGCGGCTGATGCGGTTTTTCAGGTCTTCCAACCGGGTACCAACGCGCGGACGCTTGTTTTTCAGGTTCGCCACGTAGGGATTCGTGACGCTGAGAATGACCGCCTCCCATACTGAGCAAAAGAAGGAAACTCCGATCGCGACGCAAAAGTAAACGATGAGGTTCGTCCAGGAACCGGTGGCGTTCGGGTCGATAGGACCGGCACTTACCGCCGCGAGGATTGGGTGAAGCATAGTTCCTTATAGCTTGCTGCGAATCCCCGTTGCTTCAAGTCTAAAGGCGGAAGTCGGAACAGGGTCACACCGATGTCCAAACCCCGTTCAGCGGAAGGGAAAGGATCCTGCTAAAAGTCGTTCTTCCACATCATTGACTCGACGGGAAGGGGGGTGCGCGCGTTGTATTTCGCCGATTGTTTGAGGCTGTAGGGTGTCAGGATTTCTCCTTCCACAAGAAAGTAAATCAACTGTCCGACCGGCATTCCTGCGTAAATACGGACGGGTTGTTTTACCGAGATCTCCAACGTCCAGTGATTACAAAAACCGACGTCGCCTTTTCCAGCAGTCGCGTGAATATCGATGCCGAGACGACCAACGCTGGACTTGCCTTCGAGAAAGGGGACTGCCGCATGGCTCTCAGTGTATTCGATCGTCGAACCGAGATAGTTTAGCTGAGGCTCAAGAACGAAACCCTCCTCCGGAATCTCGAAATGATCGATCTCGTTGTGCTCGCGGGCGTCCAGAACGCGGTTGCGGTAGGTGGCGAGATGCTTGCTTAGATGGACGTCGTAGCTGTTCGTCCCGAGACATTCGCGATCATACGGTTCAATCACGATTTCCTTCCGCTCGATTGCTGCGAGAATTTCTGAGTCTGCCAATATCATACCGCTATCATCGATAGGTACGGGGATAGGAATGGGCAAGGTCTTTTTGTGGGCCCTGACGGCGGAAAAGTCGTTGCGGCAAAGGTGGGTGAAGGTCACGATAGACGCAGTATGAGCGAAAAATCTCCTCCTATTGTAGCGATCGATGGCCCGGCAGCTTCCGGCAAGAGCACTGTAGCCCGTCGCGTTGCCTCGGCTCTTGGTGTGGTCTTTGTCAGCTCCGGGGGGATGTATCGGGCGTTCACCTGGTGGGTTCTGGAGAAAAATGTCGACCCGGCTGCAAATGCCGCCGTAGTGGAATTGCTCGGCGCGACCTCTTTCGACTGCGGCGATGACTGTGGCGTGGGGACGATCACGGTTGACGGACAAATGCTCGCGCCAGAGGCGATTAGCGCCGAGCGGGTCAATCGGAATGTCTCCATCATTGCAGCCATTCCCGAGGTTCGGAGTCGACTCGTCGCAGAGCAGCGCGCCTATGGACAATCGAATGGTCTTGTCATGGAGGGGCGGGACATCGGCTCGGTTGTTTTTCCCGACACTCCCTATAAATTCTACATTGATGCCTCGCCGGAAGTTCGTGAGCAACGACGCAGAGCCGAGGGGATCACGGACTCCATCGCGGAACGCGACAAGGCCGATTCAAGCCGCGCAGCTTCGCCGCTTGTTGTTCCAGAAGATGCGGTCGTGGTCGATAGCTCGGATTTGACCGTGGAAGAGGTCGTAGACTCAGTGCTGGCCGCCATTGCTGAGCAGCGGGATCAAGTCTAACCCTATTCTTTACAGGGCGAACTGGTGTCACATAGAGTTCAGGGATGACGATTCAAAAATCCCTCAGCTCGCGTCGGCAGTTTCTCGGTACCACCACCGCCGCTTCGGTGGCTGGTCTCAATCTGCTGACGAGCCGTAAGGCCGCCGCGCGGACTGGTGACGGCATCGTGGTTGGCTCGGGAGAACATGAATACGAGGTCATCCACGCTTGGCCGAAGCTGCCGGATAAATACACCTGGCAGATCACGCACAATGTCGCCGTCGACAGTCAAAATCGTCTTTATGTTATCCACGAAGGCGCGCTCGATCAACCGGATCACCCAGCTATTTTCGTCTTTGATGAGAAGGGTGCTTTCATCAAAGCCTTTGGCAATCAGTTCCAGGGTGGCGGTCATGGAATTGAGGTCAGAAAAGAGGACGGCGGCGAATTTCTCTATGTGACCGGCTATCTGAATATGGCAAAATTTTCCAAGCTGACTCTCGACGGTGAGGAAGTCTGGACGAAACATGCGCCGCTCCAAAGCGGTCGATATGGAGAGGATGAGCCAAAACGAAATACCAAATTGTGGGGCCGCGAGTATTTCCATCCCACCAACTTCGCGTTTCTCGATGATGGAGGTTTTTTTGTCGCGGACGGCTACGGAGCATACGCAATTCACCGTTACGACGCCGCAGGAGAATGGCTGAGCTGTTTTGGAACACCGGGCAAAGCGGATGGCGAATTCGCTACCCCGCATGGTCTCTGGATCGACCGGCGCGGCGACGAACCGCTCATCGTTGTTGCTGATCGAGCCAATTCCCGGCTCCAGTGGTTCACGATCGATGGGGAGCATCGCGAGACGCTGGATGGTTTCATGCTTCCCGCGAATCTCGATCAGCAAGGAGACCTGCTTCTCGTGCCGGATCTGAGCGCGAGAATTACGCTGCTCGACGCAGAAAATAATCTCATCCACCTCGGTGAAGATCCCGACTGGAGGGCTGAAGTTCTCAAGGATAAAAAAGCGATGCGCAGTAATCCTGAGGGATGGGTTTCGGGTAAGTTTGTCCATCCCCACGATGCCTGTTTCGATGCTGATGGGAACATCTTCGTTGCAGAATGGGTCGCTTCCGGTCGGATTTCGAAATTGAGAAAAGTTTAAAATCTCTCAGAGACTGGCCGCTTTCGTGATGGTCAACATTGATGTATGTTTCGCTTCTCTTATGATTCGATTCAGCTTTCGCTTTAGTATCCTGGTTTTTGTCGCCGGGGTGATTTTCCTATCGGCTCCGGAAACCGAGGCAGGGTTGTTCGACAAGCTCAAAGCGAAACGCCAGGCGAAGATCGCGAGGCAGGCAAAGCCGAAGCCTCCTGCAAAGCCCCGTCCACGTCATCGTTCGTGGTATCGTGATGAGCACGAGGATGCTTATATCAATCACGAATTGCTCGAAGGCGCCGCGGAGGTCGACCGAAAAATCATCATCGATATCGGCCGTCAGCGAGCTTTTCTCATCATTCACGATCTCGTCGCGATTGATGCAGCGGTGTCGACTGCCCGACGTGGCAAGCACACGCCGCGCGGCACCTATGCGATCACCGAGAAGATCAAGTCCGGCAAAGTCTCGAATTTATACCACGTCTACATGCCTAACTGGATGCGACTTGGAACCAGTGCTGTCGGCATGCATACCGGCGATCTTCCCGGTTATCCAGCTTCCGCAGGTTGCATTCGGTTACCGCAAAGTGTCGCGCCGATTCTCTACGAACATGCGAATCGTGGAGTGAAAGTCGAGGTCGTCGACTCGTGGGACGAGCAGGAGTTAATCGTCCCCTACACTTTCTCGAAATCGATTTTGGTGGCGGGAGCTTGATCTCCGCTACTGCCAATTTTAATCAATCGGAACGCTTCCACTTTCACAGTGACGCCTTTCAAGTTCAACTCGGGCACGGGCTCGGTGACGACCGGGATGTTGCAACCCTCTACTGTTGCATCGTCAGCGACGACCTCCATGGCAGAGGCTTTACCGGAAAGCCTCGCAGCAAGGTTTACTCTCGCGCCCAGGACAGTGTAGTTGAGGCGGTCGACGGAGCCCATGCAGCCAGCCACAACCTCGCCGCTTGCGATGCCGATGCCGATCTCGATCGGATGTTCCAGCTCACGATTCAATTGTTCCCGGGCGGCGATCATTTCCAGGGCACAGGATACGGCATTGGCCGCATCGCACCCGTAGCTCTTCAATCCGCCGAAGACGGCCATGATTTCGTCTCCAATGAATTTGTCGACCACGCCGAAGTTCTTCCGCACGATTCCGGTCATGGCCGTCATGTGATCGTTCAGCATGTCGATGACATCACAGGGATTCATCTGCTCAGTCATCCGGGTGAAACCACGAATGTCGCAGAAGAGAATCGAAACGTTCTTCAGTTCACCACCCAGTTCGAGATCTAGCGATCCACTGATCAGTGCCTGTGCTACCGTTTCATCGCTGACTTTTCCGAGAAGTTCACGGTAGACCGCTTTCTGCTTCAGCTCCTCTGCCATGTCGTTGAACGAGTCGGCCAGTTCGCCGATTTCGTCTCGGGAATTTACTTCGACACGATGGTCGAGGTTTCCCATTTGGACTTCGCCGGTTCCTTTCGCAAGCGCACGCAGCGGAACCGAAAGTCTACGTGAGAAAACTGAGGAAACGAGGACGCCCAGGAGCAGGCCAAAGGCGCCGATCCCACTTCCCATCATGCGCAACTCAGCGAGATCTTCATGCAATCTGGTTAGCGGGAATGTCGTTACCTGGTAGGCGCGCCTGAAGACGGTGTCCTCAGTCAGTGGTGCCACATAGATGCGATAGGGGATGTCTGCGATTTCCGTGTCAAAGTCGACGGGAGCATGAATACCCGGTTCCTCGCCAAATTGCTGGATGATCGCTTTGGAAAATAGTTCCGTTAGTGCGGGCTCCAGCGTTCGGGAGTAAATACGCTCACCCAGGAGGATGCCGCCGACAGGAGCCGCCTCGGAATGGAATTCTTCATAGTAGCGCTCCAGAAGGCGCTGAGCATCCGTTTCGGCGGGAGTAGATCGGAGAAACAGTCCAAGCGGTTCACCAGTCGTGGGATCAATGACTGGCGTGCTGACCATTTCCTGAACGAATTCGGTTCCATCACCCCCGACGAAAGGGAGAAAGATCGTACGTTGGGAGTCACTGTTTGCGAAGTCCTTGAGCTCGCCCGGAGTGACCGTGCGACGCATTTGCATTCGTTTTTGAATGCCTCGCCGTTTTTCGGACTTCACTGGCAGCAGCAACGACGTGACTTCTCCATCGAGGCTCATCGTTGCGACGCTGCCGGTTCTGTTCAGTAAATCTCCAGCACCGAGCGATCGGTTTCCCTTCCCTTGCGGGTTTCCCCCCTGCCTGCTTTCGATTTCTCGAAGCGATTCCTGATAGATTCCCCAAAACTCCTCGGCGTCTTCATTGGCCTTTTGGTTGCGCAAAGTATCGACCACATAATCCGTCGCAGCGAGCTTCTGGCAAAGTTCAAGGAACTCCATTGAGCGATCTGACGCCGACTTTTCAATTTGAGCGACCTGATTGCCGAAATACCGGACAAATCGCTGTTCGTAGGTTTGTTTCACCTTTGATTCGGTGACCGTGAGAATTGCGATGGTCACCACCGAGATCGCAACGATCATCGTAAGAGTCAGCTTTGTTTGAAATCGCAGTCCTTGTCTCATTCGTGGAATAAAACTCCGAGTGGAGTCGGCGGTTGTCGACATAACCCTGTTTGAACAATAGCCTAACCCTGTTGGGGCCCTATTGCAGGGGATCGAATAGCCGCTTTGGCCTTGACGGAGCCGCTCTTTATGACGACAGAATGGAGGTTCCCGCAAGCATTTTCATGAGTAAAAAAGTCCGATTCGATGACGCCGTGGCGCAGATTAACAGCGTGGACAAGCGATTCAAGAAGGAGGGCTATCAATTTCTTAAGGAGACTCTGGAACGGACGATCGCAAATCTGCGCGACGAGGAGTTGGTAGAGCATCGCCAGGTAAGTGGGCCGGAGTTGCTGGACGGAGTGGTAGAGCATGCCCTCTCGGAATACGGCTCGATGGCGGTTGCGATTCTCGACTCATGGGGCATTCGCTCGGGTGAAGATATCGGCGAAATGGTCTTTCAATTGATCTCGGCCAAGGCCTTTGGAAGTTCAGAGGATGATTCGCCTTCGGATTTTCACGGCGTGATGGATTTACGCCGGAGACTGCTGGCACCCTATCGGCCAACTCGACCCGTTCTCAGGTCGGAAATAGCCAGCCACGACCCGGAGCCGCCAGCGCGCGGCAATCAACCCGCGAAGTCGAACGAGGTTTGAGTAGCGGAACGGAATCGCTCAAGTTCCCACGGACTTCGGCCAGCGTAAGAACGCTTTCGAACGGTTCGGAGGTGATCGTGAAGGAGGACCATTCGGCTCCGGTCGTTTCCATGCAGGCTTGGTGCCGGGCCGGAAGCATTCACGAGGGCGATTGGCTGGGAGCAGGGCTGTCGCATTTCCTCGAGCACATGCTTTTCAAAGGCACAGAAAAACGGGGCGGTAACGAAATTGCGCAGACAGTGCAACTCGCTGGCGGCTACATCAATGCCTACACGTCGTTCGACCGGACCGTTTACTGGATCGATGCGCCGGCATCTGGAGCGGAGACTTGCCTCGATGTGCTTTGCGATGTGGTCGGATTTGCGCAAATCGCGGAAGAAGATTTTGCGAGTGAGAGCGATGTGATCCGGAGGGAAATTGCGATGGGGGAGGACAGCCCGGAGCAGGTCATCAGCAAGGCGCTATTTCGGACGGCGTATTCTGTCCATCCATGCCGCTATCCGGTCATCGGCTATTTGGATCTTTTCAACCAGCTCGACCGCGACGCCCTTTACGCCTACTACCGGGAGAAATACTCGCCGGACAATATGTTCATCGTCGTGGCTGGCGACGTCGAGGAGGATGCTGTGATTGAGCAGATTGAAGGGGCGTTGGGCGGGCTGGAGCGTCGCAGACGTTCCCCGGTCGTGGTTCCTGACGAGCCGGAACAACTCGGGATCCGACAAGAGAAGGTTGAATTTTCCACCGATTTGTTCCGGGGACGCCTTGCTTGGCCGTTGCCAAATGGCAATCACGCCGATGTTCCTGCACTCGATTTGATGGTCGACATTTTCGGGGGAGGTCGCAGCTCACCTCTCTACCGGTCGATCCGAGAGGACAAGCAGCTGGCCCATTCTGTCGGTGCCTACGCCTATACGCCGTCGTTTACGGGGCAGATGATGATCAGCTTCGATACTGAGCCGGAGAAGGCAGAGGCGACGGAAGTTGCGATTTTCGAAGAGCTGGAAAAGTTCAAGAGTGGCGGAGTGACGCCGGAGGAATTGGAGAAATCGAAGCGTCAGGCGCTGAGCTCGCAATTTTCCACTCTGACCGACATGCGCAGTCAGGCGTCGGACCTAGGCTCGAATTGGCTCCTGACGCGCAATCTCGACTATACCCGTGTCTACGTGCGGGGGATCCAGGAAGTGGATACCGCCATGGTTGAGCGGGTGGCCCGGGAGTATTTCACGCCTGATCGATTCACGAGAGTGAACATGATCCCGACTGCAGAGATTGAGGCGAAGCCGAAAGTTTCGCAGCCGAAACGGTCCGAGGATATCCGCAAAGTGGTGCTGGAGAATGGGCTGACTGTTTTGCTGTTGGCCGACGAACGTGTGCCGTTCGTGCAGGCTCAAGGTGTTTTCCGTGGTGGATTGCTATCGGAAACTCAGGAGACGAATGGCCTCACACGCTTAATGGCACGGTTGCTGACAAAGGACACGAAGCATCGCTCATCAGCTGAAGTCGCGTCCGTGATCGAGTCCGTTGGAGGTGGGATTTCCAGTTCGATTGGGAACAACACATTTGGAGTTTCGGTCCACGCAATGAAACCCGATCTGGATCTGGTTGTTGATTTGCTGGGCGAGACACTGTTGGAGCCGGCCTTTCTCGAAGATGTGATCGAAAAGGAAAAACAATTTCAGATTGCAGGCATTAAGGCGGAAGCAGACCGACCCTTCACTGTGGCGATGAAGTGTTTGCGCAATGAAATTTACGGGAGCCATCCCTACGGTCTGGAGGCGAGCGGGACTGAGGACTCAGTGTTGTCGCTGGGGCGTGACGCCATCCTTTCTCATCACAGCCATTTGGTGAAAGGTGGAAACGGGGTCGTGGGTGTGTTCGGTGATTTGGATCTGGACCGGACCGAAGAGTTAATCCGTTCGCGATTCGGTGAGTCCCTACAGCGCGGAGAGCTTGAATTCACTGGAGGGAATGGCTTTACACTGCCAAGTGATTTTTCCAAAACAGTCGAGCTGAAGCATGACAAGGAGCAAGCCGTTCTGCTGATCGGATTCCGAACGGTCGACCTGAATCATCCGGACAATCCGGCGATTGAGATGATCGACGAGGCATGCAGTGATATGGCGTCGCGGCTATTCATCCGAATCCGCGAGGAGCTGGGCCTGGCTTATTCCGTTGGTGCCACTCGCATGGTCGGCCTGGAGCCGGGGATGATTGTTTTCTACGCGTCGACAGCACCGGAGAAGCTGGATCTTGTCGAAAAGGAAATGCTCGACGAGATCGCGTTGATGGTGAACGAAGGTCTCGCCGAAAGCGAGTTCGAGCGAGCTAAAGCCTCATGGCTCGGCCGTGAACTGATTCATCTGCAAGGCGTGAGGGAGCTCGCCTCCAGCGCGACTATTGACGAACTGGTTGGACTGGGCTGGGATGACTACAGGAAAACACCGAAAACCGTGGCCGCGCTAACGCGTGACCAGGTCCGCGAAGCTGCCGCCCGCTACTTGCGCGAGGACAACCGCGTGATCGTCCGGCTGACAACGTGAAGGTTACCCTTTCTCCACCCCACCAATGCCGGGGATGGTGAACACGCCGGGGATTGGAACGGGACCCGGATCGAAGGACTGATCCCATGACATGCTGCCTTCGTCAGGAAAGTAGTCCTGTTCCGCAGCCATGGCCTCGTCCCAGGTGATTTCTTTCCCGGTGTGAGCAGACATGCGGCCCATGATCGCCATCATGGTCGTGTGAATCATGCGCTCCCCATCGTTGATGAACTCGCCGGTTCGGATCGATTTGAACAATTCGTCATGCTCGACCTGATACATGTTTGGCTCACCGGACTTAGGCTTGCGATAGCGCCAGATGATCTTGCCGTCCTTGTCCTCGATATACGGATCTGTGCCGCGTCCGATGATGAGCGAGCCTTTTGTTCCGTTAATATAATCGGCGTTTTCGTTGGTGCAGCCCGGTGCCTTCCTGGAGCCGAGATGGCACCAGACGTTGTTGGGGTATTCGTAGGCGACGTGGAAGTGATCGAAAATATTTCCGGCGCCGACTTGAGGCGAGGCAAGTCCACCTGTCGCACGGCAACGGATGGGGTTTTCGTCGTTCATGACCCAGGCGATTTTGTCGACGCTGTGGACGGCTTGTTCGACGAGGCCTCCACCGCCGAGCCAGGAGTAGTTATACCAGTTGCGGATCTGCCACTCGATATCGGAGACTCCATCAGTCCGCAGCGACGGATCGAGGTGAGGCTTGGATTGTCCGGAGTAGTAGGTCGCGTAGACGCTCGTAATGTCAC
>Ga0222633_1001100_pt1 | contig 16426 bp, 11 predicted proteins | sample AntAcemetageno48_FD_179816 | JGI IMG/M metagenome (GOLD analysis project Ga0222633, IMG submission 179816) | Saline water microbial communities from Ace Lake, Antarctica - #48 | ecosystem: Environmental > Aquatic > Non-marine Saline and Alkaline > Saline | place: Antarctica: Ace Lake | collected...
CGAGGAGTCGGCCCGGGGCGAAAGCGCTGCGATGGACGTAGCGTGCCAGATAGCGTAGCGCGGTGACGCCTCTACCGACATGCTGGAGTTGCACGTTCCAGGTCGTCCCGGTTCCGAGGGCGGCGGACTGCGCGGGGGTGAGTGTCCCGAAGATCGCTGGATGATGCTTCTCGAGAGCGGATCGGAGACGGCTGCGGAAGCGCGCCGCGAGCGGTCTGAAATGTACGAGAAATGTATCTTTGTCAGGGTGTATGATCTTGTCTTTATCCGGATCGAAAGCAAGAGCTGGAACGATGCAGTGAATGTGAGGATGCTGCTGCATTTGACGGCCCCAGGAATGAAAGACTGAGGTAGAACCAGAACATCCTCCTTTATGCTTAGTGGCAATGACATCGGAGAGTGCCCCGGCACTCTCGCGCAGAAGTAGATCGTAGAGTTGGCCGGGAAATGTGAGACAAAGCGAGCGCAGTTCGGCCGGGATAGTAAAGGTCACCATGAAGTAGGGAACCGGGAGCAGCCGTGCCTCCTGCCTGGCGCTCCAGAGCTGTTGGTCGAGCGCGCCGCACTGCGGGCAGTTGCGGTGGTTGCAGCTATGGTAGGCGAAGTGGTGCTGCGAGCATCCATCGCATTGGTAGAGCCGACCGCCCAACTCGGGAGTGCGGCACGCGAGAACGCGCCGCACCGCCCGGTAGTGTGCAGAGCAGAGCCGGGAGCGGTTGGCAGAGGCGTAGCTCTGCCAATGCTCCCGCAGAAGGTCGGCGAGACTCAGAGACACGACGAGTGGGGTTCTGTCGTAGTGTCAGGAAGTGGCGAGTGTGCTCAGGGCAACACGGGCTTTTTCCTCGCTGATTTCGGTGAGATGGAGATAGACCATGACCGGCTTGAGAGAGCTGTGCCCGAGGTAGGCGGCCACCTGCCTGACGGAAGCACCGCCTTCGAGCATGTGAGTGGCGTAGCTATGCCGCAGGGTATGAACCCGGAGGATCTCGTGTTTTTTATCAAGACCACACTCAATCTTAGCGAGATTAATAGCGGCCCAGCCTCCCGACTTACTCATGTGTTTGGGATGAGAGCCGAGCGACTCTCTCAGCGAGAGTCCCTTTTGCTTCCAGGCACGCCCGACGCCCGGGAAAAGCCATTCGGGGTTACGGTGGGCCTTCCAGAACGTCCGGAGGCGCTGATAGAGTTCCGGCGTAATGGGGACTTCCCGGGACTTGCTCCCTTTGCCATCGACGATACGAATGACGAGCCGCTCCCCGTCGATGTGTTTTGGTTTGATCCGAAGCGCTTCGCTCAGTCTCAACCCGCATTGGTAGACGACAGTGAAGTAGGCCCGATAGCGACCTTCGCGAAACGTGCGCAAAAGAAGGGATACTTCCTCGCGTGAGAGGACATGGGGAAGTGGTTCCGAGCGGTGGATCTTGATCTTCTTCCAAATGTCCCAATCGCGGTTGAGGTGGTCGCGATAGAAAAGCCGGATAGCACAAAGTGCCTGGTTGACGGAGCTTCCTTCCAGTTTTCGCTCCTGTTGAAGGTGGACGAGGAAGTCGAGAACCTTGGTTGGTCCGATCCTGGTTGTGGTGTTGTCAGGATAGAAGAAATCGAGTTGCCGGATCCACCTGAGATAATCCGTTTTCGTCTTCTCGCTGAGATTTTTGAGATGGACAGCGCGGACGAAATCCTGGTACCATGATTGAGAAGTGACGGCGCTATCTGAGTATCGTGCCTTTTTTCATAGGCAAGCAAAGTGTGCGCACGTCACATCGCTCTATCAACGCCCGAAATCAGAGGCCCGCCGCGCAGCGGCTCTGTTCAACAAGGCGCGGCACCCCAACTCGATCCTCCCCCGCGAGTCGAAAATCCTTTTCTGATTCCTCATCTATTCTATCATTCCACCATCGCGCACCGGATCGAGTTGGTGCGCTTGGACGTTCTCCTGAAATAGCCTGTCTTGCGCTATGATCCTTTGCTGTGGTAATGTTCCCCCATGACAAAGTCCCTTACAGCTCTCTTCACTCGCGAGGATTCAGGTTTTGTGGCCCTGTGCCCTGAGGTCGACGTTGCCTCTCAAGGCGACACCGTTGAGGAGGCGAAGCAGAACTTGTTGGAAGCGGTACAGCTCTTTTTTGAGTGCGCCTCGCCAGCAGAGATTTCGCAGAGATTATCCACCGAATCATTCATCTCATCACTGGAGGTGGAAGTTGCCTAGTCTTCCCGTTCTGTCAGGTAAGGCTGCCTGTAAAATTCTCGCGGATCACGGATTTACTCAGGTCAGACAGCGTGGAAGTCATATCATTATGCAGAAGGCTCTTCCTGGCACGACGATCACTGTGCCGGTCCCGAACCACAAAGAACTCAGAACAGGAACACTTCGATCAATTATTCGGCAAAGTGGTTTGGCGGTCGAAGACTTCACAGCGTAAAACTACGGAGAACAAGACGTCGATCCTAACGCCCTGACCCGCCGCGAATCGAAAACATGATGACCGTTCAACCTTAAAACCTGAATTCGGAGCGCGCTCTCGGTCAGGCGTTGGATGACTTTGACGTTCTGCTAACAAAATGATCAAGTATCTCGAATCTCCGAAAGAGTCTTCGGATATCGAAGGCTACTTTGAGGCAGTCGTGGAATTTCGTGTGCCATTCGGGTCAGGCAGCAAATCTTGACTATTGAGGCGTAGGTAGTCAAAAATTCTGATTCTCACTCCACCTTCCTCACCACTCAACTGGGGGACTCATCCGCCTGGGTGGTGAAAAATTCCTCGATCTCTCCGGGCTTCCCGGCAGTGTAGGCATCGACGGCGGCGATATTTTTCTCCCACGTGGGGTGGTAATCGTGCCCGGCGAGAGGATGCCGCCGGGGCGGACTTTGGCCCACCAGTCGTGCAGGGTGTGCCCGGCTTCGTTGCTCTGGTGGGCGTAGCCGTCGATGTAGACGAAGTCGAGCTGGTCGGCGGGAAAGAGGGTGAGGGCTTCGTCGAACCGGGTGCGCAGGACGATGCTGCGGGCACCGTGTTCGGACAGGCGGCGGGTCGCGGCGTCGCATTGTCGGATGTCGTGCCCGCGATCCCCGGCCCGTGAAAAGGGGGCAAAAAATATGGACCAGGCCGCCGTTTTCCGATCTCTGACCATCCCATCTGTCGGACACCGCCCTATTGACCGGTTCCAACCGCAAGCGTACGTTTCCGTCCCTCGACGATTGAAACTCCCTGCGACCAGCCACTTTTTTCGGGTCGCCGCGCTATACCTGGCGATCGGCTGGGCGGCGTTGGTTTTTCCTCTCGCGGCTCAGGATGAAGCCTGGTCGGCCTCGGATACCCGACTGGCGAATCACTACATTAAGCTCCTCCAGAAGGATCCGGCCTACGGTAATGTGCTCGATCTGTTGTGGGATCTCTACGGAAAGAAAGACCAGACGCCTCTGTTGCTGCAATATTTCCGGGGAGCATCCGAAAAGGACTCAACGGTGGCGAAATTGATCTACGCCCACTTGTTACGCAAAGACGAGCAGACCGACGAGGCGCGTGATCTCTACAGCGAAGTCCTCGACGCCCAGCCGGGCAGCGTCCCCGCACTTCGCGCTCTGGCGGAAATTGCGGACCAGCAGAACCGCACGGCTAAGGCGCTCTCGTTGTACACGCGATTGGTGGAGGCGATCCCGGTGACGGACCCGGATTCCATACCGATCCATTTGAGAAAAGCGTCGCTCCACAAGTTGCAGAGCCAAACGGACGCCGCGGTTGCAGTGTGGGAGGAGCTTCTTCGTGCTTACCCTAACAATATCCCGTTGCGGACTGAAATTGTATCGTTCCTGCTGGAGGCGGGGGAAACGAAGATCGCCATTGGTATTCTCGAAGAGCTGGCCGCATCGGACGATCCCCGGCAAAAACTGAACGCCATCGTCGAGCTGAATCGGCTTCACGAATTTGTGGGCGACTTCGACACGGCGGTCGAGGCGGCGCAGCGGGGACTGCGGTTGCTGCATTTCAGAAATCACGAGTATGCCGAGCTTTTCTCCCGGCTCGTCAGTATCCACGAGCGCTTCGAGCGGCTGCCTGAGCTTGAGGAGGCTTTGCGCAGCGAAGTCAGCGACGCGAATCCCACGGAGCGTTCGTTGTTCGATATGGCCGAGTTCTTCCGGCTCACGGCGAGCCCTGTTGGCGAAGAGGAAACTCTGGCGCGGCTTGTCGTCATTCTACCCGCAAACATCGACTACCGGATGCGGCTGATCGACGCCCGGATCCGGAACGATCAGTATGCCGAAGCGGCAGAGGTGCTCGACGCGATGTTCGCGGAGACAGAGACGCCGCCACTTGATCTGGTATTACTGCGGGCACGAATTGTTTTGCAACTCCAAGACCGCGATGCTGCGGAGGCGTTGCTGGATGCCTATCTGGCTGAGTATGAACCAGATGCCGACGACGTGGGAACCATTGTCGCTTTCGCACGGACCAATTATCTCGATGGATTGGTCGAGCGATTGCTCCGTCGGGACGGCGTTTCCAATCCATTGGAGCTGGCCCGTTTTCTCCACGAACGCGGGCGCGACGAGCAGGCGATGGAGGCAATACGGACGTTCATCGATGCCGCGGGCGAGGCGACGACCGAAAGAGCGGCGAGGCTTCATCAGGCGGCGTTGGTGTTGCAGGAGCTCGACCAGCGCAAGGATGCCATCGCGTTGATTGAAGAAGCGATCGAACTCGCGCCGGAAAACGGACAATTTCTCTCGGCTCGCGCCAATCTTTTCGTTGAGGATAAACGCATCGTCGATGCGATCGAGCAGTTGGAGAGTCTCTGGACGCGTGAAGAGGCGCTGGAGAAGAAGTCCGAGATCGATCAGCGCTTATTCAGTCTGTTGCGTGGACATTTTTCCGAGATGCCCGAGCCGAATGAGGACGAGGAAATTCTGAAATCAGGAGAGATCCAGAGTCTCGCTCAATACCGTCGCCTGGCTCTGGCTGCCTCCCGCGTCGGTCGTCAGGGCGATGAGCCGCCACCAGCGGAGTTGCGCGACTATTTTAACAACATCCTGGAGACGGCAAAGACACAGCCGACCACCGGCAATCGCTACCGGGCGGCGTGGTGGTCGTTTAAACTGCAGGACTATCAGGAGTGCTTTCAGCAACTGACCAAGGCGACGGCGGAGGCTGGCCATCCAGTTCTGGCAGTCGAAACGATGTTGCTCAATCTCGCGGAGCTCAACGAGCGGCCCACACTGATGGTGAGGCACCTCACGACGCTGGCGGAGATCGATCCTGCAAATAAGGAGGACTATCTACAGCGTCGTGCCGAGATGCGGTTCGAACTGGGGTTTGAAGATGAAGCGGTGCGGGAGTTGAAGGGACTTGTTGAAAGTCCTGATGCCTCGCTCAGCACGCTCGCGACGCTCGCAAAAATCTATCGTCTCCAGGGCAGCATCGGCAAGCAACTCGATGTCTGGCAGCGTGCCTATCGGCAGGCGAATGTCTTTGAGAAACGCCGCATCATCAAACAGCTCTCCACCGCACTGATCGAAAATGGTAAGCCGGAGGATGCGTTGAAGGCGGAGCTGGAACTGCTCGAAAGCGAGTCCGATCCCGTGCAGCGCCGCAAGCAGCTCGATACGCAGCTGACCATCGCCCGTTCCCATTTTCTGCTCGACTGGCTTCTGGAACGGTATGTCGAATTGAGTCAACGGCATGCCTTTGACCGGTTCTATCCCGAAGCACTCGCCCGCGTCCATCGCGCCTCGGGTAACACTCGCGAGGCTTTCGAGGCCATGAAAAAGGCCTATTACATGTCAGGCCAAAGTGAGCTGCTTCTCGGCGAGCTCGGACAACTCGCGGACGAACTGGGTGATTTGAAATCGGCCATTTACTATCGTCGTCAATTGCTCGCCAAAGAAGGCGGCGACGATTTGGAGAACTGGCGCACTCTCGTCGAAATGCTGGAGCGCGATCTGCGGGTTGGCGAGGCGGAGCGCCTTCGCAAGCGTTTGGAAAGCAAATTTGGTCGCAATCCGGATTTTCTGCGCGAGTTGGCGAAACACTATTTAGAAAATGGGCAGGCCGCTTCGGCCGAGCGAACTCTCGGGAAGTTGGTCGAGCTGCGCGACTGGGATATCAAGGCACGTTTCCGGTTCGGATTGCTCCAGGCAGAGCGGGGGAGCGCGGAAGACGCGTTGGCCACTTTTGAAACCATCCTGACAGAAACACAAGACACCACCTATCCTGCCGGCTTTGGCGACCGCGTCTTTCCGTTGATTCGGGTCGCGAACCTTTCCGCCGAAGCGAAGGATGATCCGGGCACCGAGTTGGATGGTTTCGTATTTTCGGTGGAAGGCTATCCGTATTTCGGCGGCACGTTGCAGGACGAAATCGCCGAAGAGTTTCAAGAGCCCCACCCCGAATTGAGTTATCTCCCGAAGGCAGCGTATCAGATTCGATTGCGATCGTTGGAAGAGGCTGCCGCACTTTCTGCGGTGTTGGGAAAGGCGGATGAATTTGTGGAAAAATGGACTGCCGGAGAGCATCCGGTTTTTGAAAAGCTGTGGGTGACACGGTTTGCCGGAGCAACAGAGGCGTTCGCACAGTTGATTAACGACATGCCCGAGGCGGACACGTATCCTGACCGCTTTTTCGCAGCGTATCTCCGCATTCTGGCGGGCGATGCCGAAGCGGCAGTGGAGTGGGCCACGGCTGAGAACGATCTCACCGGCACTCAACATCCCCGATCGCTCTACCTGGCCATGGCGGCCTTCGTTTTTCTGAAAGATAACGCCGGGGATCCGCTGTTCGATCCCGAGATCGCCTATCAGATTCTTGAGAACCTGGAGATCAGTCGCGAGGTCGGCATTCACATTTTCACCAAATTGCGGGCCGAGAAAGAATGGGAAACGGCTTTCCGCGTCGGAGAAATCTTCGATGAAAGCGGGAAGATGAGGTCAGGCAATTTTCTCTACGCACTCTCTCAAGTCGCAGGTTGGACAGGTCGAAATAGAGAGCGCGAGCAGTTGCTGGATAGGGCCATCGAATACATGCATCGGAATTGGGGAAACCGGGAGCGGAGCTTCTTTTTCGCATCTCTGACCGAACGCCTCGGCCTGATGGATAGCGACTCGGACCAGGCGCTTTTCCTCTCGCGTCTAGCGGATGCCACGAAGAGTGCATGGGATTCCGAAGGGCTGGAACAGGCCTCTCTCATTGCACTGGCTGGCGAACGCTACGACGAGACGATCCGGTTGCTCGGTCAGCAGGCGGCCCGCGAAATTTCTATCGCCCGACCGCGTAAGCCAGAGGTGGAGGAAATTCGCTATGACCAGAGCCAGCGTTGGAAGCTAATGAGTCAGTTGCTGCGATACTACGGCGATCGCCTCCCGCAGAATTGGGAATACGGAGCGCTTTTCATCGATGCGATCGGGGGCGATCCGATTGTGCTACCGGCCGAAGAAGTGGTCGTCGCCGCATTTGAGCAGTTTGAAATCAACCGCGCTGTTCACCAGTTGGAGTGGAATCCTGCGCCCGAGCGCGACCGCATCGTGAAGCTGATGTCCCGTCTGCTCGTCGACTCGGAGAGGCGACTCGATCTTGGAAAGACATTGGAGGTGCGGGGTTTTCATCGCGAGGCGATCGCTGTTTATGAGGCTGAGTCGTTGCAGAAAGACCGTGACTATGCGCCGCTTCAGGGTCTGTTCGATGTCTGTGCCGAGGCGTTGGATCCCGCACCGGCGCTGGCAATTATCGACCGGGTCAACACGCGAGAGTTTCCCGCGCCGCCCGGGCTTACGGTCGATTACCTGAACGAACAGCACGCTCGCTTTCTGCTGATTGATCGTGACATCGAGCGGTTGTTGCAACTGAGTCGACCTCCTGTCGCGGGTGGAAATGTGCCTCCCGTGACGCGTCAGGCCCATGTCCCTTATCAGGATGCTTTGGTCGAAGCCTACCGGCAGATGGGGCGCGACGATGCCTTGCTGCGATTGGTCACGCACTTGAGAAGCCGGGACGAAGCGAGCGAGTCACAACTCGTTGTCGCCGGAGAAACCCTGGTTGCCGCCGGCCGACTGGAAGAGGCGCTGGAATGGTTTCGCGAGGCTGAGGGAACGCTTTCTGAATCCGATCTGGTGCGCCGGGCGATGTTGAAAGAAGCGGAAGTTCACGAAGCTCTCGGTTTTCCTGACAAAGCCAGAATCGCTGAGTTGGCGCGCGAAAGTCTGGAGCGTCAACCGACCGCCGTGACTCGCAGCCTTGCCGAGACACTCTTCCGCGCTGGTGCCACGGACGAGGCGGTCGGCATTCTCTCGCTACTGCGGCGCGATACGTCGGATTCGGCAGTCCGTGCTTCGGCTACGACTGCCATGCTGCGGATGAGAAAAGAGAGCGGTGAACCGTGGGATGACCTCTGCGACGATTTGGAAACTTTCTTTCGCGATGTGGAAGATTCGGAGGAGTTCGTTCAGTGGATCGCTTCGACCGACACGGAGGGATTGGTGGAGGTGATTGATCGGGCGGCCACCAATCTCGAGTCGCGCTGGCTGGCAGATTTGGTAATCGCTTTCGCCAACGACAATCTCGAGGGAGCGGCCCGGGCGGCTTACGCTGACAGCGGGGATGATCGCCTTTTGGAAACGCTATCCTTTTTCGGCGAAGTCGGACAGCAGATCGCCGTGGCCATCGTCGACGAGACAGCTCGACCGGGGACCGACTTTTTCCGCAATGAACCGGAGCGTCAGCTCACCTTTTTCAACCGAATCGGCGATCGCCCCCGCCTGTTGGAAGTCCACGAAGTGCTCATGCGCGAAGCTGAGTCCGATCTTTTCCACCAACATGGGCTCGAGGACTGGTATCCAACCCTGTTCAGTCGCCGTCCTAACCCTGTTAAGTTGGCTGAGTTTGGCGAGACGGAGCTGGCGGCGAGTTTGTTCCGTCGCTACCGCGAAACGCTGACGAACTTCCAGTGGCACGATCAGCCGTTTCTGGAGGAGTATGCAGAGTTCCTGATCGCGAGCGGTTCGTATGACGATGCCGAGGAGTTGCTGAAGAAGGTGTTTCAGAAATCCATCGGTGTCGACCTCCGCTTGCTGATGCGGCTTTACTCGGAATGGGGAAAGCTCGATCAATGGGAGGAGCGGGTCGAGGACATCTTCCTGACCGAAGGCCGGATGGCTCTCCTGAGGGAATGGCGCACCGCTCTTGCCGAAGGGCGTGAAATGGTGGAAGCTACCGACCCATGATTTTTCAGCGGCGACAGATTTTCACAACGGCGGGCTCGCTCGCAGCGGTTGTGTTATTGTGTCAGTGCGAAACTGAGCGGACGGTAACGACTCGAAAATCGAATGTGTCCTTCGATCAGGGCATTTGGGGCGGGCAAGCCGCCAATAGTTCCGCCGAATCGAAGAAAAAGATCACGCAGCGCGGCTACGAAATTGACGAGGGCGGCAACATCATTGCTGACAAGCCGAACCTCTACGCCGACAAAAAGATGCGTGGAGTCGACAAGGAGTACGGAAAAAAGCAGGCTCGCTACGGGAAAATGGAGGCGAAAACGAAGGAGTTCAAAACGCCGGACTACCTGATGCGACAACAGGAATTTAAAACAGGCAAGGCAAAGGAGAGCGGTTCGCAAGCGCGCGAAGGTGGCAGTCGCGACCGGCAATCAGGGAAGCTTTTCCAAACGAAATCAAAAGCCAGTTCAGATGTTGCCTCTTTCGAAACGGGAACGTTTGATCAGAGTGGTGAGAAATATGCGACCAATGCCGACCGGACCGGAAGTGCAAGCATTGCCAATGCTCCGATCGCGGACGGAACCCGACAGACAATGGGTTTCCAGGACAATACCAAGATGAGCCTCGACGATGTGAAGAAGATGGTCAATCCGGGGACCTACGCACGGAAGAAGGGGCTTTAGGTTGCGCGATTTGCGACGAGCGATATTCAACCGTCCCGCAGGGACCGCTCATTTATAGCCGTGGGATGAATCCCACGGAACCGGATCGGAGAAAATGCCGCCGCGTCGCGACCGTCGCGCGGCGACCGTCGCGCGGCGACCGGTCATCTGCTACAACGCCCGCATGGCGAATTCGTTCACGCAGCTCCAATATCATTGCGTTTTCAGCACTAAGAACCGCGAGATATCGATCGCGGAGCAGATCGAGATATAAGTCTGGGCGATCATAGCAGAGACGGCGAGCCGACACGGGATGACGGCCCGCAGGGTCGGCGGTATCGAGCATCACGTTCACGTGTTGATCGATATCCCGAAGACGCTGGCGCTGGCGGAAGCGATGAAACAACTCAAGGGCGGTTCGTCTCATGCGATCAATAAAGCGGAATTGATTTCCGGACAGTTTGCGTGGCAGGACGGATACTCGGCGTTCACGGTAAGTACGTCCGCGATTCCCGGCGTCGTCGAATACATCGCGAAGCAACGGGAGCATCACAGAACGCGGACATTCGAGGAGGAATATGTAGCGCTCTTGAAAAAGAACAGCGTGGGATACGACGAACGGTATCTGTTTGGGTGACGGCCACGTGGGGTGGTTGAGCGGTCGCTACGCGACGCGGGAAATTGCGTCGACGGGTCCGTGGGTTGTGAAACCCACGGCTATGGTTGAACTGTCGCTACGCGACGATTCCCATCGCCCATTACCCATCGCCCTAAAACAGCTCGACCGGGGAACGTTTCCCGTTTTCGAGCGAGCGGTCTTTCGCTCTTTCTTCGCCCAGGGTTGCGACGCGTAAATCGTAAATCTGTGAATCAATCTCCTGGAATCTTTCGATGGACCACTCGAACGGCTTAGACATTTTTGCTTTGGTCCTTTCGATACGACGGAGGGCATCGTAGATCAGCGTATCGTCGAGAGTAGCGATCACTTTGGATGCGATCTCGACCATGTCGACGCGGTGGCAGATCATGGCTAGGTCGTTGCCGGCCTCGATACAGGCTTTGATGGTATCCTCAAAGGTGACTTCGTTGAGAATGGCACCCATGTCGAGGTCGTCGGTCATGACGAGGCCATCGTAGGCAAGTTGGTTTCGCAAGAACTGCCCGATGATGTTTTTTGACAGCGACGCGGGCCAGCGCGGCCGGTCAGCGTCCCAACACGGGTAGTGCGAGTGACAGGTCATGATGCTGTCGAGGTCGGGAAGGAGCGCACGGAACGGTTTCAGTTCGTCAGCTTCCATTTCCTCAAGTGTCTTGTCGATGACAGGAAGCTCGTGGTGCGGATCGACTTCGGCCGAGGCGTAACCCGGGAAGTGCTTGCCGGAACTGAGAACTCCCGCCTTCCGCAGGGCGTGATTGAATACCGAAGATTTGTCGATGACTTCTTTCGCAGTGGAACCCCAGCAACGGCCCTTGAGAGAGTTGTCGGCTTCGTCGTCGAAAGAAATGTCGAGGACGGGGCAGAGGTCGAGATTGAATCCGAACATGCGGAGAATCTCCCCGGTGAGTCTTCCGTGGGTGTCGATCAGATCGAGATCGTCTTTCTCCCGCAACTGCTGAGCACTGGGAGGCTCGCTGCCAATTTCCCGAAGACGGGAAACGCGGCCGCCTTCCTGATCAATCGTGATGAAAGGCTCGATTTCGCTGAGGTCCCGGAGGTCGTCGATCAGTTTCCGCAACTGTTCCGGCGACTTGATGTTGCGGGTAAAAAGAATGAATCCCCCCGGCTGAAGTCTACGGAAACGGGCGGCGGTTTCGGAATCGAGTTCGGGTCCCGGGACACCGGTGAGAAGTAATTGGCCGAGGCGTGCGTTGTCTTGCATTGCCCGCAGTAAACAGGCCGTCTCGGGGTACGACAATGGCTTTTTCTGCCAAGTCTCCTAAGACTCTTTGTGCGTCACGTAGAGTGCCTTGATCTTCACCTCCGCGTAGTCGTCAGCTGCGTCGCCTTTCTCAACGTTCGATTGCGTGTAGCAACCTGCCTTGAAATAGAGCCCGTCGCGGTCGACTGGCCATTCCATGATCACTTTACCCTCGTAAAGTACCCGGACCCGCCCGCTGTCTGCAATGATCATCACCTTGAAGAAGGTGCCCAGTTCGTAATTTTTGGTCAGATAAACCGGCTCCAGTTCGTTGCGCTCGATGAAGAGCTTTTTGCCCTCCAGCCGGATCATCAGCAAATCATCGTCCGCGTCGTGAATCTGTGCGCAGACCACGTGTTGCTTGTTCGCGGGCAGTTTGTTGATCGCTGCCGTGATCGTCATGTTGTGAATCATACCGTCGTTGGTCCCCCACGACGCCTGCTCTTGCCCTCCCGGCTTCATCTCGCGCAGCTCGCAGCGCGGATACTTCGAATTTTTCGTTGTCGGCGCTCCGCACTTTGCCCGGAACACGATTGAATCTCCCGTTTTCGATAGATAGAAGAATTCAGGGTCTTCGAAATACTGCAGCGTTGGCATGGAGACTTCGTCCGGCTTGCCGTCGCCATCATCGTCCATTGGAATGGTGAGTCGCCAGACTTTTAAGGAAAAGACATCGCTCGCGTGATTCTTCGCCGAAAGAGCGAGAACCGGCAGAGCCAAAACCACCGCCAGGAGAGTTTTTCTCAAAGCCTTCTCCATTCGTGGCCATCTTCTTCCAGCAAATCATCGGCTTCTTTCGGGCCCCACGATCCAGCGGGATATTCGGCCATTTTGGGAGGGCTCGATGCCTTGTGCCAGGCATCTTCGATCTGGTCGACATAGCGCCATGCTGTCTCGACCTCGTCTTTCCGAGCGAACAGTGTCGCATCGCCGGCCATCGCATCGAGCAGGAGTCGTTCGTAAGCCTCCGGGCTGCTCTTTCCAAAGCTTGTCTGGTAGCGGAAATCCATTTTCACCGGCTGCAACGTTGCTGCCGGTCCCGGTCGCTTCGACCGGATCCCGAGTGAGATGCCCTCGTTCGGCTGGATGCGGATGACCAACACATTGCCCGGCATCGCCTCGGCACCGACTCCGGCATTGAACAGCACGTTCGGGGCAGCTTTGAAATGAATCGAAATCTCCGTGCCCTTTTTCGGGAGACGCTTGCCCATTCGCATGTAGAAGGGCACACCCTCCCAGCGCCAGTTGTCGATCATGATCTTTAACGCGACGTAGGCCTCCGTCATCGAACCCGGATTGACGCGGTCCTCGCGGCGATAGCCGACCACTTCAGTGCCGTCGACCGTGCCCGCGGTGTATTGAGCACGCACGACATTCTCCGCGACTTCTTCGGCATTTTTGAAAGGGCGGAGACATTTCAGCACCTTCACCTTTTCATCCCGCACTCCGTCAGCGGTAAGATCGGCGGGCGGCTCCATCGCGATCAGGCTTAGCAACTGCAGTAAATGGTTCTGGACCATGTCGCGCAGCGCTCCGGCTTTGTCGTAGTAGCCGCCCCGTCCGCCTTCCATCCCTAGATTTTCCGCACACGTGATCTGCACCTGATCGATGAAGCGGTTGTTCCACATCACCTCGAAGAGCTGATTGGCGAAGCGAAGAACCATGATGTTCTGCGCTGTCTCCTTGCCCAGATAGTGATCAATACGGTAGGTGTCTTTCTCCTGAAACGTGTCCGCCACCACCTGGTTGAGATGCTCGGCTGTTGCAAGATCCGTCCCGAAAGGTTTCTCCACCACGGCGCGCGCCCAGCCGTTCTTCGATTCGTTCAAACCCGCATCGCGCATCTGCTCGAGAATGTCGTCAAAAAATTCGGGAGCTGAAGCCACATAGAAAAGCCGGTTCGGACTGGCCCCGTCCGCTTCCATTTCGTCGAGTCGCTTTTTCAGAGAAGCATAGCCGGCGGGATCGTTAAAATTGCTTTCGTGGTAGAAAATATTTTGTGAGAACTGCTCCCACAGATCGTCATCGTGGCCCTGACGGGAGACCTCTTTGTTTAAAATCTCCAGTCCGTCGCGGAATTCCTCATCCGACTTTTCCCGACGGGCAAAGCCGACAACCTTCAAGCCGGCTGGCAGATCGCCATCCGCTGCGAGATTATAGAGCGCAGGGATCAGTTTGCGGTGCGTCAGGTCGCCGGTCGCGCCGAAGATCACCATGACACAAGACTCCGGATGATTTCTTAGAGTCAGGTCCGCTTCGCGAAAAGGATTGTCTTCCATTGTCCGAATCAACCCGCACAAAGCGAGCCAATGCAAATGAATTGGTCTTTGAATTCGGATGCGAAAAATTCAAGCCAGGCCCGAAACCGCGTGTGGACGTCCCATCTAGACATTCAACGCGGCCCTCTTTGAAGCGGCCCTCGAGTGCCAGTGAAATGTGAGGCTCGAGCGACATCATCAGGGTGAAGGTGTATTCTGCGGTGGGAATGGTATTCCTTGCCGGAGTATCCAGCACGACGACGCCGTGTTCGGTCTCAGTATGGAATCCATCCACGAGTTGGTGACTCGGAATATTAGTTTCCAAGCCTGATTTCCAGAATCTTCTTATTTAGTATAGCAATTTTTCTCTCGTGAAAACCGAGAGCCCTCTCTCTGTCATGTGGCGAGACGGTGAGGTTTGACTCAGACCACTTGTCTTCCAGCTCATCCTTTTCGAATTCGATCGCCGCAATTTGATTTTCCAGTTTTCTGATTTCCGCCCTCACGTCTATTGCGTCTCCATGGTCTTTCTTCTTCGCTGAATCGTTGTTGTTGATCTTGTCATAATAACTGGTCTTCCTGTCTAACGTCTCAAGGCGTGCGTTGATTTCAGCCAGCTCATTCGGTTTATCGACTTCCTTTGGACGCGGTGGTTCAGCAGATACGGATTCTCTTAGCTGTGGTTTGCATCCGCACAGGGTGAAAAATACGATCACGCCAATGCAATGTATGGAGGTGGAATTTTGCAAGATTTTCATTCGGATCAGACACATTGAAGAACGTTTCGATTGAGGGTGCCCATACGGGGACCTGCTCAACTTTGGGGATACCTCCATGGACATACTCAGACTGACGAGCAACTGGACATAGAACGAGCCCAAACGAAAGGAATTTGTTGGGGTGGGATGTAGGGTTGCGCACTCTGTTCTTTCAGGCTTTCCCGAAATCAAATGCTCCAAAAAGAACCGCTTCCCGGACTGCAGGAAAGTTTCCCCGGTCGGACTTACGATCAGACGTCGTGAAGTCGAATGATTCCCCCGGTGAATTTTGTCAGCAAACTTTTTCGTTTTCCCGGAGAGTATTTTGGAAATGACGATAGATCAGTCGGAGCACACAGAGTATAGCCTGCGTGAATTTGAGATTTGACGACTCCCGATCTAACTTTGCGAAACGAGTTCTGCGATTGTTTCCCGCAATGGAATAACTTTCTCGTCATATTCCGCTAGTGCCTTCTCTTGATCTTGCCTCGACTTCTTGAGGGTTGAGTTTGCCCATTCCCCTTTTTGTTTTCGTTTTTCTGATTCTATTTCCAGAATTTTCCTGCGCAGGCTTCCGACCTGCTTCATCGCGCTCACTGCTTCTGCATTTTCATCCCTGAGCTCAATTTCATTCCAATTTCTTGGATGGGTTTCTCTGGCAATGCTCAATTGCCAAATAGATACCCAGTGCGGGACATCGGCAAAGATATCCGCCTTCTGTTTTTGGCGATGCTCCCGACAGTCGGGAGTTGGGCAGTGTCGTTAGAACTCTTTCCAGTTACAACTCAACCGTAGTCGCCGCAGTAATCCCTTTGATCTCTTCCAGCTTGGCGATGACTTCACAGTCTGCTTTGGAGTCGAGGTTGAGGATGCTTAGTGCACGACCTCCGACTTTGTTCCGGCTCAGCGACATGCTGGCGATGTTGACACCGCATTCGCCAAGCACACGACCGACCGCACCGACAATACCGGGTTCGTCTGTGTTCTCCAGGATCAGGAGATGCCCCTCGGGGGTCGCCTCGATGTTGTGTTCCTGGATCTTGACGATGCGTGGCTGGTTTCCAAAAAAGGTGCCGGAGATGGTGGTCTCCTCTTTGTCGTTGCCGACAGTCACGGTGATGAGGTCGGTGTATTCGCAGGTTTCTGCGGGGCGGCTTTCCGTTATACGTATGCCCCGGCCTTCAGCCAGTGACGGCGCATTGAGGTAGTTGGCGCTACCGGAGGTGGAACCGGCTTCGAGATAGCCTTTGAGCGCTGAACGCGTCACGAGAGTTGTTTCGATATCGCCGACTTTGCCGGTGTAGTCGATCCGGAAGAAGTCGGATTGCTTTGGCGAAATCTGCGACACGATCTTCCCCAGGACTTCAGAAAGTCCGAGGTAGGGACCGATTTCAGCGAGGGTTGCCTCGTCGAGGTTTGGCATGTTGATTGCATTGACAACGGAGCCGTGAAGCAGACGGTCGCGGATTGCTTCTGCGATTTCAATGCCGACATTTTCCTGCGCTTCTTCGGTGGAAGCTCCGAGGTGCGGAGTAAATACCATTTCCTCACGGTGGAGTAATTCGTAGTCAGCGGAGGGTGGCTCGTCTTCGAACACGTCTAAGGCGGCTCCGGCGACTTTTCCGCT
>Ga0222633_1001101_pt1 | contig 16376 bp, 17 predicted proteins | sample AntAcemetageno48_FD_179816 | JGI IMG/M metagenome (GOLD analysis project Ga0222633, IMG submission 179816) | Saline water microbial communities from Ace Lake, Antarctica - #48 | ecosystem: Environmental > Aquatic > Non-marine Saline and Alkaline > Saline | place: Antarctica: Ace Lake | collected...
GGACATACTTGGCGAAAATATCTACCCACCGAAAGCCCTTCAGAACCTCACTGGAAGAGTCTACTTCGGAAAATGCCAGAGTAATTGGAGTTATCACACAGTCTGGGTCGGTAGCGGAAGTCTAGGCTAACAATCTGCCCTAGTCTGCTTTGCGCTTCATAGCTTAGTTGCTAGGATATGTGGAAATCATTCCACACATACATGGAATAGGTGGAATATGTTCCGTTTACGCTAATGAAAATTTCTCGCTTCTTCTTTTTGACAATATTTATCGGCACGTGCGCTTTTCCAGGAACCGTTCTAGCGGACGATTGCTATGAATCCACAATCATGAGCCCAGCCCCCTTCTTGGGGAATTCTGGAGAAATTTTTAAACTCTCAGACGGATCTATTTGGGAGGTAAGGTTTGAGTACAATTATTTGTACGAATACTATCCTACTGTAGTTGTATGTCCCAATCAGGGGACACTGACAATTAGTGATTTCTCCAATGAGAAAATAATAAATGTTGTACTTCTTATCAATTCTGCTGGAGTGAGTATTGCTGGCGACTGCTATGAATCAACAATCGTTGATCCAGTTCCTTTCTTGGGGAATTCTGGAGAAATTTTTGAACTCTCAGATGGATCTGTTTGGGAGGTAGGGTTTGAGTACGAATATTTGTATGAATACTATCCTACTGTAGTTGTATGTCCCAATCGGGGAATTTTGGGGATAGATGGGGAAACACTAGACGTAAGACTTCTATCTGCCGGTTCTCCTTCAAGTTTCAGCGTCCCCACTGTTCAGGCTTCGGATGGACTTTATTCGGACAAAATCGTGATCAATTGGACTGCTTCAACCAATGCTACTTTTTATCAGGTGGCTTATTCAAAAACATTTGATGGTTCAAGAATTGATATCGCCACTACTACAGGCGAGGAAATGACTATCACTGGGGCGGAGCCTGGAGTGGTCTATTATTTTTGGATTACCCCAGCAGATAACAACAGCTCTGGTATTGCTGGGTACGATACTGGCTATGTAGCCGAAGTAACCGCAAACACTGATGGACCGGTGGATACCGACCGCGATGGTCTTGCTAACGACACAGACCGGGATGACGACAACGACGGCATGCCTGACAGATATGAAGTGGTCGCAGGGCACGACCCGCTGGTTGATGATGCGGGCGAAGTTGGTAACAACAACGGCATGACTAATCTCGAAGTGTACCTGGCGCTGCCTAAATCGAATCAGTATCTGCAGAACACCACTGCCAGCCCGAACATCGCCCGTTTGCATATTGTTAATACCAGCGAAAATGCCCAGAGCTTCACCGGTACGATTTTTGACAAGAGCGGCGACAGGCTGGGTAACGCTTATCAGTCACTGGGTTCCGAAGTGCCACCCAAAGGTCGACTCGTCCTGGATTCCAGTGATTTTGAATCATTATTCAGTATCGACCCATGGAAAGGACCCGCTATGGTGGAAGTCGTGGGGACTGACAATTTTTCCCTGATGTCAAAGCTCGTCAGTCGAAGCGGTCTCATCAGTAACACCAACTGCGTGCGGGAAAACCGGGTCCTTAATCTCGAAAGGTACGACCCCGATGCCGTGACCTACGTGCGGCTGATCAACACGTCTGAAAACGCCATGGGTAGCATCAAGGGCACACTCTATGATTCATCGGGCAATATTGTCGGTTCGGCTGACATTGAACTGGTCAGTTCGCTGCTGCCCAAGCAGATGGTCTGGATTAACATTCTTCAGTTTGAACAACTGTTTGGCCAGCAATGGGATGGCGAAGCTTTGCTTGAAGTGACAGACATCGAAGGATTAAAGCTGCTGAACCTGAACCTGATTAACGGTGAAACTTTCTTCAACTTCTCCTGTTTCGAAAGCGGGAATGAAACAGAAACCGGCAGGGTCTATTTACAGACGTCAACAACCGGTCCCAACATATCCATGACTCACATTGTTAACACCAGTCAAACGTCGCAGCAGTTCACGGCTACCATGTACAACAAAGAGGGTGAACGACTTGGCGCCGCGAACCAGGTTCTTGGCAACGCTGCTTCTAAGGGCAGAGTCATTGTATCGACCGCCGATCTTGAGGAGATATTCGGTGTCTCGCCGTGGAAGGGACCTTCGATGCTCGAGGTCAGCGGTTCGGCTTCTTTTGAGCTGATGACCAAGCAGACCTCACGGAGCGGCTTGGTCAGTAACGTTAACTGTGTTCGACAGAACCAGGTGCACAACATCGAAGGTATGGATTCATCGGATATCACCTATATCCGTTTTATAAACACCAGCGACACGGCCATCAACAATGTGATCGGCACACTCTATGATTCAAACGGGAGCGTGGTGGGGCCTGCAGGACAAACCCTTTTGGAAACCATCGCCCCTAAAGAACAGGTCTTCATCAACCGTAACGATTTGATCGATATCTTCGATGGCGCTACCTGGAACGGCGAAGTCATGATGGAGGTTGAGTCTGATGAAGCGTTGCGGCTACTCAATCTCAACTTTATTAACAGCGAGACCTTCTTTAATTTCTCCTGTTATGAGGCTTCCAACTAGCAGATGTCCGCTTTTGATCCGACCGCTGACCTTCCAGACCACGTTGCGCAATACTGACGGATAACGGATAACGGATCAGGGGGTAGGGTCTATTCTCTGAGCAGGTTGGGTCCCTTTCTACTTTGAAACCAGCTTCTCGACCGCACTAGCTTTATGTTCCGGGGCTAGGTGTGCGTACCGCTCAGTCATCTGAATAGTAGAGTGCCCCAACAGTTCCTTAATCACATATAAGTCTTCACCAGCCATCACCAACTTGCTGGCGAAAGTGTGCCTAAGATCATGAAACCAGAAATCAGGAATCCCGGCCTTTTCTCTGAGTGCTTCCCATGATCTCTTAATGTTGTCGAATCGGTTGCCGGTTACAGGGCTTCTAAATACAAGGCCGTCGTTGGCACACTGCTTTCTCCAATCCTTTAGTAGAACAAGTGCTTGACTATTCAGTGGGATATGTCGCGTTTGCTTCGACTTAGATGTTTCCCCTTCGACCGTTAACTGCCTCTTATCTAGGTCAACATCGTTCCAGTTGAGGTTAAACACTTCTCCCCTGCGAAGGCCTGTATTGAGTGTGAGTAACACCATTGGTTTCAGGTGATCAGCGAACTTCGCGCTGATCGGTGGAAGGGTCCTATGACCTCTAACTTCTCTCCACACGTTCCCCGAAGTTCGCCCAGTGCGCATGTCGTGCTCTCGATCATCGAGCGCCTGTCGAAGGCCTGTCTCTTCTTCCTTAGCCAGGAAACGAACCCGAGAATTCTTGTCTGTTTTTAGAGGTTTGATCTGGTTTAGCGGGTTTACTGGTATAACATCCCACTCCACAGCCTTGTTGAGAACAGCCTTCAAGGTAGTGACGCGTCGGTTAAGAGTGGATACAGCCATGCCTTTCTTCATCTTCTCGGTGCGCCACTTCTGAACATCCCACGCAGCGATGTTTGCCAGCTTGCGGTTGTATAGGTGGCCAAAGTTGTTCTTCAACAGCGTCAGGGTCTCTTCGCCTCTAACCTGATGCGATAATGCCCATTCACGGTACTTCAGATCAATGAACCCCTCTAGCGTTTCATATTTCGCGCTAGCCCTCTTGGTGCGAGCTTGTTTCTTCTCACCCTGAGGGTCGCCCCCCAATCCAACTTGAGCAGCGAGTTTCTCTGCTGCCTTTCTAGCTGCTGGAGCAGTAATTCCAGGATGCTTACCAATTCTGGCTCTCTTCCTGGTGCCATCCTGAGTGCGGTAGGTGAAGTAATAGCTGACGGTGCCACTAGGCTGAACTCTGGCTAGAAATCCTTTGATATCGTCATCTACGACCTCATATGGTTTATCTGAGGCGCTTAGGGCCTTTATTTTGGGTGCTGAGATATGCAATTTCATCTTAAGTCCACTGTAAGTCCAAACGAAATATACTTCTATTTACCTCGGCTGACTATGCGTTACCTGCGCCATTATAGCTATACTCCCTAATTAATAGGCCTTCGGAGAGAAAAATGGCTATAAACCAGTCGGGGCGATAGCTGTAGAGTATATCAAAAAAGGATTGAAAACGCCTTCGGGAGGCAGGGGTCGTGGGTTCAATTCCCGCCATCCCGACCAACAACATGGTGCGCGCAGCGCAACATGTTGGGCGGCAGGCACATCGAACGAAGTGATGTGCCGAGAGCCAATGCCGCCCAAATCAAGGTTCTGCTAATGATGCCGGTCAACAACAAAGTTGACCAACGTCGTCATTGAATCCTTAAATTCAGAATCAGCAACATTATCGAGACACGCCATGGCCTCCCGGCGTTCGGTGTTTGCCTGTTCAGAGGTGTACTTCAGGGCGCCAGTTGCATTCACTAACTGAATCATTTCGGGCAGGTTTTCAACGCCACCGTTCCTGATCGCGTCTTCAACAAACGCCTTTTGGTCGGGCTGCCCGTTTCTCATGGCGATGATCAGCGGTAATGTCACTTTGCCTTCAGCCAGGTCATCACCGATATTCTTGCCCAGTTCTTCCGATGTTCCCAGGTAGTCCAATTGATCATCAACCATCTGGAAAGCGATCCCGAGATGCAGACCATAGTCACGCAGGGCGTGTTCGGTTTTTTCATCGGCACCTGCCAGTACGGCGCCGGCATGCGCGGCTGCCTGGAATAACATGGCGGTTTTGCGGGAGATAATCTCCATATACTCGGCTTCAGTAGTCGCGGGGTTCCGGATAAAGCTAAGTTGCTGAACTTCACCCTCGGCAATGACGTTGGTTGCCCTTGAGAGAATTTCCATTACCCGGATATTCCCAATGCCGACCATCATTTCGAATGCTCTCGAGTGCAGGAAGTCCCCTACCAGGACACTGGGTGGGTTGCCCCAGGCCGCGTTAACGGTTTTCCTGCCGCGTCGCAGATCCGATTCGTCGACGACATCATCGTGCAATAACATTGCCGTGTGCAGAAATTCGATTACGGCGGCCAGTTTTACATGATCGCGCCCTTGATATCCGCAGGCGTTGGCGCAAAGCAGCACCAGAAGGGGTCTAAGACGCTTTCCGCCTGCCTCTATGAGGTAGGCAGCGATCTCCGAGACCAATGGCACGTCGGAGTTCAGGTTTGCTCTTATAAGATCATCAACCGCCCGGAAATCCTCTTTAACGGCTGATAGGAAAGGATAGGTCATGTAGATTGCTGATTTCGCGGGCGTTTGGGAGGATTGGAATCCTAGGGGGGGGCAATTCGGGTGTCAAGGTGAAATCACCAAATGTTACTTGCTCCCTGCTATGTCATCGCTTAGAATTGCGCGTCCTGAAAGTGGCCGGATTCCAGTCACGACCCAAAATACCGCTATTGGCGGGCAATTGAATGAGACTCTTAGCATGTACGCTGTAATAGAAAGTGGCGGGAAGCAACATCGGGTTGAACCTGGTGAGGTTTTGCGGCTTGAAAAACTAGACGCCTCCGAAGGTGAAACGGTCAACTTTGATAAAGTCATGATGATTGGCGAGGGTGAAAACATCCAGATTGGAACGCCCTTTGTTGATGGCGGCGCGGCCACTGCGGAAGTCGTGAGCCACGGCCGCGGAGACAAAGTCACCATCATCAAGATGCGCCGTCGAAAGCACTATCGAAGGCAGGCTGGGCATCGTCAATACTTCACTGAAGTGAAGATCAAAGATATTAGTGGAGGCAATTAGAGATGGCGCATAAAAAAGCGGGTGGTAGTACCAGAAACGGGCGCGATTCCGAATCGAAACGTCTGGGCGTCAAGATATTTGGTGGTCAGGTAGTGATCCCCGGCAATATCATTGTCAGGCAGCGGGGGACGAAGTTTCACCCTGGAAAAAATGTAGGTTGCGGTCGTGACCACACGTTGTTTGCCAAGGAAGCTGGCGTGGTTGAATTCAGCGTTAAAGGACCAAAGCAGCGCAAATATGTGAATGTCGTAGCGCCGGCAGCCGTCGCTGAGGCGTAGGTCTTTAAAGATGTATATAAAGGCCCTGTCAGTGACAGGGCTTTTTTTTGCGCCATTTTCCGGCAACAGTGAGCCACTATGAATTTCGTCGATGAAGCAAGTATCAAGATTGAAGCTGGCAAGGGCGGTAACGGCTGCCTTTCCTTTCGTCGCGAGAAATATATAGAGCGCGGCGGCCCCGATGGGGGTGATGGTGGCAAGGGCGGGAGCGTATACCTCGTCGGTGATGCTGCGCTTAACACGCTCGTGGATTTTCGGTTCCAGCCTAATTATCGAGCGCAGAAGGGCGGCGGTGGCAAAGGAAATGATCGAACCGGGCCGAAAGGGGAAGATTTGTACGTACGTGTCCCTTGTGGTACCAGCCTGTTTGATGAAGAAACCGATGAGTATCTGGGCGACATTAATGAAGAGGGGGAAACGCTGCTGGTAGCAGCGGGTGGTCGACACGGGCTTGGCAACGTGCGATTCAAGTCGAGTACTAACCGCGCACCGAGACAAACCACACCCGGGGAACCGGGTGAGGTCCGGCAACTCAGACTCGAACTAAAACTTATTGCCGATGTGGGTCTTCTGGGGCTGCCGAACGCTGGAAAATCGACGCTGATCAGCGTTGTTTCTGCCGCCAGACCAAAAATCGCAGACTATCCCTTCACGACACTCGTGCCTAATCTCGGGGCCGTTCGACTGAGCCATGATCAAAGCTTCGTCATTGCCGATATTCCTGGCTTGATTGAAGGTGCCGCCGGTGGCGCTGGCCTTGGGGTGCAGTTTCTCAAACATCTTTCCCGAACGCGTTTGTTATTGCATCTAATTGATGTTGCGCCGATGGACGGCAGCGACCCGGTGACTAATTGCCGCACGCTTGAAGAAGAGCTGGCCCGCTATAGCGGAGGTATCGCCGAGAAGCCAAGATGGTTAGTGTTCACGAAGGTCGATCTGCTGGACGCTGAGGCCAGGCAAGGGCTTGCTGATCAGGCAAAGCAACTGGGTGCAGACCGATACTTTACAATTTCAGCGGTTTCCAACGAAGGCACAGACGAACTCATGGGCGCTATCGCCGAGTTTCTGGCGCAGTTGGAGCAAGCAGCGGAAGATGACGAACGGATTCTGCGGGAAACTCATGAGTACTCGTTGCGTAAACGCCAGGAGCGTTGGCAAAAACAACACGGCATTGTTGGTGAAACGGACGAAGACGAAGACGATGACGATCATGATGTAACGGTGCATTACGAGCCATGAAGACTGAGTTCAACCCCGGCAAAACCTGGGTCATAAAAGTCGGCAGTTCTCTGTTAACCAATCACGGTGCAGGTATAGACCGGAGCCTGGTGCAGGGATGGGTAGATGATATTGCGACGTTGAAGCAAGAGGGGGCGCGTATTGTATTGGTGTCCTCCGGCGCAGTTGCCGAAGGGATGAAACGCCTCGGATTGTCGGCGCGCCCACACTCAATACACATGTTGCAGGCGGCAGCGGCCGTAGGCCAGATGGGGCTGATTCAAATGTATGAGTCAGCGTTCCAGAAACATGATCTTCATACAGCCCAGATTCTGCTGACGCATGATGATTTACGATCACGCCAGCGATACCTCAATGCGCGGAGTACTTTTTGGCAGTTGCTGGACCTGGGTGTCGTCCCCGTTGTTAACGAGAACGACACGGTGGCTACCGATGAAATCAAATTTGGGGATAACGATACGCTGGCTGCACTGGTCGCGAATCTGATTGGCGCAGAAACATTGCTGCTGTTAACAGATCAGCCCGGGCTGATGACGGCTGATCCTTCCCAGGACCCTGCAGCAGAGCTGGTCACATTAATGCCAGCCGCTGACAGAACGTTGGATGATATGGCGGGAGAAGGTTCAGCCCTGGGTCGTGGAGGCATGATCACCAAGATTCAGGCGGCAAGGGTTGCTGCCAGGAGTGGCGCCAACACTATTATTGCCTCGGGACGTGAGTCTGATGTTATCGCGCGAATTTCCCGGTCTGAAAGAGTTGGTACTTTGCTGACCGCAGCTAACGAGTCCATGGTTGCACGCAAACAGTGGTTGGCCACGTTGCCGGTCCGGGGAACGCTTGTACTGGACAAAAAGGCCTGTGAGGCCCTGACCGCCGATGGTCGATCTTTGCTGGCGGTCGGTGTCACCGAAACGCGTGGTGACTACACGAGGGGTGAAATGGTGAGCTGTGTCTCTGCCGACGGGCGCGAAGTTGCCCGTGGCATGGTGAACTACAGCGGTGCTGATGTGCAGGGAATCTGCGGAGTTTCCAGCGACCGAATAGAGTCCGTATTGGGCTTTGTGGTGGAAGAGGAACTCATCCACCGGGACAATCTGGTATTGACCTAGGCGAGTTACGCTTTAAGCGCTTTTACCCGGGCGTTGAGGCGAGACTTATGACGAGCGGCTTTGTTTTTCTGGATAATTCCATGTGTAACGGCACGGTCGATCACAGGTACGGCGCTAATGTAGGCTGCATTTGCAGACTCGTAATCCCCGGCGTCGACGGCGGCAACAGTTTTCTTGATAATTGTTCGGAATGCAGATCGCTGACTGGCGTTATGCTTGCGACGGGATTCGTTTTGTCGTGCCCGTTTCTTTGATTGAGCTGAGTTTGCCACTAGTGAGTTACCTGGTCTGGAAAAAAGTAGGCGCGGACTATGGCGATTTACCCCGGAATTGTCAATCAATTTCCCCCGCGGTTATACACCCTGTTATATAGGGCACTGTGAGATGATCGAGCGTCAAAGGCAGTAAATTAGCGATGGAACAACCCAAAAACTCATTATCAGGCAAGCTGCTTCGGTCCAGTTTCGTGGTTTCCCTGATGACAATGCTCTCGAGAGTCTTCGGATTGGCGAGGGACATGGTCATTGCCTATTTCTTTGGCGCGGCGGCAGGCGCTGACGCGTTCTTCCTTGCGTTCCGGATACCCAACTTTTTCCGTCGGCTGTTTGCCGAGGGTGCCTTTTCACAGGCGTTCGTTCCCGTATTGACCGACTACAAGGAGAATCGAAGCCGCGAGGAGGTCAGGGCCCTGATCGGCAAATCAGCGGGCTCCCTTGGGTTGGTTCTTGCCCTTCTGACGCTGGCGGGGGTTCTGGGTGCGGCGGCAGTTATTGGCCTTTTTGCACCAGGGTTCGTCTATCACGGTAATGCAGACAAGTTTGATCTTGCGGTCGACATGTTACGCCTGACGTTCCCCTACCTGTTCCTGATCTCAATGACCGCGCTATCGGGTGCAGTGCTGAATACCTACGACAAGTTTGCTGTACCGTCATTTACGCCGGTCCTGTTGAACGTTTCCCTGATTGGCAGTGCAGTCCTTCTAAGGCCCTACATGGATATTCCCGTGATGGCATTAGCCTGGGGTGTCTTGATTGCAGGTGTTGCTCAACTCACCTTCCAGCTTCCCTTCCTGGCCAAAGAGAAACTGTTACCTCTACCATCAGTCGACTTTAAGGACCCTGGGGTAAAAAGAATCGGCTGGTTGATGCTGCCGGCGGTGTTTGGGGCGTCTGTTAGCCAGATCAACCTGCTGGTCGATACGTTGCTGGCATCCTTTCTTGAAACCGGAAGCCTGTCATGGCTGTACTATTCAGATCGTTTGCTGGAGCTGCCGCTGGCGTTGTTTGGAATAACCATTGCAACGGTGATCCTGCCCAGTTTGTCCCGTGAACATACCACCCAGTCAGGGGACGCCTTTTCCGGCACGCTGAACTGGGCACTCAAGCTGGTGCTGCTTTTTGGCGTACCAGCGACAGTGGCGCTTGTCTATCTGGCGGAACCTTTGATTGCCGCGCTGTTCTATCAGGGCGAACTGACGGTCCGTGACGTTGCCATGTCAAGTTACAGCCTTGCCGCCTACGGGGTTGGGCTGCTGGGACATATGATGGTGAAGGTGCTGGCGCCCGGCTATTTTGCGCGGCAGGACACACGCACACCGGTCAGGTATGGGATTGTCGCGCTGGTGGCAAACATTGTGCTGAACTTCGCGCTGGTCTGGCAGTTCAAGCATGTTGGCCTTGCCCTGGCGACAAGTCTTTCAGCATTTCTTAATGCCGGCTTACTGCTGTTTGGGCTCCTCAGGACTGACGTGCTTCGCCTGTCAGCGGGATGGATGACTTTCCTCATTCAGGTCTCGCTCTCGAGCATTGTCATGCTGCTGGTGCTGTACCTGATTCTTCCAGACATGAACTTCTGGATCAGCGAAGGTTTTGTCTCAAGAATGGTCACTATCGTTTTAATCTGCTTCGCTGGTGCGGTAAGTTATGCGGCTGTATTGCTCTGTACCGGGTTCAGGTACCAACAGCTGGTTCGCTAATGGAAGTTATTCGAGGACTCATCAACATCAGGGAAAAACATCGCGGCGCGATTGTCACGATAGGTAACTTCGATGGTGTGCACAAAGGGCACCAGTCTATATTGAGGGAAGTCAGGGCCCGGGCAGACGAGTTCAACGTACCCGCCATGTTGATCTGTTTTGAACCCCAGCCAAGAGAGTTCTTTGATTTATATAACGCCCCTGCGAGGCTTACCCGGTTTCGAGAGAAGGTCGATCTGCTGTCTGATCAGGGAATTGACTACGTGTACTGCGTCAAGTTCGATGAGAAAGCCAGGACCATGACCGCGGTGGAATTTGTCAGAGTGCTGGTCGAAGAACTCAGGATTTCGGCGCTGTTCGTGGGTGACGATTTTCGTTTTGGGTTCGATCGCAGTGGCGACTTTAAGTATCTGCAGGATACCGGGAAGACTCATGGCTTTGACGTCATCAATATGTACACAATCTCCCATGACAATGAACGCGTCAGTAGTACACGTATCAGGGAATGCCTTGCCCGGGGTGACTTCGGGCTGGCGGAGAGTCTGCTTGGTTATGCCTATTGCATTTCCGGCAAGGTCGTTTACGGGCGCCAGATTGGGAGAACGCTGGGGGTTCCTACCGCAAACATTCAGTTAAACCGCTATGTTGCGCCTATCAGCGGGGTTTTTGCGGTGGAAATGCTGCTTGATGGTCAAGCCTTCCCGGGGGTTGCGAATGTGGGTGTGCGCCCCACGTTTGATGATCACTCTTTGAAACCTATCCTGGAAGTCCATCTGTTCGATTTTTCCGGGGAAATTTATGGCAAGAGGGCAAAGGTGGTTTTTCGACACAAGATCCGTGATGAAAAGAAATTCACCGGCATAGAAGCATTAAAAGTAGCCATCATGAACGATATTGAAGACGCCAAAACTTTCTTCGGAGCCCCATGACGGTGTGGTACTACTTTGCTGTTAGTGCAGTGTTGCTGGTTGCCGATCAGTTGACCAAGAATTACATGTCCGGGCTTCTGCCCTTGTGTGTACCCGGGTACTGTCAGTCGATTGAGATTCTGCCAGTGTTTAAGCTCACGGTGTTGCATAACACCGGCGCGGCGTTCAGTTTCCTGCATGATGCTGGTGGCTGGCAAAGAGGTTTCCTGGTGGCGGTCTCTCTTGGGGTTAGTTTGTTTATTGGCGGCTGGTTGTCGCGCATTTACAGGGAACAGCAACTGCTGGCGTTGGCTTTGGCGTTTATTCTGGGCGGCGCTCTCGGTAATCTCGTGGACCGGGCACTTCAGGGTTATGTGGTCGACTTCCTCGTCTTTCATTACGAGACCTATTATTTCCCCGCCTTTAATATTGCCGACTCAGCCATCACCATAGGGGCGGGATTGTTGATTATTGATATGTTCAGACAGGGTAGTGGAGATCACAAAGATGGATAATGTCCCGATAGGGCCCGGAACCAGGGTTACCTTAAACTTCACGCTCGCGCTGTCGGCGGGTGATGTCATTGATTCCACCGGCGACGAACCGGCGACCTTTGAGGTTGGCGATGGCAGTTTGCTGCCAGGTTTCGAGTCTGCCATGTTTGGCATGAAGGCCGGCGATTCTGCGGAACTGCCCATTGCTGCGGATCGGGGTTTTGGACTGCCTAATGAAGAAAACGTCCATATGCTGAAAAGGGCGCTTTTTGAGGTGTCAGAGGACCTTGTGGAGGGTTTGGTGGTTTCCTTTGCCGACGGTGAAGGTGGCGAACGGCCTGGGGTGGTCAAACGGTTGTTTGACGAAATGATAGAGATTGATTTTAACCATCCACTGGCCGGACAGGACCTGTTGTTCAGCGTTCAGATCAAACACGTTGAGCAGATCTCTGATGAGATTCTAAGGATGTAATTGCAGGAGTGAAGTTGAGTACGCATAATGCCAATAGAATCGCGTCGAGGTGATGTTATGAATATGAAAGGTTTTTCCCTTATTGAATTGATGATTGCGCTGGCAATTATTGGGGTGATTAGTGCAATTGCCTATCCCAGTTACCAGGGTTACATCGAGGATACTTATCACGCGCAGGCCCAGGCAGACGTGAAAGTTTGTGGGTTGGCGCTTGATCGTTTCTACGGGAACGGATTCACCTACACAGGTGGTGTTTCGCAATGCACGCTCTGGTCACCTTCCAGCGGTACAGAGGCTGCAGCGCAGTACACGCTGGCGGTGACGCCTGACCCTCCCGTGCAAACCTATTCCATTACGGCCACCCCGGCCAGTGGTACCTGCGATGGCAGGTGTTATACGCTTCAATCAGACGGGACAGAAACGGTCAATTAGTCATCTGACCACCCATCGGCGGATTGTTTCCGCTCATCGGGGTCTGAGACCCATTCCATGACAGTTCTATAGAATCCCCTGAGACCTGATTTGTATCGGGTCCCTTTTTATGGGAGTTGTATGAGGCGTTTTGCAGGTTTCACCATGGTAGAGATGTTGTTCGTTATCGTGATTATCGGTATCGGCATGACGATCGCTGTGCCCAGCTTTCAGGGCATGCTGCAAAGAAATCGGCTGACGACTCAATCCAATGATCTATCGATGGCGATAAACCTGGCCAGGTCGGAAGCCAGCAAAATTGGTAAAATTGTCAGTCTGCAGGCCGCAGTTGGTACTGCCGGTGATGAGTTCGGTGGAGGATACTGCATCGTCGTTGGTACGCCAGGAGACTGCGATGACCCGGTCATCAGGCGTTTTCCAGCATTGCCCGGAACGGTAACACTTGCGGGTGTAGATGATGACGCAAACGGTGGTAACTGGGATGCGCCCCGTACTTCGATTCAGTTTAATGGTCTGGGCGCGCTGAGTGGAACAGCCAACCAGCTTCGAAATCTGGATTTGTGCCTTCCAGGGCAGCTTGCTCGTCGGGTTCAGATAGCGCTCATCGGACGTCCAAAGATCTCGCGAGAAGTAGAACCCGGTGATCCAGTCCCATCAGTGCAGCCGAGTTGCTGATATGAAAATGACACTACTTTCCCGGCGACGACAAAAAGGATTTTCCCTGATCGAGGTGCTTGTTTCGGTCGTCATCATGTCTGTTGGCATTCTTGGTGTTGCAGGGCTGCAAGTGCTCAGTTTACAACAGAACCGGAACTCATTATTGCGCGCGGAAGCACTCCAGCTTGGCAATGACATCCTGGACCGAATGCGGGCAAACCCTATTCAGGACTATGCCGGCCTCGGCTTTGCAGATGCACCACCGGTGGCGACGGACTGTGTCGCTAACACTTGTTCCGCCGCCCAGATGAAAGACTATGACATCGCGTTATGGCGATGCTCGATTAACAACCTGGATGCCAGTCTCGATCCGTATCCAGCTTGTGTTGCCCTGGATGTAATCGGCACATTGCCGGGAGGGCAGGGGGCAATAGTGGATAACACTGTTAATGCGTTTTGCGCTATAGCAACGGGGGAAACCTGTGCAATTGTCAGGTGGATAGACGATCCGAGCGCAGGAACTTACGCCTCTGTAGCACTTCGGACGAGGGCAAAGTGATGCGTCCTTCACTGCAAAAAGCGCTACAGAAAGGTTTGTCTCTCGTTGAACTGATGATCTCATTGACCGTCGGGTCAATTATTACCGCTGGTGTTGTGCAGTTGTTCAGTGCCAACTCTGGTACTTATGGCGTCATGATGGGTCAGTCCCGTATGCAGGAATCTGCCCGATTTGCGCTCGACTTCATCGGTCGTGACCTCTACAAGGTAGGGTATCTTGGATGTTTATCGAACAATGAGCAGCTTTACTGGACATCAGCTAACCCTGACGACATCCCCTATGAGTTTGATCTAAGGTTTGGCCTCGCGGGGCATGATGCTTCTGGCGTGGATCTCTGGTCACCGGTCCTCGATGAGCTGCCGAGCACCATAGGTACGACTAATACCAATGTGTTTATTGATGGCACTGGTATCAATACAGACAACATTGTGAGTGGCACGGATATATTGACGGTAAGAAACATTTTGCAGCAGGATATTGAGATCCGGCTTGCAGCAAGGATGGCGAGCTCTCGAGATGATATTCTTGCCGTTGCGCCTCCCGATGGACTGGCCGGGCTTGGATTCAGTCAATGGGACCTTGCAATGATTCATGATTGTGAGAAAGCGACCATATTTCACGTGACCTCTGTGGCGCTTGATACAGCGCCCGATCCGGATCAAATCGTCATTGAACATTCGTTAGATCCAACCGACGCCTGGCGAAATAGTTTCGAGACGCTGGCGATCAAAAACACGTTTGATATAGATGCGAGCGTAAGTGCGATTGAAACGCACATTTACTTCATCGCTCCGGGTTTAGGTGAAAATAGTAGCGGTGATGCTCCCTTGTCTCTGTGGAGAAAATCAGGGACAACGGCCCCGGTTGAGCTTGTCGAGGGTATTGAAAATCTCCAGATTCTTTATGGGGTATCTACAGACGGGAACCTCACTCCAAATCGCTATCGGCGCGCGAATGAGGTGGACATGAAGGAAGTCATCACTGTCAGGGTAACAGTGATCGCAAACACGATTGATGACGTCGGCGGTACCAGAGCGCCAACGCTGGGTTGCGGGGTCCAAAACTGTGCTTATACGTTGGATGGTGGTGTTTTAACCGAATATGACGGCGATCCTGATAATCCCAATGGCGCAGACGGTTTGATGCGCCGTGCTTTTACGCAGACTTTTATGTTGAGAAACAGAAGCTAATGATGATGGCGATGCAAAATAAACAAAAGCAGGAAGGTATCGTATTGTTTATGAGCCTTGTCATGCTGTTGCTATTGACAGCACTTGGTGTCTCATCTATCCAGACGACTTCACTGCAGCAACGAATGGCGCGCAACTCCAATGATTCCAACCTCGCTTTCCAGGCTGCTGAATCGGCGCTCAGGGATGCAGAAGACCTTCTGGAAGACCTCAACTCGCTGGGTGACTTTGACGATGTGAACGGTGAGGCCAATGGTTATTACTTTGAGGAAGAGCCGGGCGTACCCCCAAACTGGAAAGAGTTGGGCGACTGGTCCGCAGCCACAGGATTTCGGGTTAGCGAAACTGTGATTACCAGTGTTTCTGTCCAGCCAAAATACATTGTTGAACATGTAAAAACGGTCATCTCGGACGCAGATGCACTGAATCTTGACAATATCGGCCAGGACACAGGTTCTGGTCGAACCCAGATCTTCCGAGTCACCGCCCGCGGAACCGGCGGTACTGCTGCCGCCCAGGTCATGATCCAGGGCACGTACGGAAAACGCCTCTAAACCTCTAAAACATTCGCTACACCTTTCGCTCAGCTAATACGACCATTGAGTCAATACCCCCACTACTAGCCAAATCCTGTCTATATATTACCTTTTGCCGTTCCCTCGTTAGGGCGCGGTGACTATTAATTTTGGTAAATCGGGAAAGCCACATGAACAAGTATTCAGTTTGTAGTCAGCAGTCACGGTCGCAAGACCAGGCCGACGAAGGTATTCCCGACACAGAATTTCAGGACATCAGGGACGTACGTTTACGAGGAACAGGGTTTATGAGCATGCACAGCTTTTTCAGGATCACAGTGTTTCTGGGTCTATTTGGGCTGGTCTCTTTTGTGAATGCTGCACCACTTGCTACCGACGATCTTAACATCGTTGTGCAGGAAGATGGCCCGGCCGTACCTTTTGATATCACGGCGAATGACCCTGGTACCGGGGCGGTAGTAGTCACAGTAGCTGCAGGTCGACCTGTACCATTTAATAACCACGTGTTGCCTTCTGGTGCGCTCCTCAGCGTCGCGTCTAACGGCATGACGATTTATGATCCCAATGGGCGGTTTGAGAATCGTGACCAGGGTGGACCAAGCGGCGGCGATGGGTTCACCTATACTGCAAGGGACGTTTTGCCTGGATCCTCTAACGCAAACGTTAGTTATCGAATTATCGGTGCAGACGATGCGCCGACGGCAGGATTGCTAGCGACACAAAACAGCAACGACGGTGAGACACCGGCATTGGCAGCTAATACTGTGCCTGATGCCTTTACGATTGTTGATACGTCGAACGGCGATAC
>Ga0222633_1001102_pt1 | contig 16353 bp, 8 predicted proteins | sample AntAcemetageno48_FD_179816 | JGI IMG/M metagenome (GOLD analysis project Ga0222633, IMG submission 179816) | Saline water microbial communities from Ace Lake, Antarctica - #48 | ecosystem: Environmental > Aquatic > Non-marine Saline and Alkaline > Saline | place: Antarctica: Ace Lake | collected...
TTCAACGCATTAATTCCATCGCGCCCCAATCGGACGATGCGCCATTCCTCAAGGATTTCACCCCCCATTTTCTCATAGAGCTCGATGGCATTCTTGTTCCAGTCGAGGACACACCATTCGTAACGGCCTGCATTTCTCTCGGAGGCGATCTCACCGACCGCTTTCAGCAATTTCCTCCCAATTCCGTGACGCCGATAGTCCGGACGAACATACACATCCTCTAACCAAATTCCCGCTCGCCCGACAAATGTGGAGAAAGTGGAGAAGAAAATCGCATAGCCGATTGGTTGCGAATTTTTCTCTGCAATGAGTGCTTCGGCCGCTGGCGACTCGCCGAAAAGGCTTTCCTGATAGTCCGCCTCGGTCGCAACTACCTGATCGGAAAGATGTTCGAACTCGGCCAACTCGTGGATCATTTCCAGCAACGCCGGAATGTCCTCCGAAACGACAGAGCGAATGCTAATTTCGTTTGGTGAAAAATCGTTCATTTGCCTCTTCTTTCGTCCGGAGTTGGCACGGCGAGTGCTCTTCTTATTTGTCGTAAGACGGTCTTCGGACCCAATTATAAAAGGGTTGAAACCAAAACGGCAGCCCGGTTGACTACAAGTCTTTAGCAGGTTTTACGGGGGTTTTTCCTGCGCTTGTCAACCGGGTTGCTCGTTTTGGTTTTACGGGAAAAGGCTACGATCAGGACTCTTCTCCATGAATTGAAATCGGAGAGTCGCAGTCTGCAAAAATGCCGACTGTTATTCAATACCAAAGTTTCAACGCGAAACCGCCGATTGCGTTGACTTGCTGACGGCAGCAAATTCCTATTGATGCAGCGTCTTATCGCCATTCTCCTGATCGTCTCCGCAACGAGCGCCTTTTTTGCCTCTGGCGAGGAAGCGGCGCGCCCGGAGTTCGCCCCGGAGCAGATCGAGTTTTTCGAAACCGAGATACGCCCACTTCTCGCCGACAACTGTTACGAGTGCCATACCGGCAACAAGGCCAAGGTAGGCCTCGAACTCAACAGCCGCGTCGGCTGGCTCGACGGGAGCGACTATCGAAAAGTGATCGATCTGGAAAAGCCGGCAGCGAGCCTGCTCATCAAAGCGGTCTCTCACGCGAAGGAAAGGGATGTTCCCGCAATGCCGGATAAAGGTGAGCGCCTAACCGACGAATCCATCGCAAAATTGACCGAATGGATCGGGATGGGCCTACCGTGGCCGGCCTACGACGAAGACGAGCCAAGGAAGGACCCGCGTCAGCATTGGTCCTTTCAGCCGGTTAAAAAACCCGGCCTACCGGAGAATTCCGGAAACCCGATCGATTTTTTCCTCTCGAAAGCGCGTGAAGAAGCTGGAGTCGTCGCTGCCGAAACAGCCGACCGACAGACACTCTATCGCCGTGTCCATTTCGACTTGCTTGGCCTGCCTCCGAAATACGATGAGTCGCAGAAATTTATCAACGACCCGCGACCCGACTCCGAAGCCTGGCCTGCTTTGATTGATCACCTCATGGGCTCGACTCATTATGGCGAACGCTGGGCCCGGATGTGGATGGACGTGGCTCGCTACTCCGACACGAAGGGATACGAAGCGGGCGGACGGGAACGGCGCTTCGTCTACAGTTACACCTATCGCGATTGGCTGATCCGGGCGTTCAACGAAGACATTCCTTACGATCAGTTCATTATCTACCAACTCGCTGCTGAGCAATTGGTCGATTGGAACGGTGCAGACAAACATCACCTCGCCGCGCTGGGATTCATCTCGCTTTCCAAGAACGGGAAGCAGGAATTGATCGTCGACGACCGGCTCGATACCACCTTCCGCGGGATGATGGCTCTAACAGTGGCTTGCGCTCGCTGTCACGATCACAAATTCGACCCTATCTCAACAAAGGAATACTATGGCCTCTACAGCGTCTTTCAGAATTCGCTGAAGGAAGAGCAACCCACCATCGGCGAGCCCGCCGTCGGACCTAAGTATGAGCAGTATCTCAAGGATCTGGCTAAAGAACAAAAGGTGATCGACGACTTCTTGGAACCGAAGCTCGCCACGATCGCCAAAAAAAATCCCGACATCGCCAATCGACGCATCCAGCTGATGGCCAAACTAGAGCGAGCTGATCGCCGCGAACTTCAGAACAAGCAACGCGTCGTCGACAAGTTCGTCGCCGATGCCAAGATGGAACCCGACAAAGCGCTCGTCGTCGTCGATGCCGAAAACCCCGGTCAACAAGCAGTCTTCATTCGCGGCAATCCCGCGCGTCGTGGAGAAGTCGCCCCCCGCCAGTTTCTCTCCATCGCTTCGCAAGGTCAGCCGACGGCCTTCGAGAAAGGCAGCGGACGCCTCGAAATGGCCCACGCCATCGCCGATCCGGGCAACCCGCTTACGGCACGCAACATCGTCAACCGCGTCTGGATGTGGCATTTCGGCGAGGGCATCGTCCGCTCCGTCGACGACTTTGGCCTACAGGGAGAAGCTCCCGATCATCCCGAGCTGCTAGACTACCTCGCAGCGTGGTTTGTCGAGAATGGTTGGTCAATTAAGAAACTGCATAAGCTGGTTCTGACTTCTGATGCCTGGCAGCAGAGCGCCTCGAATCCTGGTTCCGAAGCAAATATGCTGGTCGACGCCGAAAATCGTCTACTCTGGAAATTCGATCGACGCCGCCTTGAACTTGAGCAGATGCGCGACGCCATGCTCGATGTCGCCAACAATCTCGACAATACGTTGTTCGGGACAACGGTAAAGATCCTTGAGGAACCCTATTCTAACCGCCGCTCAGTCTACGGCTTTATCGACAGGCAGAATTTGAATCCGGTCTTTCGGAATTTTGATTTCTCCAATCCTCAGGAAACCACCGCAAAACGCCCTAACACGACCATACCAATGCAGGCACTGTTCACGATGAACAGCGAATTCGTCCAGAATCAGGCGGAGAATTTGGCGAAAAAAACAGCAGATGAGAAAGACAAAATCGCAGCCATGCACAAGGCGGTTTTTGCTAAGACACCTTCAGAGAAAGACCGCCAACTCGCCGACAGTTTTCTAACTGTCTTTGAATCTGAAATCGGAGAATTCGCGAAGCGACAGACCGACACCGAGTGGAGTTATGGCTACGGCTCAGTCAACGACGAAACCGGCGACGTAGCATTCACCCCGTTCCCCTTCTGGACTGGCGAACGTTGGCAGATTGGCGCAGAGCGACCGTCCGGCGACGGTGTGCTACGCTATCTCTACGCGGATGAAGGTCAAACCCATCCCGGGAGGACACCGACCGAAAGTGCAGTCTACCAATGGCGCGCTCCAGCAGATCTGCGGATCGGAATTGAGGGAATAGTCGAGCGTCCCGCCGTCGGAAAAGGTAACGGAGTCGTTGCTAAAATTGCCATCACCGGTCAGGGCGCTATTGTGAAATTCACTTTGGACGAAAAAAAGAAAGCCATGCAGGCGCGAGCTCCGGAAGTGCGTGTCAAAAAGGGCGACATCGTCTCTTTCATCATCGACTCCCGCGAGGGCAACACCAGTTTCGACTCTGTCTTGTGGAATCCGCGCATCATCGATCTCGACAAGAACTATCCGACCTGGGAAATGGCCGAATCCTTTTCCGGCCCCGCCCAACCTGCCACTGCTTGGAGCGCCTATGCCCAGGCTCTCCTCAACACGAACCGTTTTCTCTTTATCGAATGAACACGCGTCGCGATTTTCTAAGCCGCACCGGAATGGGGATGGGAGCTCTCGGGCTCGGGCCGATGCTGTCCTCGCTCAATGCGACGGACCGCTCCCTGAATCCCCTCGCTCCCGGCTACACGCATTTCCCTGCGCGTGCTAAACGCGTCATCCACATTTTCGCCAACGGCGGGCCGTCGCAAGTGGACTCGTTCGATTACAAACCTGAACTCGCGAAATACAACGGCAAGGAAATGCCGGGTGACAAACTGCGGACCGAGCGTCAGACCGGGACACTAATGGCCTCGCCGTTCGAGTTCAAACAACGCGGCCTTTCCGGCATCTGGGCCAGTGACCTTTTTCCAAAGGTTGCCGAGATGATGGACGACCTCTGCATCGTCAATTCGATGCACGCCAATGTTCCCAATCACGAACCATCGCTCATGCTGATGAACACGGGCGCTGAGCGTGTCAGCCTCGTTCGCCCCAGTATGGGGAGTTGGATCACCTACGGACTCGGGACTGAGAACGAAAATTTACCGGGCTTCGTCTCACTCTGCCCAGGCGGAGTGCCTATCGTCGAAACTCAGAATTGGCGTTCGGCGTTTCTTCCCGGCGCCTACCAGGGCACACATATCGATACAAAGAACACGCTCATTTCCAAGCTCATTCCCGACATCCGCAACAAGCGCATGCCGCGCGAGCTACAACGCCGCCAACTCGATCTCATCCAGGCGATGAACAATGAAGATGCCGCCGCAAAAACGCACGATCCTGATGTCGAAGCGCGCATTCATTCTCTCGAGCTCGCCTACAATATGCAGATCGAGGCAACCGACGCCTTCAATGTCGAACGCGAGCCGCAATCGATTCGCGAACTCTACGGCGACACGCTCCACGGTCGGCAAATGCTCATCGCCCGTCGCCTTGTTGAGCGAGGTGTCCGATTCGTCCAGGTCTGGCACGGAGCAGGTCAGCCATGGGACAGCCACAGCGAGATCAAAAAGAATCACGGCAAACTCGGCAATGAAGCCGATCAACCCATCGCCGCCTTGCTGATGGACCTCAAACAGCGCGGCATGCTGCAAGATACGCTCGTCATCTGGGGCGGCGAATTCGGTCGCACCCCGACGGTCGAGCTACCCACTCCCGGTTCAAATGCTCCCAACACCAAACTCGGTCGCGACCACAACCACCACGGCTTCACCATGTGGCTGGCCGGCGGTGGAGTGAAAAGCGGATTCCAATATGGGAAGACTGACGAATTCGGCTTCAAAGCTGTCGAAGACGAAGTGCACGTTCACGATCTGCACGCCACGATTCTGCACTTGTTAGGATTTGACCACGAGAAATTGACTTACCGCTACGCCGGCAGAGATTTTCGTCTGACCGACGTCCATGGGAGGGTAGTGCAGGAGTTGATCGCCTAGTTTTTTTCAGCCCACGGCAACAACTGACTGAGAATTTTCGACACGCGCCGCCTCACTGCGCAGTCGGCGCGCTGCACCCACCATCCTATCCAGCGAAGGAGCGACTTCTTCCCAACCTCGAGTCTTCAATCCGCAATCGGGGTTGACCCACAAATTCTCAGCCGGAAGAACGGCGGTAGCTCGCTCAAGAAGATCAACCATTTCCTGCTCAAGAGGCACTCGCGGCGAATGAATGTCGTAGACGCCGGGACCGATCTCGTTCGGGTATTTGAATTCTGCAAAGGTCTCAAGCAGTTCCAGGCCGGAGCGGGCATTCTCGATCGTAATGACATCCGCGTCCATTGCCACGATCGCTTCCAACATGTCGTTGAATTCGGAGTAGCACATATGAGTATGAATCTGCGTCTCATCTTTAACTCCGGATGCTGAGAGTCGGAATGCTCGAACAGACCAGTCAAAGTAGGCCTCCCAATCACGCTTTCTCAGGGGAAGCCCCTCCCGGATCGCTGCTTCGTCGATTTGAATAATGGGAAGCCCCGCTTGTTCCAGATCAACGACCTCGTCCCGGATCGCGAGTGCGATCTGAAAAGCAGTCCCCTGTCTTGGCTGATCATCCCGGACAAAACTCCACTGTAGAATTGTAACCGGCCCTGTCAGCATGCCTTTCATCGGTTTCTCAGTCTGGGACTGGGCAAACTTCGCCCACTCGACCGTCATGGGATTCGGACGACTGACATCACCGAAAATGATGGGTGGTTTCACACAACGGCTTCCGTAACTTTGAACCCACCCGTAGCGGGTGAACGCAAATCCATCGAGTTGCTCCCCGAAATACTCCACCATATCATTCCGCTCGAATTCGCCGTGCACCAGAACATCCAATCCTGCCTTTTCCTGCATCCCAATACAGTCGGAAGTGCGGAGGCGAAGGAACGTCAGGTATTCATTTCCCGTCCACTCTCCCGATCGAAACTTCGCTCTCGCCTGGCGAACCTCCTTCGTCTGAGGAAAGGATCCGATCGTGGTAGTAGGGAAAAGGGGCAGCTGCAGTTTTTCACGTTGAACACTACGCCGCGCCGGGAAGTCCGACTTACGTTCAAACAGCTCGTTGCTCAGTGACGCTACCCGTGCCTGCACCGCTGGCACCCTTACCCGCGCGCTTCGACGACGAGAGGTGATGGCGGATTCGTTTTCGAGGATCGCCTCAGTAGCTTCCGATGATCCAGCGACCGCCTCCTTCAAGATAGATAGCTCAACGAGCTTCTCTTCGGCAAATGCCAGCCAGTTGCCGATCTCTGGATCAAATTCGGTCTCCTGCGCCAGACTGACTGGAACGTGAAGCAAGGAACACGAAGGAGCCAGAACAACGCGGTCTGCACCCAGTTGAGCGATGGCTGATTCAAGAGTCCTCAGTACACTTTTCAGATTACTCTTCCATATATTGCGACCATCGATCAGTCCCAATGACAGAAACTTCTCAGAGTTCGAGATTGCTTCGATCACGCGTGGCACGTCAGCGGGAGCGCGAACTGCGTCGATGTGAATTCCGGCCACTGGCAGCGCGAGGAGAGTATCGAAGTTCTCTCCGACCTCGCCAAAGTATGTCGCAACTTGGATCTCTATCCCGGATTCTCCTGCTGCCAGTTTTTCGTACGCCTTTACGATCAAATTACGCTGTGAGCCCTTGAGATCCAAAGCGAAAGCCGGCTCGTCGATTCGAATCCGCTTGGCGCCCAGATCAGCTAAACGTTGAAGGATTTCCTGATAGGCCGGGAGAAGGGAATCCAGTAGTTCAAAGCGGTCAAACTTCTCACCAGCATCAATCTCTTTTCCGAGTGCCAGATAAGTCAATGGACCGATCAATACCGGAACGGTCTCAATGCCGAGAGACTTTGCCTCAGAATACTCGTCGAATATTTTGGATCCGGAGATCTTGAATGCAGTCGACTCGTCGAACTCCGGAACCAGATAGTGATAGTTTGTATCAAACCATTTCGTCATTTCGCAGGCGAGTTCGGGCACTCCTCCGCAACAGGAGGTTCCACTCTCTCCATCTCGTCCCCTCGCCATGCGAAACATGAGATCCAGGTCGACCAATTCACCATTCCACTCGAACCGGGATGGAACATTTCCCAGCAGGCAACTCAAATCGAGCATCTGATCGTAGAAGCTGAAGTCATTGCTCGGAATCCAATCGATCCCGGCCTCCTTTTGGGTCATCCAATTCTCTCGACGCAGTTTCGCGGCCGCTTCCTCCAATTGCTCGCTCGTCGATTCTCCCCGCCAATAGCTCTCAACAGCCATCTTAAGTTCGCGGCGGGCGCCAATTCTCGGGTATCCCAGGTTCTGTGTCTTGATCTTCATCATGGGGGCACATTCGCCGGCTTCTCTTCATGAGAGAAATGAAAGTAATTGCATCCCATCTTCAATTACGTTCACGTTCCACGAACTCATCATGCTAGAACTTCGACATCTCCAAACTCTCATTGCCGTCGCCGAGTCCGGAAGCCCCGCTAACGCTGCAATACGATTGAACCTTACCCAGTCAGCGCTCTCCCACCAGATTAAGGCATTGGAGCAGCACTACGGTTGTACCCTGTTCGAAAGAAAAAGCACTCCCCTGCGATGGACACCCGTCGGAGAGCGCCTCGTCGCTCTCGCCTATGATCTCAGTCGAGCACTGAATGACTCAGCCCGGGACATCGCCCGCCTGCTGGAAGGCCGGGCCGGGCAACTCAGAATCGCAGTTGAGTGTCATTCCTGTTTCGAGTGGCTCATGCCTGCGATGGATGTTTTCCGGGACAACTGGGAGGAGGTCGAGCTGGATCTCGTATCAGGCTTTCATCCTGACCCTGTTGAATTACTGGCTGAAAACCGCGCCGACGTTGTCATTGTATCGCGAAAGAAGAGCCGTTCCGGAGTCGATTTCCATCCGCTGTTCCGCTACCAGATGCCTGCAATTTTGGGAAAGCGACATTCACTCACACGCAAAAAACATCTTACGGCTCGAGACTTTGCCAAAGAGATACTCATCACATACCCCATTCCCGATGAACGCCTCGATTTGATGCGCCAGGTCCTGGGACCAGCCAAGGTGAATCCTGAGCGACGCACCGCAACACTCACAGAGGCAATCCTTCAACTCGTGGCGAGTGGCCGTGGAGTCGCGGCCCTTCCCGCATGGGCAATTCAGAACTTCCTCGATCGCGACTACGTGCGCGCCCGTCCCATCACTTCCGGTGGACTCTCTTGCGAACTCTACGCAGCCTCGACTCGAACCGGTTCTCAAACCGCCTACATCGCTGACTTTATCAAAACAACTCGTGACGTATGCTTCCGGCAGTTGAAGGAAATCGAGCCGCTTGCCTGATACAAGGAACTCGAATCACCCGTGCGGATTACGAAGTTCGGATCACGTAAAATTTCGGATTCGTAGGCTACCAAAATCAATGCTCCATTCCCTTCCTTCCGCCGGAACGACTTACACAGAAAACTCATCGAATGATTTCAACCCGCCTTGCAATCCTGACTTCAGCCTTCGCTCTTGTATTTCCCGGTGCCGCGGAAAATCAAATTCAAATCGAGCTTTCACCAGCATCTTCGCCCGTCCCTGAGCCAATCATGGTGCCAGAACTACAAGTGGTGACTCCCGAAGCTACGCTGGTAGGGCAGGGACTCAATCTCACCCCCCGGACAGGGCCCCACGATTGGACAAGAGTCGCGCCGTCGAGCGATCCTTTTTTGTTGGAGGTAGATGTCCAAGAGGACTTCTTCGACCACGCCATTCTTACGGTGTGGAATTGGCACAATCGGGAGGTCTCCCAGCACCGGATCGCCGCCGGCGTGCCAACCACCTGCCAAGTCAACATTAGCGGCTTTGGCTCCTGGCTTATCACCCTCGATGGATTCCACAACGGCATTTGCCAAAAACGATTCATCCGCAACATCGCGGTAACAGAGGATTTAAATGATGTCCGGGCCGAGTGGAAAACCAACGAGTTTTTTGTCGGGGTATGCGCTTTCCCGGGGCGATATCATTGGAATCCCGGAGGTATACCGAATTTGCCTGCAGGCCTGACGGAAGTAGGCGGACGAAATCTCGAGGCCGAACTGATGGCCCGCCTCGGACTGCAAGTGGTCCGTCCAGATGAATCACTCGATATGGGCCGGCGCAGCGACGGCAGCTACATTTTTGACTTCAAGCGGATGGATGCTGCCGTAGACGCTTACACTTCGCGCGGCTTCGAGATCATTCTTCAGACAATGAATGCGTCGGATTGGGCCGTAATCCCAAAGTACGCAGATCGAGGTAGAGATCGATGGATGTTCCCACACGAGGAGAAACCTCAGCGCGCCTACGTGGAGGCTCTCGTAAAGCAATACTCGCCCGTATCCCGATTCGTCCAGATTTCAAACGAACCCGACCAGATCGGATACTGGGCCGGTACCAATGAGGAATTCGTCCATCAATTCAAATTCACTCGCGAGCAGATCCGCGAAACGGCTCCGAATCTGCCGATCAGCTACGGAGGGTTTTCCCTCGTTGACGAGGCCAAATGCCAGTATTTCCTCAACGAACTCCACGACTTCGTCGATCTGCCCACTTACAACGCGCACGGAGATCTGGGCAGCTACAAGCGCAGCTTCGACACGATGAAACGTCTTCAGGCGATTGCCGGTGACGATGCGAAGCGTTGGGTCAATACCGAAACCGGCTACAGTGCGTGGCGCCTCGATCAAGAACGTCGACAGGGCCAAATCGATCCGCAGAAAATCCTTTACACCTGGGCCCACAACCACGCGGGAATTCTTCTCTTCTGCAGTCGCATGACGGCAGGCCCCGGACGGGAGGGAACCCACCACTTTGGACTGTTAGACTACCAGTTCTGCCCCCGCTTCGTCTATGGAACGGTCGCAGCACTCATGTCGACATTGGCCGGCGCGTCCTTTGACGAGACGATAGTTGAATCAGATTTTGTTCACCTCTATTCGTTTCGGAAGGGAAAGGATCTCATTCTCGCGGGTTTCACGCTTGAGGAGAACGGAGTCGCCAATGTAGTGACGGATGCCGATGCAATCGTCGCTGTCGATGAAATGGGAAATCGGCAATCACTCGCCCAAAACAAACGCATTCCGCTTTCTCTCGACGGCTACCCTCGCTACTGGATATTACGCAATGCCACGTTCGTTCGGCCAGACGGGAGCGATTAATAACCGACTAAACAGGGTTAGATCGTTGGCTCAACTCTGTTGGGTGCAATGTCAGGAAGGTTATTTCTCCCAAAAACCGGCCTCGAAACGGGTGAGGTCTTTTTCTGAATCAATTAGGTCGAGTCGCCCGCCATGCCCTTCGATCACGGCGCGTGCGAGGCTGAGCCCAAGACCGAAACCGCCGACGCCTCGAGTGCGGGAAGGGTCGGCGCGATAGAATCGATCGAATACCTTGGCACTGTCTTCATCGGGGATGCCAGTTCCGGTGTTCTCAATGGCGACCCGGATATAGCCAGATTCGCGGGTCAACGCGATCCTGACAAAACCACCTTCATGATTGTATTTGATCGCATTGTTAATCAGGTTCAACAGCGCCTGCCGGAGCAAAACAGGATCGCCTTTTATTTCGGCACCCGCTTCGACTTTCGACTCGATCCTGACCCCGGCGGACTCTGCAATGATCTCGGCATCGTCAGCAAGAGCCTCGATCTCCTGAGACAAGTTCACCATTTCATCCTTGCGGATCAGCTCGCCGGCATCGGCCTGCGAGAGTAGCATCAGGCTGCGGGTGATGGACTTGAGACGATCTGTTTCTTCACGAAGAACAAGGAGGCGATTTTCCTCTGGCGTTCCTGGATTGCATTCACGCAGGCCACTCTCGATTTCGGCCTGGATCACGGAGATGGGTGTTTTCAGTTCGTGGGAGACGTCGGCGCTGAAGCGACTGGCATGGGAAAAGCCTTTCTCGAGGCGGTCCATCATGCCATTGAGAACCGTGACTAATTTCGCAATCTCAGGATCGGTGTTGCGGCCCTCCGGAATGCGCTCGTTCAGATCACGCGCTGTGATATGACTGGTCGCAGCGGCAATCTTGCGAATGGGACGAAGCGCTCGTTCGGCTACCGCCCAACCACCAAGCGCGATAACGACAAGAGCGAGTGGAATGCCAAAGAGAATCGCCTTTTTCACCCCGGCGAGAGAAGCGTTAACCTTGTCAAGATTCAGGCCTGCGAGCACATAGTAGCCGCGCTCATGTAAAGCGATAAGACGCCATCTGCCTTGATCGCTACTGATCGAGGCAAAACCAACACGCTCATCGTCCGGCCCGCCTTCGAGACCATCCCCGGGACTACCTTTCCGTCCATCCTTAGGACCGTCTCTCGAAGGCCCCTCTCCCGGTTGATGTTCTCCCGGTTGATGTTCTCCCGGAGGCCCGCCTCCGGGCGGTCCGCCTCTAGGTGGCGGGCCATCATCTCTCGAACGAGGAGGATTGGGACGATCTGAACGCTCGGGAGGGCCCTTCTGTGAACCTTTCAACCTTCCCCACTCGGGACGCTCGCGAGCATCGGGCGCCGGAGGGGGAAATCCGGGCGGCAGAGCGGCTGCGAACGAGTCAGGATCGCTGATGGAGCAATAAATCTCTTCGTCTCCCCACAAGTCTTTAACTTTAAGGAGCATCTCGCCAGCCGCAATGCGGTCGGCGTGGTCGGTTTCGATCTTCGTGCGTACCTCATCGAAATCGGTTCGCGGATGCAGGTCACGCAAAAAATCCGCTGCTAAACTTTCCAATTCAATGTCGACGGTTTCGCGCTCAGCGCGGGCAAGCAAATACCATGACAGCGCTCCAAAACCGATGAGAGCCACGCCGGTGATCAGCGTGGATATCAGGACAAGTTGGGTTCGGAGTGATCGCATTGACTAGCTCGGCTTACCCAATCGGTAACCGACTCCGCGCACTGTTTCGATCAATTTTGTATCAAACTCTTTGTTGATTTTTTTGCGAAGCCTTTGGATGTATACATCGATGAGGTTTGTGTCGGGATCGAAGGTGTAGTTCCACACATGTTCACAAATCTGCATTCTGCTGACGACACGACCAGGAGAGCGCATCAAAAACTCAAGCAGTGAAAACTCGCGAACGGAGAGCTGTATCTCCTCGTCACCTCGCTTCACAGATCGGGTTACGAGATTCATGGAAAGATCCTCCACTTTATAAAGATGGGTCGCTTCTCCGGCTGATCGCCGCACCACGGTGTGAAGACGGGCAACTAGCTCCTCAATATAGAAGGGCTTCGTCATGTAGTCATCGGCCCCCAGGTTGAGCCCTTCCAGTCTCTCGTCGAGCTCGCTGCGCGCAGTCAGCAGGATAACGGGAACGGTATTCCCCTGCTTCCGCAGATTTTTTAAAATGCTAAGCCCGTCGCGTCCCGGCACCATGATATCGAGAACGATCGCATCGTAAGGCTCTGTCAGCGCGAGCCCATAACCGTCGTCTCCATCATGAACGAGATCGATGGTGAAGCCCTGCTCTTTCAGGCCTTTTTCAATGAAGGAGGCAATTCGCTCCTGATCTTCTACAACGAGAACTCTCATTTCGAGGGGGTATTCGTCCTCAGCATTGCTGGATTGACTCTTTGCTTCAAGGGAAATAGACATGGCATTTTTCAGTTTTTTTGTTCGGAGCGGATTGGGCGGAACTCCGATGAAACCACTCCCGGAGCCCCGCCCACCTCAACCGCCTTGAGAAATTCTTAATGTCGACCTTTTCTATCATCGAAACCCCGCCTATGAGGAGGCCGGCCGGAAGTAGGAAGGCGATCACCTTTTGTAAATTCCGGACGAGGTCGGCCCGCGATCCACGGCACGTCGGACAGTTCGCGACCGATGTCAGTGTTGCGGCGGATGATCTGGGCGAGTGTCTGCTGCTCGATGAGCCGCTGCAATCCCTTGTCGAGATGGTTCTGATACCAGAAGCGATCGCCGTCGCGGAGCCGCAGGAATTGATCTCGCAGGATGGTGAAGACTGTCTCACCGACAAGCGCGTGACGCAGGTGAGGCTCAGCCAAGCCGCCGACCCAAATGTCGACCAACTCTACATCGCCGTAGACGTTTTCAAGCTGTTGTCGGATTTCCTTGTCGGACGTGATGTCGTCGAAGCCCTCGGCAGGTTCGAGTCCGAAATTTCTGCGCACTTCGTTGTATCCGGGCAGGCCATGATCACGACCGCGCTGGATGTTAAGAGAGGCCAAATCGAAGCCACCTGCTCCGGGAGGGCCAAAGAGGAAGTTGCGGACTTCGTCGACGAGCTTCGTGTCGATCTCCTGTGCAGGCTGGCGGGAAAGGCCACGCAACATGGGCTCGATACCGCCTTCGTCGGTGATCACGGTCGGATTAAAGAAGGCATCGGCGAGACTGAGATTCCCCTCGTCGATCACCTCCATGCGACGGTCGAGCCGCAAAATATCCGAAGACAGCATGGTGTGACCGAAGCGGTAGGATGCGGTGGCGAAGACGTTGCTGATGCCGGGGTTCACATCCTCCTTGTATCCTTCGTAGCGAGGCAGAGCGTCGTGGCCGAGCAAAAGTGGGATGAACTCCCGATAAGTGATGGCTTGCATCTCGGCTCCAACAATGGCGCGAGCGACCTCGTAGATAGTGTCGCCATCGAGACCGGAGTTCGATTTCGCGATCGCCTCAGCCCAGTAGTTGTGTTCGCGGACGAACAGCGTGTGCATCGCTGTGAGACCGGCTTGCTCGTTGGCGCGAAAATCACCGCCAAGAAAAAAGTTGGGGGCGTCAGCAGACGGTGCATTGGGCAGTCCCCCGGTGTTGAACGGCAATAGATCACCTTCACTCGTTTTGAGCTTTCCGCTGCCGTCGTTCAAGCGCAACGCTTCCGCCCGTTCCTCATCAGAGCCGTAAACGTTCGAAGCATCGACGAACGCGGTGATCTCGTTGAGTTGCTCCCGGATCCCATCAACATCCTCGTTGAAGGAGCGGTCGAGCCCGATCTCCTGAGTGCCCGTTCCCTGAGGATCGAAGAACGAATCTCCCGCCGGAACCTCAATATTGAACTCTTCTACCAGATCACCGATCGGCGTCAGGGTAATGTCGTGATCGACAAACTGCCCCCACTGCCAGAGAAAGTCGGAAGCGAGTCTGCCATTGTAGATCAGCTCGTCTTGAGCGCAGACCGCGTTGCTAATGGCCCGGACATTGGGCCGATCAACACCCGATGGGGAATCAACTCCGTCCTCGTAGTCAACAGTGGTCAGTCGGAGGAATGAGATTTCCGCCTTCCCCCATTCCGGTTCAACGACGTTGTTGCCGAATCCATCGATGGTGCGGAATTCGTCCGGGAATTCGATCGAGCGCAGCCCCATCCGGACCGTTCCCGGCTTTTTCATATTCGGTTCAGTATTTTCAGGTCCGCGTCGCGTCTGCTTGCGGAAGTCATTTGGCGAGCTTTCATCCCCTTCCTGGCCGGAAGAAGTCGAAGCGAAAAGAAGCAACCAGACCGCGCCAATGAGAATAGCGGCGGTTCCAGCGGCTGATGTAAGATTAGAATAATCGAGGGTAGGATTTTTTCTCATGCCGTAACCTGCGCTCCGCAGATGACAGGAAAGGGAACGCGAATATTAAAAAACTGTCATTTTTACTTTTTCTTGCTGAAAGGCGCGGAAAGTTCTCTAAGACCATGGTGGCGCACCCGGTTAAAGCCGCTACTTTCCGACCTTGAACCCCTCTAGAAACCGATTGTGACAACCTCATTCGCTTCACTCCCCACGTCTAAAGGCACCCATTTTCCGCTGGGAGCGACTCCGCGCGAAGATGGCTGGGTAAATTTCTCAGTCAATTCCCAGTTCGCCAGTTCGATCATCCTTTGTATTTTTGCCGATCCCGGGAAACCGCAGAAGGAAACGCACCGCGTCCCTCTGGAGAATCGCACCGGCGATACCTGGTTTACTGCCGTGTCAGGAATCCCTGAGCGGGCGACCTACGGTTACCGCGCTGAAGGTGTATGGGATCCCAAAGCCGGGCTGTTTTTCAACCCGGACAAGCTGCTACTAGATCCCTACGCGAAGCACATCGACGGCCCGTCAGCGTTTCACTCTTCGCTCGTTTCGAAGAAGAAGGACGGGGAAATGGACCCGGTCGATAGCGGTCCCTATGCTCCCCGCGCCTTCGTCCCGCGCCATGACCCCTACGATTGGGAGGGCGATGCACCGCTCCGCACGCCCATGTCGGATACCGTCATTTCAGAACTGCACGTGAAGGGCTTTTCAAAACTGAACCCCAATGTTCCGGAGGAGATTCGTGGCACCTATTCTGGACTCGCCCACGAAGCCAGCACGGACTATTTCCGCAATCTCGGGGTGACCGCAGTCCAGCTCATCCCCGTTCATCAACATCTTGATGATGGCTTTCTTCTAGATCGAAATCTCGTCAACTACTGGGGCTACAACACTCTCGGGTTCTTCGCTCCAGAAGCACGTTACGCATCGACTGACGATCCGGTGAGTGAATTCCGCGACATGGTAAAGGCGATGCACCGCGCCGGGATCGAAGTCATTCTAGACGTCGTCTACAATCACACCTGCGAAGGCGGCGTCGACGGGCCCACATGCCTTCTGCGCGGCTTCGACAACGCGGTTTACTATCACACCCACCCCATTGAGCAAGGCGTCTATCACGATTACACGGGTTGCGGAAACTCGGTCAACGTCGCACACCCCACCGCACTAAAACTCGTGATGGATAGCATGCGCTACTGGATCGAAGAAATGCATGTCGACGGATTCCGCTTCGATCTCGCCGTCGAACTCGGTCGCGACGGAGATACCTTCGCCCGCCGGGCCGCCTTCTTTCAGGCAGTCTCCCAGGACCCCGTCGTCGGCCGCACCAAATTGATCGCCGAGCCGTGGGATCTCGGTCCAGGTGGCTATCAGATCGGAAATTTTCCCACAAAATGGAATGAACTGAACGGAAAATTTCGCGACGACGTGCGTCGCTTTTGGCGGGGCGACCCGGGCGTCTCTGGCGATTTCGCCGGGCGCATTACCGGGAGCGAGGAACTCTTTGCTCACAACCGGCGCACGCCTTTGGCGAGCGTCAACATGATCACCTCGCACGATGGATTCACGTTGCACGACCTCGTCAGCTACAACCAGAAACACAATCTCGCCAATGGCGAGAAGAACGCTGACGGCGACTCTCACAACATCTCTGACAACCACGGTGCTGAAGGCCCCACCAAAGACAGAAAAATTCTC
>Ga0222633_1001104_pt1 | contig 16315 bp, 14 predicted proteins | sample AntAcemetageno48_FD_179816 | JGI IMG/M metagenome (GOLD analysis project Ga0222633, IMG submission 179816) | Saline water microbial communities from Ace Lake, Antarctica - #48 | ecosystem: Environmental > Aquatic > Non-marine Saline and Alkaline > Saline | place: Antarctica: Ace Lake | collected...
CTGGCTGGCAGCTATCGGCGGGCAACCATATCGGTGAGACATTCGACTGGATTGTTTCAACCGCACCGGCCGAACAGACCTCAGCCCTTCTCCCGATTGATTTCAGTGAAGTGACGTTTGATCCTGCGTTCGCACTAATGCTGGCCCTGGAAGAAGTTCCTCTTTTTGAAGCAGCCGTCGTAAGGCATCCCGACATTGACTGGATCGCGTTATCTTCATCCAAACCGGGTCGAGATTCGCACCCTTCACTGATCGCGCACTCATCAGGTCAGTATGCCACGCGTCGATTTGATGATGACCGGGATGACATTGAAGCGGATCTCGCTGCACGTATTTTTGAACTCACAGGGATCACCGCGCAAAGCAGGCAACTGCACCGATGGAAGTACGCGAAGGTCACTAATCCCTGGCATTCACCCTGTTTTTTAAGTCCGGCCAGACAAATCGCCGCCTGCGGCGACTGGCTCATTGGCGGCAGAGTGGAAGATGCATTTACCAGCGCCGAGACCCTCGCTGAAAAATTATTGGAACAGTTCGCGTAACAGCCGCAGGCTTTTCGCCAGGGCGGGTAAAGGCAAACCACCTGACACCCTCTTTGAGCTTGTCTGTCATCAGACCAGCTACAGTGCCTGGCACGTGGGGCACCAATAGATCCTGCGTGAACTGCGCTCCTCGCGGCAGATCAGATCACCGCAGTGATAACAGGCTTCACCATCCCGATCGAAAACGTAGAAGCGGTAGCCCTCAAATTCGGAGCCTTCACGCTTTAGTTTTCTGGCACGAGATGCCAGATTGGTGACACCGCCTGTTTTATAGCTCCGACGACTAATTTTTATCGCTTCACTGGCTAACTTTCTACGCTCAGAAGCATTCATTTTCGATGGCTTGAGATCGTAATGACATCCCGCCGTGAAAAGAATCTCGGAGCGCAGGTAGTTCCCTATACCAGCGAGGAATTTTTGATCAAGAAACAACGATGCCAGTGATCTGTTCCTGAATGAAGGCTCGACCAATCGATGCATCAGCAGCGTGACTGAGAGCGAATCGTCCAGAACGTCCGGGCCAAGCCTGGCTAAATAGGGATGCTGGTTGATTTCATCTGTTTTCCAAACGCTGATGTCGGTTGCGCTATAAAGCCGGGCGGCGATGTTTCGGGTATGCAGTGCCCATCGCATGCGACGATTGGTTTCCGGCATTTCGTCTCTAGGCGAGATCATCCAAAGGCCGTACAGTTGATTATGGGAGTAAACAGTCAGACCGGAAGAGAATTCCGTCAGCAGCGCCTTCCCTCGACAAGTGACGCTTTTTACCGTTGCCTGGTCCATCGTTGAGATATAAGGCAGTAACGCTTCATGGTCGGTTTCTACACGGAGTATCCTTTCACCTTCAAGAACCTTCGCTAATCGATCGGCCGCCCGGTGGATTTCGGGACCCTCTGGCATAAATTCTCCCCCAACTCCCATTAATACGTCATCCGAGACCTTAAGGATCAAGGTTTAATGATCTCTGCGCAGCTTCCTGACGTAACTACTGTTCTCTCTTACATTGCTTACGGGATACATCACCGTGAATACTGACTCGTCACCCAGATCTGCGAAGAACAGAAAGTCACTCCAGGAAATCTGGCGTTCAGGTTGTGCCGACGAGACGTTGGACGTCGAGGATCAGGCTCACTTTGAGACGCTGGCCAAAAATCGGTTCCACGCTTACTCGCTTGGCATGCAACATGCCTCAGATCCCCTGAGCAGTGCCGGGCAGCTGTTGGTCAAAGGCATGGTGGTTGAGTTGCAAGCCAACCCCGGACTGCTCAAGCAGTGGCATCACTATAACTTTGCCGGCAGCAAATTCGGCAAACCCGTTACCCGCCAACTCGTATCGGGTGGTCTGATCAACAAACTTATGGGAAAACTGGAGCCATACCTTTTTCAGCGTAGTTAGCATCAGAAAAAGAACGGTCACTCTTTTGTACCTTCTCTCGTACCCAGTGGCAGAAAGCCTTGCATCATTTTTGAAAGCGTCTCGGCACCCAGCTGATTCATCAAAGCAATGTTATCGGTTGGAACCGCATTAATATCCGGATAACTAACGATTGCCCGCTCTACACTCCGTTCTCTGAGTAGATGAATCAGTGGATACGGTGATCTATTGGTGTAGTTCTCTGCATCCGATGGTTTCGAGCCGCTAAACTGATAGTCCGGGTGAAAACTGGCGATTTGATAAACGCCCGTCATCCCCAGGTGTTCCAGTAACCGCTCAGTCTGGTCAAGAAACTGATTGTAATCGGTAAAGTCCTGCAATACTTCGGGGTGGATCAGCAAGGTCGTTTCAATCGTCAGGTTCTGGTCCAATAATTTTAGTTCATCAGCTAATGCGTTTAACAACTGCGACTCGCTGCTTGCACCGGTATAACTGAATCGAACCCGATCACGCAGAAACTCTCGACCTGCAAAAGGACACAGGTTATTTCCGATAACAAAGCTTTCTACCCAATGCCTGACCGAAGCGATGGCTTGCTGCTTTTTCAAGGTTTTACCCTGGCTCAATGTCGACGAGGAAACATACTGGCACACTTTTTCAGGCGTTAGGGGAAAAAAGAGCAACACAACGACGCCGGGGATTCGAATGTCACCCTGATAGACAGCTTCTGTCAAAAGGTTAGAACTCGGTTATGATTGACCGAAGTTAATGCAACGGGCGATACGAGTGACAGCGAGCATCTTCTCGAAATTTGTCCAATTAGCGATCTGGGTAATGAGCAGGATAGACAAGTTACGTGGCACAACAATCTTTCCTTCCGCCGGGACAACCCCCGCACAACAAATAGAGAAACTGCGGCACAAGGGCGGTATCGTGCCTTCCTTGATGGTCAATGGCTGGATAGTGCTAGGCTTCACCGACGTGCAGGCACTCCTGCGAGATGACCGCGTCAGCGCCGAAGCCGCAAGCAACAAATTCGCCAACCTCGTTATCCGCTCCGCAGTGGACCAACCATCTATCCCCTTCTTCGATCATCCTTCAATGCAGCAGGTCGATCCGCCGGAGCACTCCAGGCTTCGCAAACTAACGGCTGAAGGGTTCACGCACAAATTCGTACAGTCACTCGCGCCGACGATCGAGCAGATTGCCGATGAGCTGCTCAATAATATCCAGGGTAATCAATTCGATGTTATTGAAAAGCTTGCGCGTCCCTTGCCAGCGATCGTCATCGCCGAGATGTTGGGTGTGCCGAGGGAGGATCGCCAACGCTTCGAAGACTGGTCAGCCAGCATCCTGAAGTTCACCGACGTACTCAATCCGGCAGGCATGAGACAGGCAGCGAAGGCTGATGTAGAACTACGGGATTACCTGGCAACACTTACGGCCCATAAACGCGAGAACTGCGGGGACGATTTAATCTCTGAACTCATCGCCATGGAAGAACAATCAGACAAACTCTCGCTGGATGAACTGTATTCAACCTGCGTTTTACTACTCATGGCTGGACACGAAACCACAACGAGGCTCGTTGGCAGTTGCCTTTACCTGCTGCTTCAACATCCAGATGCCATGGGCGAAGCACGAGCAAGCGATGAGTGCCTGGCGAATGCCATAGAAGAAAGTCTGCGTCTGGAGCCGCCTGTTCTCATTACCAGCCGCTTCCTGAAGGAATCATTCGACTTCAAGGGCCACCAGTTCAAGCAGGGTAAAATCCTGCTGCTGTCGATCCTCGGTGCAAACACCGACCCCAAGGCTAACCCCCACGCTGCAGCGTTCGATATACATAGATCAGATCGAACCCATGTCAGTTTCGGCCATGGTATTCATCTGTGTCTGGGCATTTCTTTGGCAAGGCTCGAAGCGAAGATCGTCTTTAGAAAGCTGTTTGACCGCTACCCTTCAATAGAACTGAAGGATGACGCGCCAAAGTGGGAACCCACACCGTTCTTCAGGGGGCTCACCGAACTGAATGTCAAGGTGAGCTAGCGTTTATTGCAGAAACCCGGGGACAAAGGTCGTCTTGAACAGGCTGGTCAATCAACGTTCTATGCAGAGATGACGAGGGTACTTTGACGAAAACAGAAAAACTCAGTTTATAGGTCCTATTCTTTTATACTCATGCCTCGACAACCCGGATATCGAGTCTTGACCGACCCTCTTTCTAACATGGAAGCCAGATTCACCTTAGCACTTGGCTTTCTCGGTTTGCTGCTGGGCATCTTCGTCAGCGCCGGCGTACTGGCCGGTGACGAGCAAGGACGGGTTAACCTTTTATTCCTGCTTCTGTTGTTCGCCTTTCTGCCTGTCGTTAGTCTGTTACTTGGTCTTGTCCTGCTATTAGTAAAACAGAACGGTATAACCGCGCTCCTGGTCAGCCTGCCCTTCTGGCCCAAAGCGTTTTTACAGGCCCGGATGAGCATCGAATCAGGAAACCGGCGCCGTAGCTGGCTTTTCTTTGAATCACAGGTCTTAAGTCTGGCTTTTGCAGCGGGCAGCATCATCGTTTTCATCGCTTTGCTGCTGGGGACTGATGTCAATTTTGTTTGGCGAAGCACTTTACTGGAGGCAACTGACCTTTTGCCTATCCTGCAAATAATTTCGATGCCCTGGAGTTTCTGGAACGATGCTCAACCGGGTTTGGACTTGCTGAAACAATCACAAAACTCACGAATCGCCGGTGGCGTCAGCTCGTATTCTGAAAACTGGTGGCAATTCGTTCTGGCGGCTCAATTGACTTACAACTTTATCCCAAGAGCAGTCTTGCTGGTATTGGCGCGCTTGCACTACAAGCACAAAACCAGGATAAGTTCCCGGCTTGAACGAGACGAAACGACCGTTAGTCAGCGGCGTCCTGCCGATCCAGAGGCTCTGGCGACGGTTGTCTACTCGCTTCCCGACGCTTACCAACTTTTGGACTGGAGCAATGCGCCGGAACATTGCAAACACTTCATCGCCCGGACTTTCGGCAAGCCTGTTAATCTGGCGACACTGTCCGCTAACGCTGACGTAAATTCACTCCAGCGCTCGACAGAACTACTATCCCGGGTGGTGCTGGTCAAAAGCTGGGAGCCACCGCTGGGGGAACTAAAAGATATCGTGACATTGATGGACGCCCAAACACAGAATTTCATCCTGCCTTTAGATTGGAATGAGACATCGATAAAAGCTGCAAGTCCCGCCCACCTTCAGGAATGGCGACGCTTCGCGGCTTCTCTGGGCGCATGGAAAATCCTGCAACCTGGTGAACATTCATGACGCCAAGGTTCGCAGTGGTCGGTCATCCCAATAAGGGCAAATCATCGATAGTGGCCACCCTCGCCCAGAATGATGACATTGCCATCTCAACTCGCAGTGGCACGACGACACAATGCCAACAGGTTGACGTCAACATTGGTGATGCCTCATACAGCCTCATTGACACGCCTGGTTTTCAGCGCCCCACTCTCGTTCTTGCATGGCTGCAAAAGCACGCAAGTACCGCAGATAAACGCATCAATGCGGTTAAGGCATTTTTACTGAACGAAGACTGTCAGCGTCAATTTCCTGATGAGTTTGAGCTGCTAACACCGATCATGGAGGGTGCCGCAATAATTTACGTCGTCGACGGGTCCAGGCCCTACGGCGCCGAGTACGAAGCCGAAATGGAAATTCTGCGCTGGACCGGGCAAGCGAGCCTGGCGCTTATCAACCCGATTGAAAATGAACTTTACATTGAACAATGGCAGCAGGCCCTGGGGCAGTTTTTCAAAGTAGTCAAAGTGTTTAATGCCATGCAGGCTGAGTTGGACAAACAGCTGTCCGTGCTGGAGTCTTTTTCCACTATCCGTGAAGACTGGAAAGACGCAATCGACAAACTGGTCGCCGCTTACAAGACAAGAGCCTCCCAACGAATTGAAGCCACTGCCGAGCTATTGGCAGCGCTTCTGACCAAAGCCTGTTCTTACCAGCTCACCCAAAAAGTGCTCAACAAAGAACAGGCCAATGCCCTGCGTCCGGGTCTCGAAACCGCCTATTTTGCAAAGCTGAAATCAATGGAGAAAAGTCATCATGCTTCTCTTAAAGCCCTCTACGCCTATCACCACCTGATCAGTGAGGTTGAAAACCTGCCGGACACTGGCAGCCTATTCGATACGGAAAAATGGATTGTGTGGGGACTCAATCGCAAGCAGCTAGTCACCGCCGCAGCAATGGCAGGTGCCGCAGCGGGAGCCGTCATAGATTTAGGCCTGGCTGGCAGCAGTTTGTTTCTTGGTGCTCTAGGAGGCGGACTCATAGGCGCAACAGGCGCGTGGCTGGGCGCTGACAAACTGGCGGAGTTCAAACTTCAAGGATTGCCCGTTGGCGGGTACGTGGCTCAACAAGGTCCAATGAAAAACAAAAATTTCCCCTACGTCCTGTTAGGAAGGTTCTTACATCTGGAAGAGCTTTTACAGCAACGCACCCATGCTAGAAGGGATACACTACTGATCTCCGAAGGCGAGCTGCAGGCAAAAATATCCGAGCTCAATGACGATCAACAAAAGGCACTGCATAAAGCGCTTGACCGCACCAGCCGCCAAAAACCCGTGGGCGATTTTGCCAGCATTCTAAAGCCACTCCTGCTCACCAGAAGAACGCCCCAAAATAACTCGCTAATCCCGTGACACGGTTTAGCTTCGCGCCCTACAATATCTACAAACCAGCAAACAGGAGAATTGACCAGTGTCTTCATTGAGTATTGATGGAAATTCGATCCACTATGACTACAGGCCAGGGAAAGAACCCTGCCTGATCCTGTCTCATGGCTTCGGCATGGGCAGCGAAATCTGGCAACAGACCGTAGAGAAGGTCCATGCTGCCGGGTTTGCCGTTCTCGCCTACGATCATCGTTGCTGTGGAAAGTCTGACATGGCATTTTCCGATGTCACCATCGCTACCCAGGGCAGTGACATAGTGGCACTGTGTGATCACCTGAATCTGAATAAGGTCGTATTGAATGGCTGGTCACTGGGCGGAGCCATCGTCGTTGACGCAGCCGCGAAACTCGGGGACAGGGTCAGCGGACTCGTCCTGACCGGTGGAGCCACACCCCGTTATACCCAGGCGGATGGATTCCCCCACGGTGGGCTGCCCGCCGACATCGAAGCCACCGTTGCTGCATTGCGCGCGGACAGACCCGGATTTCTTAAAGGCCTGTATTTTGAGGGCGTGTTTGTTGCGCCGGTTGACGATGCACTCAAGGAACAGTGTGTCGCGATTGCGCTGCAGGCTGGAGAAGCCAGCGACGATTCGCTCGGTGACCTCGCCCACCTTGATCAACGTGAACTCATGGGACAGTTGTCCTGCCCTGCGCTGATATTCCACGGCCTGGACGATGGCGTTGTTCCCATAGGCATTGGCCGCGTCGCAAACGAACTGCTGGCAAACTCAGAGATGATTGAGCTACCGGAATGCGGGCACGCGCCTTTCCTGGAACATCCCGCTGCCTACCAGCAATCCCTCCTTAACTTTTTGAATCGTCTGAGCGATTAAGCGGTGAACCGCTCGACCCGGCTTCGATCTCAAGCCGGGTCGACAAACCGCCCTATCCCTGGGCGCCCCACTGTTTTACTCTGGCACTTTCAACCCTGACATCACGAGTTATTGCCTGACATGACGGAGACTTCCGCGCTGCGTGTTAATCACATCAGCAAGCACTATCAGGATGGTAGTCGCCAGATAGACGTTATTCGCGACCTGACCTTCAGCGTTGCCGCTGGCGAATCCCTTTCGGTGATGGGTCCCAGTGGCTCTGGAAAGTCCACGCTGTTAAACCTGCTCGCTGGTTTGCTGGAACTTGATGACGGTGACATTACCCTTCAGCTTAAAAACAAAAGCTTTTCCTATCGCGCTGCAGATGAACGAAGTCGAACGGCACTTAGAAGGCAGTATATTGGCTACGTCTACCAGTTCTTCAACCTGGTTCCCACGTTAACGGTTCTGGAGAACGTCAGGCTTCCCGCGCGTCTTAATCGTCGACGGGATCTTGAAAATCAGGCATCGACACTGCTGGGGGAATTCGGCCTGGGGGATAGACTCGACGACTACCCGGAAGTGCTTTCCGGTGGCGAGCAGCAGCGCGTGGCGGTTGCAAGGGCACTGCTGCTTAAACCACCGCTTCTGCTGGCCGATGAGCCCACAGGCAATCTGGATGCTGAAAACTCCAGTCACGTTGCAGACCTGCTGTTTTCCAGTTGCCGCGAGCAGAACATTTCTCTGGTGTTAGCCACACACAGCACCGAGGTAGCAGCAATGGCCGATACGCAGTTACACCTGGACAGACAATCGCTTTGATGGTCGCACTCGCACTTCTGCGTTTTCTTGGACGAACACCCTGGTCTACCGCCATGGCCGTGACGGGCATGGCGCTCGGCGTAACATCCATCGTCAGCGTTCACCTTGTCAGCGCCAGCATTTCAAGCCGCCTGGATAGTCTGGTACCTGCGGCACTGGCTGACTACAGCCACTATCTGCATCGCGACAACCTGGACGCTGCGGACTATTTCGCTCTGCGCCGCTTGTGGCGAGCTGGCGCCCTCCCCTCCGTGAAGCAGTTATCTCCACTGGTCGATGAAACCACGGTGATTGAAGGGCAAAGTGTTCGGGTGCTGGGTGCTGACTTACTGGCGAACCAGCCATCATCTGCGGTCAGCGCTCTTGCAGAGGTCAATACTATTGAGGGGACCAGCACTGTCGCTGAACCGTTTTCGTGGAACGGTGCATGGGTCGATGAGAGCCTTAAAGACAAGCTGTCCATACCGGTCAACGGCATTATAAAGGCGCCGAAAGGCACGCTGCTGGCTGATATTGGTACGGCCCATGACCTGCTGGAATGGCCAGCCAATCGACTATCCTACATCGGGTTGGTCGTGCGTGATGCCTTTGCCGGTACCAAGGCAACCGCCGAGAAACTCCTGCCAGGCTTTGGCGCGGGATTTCCGTCCGCCATGCCGAATCTCGCTCTGTCACCCGGCTGGCAACTGATCGGCACGGCGCAGCAGTATCCGGCTCGTGAGTTCGGGAAATCGATTCTTTTCAATATCTCCGCATTGGGTATGCTCGCACTCCTGGTTGCCTGGCTGCTTATCTATCAGGTGGCCGTCTCCTGGTTACGTCGCCTCTGGCCTGTATTTGATCGCCTGCATGTACTGGGCGTGGAATGGCAGCAGCTGCGGGGCTACTTCCTCTTCTCTATCGGACTGGTGGCTACCGTCGCCGCAGCGCTTGGTCTTTTTGCCGGATGGTGGCTGGCCAGGTGGTTGCTGGAAATGGCCGTTCCCGGGCAGGAGATCAATCTGGCGCTGGATGGCTGGGTCATCTTCAAAGCGATAGGCTCTGCTACCGCAGTTTGTCTCCTTGGCGGCGCCTGGGCTTTCCATCAATCACAGCAGGAGACCCGCCGTGGTTCCTGGCCCATTTTCGTGACGCTGGCACTGCTACTCGTTGCGACCTGGTGTCTTTTTCAACCGGAGACGGGCCTTGCGGGTGGATTTTTCGCCATTGCGGTATTGAGCCTGGCGGCTTCGCAGGCGATCGCGCCTTTACTCATTCGTTTGAAGCGATGGGCCTCTATGATACGCGGCTCTTATCTACTGCGCATCGGTGTCAGGGAGGCACTCTGGCATCCCGGGGAACTGAGCGTTGCCCTCGCCGGCCTGTCGCTCGCCATCGCCACAGCAATAGGCGTGGCATTGATGGTTGACAGTTTCCGTGTCGACTTCAGCCAGATGCTCGATCACCGGCTAAAGTACGATTTGATCGCACAGGGGGACGAAACAGCCTTGAGCGCAATCGTTCGCACCAACGCACGAACAACGCTCGCTGATCGCCAGCAGGTCTACCGGCAGGCGGATATTCGGGTGAATGGACTATCGATGGAGCTGAACATCACCCGGATGGATGCCTTCGAGTCATCACGCTATGGTTTCAACAGAAGCCTTGCGATTAACGAGGTTTTACTTAGCGAACAGGCCAGCCGAGCATTACAGCTATCTGTCGGCGATGCGCTGACCGTGTCCGGTGAAGCGATGACCATTTCGGGGCTGTTCTCTGCCTTTGGGGATCTGAAGCCCAGAATCATTGCTGATGAACGCAGCCAGCTGGCTTCTACCATAGGCGCCGAACTTCAGATAGATTCAGTGGCGTTTAACAGCGATCAGCCGGAAGCCCTGGTCGCGGCGCTGCGAAAAAAATCGCCCACGCTTGAGCTGAGACTACAGTCTGATATCCGGCGAGTTGCGCTCAACACCTTCGATCAGACCTTCGCCATTACCACTGTACTGATTACCATCGCGCTACTGGTCGCTGCCATCAGCGTCTATATCGCGGTGACCACCATGCGTCTCAATCGACAAACCGGCAGGCAGCTACTGAATACGCTGGGTGTAAATCGTACAGAGCAACTGATGATGAACATGGCGCTGGGCACAGGGCTTGGCCTCGTTGCCATCATCATCGCACTGCCGCTCGGCGTACTGTTCGGCTGGATACTCTGTCACGTAATCAATCCGAGAGCTTTCGGCTGGACCATCGAATTGCAGTTGTCCGCAGACGCGTTACTGCGTTCCTGCTCCTGGGGAATGCTCGCGGCTATCGCGGCGGGGATACTGCAGGGTGGTGGTCACGAAGAAGGAGCGTTTGGTGGACGTTAGACCCATCGTTATTCTGCTGGTGTTACTGATTTCCGCGTGCCAGCCAACTAGCCAACCTGCCTCATCCGAGGTCTCCGGATTGCGATTGAACAATATACTGGGCGAGCCGGACGCTCAGGGGTTCGCTCGCGCAGAACAGGAAAGAGACTTCGTTTTCCCGGAGGACCATGGCCCACACACCCGATACCGGAGCGAATGGTGGTACCTGACGGCAGTACTTGAGGATGAAAAGGGTAACGACTATGGCGTGCAGTTCACCCTCTTCCGGCAGGCGCTATCACCCTCTCCGACAGGAGAAGGACCATGGCACACGGCACAGGCATACCTCGGTCATCTGGCTGTCACCGACATTTCAGGCGGCACGCATTTTGAGGCCGAGCGGTTCGCGCGCGGTCATCCAGAACTGGCGGGCGTTTCGACGGGTAAACATTTTCGTGCAATGATCGAGGACTGGACACTGGAAGGCGCTGCCGACGGCAAATTGGATCTGACCCTGTCTGCTGGCGCCCGTTCTTACGGAGATCCCGGTCAGTTCAACATCGAGTTGCAGGTCCGGCAGACAGGACCGATCGTGCTGCAGGGGAAGCGCGGCTTGTCTGAGAAAGGACCGGGTTCCGCGAGCTACTACTATTCTATCCCTCGGATGCAACTCGACGGCAAAATCAGGCTGGGTGATCGCACCGTAAAGGTGAAAGGGCTGGGCTGGCTCGATCGTGAATGGAGCACCTCAGTACTCGGTGAAGCTCTTGCCGGCTGGGACTGGTTTTCTCTACAACTGAGCGATCAACGCAGTATCATGGCATTTCGCCTGCGTCGGCACGATGGCGTCAGAGGCACCTATGACCACGGCTTACTCGTGGATCACCAGCAACTGGAGAACCAGTCCATCGTAGGGCAAGGCGACCGGGGCGTCGAATTACTGGATCGGGAAGATTTTTCCCTGATACCCACCCGCTTTTACCAGGACGCCCGCGGGATCAATTGGCCAGTCAGTTGGACGCTTAACCTGGCTAATGGCATCACTGAGGAACAATTCACGATCAACGCACTACTGGATCAGCAAACCGTTGATCTTTCGATCCTCTACTGGGAAGGCCTGGTTGAAGTGCTTGACCCGGAAGGAAACAGATCAGGCCTTGGCTACATGGAGTTGACGGGCTATGAGCGCGACAGATGACAATCTGTCTGAAAGTATTCAGCATTATTTTTCAACGTGCATTGATTAATCCGCTCGCCATGTTACCTGGGACGCGAACTTGAACTCATCCGATTTTGCTAAATTTGCAGCCATCAGTATCAACAGTTGCGGACTTATTCTCGCCGGGTTGACAATCCTTCTGTTCGAGTACTTTCCCGGTCACGAAAAGACGGGGGAACCGCTGCTAATCAACGGAGATTTTCAATCATCAACGGAAGGCTGGCATTTCTCAAAAGACCTACGGACAACGCCTGGCTATTTGGCCGATGGTTTCCTTGAGTTGAGAAATGACTTACCCGGGCGCGACCTGTTGGCCAAACAAACCATCGCTATACCAGAATCCCGTCAAATAATCCTGACCGGCTACGGCATCGAGTTGACTGACACTGAACAAGGCGAAAACCCGAAACAGGTACCCACCATTGCCGTGGTCGGTCGTGATGCGGAGGGACATTTTATGGGGGGATCAAACCACCTTCTGTTGCGTGAATCAGGCACTCGATCAATCGAAGAATTGTCCAGAGTCATCACCCTGCCTGCTCATTTCCTTGAAGCGAGGATCGAAGCAGAATTTGTAGGCGGCACGGGACTTTTCAGGATTGACCGTATCTCTGCATTCGAAGCGAAGGACATTAGACTGCACAACTACGCGCGGTATATTCTTTTCATCGTCTGGTTTACGTTAATACTGATTACCACTATAACGCTGTTGAAGCTGTCTTTAACGGCAACACTCGGCTTTATCACGGCGCTGGGACTCCTTGTCTTGTTACCGGAAACCCTAAAAGTGCAGATACTTGCACCTGCTGACGCCCTTCTGAAAATGGGTAGTTTCGATCATCTGGCGCTATTTATGCTGGGAACGATCGGGGTTCGACTTTTGTTTCCAGTCGCTAAGCCTGGATTGCTGGTGTGTTCATTCATCACGTTCGCGACTGCTTCAGAAACCTTGCAGTACTTTACCTCGCATCGCGAACCGTTGGTGCTTGACTGGGCGTTCGATCTGGTTGGGATACTAGCTGGATTGTCGCTGATCGAAGCGATCAGGCATATTCGCGCGCCTTAACTCTTCAGCGATCTGTGCGTGATCCTGCCACGCTGAAATCATTGAATCCGTACTGCTGCGACATTCACTTAAGGTACCGAGTGAACTAAAGGAAGATTCGAGCTTTGGCAAATAGTCTTCAAACCTGACGGAGGTCAACGAGGTACATTGTCCTAAGCCAATCTGTGAATGGTCAATCCGGTCATCGACACGCACCGTTTCATCGTGACGCACCATTATACTATGCGTTGGCTCAAACGAAACGCATGAAGCTGGCAACGCTGAACTATTTTGAGGGATAGATCATTGATCAGCTAAAAAAAATGATGGCCCGTGAATTGTTGGATACTTTGACATTTGCGGTATCGGCATACCTGGTCTGTAACTCAGATCCGGACCATGTTTTTGACAGCACTTTCAATTTTGGCACGCACTGCTTCCCGAACTACACACCTGAAATGGTTCATGACTATTAACTGGTGCTGCCTCAAATCAACTCATTACTTCAAAGTCTCCGGGGAAGCGAAATCCCGGCTGCCCTTGAACTGGCTGAGACTATCAAGAACCCTGAGAGGCTTCAGCTCACGAACTTGAATCTTAATGGCAAGCATAATTAAGACAACGCAGTGATCGTCGCGACAGCGACCGACGTGTGATTAATATCGCACCCTACCAGGAACGACGTGCCGAGCAGAGACGCTTGCAAAAACGACGGCACATTTAGAAACACACGACTTGGTGGTGCATAGGCTTAATGGTGCATAGTCCTAATGGTGCATAGGCGCTAGCGGGTATTGTAAAGCACCATCGTTTTACCTTTAACAGAGACCAGTCCCTGGTCTTCCAGGGTTTTTAGTACACGCCCAACCATTTCCCTTGAACAACCAACAATTCGGCCAATCTCCTGGCGAGTAACTTTGATCTGCATACCATCAGGGTGTGTCATCGCATCAGGTTCGCTGCACAAGTCCAGAAGCGTTCGGGCGACACGACCCGCAACATCAAGGAACGCAAGGTCACTCACTTTGCGCGTGGTGTTTTTTAGCCTGCCTGCCATCTGGGCGGCTAGCTGGAATAACACGGCCGAGTCTCGCTGACTGAGCTCCACAAATTTTTCAAAACCCAGTTCAGCGACTTCACAATCTGTTTTCGCCCTGATCCAGGCGGTACGAGTGCCCTGGCCGAACATGGCCATCTCGCCGACGAAGTCGCCACTATTTAAATAGGCAACGATAATCTCCTGGCCGGTATTATCTTCAATACTGACGGTCACTGACCCTTCGGTGATATAGAAAATCGAATCGCACTGATCGCCTGCCTTTATTAATGTGGAGCCGCGCGGACACTTACGCTTGTGAGCCAAGGAGAGGAACTCGGTCATATCGCCAAATGGCAGTGGATTCTTGGGCAGCCTAACCATGACACGACTGGATTTTACGGTAATCCCAATGCTACGACTCGATTCTCGCTATGGCAACCTCATCGGATGATAGTCAGCAATACCATTCCCACCAGATTCCCTCCCGAGCTCTAAGTATCTGGATAGACGAACTGATTTGGCTACTTTTTAGTTAATACAATGGACCTTCAGGAGTGAATAGTTGCAGTGAACCAGAATCGAGTCCCCGGTATTCTATTGGTGGATGACGAACCGGCTGTGGGCTGTATGGTCGGTAAGATGCTGGCTCCGCTTACTACTGACATAGAGGTCGTGAAATGCGGCAAAGAAGCGCTTTATATATGCCTGCACAGAGGATTCGATGTCATCGTCTCTGATATGAGAATGCCAAACATGGATGGCGTGGAACTGATGCGGCTGCTGGCACACGATTACCCTTCTATGCGACGTGTAATCCTCACGGGGCATGCAGATCTCGATCAAACCATGAAGGCCACCAATACCGGCAGAGTAAATCGCTACCCGACTACACCCATAGTGACCAAAAAACTCATCGGGCCTATCTATGAGGAACTGGAATCTGGAGAAAAATAACGGGCGGGGATTATCCGTCTGCGAAAAGTGATCGATCAACTGACCAGCGACTAGCTATTCAAACCTGACCCTCAATATCCCAAAGTGTGAACCACGTCACTTTTCCACCTGGCCCGTGGTGGTATTGTCTATTCTCGGATATTGCAAATTCGGTTAAGGATCTCCAGCAGTGGGAAGCGCAAGCGCTACAACGATCAAAATGACCTCTAATAATATGACCTCAAACATTGTCGCCAGGATTGAGTTGGACAAGACTAATTCCATCGCGATTTACGAGTCCAGCCTCCCCTTTACTATCGGCCGTGGCACAGATTGTGACCTTTGTATTGCTGACGGTCATATCTCTAGGCGTCATTGCGAGCTTTCGCGCATTAACGATGTTCTGTTTCTCAAGGACACCAGTGCCAATGGCACCCTAATTGATGGCCGACTGATTACCCTGGAGTGTGTGTCTATTGCAGGCACAGGCAAGACCAGCATCAGTCTGGGAGGAGCGCTGCAAATTGGACTTACGCCCCTGGTATCAGCTGGAACTCGCGCAAGTACCTCCGAGCGCCGAGCATCCGAACGCCGACAGATTGTGGATCGTCGAGCCAATGTGGTCACCGTCGATTTTAACAGGCGGGGAATTGATCGACGTGACAGTCCGCGCCGGGAGCCATCGCGAAGGACTGCTGCAAGCCGGTGAGAACCTGAGCTGTATAGGGGAACACAGGGACACACACTTCCAGTATTTGGGAAAGGGGAGGAACACAGGGACACACACTTCAGGGAACACAAGGACACACACTTCCAGTATTAGGGACACAGGACACACAAGGACACACACTTTCAGTATTTGCAATGAGAAAGCCATTGGGGATTTTGGCCTTAACGCCCCTATTCCATCAAAAGTCGAAATATTGATGATGTTTAACGCTTGAGACTGCTGCTGCAGGTTGTCATCGAGCGCTCGCAACGCTGAATCTGCCAGGGTTTTTTGGTGAGCCTAAGCGGCAGGCAACGGGCTCCCTGGAACTAACCATCCACGCGCTGTTCTCCATTGAGCGAGCTCAGCCATCGAACCAAATGCTCGTTGCCGCTTGCCAAGGGATGCGACGCGATCAAACCAACGACTGGTCTTATCAATAGACGTCGGTGCCTGATAGGCTCCCTCGCACAGTTCAAGAATATCCATGAACTGTGCAAGCGTCATCGTTAATGCGGGTCTGGGACCGACCAGGCCCGAGACTAACGGCTCAATCGCCGCATCAAGTCGTTCAGGGGTATTGATCGCAACCTGTGATCGTTTATAGCCAGAGGCGGCCTTGTACTCATCAATGTGTCGCACGAGTTTGGCTCTGATGGGATTAAGGTCGACATAAGCCATAGCGGCGATAATCGCATTCTCATTCAGCAATGCCCCTGAGTAAAATCGGCCTTCAAAGAAATGG
>Ga0222633_1001105_pt1 | contig 16293 bp, 15 predicted proteins | sample AntAcemetageno48_FD_179816 | JGI IMG/M metagenome (GOLD analysis project Ga0222633, IMG submission 179816) | Saline water microbial communities from Ace Lake, Antarctica - #48 | ecosystem: Environmental > Aquatic > Non-marine Saline and Alkaline > Saline | place: Antarctica: Ace Lake | collected...
CACGATGCGGGTCTCGATGGGCTGGAGCTTGGGCGCAGAAGTGACGCCGGGCAGTTGCGCGGCCTTGGTGATCTCCTTCCAAATATCGTCCGGACTGCGAATCGACTCCCGCCAGTTGCGAACCCGCTGGCCGTTTTTATCCTCTCCCCACTCGGGTTTGAAAGTAACGATGGTTTCGACCATGGAAACGGGAGCGGGGTCGAGCGGACTGTCAACGCGCCCGATTTTTCCAACGACCATCTCGACTTCGGGGATGGCGTTGATCGCTCGATCCTGGAGTTGAAGGATCCGTTTCGCCTCTCCAATGGAAGCGTGTGGCATCATCGTCGGCATGTAGAGAAAAGAGCCCTCATCGAGACTCGGCATGAACTCTTTGCCGAGGCTCTGCCAAATGAGAACTCCGCAGGCGAGGACGGCCAGAACAAGACTGAGGAGCAGCCATTTCATCCTGAGAAAAAAGCGCAGAACCCGTTCGTAGACGGCCATGAATCCCCATACGAGCGCGAGGAGGGTTCCCACCAGCACGATTACGAAGACTTGGTTGAGCATGCCGTAAGTGGGGCCAAGGGGTGCCCACGAACTGCCCATGAAGAGTGCCACGAGGACAGCTAGCGAGATGATCGCAACGCGGTGAAAGCGCGGTTTGCGTTTGCTGAAGCGGTCGAACCGCTTGCGATAGAAAAGGTGGATGAGAGGCGGGAGCAGCGCCAAGGCGAGCACCACCGATGCGATGAGCGCGAAGGTCTTCGTGTAGGCGAGTGGCTTGAAGAGTTTCCCCTCGGCTCCCTCCATCGCAAAGACGGGCAGAAAGCTGATCACGGTGGTGAGAACCGCTGTGAGTACAGCACTGCCGACTTCGGCGCAGGCATTGAAAATAATCGGGAGACGCGGGTCGTCGTCGTCCGCCTCGTCGAGTGCACGCAGCACGTTTTCGCAAAGGACGATTCCCATGTCGACAATCGTGCCGATGGCGATGGCGATCCCTGACAAAGCGACAACGTTCGCGTCGACGCCGAATTGCTTCATCCCGAGAAAGGTAAGGAGAACGGCCCCGGGCAAGAGCAGGGAAATCAACACCGAGCTGCGGAGGTGAAAGACGAGAAGCAGCACCACGATGATCGTGATGAGAACTTCTTCGACGAGCGCAACGTTGAGCGTTTCGAGCGTCTCAGCGATGAGTCCGGCGCGGTCGTAGAATGGAACGATGGTGACTTGGCTAATGGTGCCGTCATCGAGTGTCTTGTTGGGAAGACCGTCAGCTATGGTGGTAATCTTTTCCTTCACCGCGTCGATCGTGGCCATGGGATTGGCACCGTAGCGGGCGACGACGACACCGCCGACTGCCTCGGCTCCGGCTTTGTCCAACATCCCACGACGCAAGGCGGGGCCGAACCCGATCTCGGCGATTTCGTCGAGGGTGATGGGGACGTTGTCGGGCGCCTTCACGACCGTATTGCGCAGGTCGTCGAGCGAGTTGATAAAGCCGCGGCCGCGGATGACGTATTCGACGCGGTTGATCTCGATGGTGCGCGCACCGACGTCCATGTTGGTGTCTTTGACGGCTTTGAAGACCATCTCCAGCGACACTCCGTAGGCGCGCATCGCATCGGGATCGACGTCAATCTGATACTCACGCTGGTAGCCGCCGATTGAGGACACTTCGGCAACACCGTCAGTCGATTGCAGGGCGTAGCGTACGTAGTAGTCCTGGATGCTGCGAAGCTCTTGCGGATCCCAGCCGCCTGCGGGATTTCCCTCGGGGTCGCGCCCTTCGAGAGTGTACCAGAACACCTGTCCAAGCGCAGTGGCATCAGGTCCGAGTGCGGGGCTGGTTTCCGGCGGCAGCGTTCCGACGGGAAGGCTATTGAGCTTTTCGAGAATCTTGGAGCGGGACCAGTCCCATTCCGCGTTCTCCTTGAAAACCACGTAGATGCTGGAGAAGCCGAAGTAGGAATAGCTGCGGATTGTCTTCACCTCGGGGATGCCGAGCAGTGCGGCGGTGAGCGGATAGGTGATTTGATCCTCCACGTCTTGCGGCGAGCGCCCCATCCATTCCGTGAAGACGATTTGCTGATTTTCCCCAATGTCGGGAATGGCGTCGACCGGAACGGGAAAGCGGGGAACCCCGTCGATTTTCCAGTCGAAAGGCGCGGCGAGGATGCCACCGACGATCAGCATTCCCGCGAGGAGGAAGACGATGAGTTTGTTAGTCAGACAGAAGTAGATCAACTTCTCGACCGGGCCCTTTGGAACTATGTCGGGGGAGTCGCTCATTCAGCCTTTTTGTCCGGAATTGTGGCGTTCTCGATAGGGCCAGTGAGCTGCTCCTTGATCTCTCCGCATTTCAACATCGCGGCCCCGAAATAGGGATTGAGAAGATCGTCCGTAGACTGCAGCCAGTCGGCGCCCTTCCCGTCAAGAGCCATGGGGCAGTGGGCTTTGAAAGCGGATAGGTCCTTTGTGCCGAATTGCTGCACCATTTCGTCAGTTGCGATACTGAGTGGCTCAAATGCGACACGGGCGACCTTAATGTCAGGAGCGGCGGCGAGGTTGGTCGTTTCGGCGGAAAGCCGATCCCGCAGTTCGATCCAGACGATAGCGGCGGCGGTTTCAAGTTGGGGAGGCGGCATTTCCTCCAGAGTCTTTCCGAAACTGGCCGCTTCGCTTTTCGCTGTGGCAAAATCGTCCCCTGCAAGGGCGGATTGGATACTGAAGTACTTCCCGAGCACGGCGTCTACGCCGGTTAGAAAATCGTTCCCCACTTCGAAACGGCGGAACAGCGGCTTCTCCTCGTCCGACGGCAGCATCATGCTGGGCCGGGCTTGAATCTGTAGCGCGCTGTCGATCACGAAAGCGCCTTCGGTCACGACATGCTCGCCCTCCTCCAGTCCGGCCTCGACGAGATAGACATCGTCGGCGCGAGGCCCGAGAAGAATCTCACGGCCCTCGAAAGTCGGTTCTTCGGCGCCGGGTTTCTCGACATAGACAACTGAGCGCTTTCCGGTGTGAAGGACTGCGCTCGCGGGGATGACGAGAGGAGGGTCGCCATCGGGTTTCCCCGCGACATAGCCGAGTTTCTCGGCGGGGACAAGATCCATCCCGCATACGTCGCACTTGCCCGGTCCATCTTTCACGATCTCGGGGTGCATCGGGCTGATCCATTTTCCGACGAGCGATTCGTCGATGACCCGGCCGTTTCCCGCGACTTTGGATATTACGGTGCCGCGCAGGAACATGCCGGGCTTGAGCATCTCTTCCGAATTTTCGACGACGACCCGGATATGGAAGGTTCGCGTCGCTGTATCCAACTCGGGAGAGATGAAAGAGATTTGTCCTTCGAACGTTTCTCCCGGGAGAGCTTCGGCCGTAAATTCGACTGATTGACCGAAACGCAGCCACGGCTTGTCCGACTCATAGGCGTCGAACATGACCCACAGCTCGTACAGGTCGTTGATGCGGAAGAGCGGCATCCCGGTTTCGACGTAGTCGCCCTCGTTCACGTTCTTTTGCGTCACGATTCCAGAAACGGGAGCATCGATGGTGAGCTGGTCAGAAGTTTTTCCGGAGGCTTCGATTTCGTCGATCCGATCACTGGAGAATCCCCAGAGACGCAGTTTGTCACGCGCGATCCCGATTGTATCGGGGTTGTTGTAGCGGAGAGCCGTGAGCAGTTCCGTCTGGGCGGCGAGCAACTCAGGGCTGTAGATCGTAGCGAGGTGGTCGCCTTTGTTGACGCGGATGCCCATGTAGTCAATGAAGAGGCGGTCGATGCGGCCGGGAAAACGGGCCGCAATCGTTTTCTGCCGGGTCTCGTCGTACGTCGCTGTTCCGTAGAGGCGGATCCCGGCTTCGGGAAATGTGCGGACAACCGGTGTCGTTTCGATGCCGGCGAGGGCCTTCGCGGCTTCGGACATTGAGAACTCGCGTCCCTCGCCACCACCGCCCATTTCGCTCAGTGGAATCAGCTCCATCGAGCAGATGGGGCACTTGCCCGGTTTGGGAGCCTGCACCTGCGGATGCATGGAGCATGTCCAGACTTCAGCCTTGGCGTCGGCACCGGGCGAGGCATCAGACGGATGATCGTGGGAAGTGCTTCCGTTGCCGGGACCTCCGCGAAAAACAACGGCACCGATAACGATTCCCGCCACGAGAACTATTAGAAAAGGGATGAGTTTTTTCATTTCGAACCCTCCTTTGCCGGTTCGGTCAGTGCCCGGATTTTCCACGCCGCTTTGTGCGCGTCGGCCAGAGCGCGGGTCCGCATTAAATTCAGATCAAGCAGAATGCGCTCCGCCTCGATCAGGTCGGTCAGAGATGCCTTGTCCGTGCGGAAATCCTCCTTCGTCAAATCGGCGGCCTGGTTGGCCGACGGGATCAATTCGCGTTCGTAGTTTCGCAAACGCTGCGTCGCTTCCTGTTGTGCTGCGTGAAGCCGGATCGCCTCGGTGAGCAATTGCTGTCGTGCCGATGCCAGTGACGCGTCCGCCTCTCGCGACATCGCTTCCGCTTCGGCCAGTTCGGCCCGGTATTTCTCGCGGCGAATCGGGAGCCTTACGCCCAGCGTGACCGCACTGGCTGTCTTGCCACCATCCCCGATGTCGATGGCGTTGGCCCCGAGAGAGAAGGTGGGCCGCTTGCTCTTATCAGCGAGGCGTTCCTTTTCTCCTGCGCCCATGATTCGAGACTCGGCCAGGCTGATTCTCGGGTGATGTGTTAGGATTTCCGACTTCGTAAGATCAAGTGGCATCAAAGCCGGTGGGTCTGACGAAATGGAGGGCCACGGCAGCGTCTCCTCGTCCGGTTCGCGACCGAGAATGGATTGCAACTGCGCGTCGAGTCCGGGACGTTGCTCGCGGAGGCTGTCGAGTTCCTGCTCTGCTACGGCCAATTCCACTTCCAGCCGCAGACTGGTTGAAAGCGAACCACCACCCCGCACTTTTTCCTGCACCACTGGCTTCAGCTGTTTCAACAGCCCCAGATTCTCCGCCGCCCGTTCGGTCGCGATTTTCAAATAGGCGTATTCGATGAACGCCAGCCCGACTGATTCGATCACCTCGCGGCGTCTGATTTCATAGCGATACCAAGCCGATTGTGCTTCCGCATCGGCGACATTTTGACGGATCTTTAAAACGCCCGGCCACGGCAGATTTTGCGAGACTGAAAAGATGCGATCCTGCGGTCCTGTTCGTGTTTCGATACTCGAGAGGAATTCAGAATAGCTCACCATCGGCTCGTCGAGCGCACGCACCTGTGTCCCTCGCTGCGATGCCGCGACATACGATTGAAAGGCCGCGCCGACTTCGGGATTGGCACGGAGAGCTTCCACGAGATACGCCTGCTGCGCATTCGCTGAGGCGGAGAGTGGAAACAGGAGCGCAAAGAGAAAAAATAGAGGTCTGTACATAAAGATATTTCTGAAAGGAAAAGAAAAGCGGAGCGAATCGGGAAAAACCGTCGCTCAGCAATCAGATCAGAAATATCGAGAAGAGTACAAGCCGATCCTGCAATGGCGGTGGTTCCAACCGGGGAATTGCTGCCGTGGCGTCAGTTGTTACAACGAAAGGCATCGGATCAACTTCTGTCTGCACTAAGAGCTCGGGAAGAAGATTCGTTCCGGTAGGAGTTGGCGCGGTTAGATCAACCACTAACGCAACTGGGTCCAGCGACTGCATCGCCGGACAATTCTCGCAGGGAGCCTGCTCCTTGTCGGTGCAACAGCCGTGATCAGCCGCGGCATTTTTCGGGTTCATCCCCTCGCAGTAGCAATGCGGAGCTGCTGCCAGGAACAGGCAGAACAACGAAAAGGTGGCGAAAAGAAACTTCATTGATACGCCCTAAGATGCCGACTGATCCGATCTCTGTCAATGACGTGAGTTGCGATTCCGTCCCTACGCTGTCTTTGTCGACGGTGGTCTCCGTCGAAGATCTCGACATCGCCGGGGGCATAGCAAATCGGGCGGTGCTCGCCTCACATCAATGGGCGACCTTCAAGGTGATCACACCACCGAGAATCAACATGACACCCAGATATCGGGCCAGAGTGCCGGGGTCATTAAAAAAGGCGATCCCGACAAAAAACGTTCCCGCTGCACCGATTCCAGTCCACACGGCATATGCTGTTCCGATCGGGATACTGTGTTGAGCCAGCCAAAGGAAGAACCCGCTGATTCCCATGAAGACAATCGCCATGAGGACTCCCGTTACCCGCATCTGTGGTTGTTGAGCAAGCTTGAGCCCGATTGGCCAACCTATTTCAAACAGTCCCGCAACGAAAAGGTAGATCCAAGCCATAGCTCGATATCTAAAGCGAACACAGGGAGCAACACAATTGACTATTCGGATTCAGTCGCTACAGCTCTCCTGGCGCTTGCTCGGCTCGTGCTAAATTGCGTGCATGAGGTTGCGCATCAGTTGTGCCGGATGATGGACGAGCGCGCGGTGTATGAGAATTGGTGGAAAGATCAGCCAGCAAAACGCTACCCCGACAAAGATCATCCAATACTTCGCGAAGTTGGTAACTCCGATCTCGAACTTCACATTGCTACCTGTCCCATCCGGGCTGATTCGGATCGTTCCGGTCTTGGGGAGTAACGGCGCACTTTGGGTCAAATACGTTCCCTGTCGAAAATCTATACTTAGGGGAGAATCATCCAGTATCTCGAAATTCCCGGCTGCCATTGCAATCTTGAGGCGTGATAGCACCTCCTCAGTAGATCGCTGTGCTTAGAGTCCGTATCCATGTTTTTTCAACTTCTTGGCCCGGCCGGGTGAGCGCGGCAAAGCGATTTCCACCAGTTTATCAGTCTGTTTCGGTGTATGGCGAGTAGTCAATTTCAATGAATTCCGCTACTTCCGGAATCCACCTTTCCTGGACAAACTTCTCGTGTAGAGGGTGCCCGGCGTATGCGTCGTAGTCCTCCGCACTCATGAAATCCATTGTGAGCCCAAACGTAAAATTGTTCTTCTTTCCGATCTGTCGAAGACACTTGAAATTTCTGACTGAAGGGATCGTTGATAGCGCCTCAGCGGAGCGCAGAAAATCCCGTTCTTCCGTAGATCCCGCGGGGTATTTTAGTCGAAAGGCTACCGTGTGTTGAATCATGAGAATGTTTTTTCAGTCGGAAGGCACGACTTGATACCCCGGATCAGGCGTCAGGATCAACACCTTCGCTATTGGTTTGGTTCTGCTCCATGATCGTCGCCACTTCCCGATCAAAGGGACATCCCGATGCAGAGAGGGATTCAATCACCTTGGCTTGATCCTGTTCGTTCTTGTTCTGGTTCATCTTGAAGGACGCTTCGACAGAATCGATCGATACTGAGAAAACGACGATTCCGGTGAGAAGTTTGATGTAGCGCTCATCCGTTCGATCAAGCTGCCAGGGATTCGTTGGATCCTCGTTGCGTGCAGTCAGAGTATCCAGAAATTGCAGAACCGATTCTTCGTCATCGATCATTGAAATCCTGCCTGAGATGGAAACAGCCGTGTAGTTCCAGGTTGGAACCGCAAATTCTGAAACGTAAAAACGCGGTGAAATATAAGTGTGCGGACCGGTGAAAATCACTTTGGCTGTAGCCCCCTTCTTCCAGGGCAGCCATTGTGGATTGGCGCGTGCAATGTGACCGATCAACCGACCGCCGTCTTCAGATTGCACAAACGGTGTGTGCGTGTCGTGAATCTCGCCGCCATCAAGTGATAGAAGAATTCCGAAAGAGTTATCTTCGATAAAGCGACGAATGACCTTGGGGTCATCGATCTTGAATTTGGGCGGTGTATACATCGCAATTCTTTAGCCGAACGGTTGAGATATGCCGATCAGATCAGGCGCCGGCAATCGCAAGCAGAGCAGAAGCTGGAACAAACAGGGTGCGGCTCCTCCCGGTCGGACCGGAATGGCATCGTCGTCTTTTTCTGCGTGCTTTCTAAGGCTCTATATCAGTTACTTCGACCTCAAACCCTCCGAGCTTTTTAGCCAGTGCATTGTAAATCGCGCAGAATATTGCAAAAAACACGTATCCAAAAATCCCCATGATAACGGGCATCAGAATGTAGATGATCCCCATGATTTTCATCCCCTCGCCACCAAAAATAAGCATGGGGATTCCAATGAGAGTGTAAATAAACCCCATAATCACATATAAAGCAGCGGCGATTTTGCTGGATTGCTTGATGGATATTTTTGTCAGTTGTTTTTTCATTGAGTGTTTTGGTTGGGTTGTATTGAGTATGGTAACTCCATCCTTAGTTGAGCAGGATATTAGATCGACGTAGCAAATAACAGGAGAATGACAGACGCCTGTCTTTTCCGGGGCGCTGCCGCGATCCCTGTCATCGTATGGTTTTGGTTATCAGTAAGTAAAGTGGGATCTGCGAGATTCCTCGTCGGGAATTAGGCTGCTTCCGTTTTGATTGCGGGCCATCCCTGTCCTCCGAGACGCGACATCAGCACCACATGGCGCGACAACCGGACCGCGAGACACGACAACTGCACCCTGACACGCGATATCGAAGTCCCGAGACACAATTTTGGAACTCCGTGATGCGTTTTTGGAACTGCGAGACACGCCCCCGACATCATCAGCCTCTTCCGGGAGGGCGCGGATGGGGATTTCGTCCGATTCAACAGGGTTCGGTCACCGACCTAACAGGATTAGCTTTGCCGCGACGGCGATCCAGGGAAGGAGCAGGGCGGCGTCGACGAGGGGTTGGGTGCTGTCGGGCGCTGTAGGGGCTTTTTTCAGGACGGGCAGGGTGAGCAGGCTGGCGGCGATGACGTTCGCGGCTACGGTTTTTAGCCCGGGGAAGAGGAGGGCGACGCCGGCGAGGAGGATGGCGAGGGCGAGGCAACAAGTGGGCATGCGCGTGGACGCCATGCCACTGGAAAAGTGGGCGGCGGGGTCGGCGGTGCCGTCGTAAGAGCGTTCGGCGAGGGAGATGATGAGGCAGTTGGCGGCGAAGAGGGCGGCCATGGCTGCGCCGCAGAGGAGGATCGCGATGGGTGGGCCGGCGCCGCCACCGGCGAGGAAGGCGCCGATGGCGAAGGTGATGCCGATGGTGATTTCTTTCATCGGGATGGCGGTATGGATTCTTCGCAGTCGAAACAGGGCAAAGTAGATGGCGGTGAGCAGGCCGAGTCCGCAGCCGATGATGAAAATGTGGCGATCCAGTTTTGGTGCCAGGGTGGTGAGCAGCAGTACGGGCGGGAGGATCATGAAGGTGCCGAGCAGTCGCCAGTGTCGCCGGGCGAACTGATGCCGCGGGGGGAGCCGGTCGGGGTCGGCGGCGCGGAAGGCGTCGTAGAGGCGATCGGCGAGATAGATGAACCATACGGCGAGGAAGAGGGAGAGCGGGGGGTGCCAGCTGATCGGCGGGCCATTTTCCCCGGCAATCAAAAGTGCCCACCCGAGGGCGATGAGTGGGGCGACGAGCCCGAGGAATGACGGGAGCAGAAGTAGACGCTGGAGGCGGGATTTGATGGATAGAGGGGAAAAAGACGTTTCGCTCGGGGCGGTTCTATTCTATAGCAAATTCCGCCCCATTCTTCATTCCGCACTTTTCATCCTATGTCTGACTTTTCGAATCTCTATGCGCTCATTCTCGCCGGTGGCAGTGGCACCCGTTTCTGGCCTCTCAGTCGGAACGCGAAGCCGAAGCAATTGCTGCAGCTTTTTGATGACGAGACGCTGATCGAGAAGGCGGTGAATCGGCTGAAGGGTTTGATCCCGGTGGAGCGGATCCTGGTGCTGACGAATGCGGCGCAGTTGGAATCGGTGCGGGCGACGCTGCCTCAGTTGCCGTTGGAAAATATCGTGGCGGAACCGGCGCGGCGCGACACGGCTCCGGCGATCGCTCTGGCGGCAGGGTGGATCGCGGCCCGGGATCCTGAGGCGACGATGATCGCGTTGCCGGCGGATCAGCTGGTGACCAAGGAGGCGGAGTTCCGCGCGGTTTTAGAAACGGCGGCGACGGCTGCGAAGAGCGAGTCGGCCATCGTCACGTTGGGGATCACGCCGGATTGGCCGTGCCCGAGCTATGGTTATATAGAGAGGGGCGCGAAGGTGGAGGCATTCCCGGGTGAGGTGTTCGATGTGGTGCGTTTTCGCGAGAAGCCGTCGGTGGAGAAGGCGCAGGAGTATCTGGATAGTGGGAATTTCTCATGGAACGCGGGCATTTTCATCTGGACGATCCCGACGCTGTTGGGCGAGCTGTCGGAGCATTGCCCTCAGCTGGCGGAGTTTGTCCGGACGTTGCAGGATTCTCCGGATTTCGCGGCGACGGTGGCGGAGCAGTTCGCGGGATTGGATAAGGTATCGATTGATTATGCGCTAATGGAGAACGCGAAACGCATTCTCAATGTCGAGGCGGATGTCGGTTGGGATGATGTGGGCGGCTGGCCTTCGGTCGCCAAGTATCTCGATCAGGATGACGCGGGTAATTCGCATCGCGGGCCGGTCATGGCGGTGGATGCGAAGAACAACATTGTCTTTTCGGTGGACGGGGCGCCCAAGGTGGCGCTGCTGGGCGTGGAAAATCTGATCGTGGTGCAGACGGAGGACGCGATGTTGGTCGCTGATCGCAACGATGCGGATCAGATCAAGAAGCTGGTCGACCAGTTGCCAGACGAACTTTTGTAATGGACGAATGGGTCAAGGCTCTCGGGATTGATCACGGCACGGCCAGAATCGGTCTCGCGGTCAGTGACGATATTGGACTACTGGCTCATCCGCTGGAGACGGTTCCGGCGGCAGACGAGGAGCGGGCGATCGCGCGGATCGTCGAGGTGGTCTCCGGGCGGGGCATCCGCGACATTGTTGTCGGTCTTCCTCTACACATGAATGGGGAAGAGGGTGAAGCGGTCAGGAAGGTGCGCGCTTTTTCGGCGAAGCTGAAGGCGGCAGTCGTCGGGGAGGTTGCATTTCATGAAATGGACGAAACACTGACGACGAAGGATGCGATGGCGAAGCTGCACGCGGCAGGGCGCACTGAGAAGAATTCACGAAGCATCATCGATCAGGCGGCGGCGGTGGAGATTCTGCAAAAATGGCTCGACGGGCGCCCGGATGCTTTTCCAGCCGTCGAACTGTGAAGAATTGGGTTTGCCAAGTCCACCATGCTGCGATGATCTTGTCATCAAGCTATGGAATCAGTCGAAAAAGTCGGAGTTATCGGTCAGGGCATCATCGGGAGTCGTGTTGCGGAGTGTCTGCGCGGGTCGGGACGCCATGTTTATGTTTGGAATCGCACGCCCCAGCCGATTCCGAATTTCGTCAGCTCGCCCACTGAAATGGCGCGGCTCGCGGATACGATTCAGATTTTTGTCGCGGATGGGAAGGCGCTCGTTGAGATTGTCACCTCAATGAAGGGAGCGCTGACCAAGCAGCATACCGTTATCAACAATTGCACTGCCGATCCTGCCTCTGTAGTCGAGGCCTATGAGATGGTGAAAAAAACCGGCGCCGCTTTTCTCGACGCGCCGTTTACCGGGAGCAAGCTCGCAGCCGAGAAAGGGGCACTGGTCTATTATATCGGGGGCGATAGTCAGGCGCTCGAACGAGTGCGTCCCGTTTTGGAAGTCAGCTCGAAGAAGATCCTTTTTGTCGGACGGGTAGGGGAGGCCACCGTCATTAAGATTGCGACGAACATGATTACCGGAACAACCGTCGAGGTTCTTGCAGAGGCCTATGGACTGGTAACCAGTGCAGGGATCGATCCCAAAGCGTTGAGCGAAGCGATCGAGCACAATGCTTGTGGCTCGGCGCTGACGGCGATGAAACTCCCGAGCATCATCGAAGGCGACTACGGCACGCACTTTTCGCTGAAGCACATGTTTAAGGATGCTCAGTATGCGCTGAAGTTAGGCAAGGATCTCGGTGTCGAATTGCCGGCCCTGTCGACCACTGCCAGCCTGATGTTTCGCGCCATCGAAGACGGCGACGGAGAAAAAGACTTTTCCGTGCTGGCGTCGAGGTTTCAGAATAAGAGCATCAAAGCGGATTCTGAAAAGAAGAAGGCATGATTGATCCCTCTGAGGTCGAGGACCGTTGGATCGAAGTGCCGGACCGTTGTGTGTTTCGTCTCTCCGGGCCCGACCGGGTTCGCTATCTTAACGGACAGGTCAGCAACAACGTCGCGGGGCCGCTTCACGAAAAAGCAGTGCCGGCCTGTCTCTGTTCCTTGAAGGGAAAGGTTGAAGCGCTCGTGTGGATTTCCGCTGTCGGAGAAGATCTCATTCTCGACGGTGAGCTGCAGCAGAGGGAGTTTCTCGCCGAAAGGCTGGACCGCTATCTCATTGCGGATGACTGCGAATTGTTTGACGAGACGGGCGACTGGACGTTGATCCATCACCTGCGGTCGAACGGCGACGGAGTCGAGTCGCGCAGACTGTCCGAGCCGGGGCGCGACCTTTGGATTCGCGGCGAAGACCCCGGCCTTCCTGGTTCAACCAGAATTTCACAGGAAGAGTGGGGCATCCTCCTGATCCGATCGGGTGTTCCCGAATCAGGGTTGGAGATCACCGGCGACGAATTTCCGGCTGAACTCGGGCTCGATCAGTGGGCGGTCGATTTTCACAAGGGCTGCTACCTTGGTCAGGAGATCGTTTCGCGAATTGAGAGCGTTGGTCGCGTAAAACGGGCTCTCAGAATCACTGTTGCCGAAGCATCTCGGGAACGCGGTACACTATTGAGAAATGCCTATGCCGAGTCCGGCAAGGCGACGCGAGATTTTTTGCCTCTAATTGAAAAAAAATTCATCGGGTTTGGGCTTTTCAAGAAAGCCAAAAATAGCCAGCAGGTGATTGATTTAGAAGAGGTTGCGGAAATTTAAGGCGGGGTGCCTAAGGGTAATTTACGGATGCAAATAGAGTTTCTTAGAAAAAAGATACGGTTTTTTTGTTGCACGCACTGCACAAATCAATAAAGGTTGCCACAGGTCCTCTCAGAACAATCGCGTCGAATATGATTTTTGGCACGGCAACTGTTCGGAGAAGATTAGGATCCAACAAATCCGAAAAACGAAAACAGGTTATTACGACCACATCTCAAACCAAGGGACTTAACAATATTATGAAAAAAGCAATTCTAGTTGCAATTATCGGTGCGATGACGCTCGGCGTTAACGCAGGTGATTGGGGCAAGGCGCCAATCGCGCCAAAAGCACCAATCGAAGAATGCTACGATATCGGTGGCGAAATCAGCTCAGGCTACATGACTGACTACATCTTCAATGGTGTGCGTTTTGCTCGTGACAGTGTCTGGACTGATGTAAACTACACGTTCGACAGTATGTTCGTTCCGATCAACGTCGGTGCGTGGTACTTGAACGGAATCGGCGGCAACCCTAACTACGACGAGCTCGATCTCTACATCAGTGCTGAGCTCGGCACGTTCGCAGGGTTCGACGCAAGCCTCGGATACACACACTACTTCTTCCCAGAAGCAGGTGGTTCCAGCTATGGCGAAGTCGGACTCGACATCACTCGTAGCCTCGGCTTCGTTGATCTCGCTGTCGAAGCTAATTACGCTATTGAAGGCCGCTCCGGACAATCCGGTGGCTGGTTCTATCAGGCCGGTGTTGAAAAGTCCTTCGGTATTACCGACGGTATTAGCCTTGTGCTTGGAACCGGTGTTAGTTACGCCGACAACTACTGGGGTCCTTTCACCGCAGCTGGTGGTCCTGCAGGGCTTGCTCCTAACGCCTTCACTCCTCGTGGAAGCGGCTGGAACAGCTACTACGCTACCGTTTCGCTCCCTATCGAGCTCAACTGCCGCGCCACTCTTACTCCATACATTGGATACAACGGTTCTCCTGACACTTGGCTTACCGATGGCATCAATGCAGGCGTTGATGGTCCCCAGTCAGACATCCTCCACGGTGGTGTCTCTCTCAGTGTTTCTTTCTAAGGAACTCGAGAGTTTAAGATTTACTTAAACCTTGGTGTAAATCGTCCTCCCTCACGGGAGGGCGATTTCTTTTTGTACACACGGCAAGATTTCGTGGCATCGGTATCGGATGGAAACAGTGGCGAAAGTCCTGATCGACGGAGCTTCGAGCGATCTTACGTTCTCTTATCTGGTGCCGGATGAGATGGGTGTCGCGCCGGGACACCGTGTTCGGGTGCCGCTGCGGAACCGGCCCGCGCTAGGGACCGTGACTTCCCTTGAGGAGGTCGATACTGCAAGTCTCGGCTATTCGCTGAAACCGATTCAGGGCGTAGTTTCCAGCGATCCGTTTCTGACGCCGGGGTTGCTGAAGCTGGCTGAGTGGATATCAGATTTCTATCTGACTCCCATCGAGACAGTGATCCGCACGATGCTCCCCAAGCCCTCCCGGGGCGAAGAGGAAAAGCAAAAGACTGCGAAATTTGTGGAATTGGTGCAGCTAATCTCAGAAGGTGAGATAGATGCGCTCGGCAAGCGTCTCGTAAAACAGCAGGAGATTCTCCGCCATCTCAGCGAAGAAGGGCCTACCAGCCTCGCCGACCTCACCGGAAAGCTCGGGATGTCGCGATCTTCGATCAAGGCGCTTGAGGCAAGAGGGTTGGTTCGGGTAGTCAGCAGGGTTGTGTCTCGCGATCCGCTCGGCGAAATCGATTACGTCGAGTCGCCTCCGTTGGTGCTAAATCCGGAGCAGGCGGTGGTGATGACGCAAATCGAATCCTCACGCCGCGACATTGAATCTGGAGAAAAGGTTAAGCCGATTCTGCTCCGCGGCGTCACGGGCAGTGGAAAAACAGAAGTCTACTTGCAAGCTATCCAGCAGACCGTGGAGGCGGGCGGGGGAGCGATCGTTCTGGTCCCGGAGATCGCATTGACGCCTCAGACTGCTGACCGTTTCAAGCAACGCTTTGCCTCGATCAAGGATCAGGTCGCCATTCTTCACAGTAATCTGTCGGAAGGCGAGCGGCATGACGAGTGGCGGAAAGTTTTAGAGAAGAAGGCCCGGATCGTGATCGGAGCGAGAAGCGCGATCTTCTCACCAGTGGCGAATTTGGGGCTCATCGTCGTCGATGAGGAACACGAGAGTTCCTACAAGCAGGACACCATGCCTCGCTACCAGGCACGTGATATCGCAGTGGTTCGGGGGCACATTGAGAAGTGTCCGGTTTTGCTGGGAAGTGCAACACCTTCACTGGAATCATGGCACAACGTTGAGACGGGAAAGTATGAGCTCGCGACGATGAGCCAGCGGGTCGATGACAAAAAGATGCCGCTGGTCCGCGTCATCGATATGCGGCAGGAATCGAGGAAGCAAAAAGGGGGGCCTGTAATCCTTTCAACAAAGCTTCGGCAGGGAGTGGAGCAGCGTCTTGCTGAGGGTGAGCAGACAATCCTTTTTCTCAATCGTCGCGGTTTTGCCAAAAACATCCTGTGTCCCGATTGTGGCTATGTTGCGAATTGTCGCCATTGCAGTACGACAATGACGCTGCATCTCAAAGACGATCGTCTCATTTGCCACATCTGCGGTTTCTCGCAGCTGCCTCCGCGGGTTTGTCCGGAATGCAGCAGTAAGGCAATTCTAAATGCCGGATTTGGAACCGAGCGGGTTGAAGAGGTCTTGCGTAAAGTTTTTACCAGCGCTCGTATAACCCGCGTCGATACAGATGCGATGAGGAAGAAAAATCAGCTTCGCGATACGTTAAATGCGTTTCGTGCCAGGAAAATCGACATCCTCGTTGGAACGCAGATGATCGCGAAGGGGTTGCACTTTCCCAATGTCACGCTCGTGGGGATCCTGAACTCTGATGTGGGGCTCTACATCCCCGACTTCCGGTCGGGAGAGCGTACGTTTCAGCTCCTTACTCAAGTCGCTGGTCGCGCGGGCAGGGGAGACGTCACCGGTGAAGTAATCGTGCAAACCTACACTCCACATCACCCGGCGATCCAATACGCGCGGCATCACGATTTCGAAGGCTTTGCCGAACAGGAGATGGCAATGCGCAGGCAGTTCGCGCATCCTCCATTTCTCCACATGGCGCTGATTACGTGCCGGTCCGTTCACCAGCAGCGGGCCGAATTCTCATTAAAGACCCTGCATGCAAGGCTGAAGCGCGACATCCCTGAGGGCGTCGACCTAACCGAGCCGCTCCCATCACCACTCGTGAAGTCGCACGACCAGTGGCGCTTTCAAATTGTTCTCAAGTCCCTGTCGGCTCGTCGCATGGGGAGTCACGTTCGACAGGTCCTCAAAGATCTTACTTTTCCTAACGATGTCATCGTAACGGTAGATATTGATCCTTATTCGATGGGGTGATGGTTTTTTGAACAGTAAAAAGCTCGATTTTGATTGCAAAG
>Ga0222633_1001106_pt1 | contig 16263 bp, 6 predicted proteins | sample AntAcemetageno48_FD_179816 | JGI IMG/M metagenome (GOLD analysis project Ga0222633, IMG submission 179816) | Saline water microbial communities from Ace Lake, Antarctica - #48 | ecosystem: Environmental > Aquatic > Non-marine Saline and Alkaline > Saline | place: Antarctica: Ace Lake | collected...
TCGCCCCTTTGCTTACCAGTAAGGAAAAGTCGTCGGTCATCCAGTTCCCTGCCGACATTCAGGCGATGTATGCCAAGCCCGTCGCCGAACGCACCGCCTACGAGGAACAGATGGTGCAACTGGTGGCGCGTCAGGTCGAATTCGCGCAGTCGAAGATCGACACGAAGAAGCACTTCGAAAAGAAGCCCGAAATTCTCGCCGAATACAATGAACTGAAAAAGACGCTCGCCGAATCGGAAAAGGCAAAACCCAAAGCGCCGCCGATCGCTTTCATTTCCACCGACATCGGCAGCAAACCGACAAAGACATTTCTGGAAACACGGACAGGTAAAGAGGAAGTCGATCCCGCTTTTCTGACATTGTTAGGACAACCCGCCCCGAAGATCGAACCAACCGCCACGACGACAGGTCGCCGCCTCGCGCTGGCCGAGTGGATCGCCGACGAGAAAAATCCACTCTCGACCCGCGTCATTGTGAACCGCATTTGGCAACGTCATTTCGGAACCGGTCTCGTTCCGACGCCGAATGACTTCGGGCGCCTGGGTGAAGAGCCGAGCCATCCGGAATTGCTTGATTGGCTGACGTGCCAATTTCTCGACAAAGGTTGGAAAATGAAACCGCTTCATAAGATGATCGTTACCAGCGCAACTTACCGCCAGACTGCGCAGCGTGAGCCGACATCGGTCGAGAGTATCACCGATCCTGAGAATCGATTGCTGTGGCGCTTCTCTCCCATGCGGCTCGAGGCTGAGCAGGTGCGCGACGCGATGCTAACCCTATCGGGCGAACTTTCTCACCTCGAGGGAGGACCTGCGGTCGAGGGCGACAAGCCGAACCGAAGCGTTTTCGTGAAACGTCGGCGCAATACGCCCGACTCGATGATGGCTGGATTCGACGCACCGAACGGATTCAGTTCTACGCCGACCCGCATCGCAACGACAACTCCGAATCAGTCGCTGATGCTGGTGAACGGAGGTTTCGCGATAGCGCGAGCAGAGGCTTTCGCGAAGCGGATTCTCGGCGAAAAGAAGAATATCGACGCCGACAGCGTGCGCCGTGCATTCAAGATCGCTTATGGCCGTGAACCCGAGACTGCCGAAGTCGATGGCGCCCTGACATTCATCCAGTCTCAATCAGGGGCGGTGGAAGCGCCGAAACCCGTTTTCAAATACCCCGACGAAAACGGACTTCGACCCATCTCGCAGTTCTTCGGGAAAGTGAAGCCGATCGAACTCGGCGAGAACACCCTCTGGATCCAGCCGGAGAGTCGCTTCGAGCGATTACAGATCAACGGTCTGGAGCTGCCTGACGATTCCTTCACTATCGAAGCTGTCACGATCCTGGACCGCACTTATTCGAACGCGTCGGTCAATACGCTGATCAGCCGTTGGAACGGCTCACAAGAAGACGCGGGTTGGACCGTCGGAATCACCAGCGAAAAGTCGGGCTATCAGCCGCGCAATTTCATCATGCAATTGATTGGCGACGATTTCCAGGGCGTCCGGTCGTACGAAGTTGTCGCCTCGGATTTACGGTTTCCGCTCAACAAACCAGTCTACCTCGCGGCAGCGGTTTCTGCCGAACCTTCTCCCGACGATCCGACAAAAGGATACGTGACTTTCTACATGAAAGACCTCTCCGACCCGAACGCTCCGATGCAGACGGAAACAGTCGCGCACGAGATTGTCGGCGGTTTGGCGGCGAAGCCGGAAATCAAAACACTGATCGGTGGCCGCGATCAAAATGGTCATCTCTGGGATGGGCAGCTGGCGAGACTGACGGTCAGCAAAGGCATTCTCACACCGGGTGAATTGCTTGTGAATGGCGGCAGCAAGCGGCAGATCGTCGATTTCAATTTTGCCGGGGACAATGGGGAAACAGCCGCTCCGAATACAGCCTGGCTTCGCGATACCGGTGACAAGCCCTCCTCCAAATACCCGCCGGAGTTACTGGGCGCGGTGACTGACTTTTGCCACGCCTTGCTAACTTCGAACGAATTTCTCTACCTCCATTGAGCCATGCCTCCGTGTAACAGAATCGATCATCCTCACAGTCGCCGCGAGTTTTTGAACAAAGCGGGTGCTGGTTTTGGTGCCGTCGCGCTTTCGGCGATGACCGGCGAGAACTTGCTCGCGAGTAGCGGTCCGCCAAATCCGGTAAACGCCAAAATTCCACATCGCTTCGGGAAAGCGAAAAATGTGATCTGGCTGTTCATGGAAGGCGGACCGAGCCACCTCGATCTGTTCGATCCCAAGCCGTTGCTGAACGAACTCGCCGGACAGTCGCTGCCTGATAGTTTCGAGCGCCCTGTCACTGCGATGGGCGAGGTGAACTCTCCACTTCTGGCATCAAAACGCGAATGGGCGCAGCATGGCGAGAGCGGATTGTGGATCTCGGATTGGTTGCCGAAACATTCTGAAATCGCTGATGAATTATGTGTGATCCGCTCATGTGTCTCCGATGGAATCAACCATGCGGGCGGCGTCTGTCAGATGAATACCGGATCGGTGTTCGGCGGTCGCCCTTCTCTTGGTTCCTGGATTTCCTATGGGATCGGAACGGAAAACCAGAGCCTCCCCGGCTTCGTGGTCATCAAAGATTCCAACTCGATGGTTGTGAACGGCGCGCGCGCCTGGGGATCGGGATTCATTCCTGCGGTCCATCAGGGAGTGCTCTTCGAGAATGGCGACGAGCCGATCAAAGACCTCAATAATCCCGGTGGCGTCACGGACGAGCGACAGGCGCAGAAGCTCGACTTCCTCCAAAAGCTCAATCGCAACCACTACGATGGACGCGAATCCAACAGCGATCTTGAGGCTCGGATCCGCAGTTACGAACTCGCCTTTCGGATGCAGTCCGAAGCGCCCGAGGCAATCGATATCGACAGCGAGCCGAAGCACATTCAAAAGCTCTACGGTCTCGAAGACAAAGAGACGCAAGTTTACGGTCGACAATGCCTCATGGCTCGTCGCCTGATCGAACGCGGCGTACGTTTCGTTCAGCTTTACCACGGAGCGGGCAGCAAGTGGGACAGTCACAGCAAGATGGAGTCAAATCACAGCCGCCTCTGCAACAACGTCGATGTCCCCATCGTCGGACTGATCCAGGACTTGAAGCAGCGCGGTCTACTCGACGAGACGCTCATTATCTGGGGCGGCGAATTTGGTCGCACCCCCATGAGCGAGAAAGGTGATGGACGTGATCACAACCCGACCGGCTTCACCATGTGGATGGCGGGCGGCGGAACCAAGGGTGGTCAAACCATCGGTGCGACGGATGAATTGGGGCTCTTCGCAACGGAAGACAAGATGCATGTCCACGATATTCACTCGACCGTTATGGCCATGTTAGGGCTCGATCATTCCGAGGTTGTCTACATGCACAAAGGCCGTCCGGAGCGCATCGATATGAACGAGGGCCACGTGAAGGAAACCATTTTTCAAAGCTGACCAAGGTCACTTCTCGCGCTGCTCCCGCGCCCAATCAAGAGCTTTCCCGTAACTGGCGTTTTCGAGAAAATGGCTCAGGCGGGGCGAAAGGTTGTCGCGATGCCTCTCGTGGAACGTCATGAGAGCTTCGGATGCATGCTGGAGCTTTTGCAGATGAGCATCCGGATCGCTGTCGCGGAGCTTGCTGTCGCCAATGGCCTCAAGCCGCCGCTCGAGAAGGTCCATTAATTCGGCGAGGTCGGATTCAGAAAGCGGTGAGTGTGCCATAACATCATCACTCAACAGGGTTAGGTCATGGAGTCAATTGACTTCGCTTCGCCCTGGACGCTTCGCTGGCTCCCCTGGAGCGTCTATCTCGCGTTGCCCGGTTGCCTTTCTCCACTTCGTTTCGAATCTGTTAGATCGGTGCTCTCACCTCTCGCGAAGTGCGTTGAAACGCATGCGGTGGAAAGGTTTGAAGAGATACTGGAGAACAGTTCTTTGACCTGTAATGACGTCCACTTCGACGACCATGCCGGGAATAATCGGATACTCTTCTCCATCTTTTATCAAGCGACCTTCGGCATTCCTGACTTTGATCATGTAGTAGTGCTGCTTGTCGATCTCGTCTTCGATCGTGTCAGCGCTGATATTCTCCACTCTCCCTTCCAGGCCTCCGTATATGGCGAAGTCGTAGGCTGAAAACTTCAGAACAGCTTCTTGTCCGGGGCGCAGAAAGGCGATGTCTGACGGTTGGATTTTTGCCTCCACCAGCAAGGTCTCATCGTCGGGAACGATGTCGGCGATGGGTTCGCCCGGCTGGATGACTCCACCGATCGTGCTCATGTAAATCTTGTTCACGGTACCGGCAGCGGGAGCGCGAACGAGGGTTCGGTTAACGCGGTCCTCACGCCCCTGGACAACCTCAGCGAGACTTTCGTATTCCGCTTTAGTCTGGTTGAACTGCTCCATCGCATCTTGTTCGAAACCACCTGTCACCGCTTTGAGCTCCCCTTCGATCTCGATCACTTCCCGCTCGAGGCGGAGCTGTTCGACTCTGGAGAGAACCCCTTTTTGTACGAGAGGTATCGTCATTGTGAGTTCCTCGGAGGCAAGTTGCAGACTGCGCAGCAAGATTTCGCACTGCTCTTCCCGTTCGGTCTGGCGCTTTTCGAACAGGTTAGTTTCCCGAGCGGTAAGGTCGGGGCGCTTTTCGACTAGCTCTTCAGGAAAATCCAGCTCGGTTAGTTCCTGAGACTCTGCCTGCAGACGCACCAACTGAGCCTGGAGCGCCTCATACTTTGCGAGATTTTCCCGATAGCTCGAAGAACTGAGAGTGTCGTCGATGCGAATGAGGACGTCGCCTGTTTCGACGCGTTCGCCTTCGCGCACAAAAATCTCAGCGACGATGCCTCCCTCCAGGTTCTGCACAGTCTGGATTGATTTTGAAGGAATGACTTTACCCTGGCCCTTGGTGACTTCGTCGATGTTCGCTTGCGAAGCCCAGTAGAAAGACACGGCAAGTAGTCCCATGATCGTGAGAAGAATGAGATTTGCGCCGACCATGCGATCACCGCGGATGGCGAGACGCGCGTTGCTCGCGAACTCAAGATCCTCTTTTCGCACGGGGCGACGAGCTCCGCGTTGTTCTGGTGGGGCGGCATTCATGTTGCGGTTAGGAAGGGAGGGCAACGTCGGGATTCTGCATACGTTGCGGTGCGGCGTCAGATTCGGTGCGCGATTTCACGACGGGAGCAGGGGCCGGTTTTTTTGCTCCGCGGATGACCATGTCTTTCGGGCCGTCGGCGACAATCTTTCCGTTGTCCATGACGATGATGCGGTCGACAATCGAGAGAATAGAGCGTTTGTGGGTGGCTAGCACGAGAGTCCTTTGCGGATCAGCCGCCTGGTATTCGTTGAGCTTTTCAAGGAAACGTTTCTCGCTTTGGAGATCCATGGCACTGGTCGGTTCGTCGAAGAGCAGCAACTCAGGCTCCTCGATCAGCGCACGGGCAATAGCGATGGATTGCCTTTGTCCGCCGGACAGGGAGTAACCGCCCTCGGAGACTTGCTGATCAATCCCTCGTGGCAGTGACCGAATGAAATCAGCAAGGCCTACGGCATCAAGCGCGCCAAGCATATCGTCATCGCTGACCCAGGGGCAGCCCGCTTTCAAATTCGAACGGAGCGTCCCATAGAAGAGGCGGGGATCCTGTGGAACGTACCCAATGTGCTGGCGCAGTTCCGCGGGATCGAACTGCCTGATGTCGATTCCGGAAATGTTAATGCTGCCTGCTGTAGGCTCGGTCAGTCCCATCAGCAATCGCATCAGCGTCGACTTACCGGAACCAACCCTGCCCAAAATCGCGATTTTCTCTCCGGCGTTGATCTTCAGATCGACACCATTAACGACAGGCTGTCCGTCCTCCTCGTAGGAAAAGGTTAAGGATTCCACCCGAGTATCCGGGCTGAAATTTTCGACGGACAAATACTGAGCACCGCGAACGTCGCGCTCGACGGGCATCTGCATGATCTGATCGAGCCCTTGCAGCGATCTGCGAGACTGTTGTAATCGGGTCATCAACGAAGCAACGAGTGCCATCGGTCCCATAGCTCGACCGGCCAGGATGGTACAGGCAATCATTGCCCCCATCGTCATCTCCTCATTCGTCACGGCATAAAACGAAGCGATGATAATGCCTGCCGAGACGATGTGCTGAATGAACGCGGTCGCATTCATCGAGAGGTGCGCGTAGCCACGGGATTTCACCTCTGCTTTCGACGACTCATGCATGATCTCTTCCATGCGCCCCTGCATTTCGGACTCTGATCGAGTGGCCTTGATACGCTCGAGTGCCTGGATGCCTTCTACGAAAAGTGACTGCCGCTGGTTCGATGCAGCGTAACTGCTCGATACTGTTCGGCTGATCGGGATCTGCATCACGATTCCTACCACGAGCGAAAGCACCAGCCCGCAGAGAAGTGGAAGCGCGACGAACATTCCGCCAAGCAGATAGATGGCACCGACAAACACGAAAACGAACGGAAGATCAGCGAGCGCTGCGATGGTTGCACTAGTGAAAAATTCCCGGAGCGAGTCATAGGAGCGCACCTGACTCGCCATCGATCCTGCTGAATCAGGCCGATCGTCGAAACGCATTCCGAGAACCCTGCTGAAAATTTCGCTGCCGAGAATGAGGTCAATTCGATGCCCGGCACGATCGACAAAGAAATTTCTCAGCGTCTTCAGAATAAACTCGAAGACGTAGGCAATGGTGACGCCGATGGCGAGCACGAAGAGCGTGTCCACCGCCTGGTTGGGAACGACCCGATCGTAGACGTTCATCGCGAACAACGACGAAGCGAGCGCGAGAAAGTTGATCACCACCGTGGCAAGGATAACGCGGAGATAGAAAGACTTGAACCTCCACAGGGTTCCCCAGAACCAATTTCGCTTGAGCGTTTTCGCGTTGAAATCGGCCCGGCCTTCGAACTCGTAGATGGGTTTTACGAAAATGGCGACGCCGCTGTAGGCATCTTCGAGTTGCTTTCGGTTAACCGTCTGGGTTCCACTCCCGCTGCTGAGAACGATGACTTCGGGATCCCCCTCCTTCGGCATCGAGGTGAGAATCACGATCTCGTTTGTATTCAGAATCAGAATCACCGGAAGAGTCGCCGGGTGAATTCCGGAAAGTGGACGCTTCACAATGCGGGAATCGAAACCGGAACGCTTGGCAGCCCGTACGAACAGCTCCGGCGTCAATTTCCCGTCAGTCACAGGAAGTCCCTGAACAGCACCGGCCGCATTGACTGTGCGGGAATGAAGTTTGCCAAAAAAGCTGAGCGCTTCGATAAACGGATCGACACTGGTGTCTCTCATTACCGTAAAGTATTGTATTTATGGTAATTATCAATCGAAATTAATAATTTGGAGACATTAATCCGTTTCGAGTCAGCTTTTGCAGATCGTTGCTGACCTTGGAAATCACCGGTGCCCAGTCTCGCATCCGCTCTTGTCGGTAGAGTTTAAGCGTTGGATACCAGGGACTGGAGGACCCTTCGCGCCCCCAACGCCAATCCGCTGGCGAGTGAAGAATGATCCACGACTGCAGGCCTAAAACTCCTGCAAGATGCGCGACGGAAGTGTCCGGCGTGATGACAACATCCAGAGAATCCATCGCAGTGGCCGTCGCGGCGAAGTCGTCGAGATGCGGTGCGAGGTCGTTGATCGGAGAATCCGATTTCAATTCGCAGGTGGCTGGACCTTTCTGGAGACTGAAGAATTGAACCCCGGGGAGATCCAGAAGTGGTTTCAGATGATCCAACCCGCAGGCTCGAAATCGATTTAGATCGTTTTTGGGATTTCCCGACCAGACCAGTCCGACATGCAGGTCACCCGGATGGTGCATTCGGCTTTTGGCGAGGATCGCTTCGATTCGAGAATTGCTCGTAAAGCGGGGCCGAATCGGCGCAGGTATCGAAGTCAGCTCCGTTCCGAAAATTCCCGGGAGACTGAAAAGTTCAACCCACTTGTGAAACGAAGGAATCGACTCTCCTCTTTTTATGATCTCTACATTTGCAGGAAGGTCTCCAGCCAGAGGAATCATTGCAGCCTGCAACTCCATTACAACTTTTTCAACGCGGTCGGCAACCAGGGGGACATAGCGTAGACATTGGAGTTCGTCCCCCAGTCCCTGGTTCCCGAAGAGGTAGAGAATGCGATCAGACCCGAGCCGTTCACCGTTCCACTGGCGATTCCGATGAGCCATCAGCTCGCGCCGGTAGGGAATCACCTGGAACCGGGTTTCGTAGTCCGGCCACGCTTCGCGGTATTGCCCGAGGGCCAGCCGGGCCAGTGCCATGTTAAGCCGGGTGGAATCACGATCCGGTTGCAGCGAAAGAGCACGCTCGAAACAGCGGACGGCGTCGGTGTCGCGGCCGAGAGACCGAAGGCAATTCCCGAGATTGTTCAGCGCCGACGTAGCGTCCGGATGCACCTTGAGAAAACGTGAGTATTCTGCGGCTGCCCGGTGAAAATTCCCCCGGGCTTGCAAGGCAAATGCATTCGCAAACGACGGCTCTTCGGGATTCGATCCAGATTTCGGGAGTGTACCTGCCATCAGATCTAATCGCCCCTCTTTCTTCACGCGCGAACAGGCGCAAGATATTTCAGCTTCTCCAGCATTTCACCAGCCGTGGCCTCGATCACTTCGGCGAGCTCATCCGGAAGTGGCTTGCCGGTATCGATTGCGCTTTCAGGCAATCCTTCTCGCGAGACTCGTCCGGCTCTCAGAAATTTCGCGATGCGACGAAGCGTAGGCCGGACGTTTTCGTTCGAGAGATCTTCGTAGCGAACAATCTCAATCGCACCCGGGATACGGTAGTTCGTTCGAGCGATCTGCTTCAAGTTCGCAACCCAAGTGCGTGCCAACTCCCAGGCCGTTTCGACCTCAGCCAGACGACGCGAGCTTGCGGTGTCGCGAGGATCGCGGATCACGCACAAGATTTTGAATTCCATCACCGACTCCAGCCTTTCCAACAAAGCAACATCCCCCGCCCTTTCCCGAACGCCGACGTGACTAGCATCGCGAAAATCAGGGCTTCTCAACTTGCTCTTCAACGACGAAATCAAAATGTCGTCGACGAGAGCAATGTCGTCGTCGGCGGCCGACAACGAATCGGAAAATGTTCTGGCTTGCTCCCTCAGTTCAGAAAGACCAGGCCCGGAAATAAATTGAACTCCTTCGAGTCGTCCAACCAAAACTTCCAAGTGAGCAACTGCATCTGGATCGATCCCGCTAACAACGAAGAGCTTTTGTTTCTTCGCCAATTTGGACTCATCCAGACCTACCTGAGTGGAAGGTCTCGCAGCAGCTTCATTCTGCCCGACGTGCTGACCTGCGGGTAGCTTTCCCATTTTCGGAAACGGAACACTGCCAATACATCCAGTGTAAACCGAATCGTGCGAGAGAACGCTTTGCCGCACAACAGGCCACACGCAGCTCCGCAGCAATGCCTGATCATAGGTGCGTGTCGGCGGATTGGTGGGATTGAAATTTTCCCGCAGTGTCTCGATAGAGGGCAGAACCCCACCAACTCCGCCCCACATCCCGGCGAGAATCACTTCGGTATGCGAGGGGTAATCCCGCATCGTATGAAACCACTTGTCCGAATCGAGCCACTCATCGACCGCAACCCGCTCGCGAACGTTGATGACAGCATCGCAGTCGCGGACCAAAAACCGGGCGATTCCCGGATCGGCAGCCACTTCGAAACGCCAAAGCAGACCGTCGTAAAATGACTTCGGAGTGGGACGGCGAACAATCTCAACGCCAAAAGCCTGTAACTGGCGAATCATCGCCGATGGCACGGAATCATCGCAATAAAAACGGCAAGTCCAGCCGGGATAGAGATCAGCGGCCAACGCAGCATTCCGTAAAGCTCCTTGCAGATACTGCAGCTGATCCCCCCACAACGAGAAGGAAATGATGTTCCGTTTCTTATCGTCGAAAGAAAACGGAGGCGGCGGCGTGTCAGGAATGGAAACCAGCGGCTTCGACTTTGATGCACCGGCATCTTTTAACTCCAGTGCGAGCCTGCCAAATTTTTGAACACTCTCTGCATCCCCGAGACTGACGAAAGTGTGGGCAAGCGCATCACAAACATTCGGACGAACGGGGCCAAGCCGATGCGCTTCGAGCAGTGCTTTCGCAGCATCTTCCGAACGACCAAGCAGCCGAAGAATCACCCCGATGTTCTCGATTATTTCGGAATCTTGAGGAAATGCGGAACGCAGACTTTCCAAATTCTCCAGCGCCAGCTCGTAGTCGCCCGCTCCGTAGGCATAGAGCGAGAGCAGTTTTTTCGCCATCACCACATCCCGACTGTTTTGGGACAAATGCGCGACTTCTTCACGCTGTAAAGCAATCGCCGTGCGGAAATCACCTTTCCGATAGGCGGTATCTGCCCTGGAACTAAGAGAGATTGGTGAAGTTGCGGCTACACTCACAATATTAATAAATTACAGCAATTATTGGAAATTGCGCAATTTATTATTTAAACCCTAAATATCAGAAAGATTTAATCATCATGACATCGCTGCATCTGCAGATGCCATGTCATCCTCGACTGAAGTGGTGGGCATTGCTCCCCCTTCTGCGAAATCTGCGCTTTCGTCGATTACGACGGATGGGGCAGGCTCAACCAGATCTTCTCCCACCTCACCCATTTCCGAAGCACCTTCGCTAAGATTCAACACCTCGCCACCTTCCGTGAGAACTTCAATTGGGTGATCTTCCATCGCCAGTTCTTCGTAACCGAATTCTGCATCAGCCAGGATTCCCTGCGTTCCGTCTGCGTAATTCACGCCGGCCTCGCCGTGAACCAAGACATCTCCATTTGCGGCATAGTAAGATTGGCCGTCAGAGGTTAGCTCAAGAGATTCGATCCCAGCTTCGCTCAGAGTCATCATTTCCCCCTCGCCGACAACGCCGTCGCCATCGCTGTCCTGCCAGAGTTTGAAACTTTCAAATTCAGCGTCATTAGCGTCGAGAATCAGATCTTCATTGGTGTCGAAATGACGGAGGCCCTCCAGGTCTGTCGCGTTCGGATCGTCGCTGTAGCGGGAGAAGGCAATTTCGTCCAGCCCATCTACATCGTTGTTCCCGTTTTCGTCATAGACAAGCACGGCATCATCTTCGTTCGCCCAGGCGATTTGCTCATCCTCGCCATCTCCATCAGCGTCAAAGACTATGCCATCCTCGATGGTATCAAATTCTACACCATCGCCATCAAGGTCGACCACGACGGGCGTAAGCCCATCCCGGGAGCCAACCACTTGTCCCATGATTGTATCCGTGTCCCCCCGGGAATCGGTCACGGTGAGGGTGTAATCAGGATTTGAGTCAGTCGCCTTGAAGGCAACCAGTTCATCGTTGATGTCCTGCTGAGTAAAGGTTGTGATATCTGTATCAATATCCGACCAGAAAACGAAGGAACCGCCTGCAACGGCGTCAACGGTGTATACAAGCTGATCGGGAGTGTCTTCGGCATCAGTCGCCAACAGTTCATCTACCGTGATTGGTAGAAGACGGGCCTCGAAAAAGTCACCCGGCGCGAGAAGAAACGATTCGGGACCAGTCACCCCGCTGTATGCCTCTGTTCGGATATCGATATAATCCAAGTCTGAGAGTACTGCCAGAACTGCCGCGTCTGTCGTTCCGAATGTCTCTCCGTCCAATCTGATAGAATATTGGAACACCTCTCCCGTTGTAGGAGCGGTCTCTGAGAACACGCCGTAGGTGGATGTCAGTTGGATCGAATCCCCATTACCAGCGACAAGAAAAATATCTGGAGATGTAATGTTCCACCAACCAGTGCTGTTATTGACAACTGCACTGGCGAAATTCAGTTTCTCACCGAACGCAGCAGACTCATCCGTCCCTCCGTAGCTGTAACTCAGGTAGCCGACACCCGTTTGAGTATCGGAAAAAAGAACACCTGTAGGGCCATCTCCCCCACCAGTATTCGCGCCGTCTGGTCCGAGATCTGTTTCTGTACTGATCGTGCCGCCATTGTTGGGGGTTCGACTTGAAAGGGAATACTGTGTTAGATCGTCGAGATTCAGGTCATTCGGACTGAAATCGAACGTGAGATCCTGCGAACTTAAGCCGTTCGCCTGAATCGTCGGAGGGTGATCTTTTTGCACCTCAATCGTAACGGTCGCGGTGTCGGTATGTCCTTGCCCATCCGAAATCGTATAGTCAAAGGTCACAGTCGTAGATTCACCATCCGCGATATGATCAAAGTCGTTATTGCCATTGAAAACCAAATCTCCCGCTCCGTTGAGCGATACCTGGCCAAACTGAGGCTGACCGAATCCGATGATCTCCAGGGTGTCGCTATCTGGATCGGTGTCATTGGAGAGTGCGGTGATCGTTACGACCTCGTCTGAGAAAACGGTCCCACCATCATCGTCCACCGCATTGGGTGCAGAGTTACCTCCGCCATTAATCGTGATCGTCGCCGATTCGTTCTCCTCTGCACCATCCGCATTCGTAACCGTGTAGTTGAAGACCACTGTCGCGGATTGACCAACTAGAAGATCGTCAAATTCACCGTCAGGATTGAAAACCGCCTGGTTGTTAACAATTGAAACCGAGCCTTTCGTCGGCTGCGTCACTGCAGTCAGCGTAATCGGATTATCGGCATCATCTGGATCCCCGTCATTGGCAAGCACATCGACGGTGATTGCATTCTTAGAATCCGTTGTCGCGCTGTCAGGTGCTGCCTCCAGCGGGTCGTCAACACCGTTCACAGTCACCATGACCGTCGCAGTATCTGTCCCCCCGTTTCCATCGGAGATTGTGTAATCAAAACTCACGGTAGCAGTCTCACCCTCGTCGAGGTAATCAAAGTCAGTTCCCGGATCGAATGTCACAGTCGTTCCATTAGTGGATACTGTGCCCAGACTGGGATCTGTCACGCCGGTGACGGTCAGAACATCGGTCGCATCGGGATCTGCATCATTGCTTAAGACATCGATCGTGAGCGGAGTATTCTCCTCAACAACCGGCGTGTCGTCGACCGCATCAGGTGTGTCATTGGCACCGTTCACTGTCACCACGACGGTTGCCGTATCACTTCCCCCATTCCCATCGGAAATCGTGTAATCGAAGGACACGGTCTCGCTTTCTCCTTCAGCCAGATAATCAAAATCCGTTCCCGGATCAAAGACCACGTTTGAGCCGCTGATGCTGGCACTCCCTAAAACCGGATCATCGACGTTCGTAATCGTCAACGCATCGGTATTATCCGGATCCGTGTCGTTACTGAGCACATCAATGGTCAGCGGTGTATTTTCTTCGACGATGATGCTGTCATCTACCGCATCGGGAGCATCGTTGGCGCCGTTTACCGTCACCACCACCGTCGCGGTATCACTGCCGCCGTTGCTGTCAGAAATCGTGTAGTCAAACGAAACGGTCGCCGTTTCACCGTCCGCCAGATAATCAAAGTCCGTCCCGGGATCAAACACGACATTGGAGCCGTTGTTGGTCACCGTTCCCACTCCGGGATCGGTCACACTCGTCACGGTGAGATCGTCGGTCGCATCGGGATCCGTGTCATTGCCGAGCACATCAATCGTTAGCGGCGTGTTTTCCTCGACTACAATGTCATCATCCATCGCGTCGGGGGCATCATTTGCCCCGTTCACCGTCACCACCACTGTCGCCGTGTCGGATCCACCGTTCCCATCGTCAATTGTGTAATCAAAGGAAACCGTTTCGCTTTCGCCTGCTGCCAGGTAATCAAAGTCGGTGCCGGGATCAAAGGTCACGTTCGAACCGTTGTTGGTTACCGTTCCCACTCCGGGATCCGTCACGCTCGTCACGGTGAGGTCATCCGTCGCATCCGGGTCTGTGTCGTTGCCTAACACATCAATCGTCAACGGCGTATTTTCTTCGACTACAATGTCGTCATCCATCGCGTCGGGTGCGTCGTTGGCGCCGTTTACCGTCACCACCACTGTCGCTGTATCGCTGCCGCTGTTGCCATCGGATATCGTGTAGTCAAACGAGACCGTCGCTGTTTCGCCGTCTGCCAGGTAATCGAAATCGGTTCCCGGATCAAAGAGCACATTCGAACCGTTGTTGGTCACCGTTCCCGATCCGGGATCGGACACGCTTGTGATCGTTAGACTATCGGTCACATTTGGATCCGTGTCGTTACCCAGCACATCAATGGTCAGCGGCGTATCCTCTTCCACTATGATGTCATCATCCATCGCGTCGGGTGCATCGTTGGCTCCATTGACCGTAACAACCACGGTGGCGGTATCGCTGCCCCCATTGCCGTCAGAGATCGTGTAGTCAAAACTGACGGTGGCAGTTTCTCCGTCCGCCAAATAGTCAAAGTCCGACCCGGGATCAAACACGACATTAGTGCCGTTGTTGGTCACCGTTCCCAAACCTGGGTCGGTCACACCCGTGACCGTGAGATCGTCCGTGGTATCGGGATCCGTGTCGTTGCCCAACACATCAATGGTCAACGGCGTGCCTACATCGGCTACGATGTTATCATCCAACGCGTCGGGCGCATCGTTCGCTCCGTTCACGGTCACGACGATACTTGCCGTATCGCTTCCCCCATTCCCATCGGAAATCGTGTAGTCGAAGGATACCGTTTCGCTTTCGCCTTCCGCCAGGTAGTCAAAGTCGGTTCCAGGGTCGAAAACGACGTTGGCTCCATTGGTCGAAACACTGCCCACGCCAGGATCGGTCACGTTTGTAATCGTCAGGTTGTCCGTCGCATCGGGATCGGTATCATTATCCAATACATCAATGGTCAGCGGCGTATTTTCGTCAATGACTACGCTGTCGTCGACGGCATCCGGCGCGTCGTTGGCTCCGTTGACAGTCACCACAACGGTTGCCGTATCCGTCCCGCCGTTCCCATCGCCGATTGCGTAGTCGAAAGACACCGTTTCACTCTCGCCTACTGCCAGATAGTCAAAATCATTACCAGGATCGAAGACAATGTTGGCTCCATTCGTCGAAACGCTGCCCACTCCCGGATCGCTGACATTCGTAATCGTCAACGCATCGGTCGCATCGGGATCGGTGTCGTTGTCCAATACATCAATTATCAGCGGAGTATTCTCCTCCACGACACGGGCATCATCGACGGCGTCCGGCGCATCGTTGGTGCCATTCACGGTCACGACAACGGTTGCCGTATCCGTCCCACCGTTCCCATCATCGATTGTATAATCGAAGGACACGGTTTCGCTCTCGCCCACTGCTAAATAATCGAAATCGGTTCCCGGATCGAAGACCACATTCGAACCGTTGATAGCAGCGCTTCCCAATCCTGGATCGGTCACATTCGTGATCGTTAGGTTATCCGTCGCATCGGGATCCGTATCGTTAGTCAACACATCGATCGTGAGAGGCGTGTTCTCCTCCACTACCCGGCTATCGTCAACCGCATCGGGTGCGTCGTTGGCTCCGTTCACGGTCACGACAACGGTTGCCATGTCAGTTCCACCGTGGCCGTCTGAAATCGAATAATCGAAAGAGACCGTTTCACTCTCGCCGACCGCTAAATAATCGAAATCGGTTCCCGGATCGAAGACCACATTCGAACCGTTGGTACTTGCACTTCCCACGCCAGGATCACTGACATTCGTGATCGTCAGGTTGTCAGTTGCATCCGGATCGGTGTCGTTGCCCAACACATCAATGGTCAGCGGAGTATTCTCCTCCACGACACGGGCATCATCGACGGCGACAGGCGCATCGTTCGTGCCGTTCACGGTCACAACAACGGTTGCCGTGTCGCTGCCACCATTCCCGTCTTCGATTGCGTAGTCGAAGGATACCGTCTCGCTCTCGCCCACTGCCAAGTAATCAAAGTCCGTTCCAGGATCAAAAACCACATTGGCTCCATTCGTCGAAACGCTGCCCACTCCCGGATCGCTGACATTCGTGATCGTCAGGCTATCTGTCGTATCCGGATCGGTGTCGTTGCCCAGCACATCAATCGTTAGCGGCGTATTTTCCTCCACCACACGAGTATCATCCACAGCATCCGGCGCATCATTGGTGCCGTTCACCGTCACCACCACGGTGGCCGTATCCGTTCCCCCGTTCCCATCGGAAATCGCGTAATCGAACGAAACCGTCTCGCTTTCACCGGCGGCTAGATAATCAAAGTCAGTCCCGGGGTCGAAAACGACGTTGGCTCCACTGGTCGAAACACTGCCCACGCCAGGATCGGTCACGTTTGTAATCGTCAGGTTGTCCGTCGCATCCGGATCGGTGTCGTTGCCCAA
>Ga0222633_1001110_pt1 | contig 16229 bp, 12 predicted proteins | sample AntAcemetageno48_FD_179816 | JGI IMG/M metagenome (GOLD analysis project Ga0222633, IMG submission 179816) | Saline water microbial communities from Ace Lake, Antarctica - #48 | ecosystem: Environmental > Aquatic > Non-marine Saline and Alkaline > Saline | place: Antarctica: Ace Lake | collected...
CAATGCCCGTTGCACCATCGATCGTGACGGATGCACAAGTTCAGACGGCGGCTGAGCTGCTCGGCAATGGCAACTCCACCATCATGCTGATGAACAATCTGGCGCTGACCGAGGATGCGTTGCAAATTGCCGACAAAATATCTCAAACGACCGGGGCGAGATTGTTTTGCGATACATTTACCGGCCGAGTGCCTAGAGGGGAAGGTCGAGTATCCGTCGAGCGACTCGGCTATTTTGCCGAACAGGCTGAAGCTCAGCTTGAAGGGGTCAGTCAGTTTATTCTAGTGGGCACAAAAGCTCCGGTTGCCTTTTTTGCTTACCCGGGCAAAGCCAGTGAGCTTTACGCCACTGATAGTGTGCGTCATGAGTTAGCGAGCGTAGATGCGAATGCAGAAGACGCCCTGCAAAGACTCGCCAGTGCTCTCGGCTGCGAGGCTGTGGCGCCACGCCTAACTAAATTACAAAAATCTGGTTTAGGTACGGGTGAATTGAGCCCTCGCAGCATTGGCGTGACCTTCGCTGAAATGATGCCTACAGATGCCATCATCGTTGATGAAGGTGCGACCAGTGGAGGCGGTTGTTTTATGGCTTCTGCGACTTCTGAACCTCACGATTGGTTATCCCTGACCGGTGGTTCCATCGGCTATGGGTTGCCGGTTGCCATTGGTGCCGCGGTCGCCTGCCCGGATCGTAAAGTGATTTGCATTCACGGTGACGGAGGTGCGATGTATACGATTCAATCTCTATGGACCATGGCGCGGGAAAATCTTGATATCTGCGTGGTGATTTTTGCGAATCGAAAGTATCAGATCCTACAGGTCGAGCTAGCGCGAGTGGGTGCCCAATCGATGACGAAAAAAACCCTCGATATGTTAGATATCTCCAACCCTGATCTAGATTTCGTCAAGCTAGCAGAAGGTATGGGAGTTGTGGCCAGTCGGGCCACAACCATAGAAGAATTTAATGAGCAGTATCAACAAGCGATGTCTGAACTGGGCCCGCGATTGATTGAGGCAGTGTTGCCCTAAAGTGAGTGGTAAATGGTGAGTGGTATGGGGCTTGATGCGAGTCAGCGCGAGGCGCTACTGAATGAGGCTCAGGTCGAGGACTTTGAGCTGATTATCATTGGTGGTGGTATTACCGGTGCTGGAATACTGCGAGAGGCTTCACTTCGGGGTTTATCAGCGGTGCTGGTTGAGGCGGAAGACTTTGCCTCTGGAACGTCCAGTAAATCGACCAAATTGATTCATGGTGGGCTTCGCTATCTGGCGATGGGTCATGTTCATGTCGTTCGCGAAGCCGCCAGGGAAAGAAAGCGCGTACATCAACTCGCGCCCCATTTAGCGGAGCCGAGATGGTTGATGCTGCCGGCTTCAAACCGATTTGAACTCGCCAAATATGTTGTCGGCGTGACCGCCTACGAAAAGCTGGGCCAGGTCGAGAAAACTGACAAGCACTTCAATCTTTCTGGCGAGAGTCTAAAAGAGTTTGAACCGCTACTTGATCAGAACAACTTTCCCCATGCGTGTGTGTACCGCGAGTACCTGACGGATGACGCGAGGCTGGTGATCGCCAACATTCGAGCAGGTGTTGAAGCTGGTGGTAAGGCGATTAACAAACTTAAAGTGACCGGCATGGTTAAGGAGAAAGATCGAGTTCGAGGGGTAGAGGTGACCTGCCAACTCAGCGGAGAAAATTTTGTGATTCGTGGTCGCGGGGTGATCAACGCCGCAGGTCCCTGGGTGGAGAAGATCTGCGCCTTTGATGGACAACCGATGCCAAAGTCGATGGTGTTGTCAAAAGGGATCCACGTGGTGGTACCCGCGGAAAAACTACCGGCGAAGCAAATGACCTTCGCTGTCAGCCAGGATGATCGACCTCTGTTTATTGTGCCGAGAGGTAACACTGCTTATCTGGGCACCACGGATACCTTACATAAAGGTGCTGAAGTGTGGCCGGAGGTAACGGCGGCAGAAGTGGAGTATTTGTTTGAACCGATTAAGCGTTATTACGGGATCCAGCTACAGCGCAGCGATTGCATCACAAGTTGGGCGGGTCTGCGACCGTTGATCTTTCAGACGGGCAAGTCGACCAAAGAAATTTCTCGAAAGGATGAGGTCTGGCTGAGCGAGTCAGGGCTAGTCACGATTGCCGGCGGTAAGCTGACGGGCTATCGAAAAATGGCGGAAGACGCTGTGATGAAGGCCTGTGAAGTCATCGGTTTCAAATTTGAGCAACTTGAACTCAATGACCCTCTGCCGGGAGGAGATATAGGGTCGTCTCTTAGGCAATGTGCCCTCGATTTGACACAGTCATTTCCCATGGCTGATCAGCACGCAGAACGGCTGGTGAAACTCTACGGATCTGAGAGCCAAAATGTGTTGCGCCTTGGCAATCAGCCATTGTTACCAGAAGGTTATGTTGTGGATGGAGAAGTCAGCTGGGCAATGGAAGAAGAAGGTGCCCAAAGTCTGGAAGATGTGTTGTATAGGAGAACGCGAGCAGCGCTTTACTCTCCAGCCGAAAGCCTAGAATTGGTGGCCCCGGTGGCCGAAATCATGGCGCAGCGATTGGGATGGTCCGAAGATCGCCAGGCCGAGGAAGTTGCCCACGTCAATAAATTGCTCGCGGCCGATCTGTCCTTCAGGGCCTGATTAATTAACAGGCAAAATACCCAGCATCCAATCAACACTGGGGTCAGATTGATTCACTCGGTACTTTCTAAGCTCGTAGTTTAGTTGGGGGATTTCTAGCCGTGCCTTTTCCGCTGCTTCCGTTGTGAGGCAGATGAAGGTTGAGTCCTGGCTCGCAGTGACTGATTTTGGGTTCGGTTCGGACAGCGGTTTGTCGCCAAATTCAGTGCCGATGGGATCGCCAGAAACGAGCTCTCCGCTGGCGAAGACATACCAGCTGCCGCGGTCCAACATGAGCGCCTCACCTGCAGCAAGCTCCATTGAGAAGGCACTTCTGCCGATGATTTCCAGGGAGTTAGACGAAAGTGCAGCGAACTGGGGTAACGATCGGATGACTGGGCGAAGTGCCCAACGCCTTAACAGATCGGGCTTAAATCCTTCATTTTCGATGAAAGCGACAAAGGTATCTTCAGAAAACACACCGATGGTAACCGGCGACGATGCGACAACACTGGCATTTCGGTTTCCAGTCCCAGTCACAACAGCCATCTCACCAATAAGATCACCGGCTTGAAGTTGCGCGATCGTTCTGGATTGGATGCCATCGTGCTGAACGACGTCGCAATAACCCGTCAGAACCAAATATACAAATCCGCGACTGTTGGCATTTTGCACCACGATTACGTCGGCGGCGTTGTAGCGGCGAATTTCTTCCTGGGCCAGTAAACTACGCATCCAGCGAGTTGGAAACGGTTTGCCCAACCAGGAGGAAAGGTAGTGATTTACCTGGGAGGTATAGATGCTTTTGTCCCCCTCAAATACGGTATAACGTTTACCTGAGCTTGCCAGTGAGAAGATATTGCTAAATTCCGCCGGCAGGTCATCGACGTGAACGAAGACGATTCGTTCAGCCTCCGACGTCAGTGCGTCGGTAGGGTTGCCGTGAATCGCGCCGGCGCCGCCGTCTGCAAACAGCATATGAAAATTGTCGGTGAACAGGCGTTCAATATTTAGCATGGTTTCGGTCCTGACGTGCCCCGCTGCATGCAACTTGCGGATCGACGCTAAGCTGTCGTTGTCGCCGACGATGCATAGCCTTCGAGAGCTATTTTTGTCTCGAATGCTAAAAGTCGCGCCAATGGTTGGAATGCTGTGTACAGTGAGGTGAGGCTCAATGAATAGGCCATAGTAATTGAGAGCATTACCTATGGTCAGCTCCTTAAGAATAAAGTGTTCCGAGATAACCTCTTTCGACCAACCCAACTGGCAGGCAAGCTTCTCCATCGCCATCTCGTATATTTCTCTAGTAGAGATCACTTCGACCCGATGGGGCATCCTCATCAAAGGGAACATGGCGCAGTGATCGTCGTGCAGGTGAGTCAGAAATACAGCGGAAATTTGATTCTTCGAAATCCCTCTGGCATACAAATGATCATCCAGAAAAGGGATGGAGTCGATCAACATGTATTCGCCGTTGTAACAGAGTGCAAGTCCAGTACAGGGTTCATTGAGACTAAAGCCGGAAGCCCCACCCAGTACTTCGATGCCGAGTTTGACGAGGCCGCCGGGGATATAGTCGGCACTTACTGAATAGGGTGCTTTTACAATGATATCCAGCGGTAAGTCACACTGGACCGAACCCTGGCTGTTTGAAAACTTATATTGGTCGTTACCGGTATGATCGATTTGGAGCGTGCCAACCTGGGCACGACCACTCTCAAATGGGATCGTCTCAAAAAAGTCTTCTATCGGCCTCGGTTCACCACTACTGTCTGGTACCGCGAGTGCTCTAGAAACAGCGAGCCATTCTTCTTTGAGGGCGTCCTCGGTATCCCAGCTATCAAGCTCTTCACGAGTTGGGCCCATTAGGGTCATACGTAGTAGGCGCAAGGCGTGGCTAATATCGGTTTCTTCGCCGACCAGCTTAATTTTTCTGCCCTCGGCAAGCCCGTTGGCGACAAAAACGAAGAAATAAAAGGGGAATTCCAGGTTATTCAGCAATGATCCGTCTTTTTCTTTGATGTCGGTCAGCAACATGGCATCAAAATGCTTGATGTTGTTTAGAAGAAGGTTTTTTAGGATTTCCGGAGGTTGTCCAACCAGAACCACGGTCTGGTCATCTTGAACGACGCGACTAGCTTCAGCTGGAATCAATACTGTTGGTCGAGACATTTGAGAATTATTCTTATTCCGACCGGCGAGTATAACGGATGCCTATGCAGGGTGACAGATCGTGGTATTCACGAAATGTGGTTAAGTTGTATCGAATTTTAGTGCCGAAAGCCCTAGTATTTGCCCTTCAAGCATTAGCACTACAGAAGAGAAGAGCCGATCATGAGTGAAACTATCCAACTGGACGCCGCTGAAAAAGAGCTGTTCCGTGACAGCGTTGCCAAATTCTTAGAAAAGGAGGTGGAACCTCACTATGAAGCCTGGGAAGACGCTGGAATTTGGCCGAGAGAGCTGTGGAATAAAATGGGTGAAAACGGCTTTCTCTGTGTAGACGTCCCAGAGGCGTATGGTGGATTCGGTGCTTCCTTTGAGCTGAGTTGCGTGGTGGTCGAAGAAATATCAAAAGCGGGCTATGGCGCACTGGCCTCGGGGGTTTCGGTCCATTCGGATATCGTGGCGCCTTATATATGCAATCTCGGTTCAGAGCCGCAGAAGTCTCACTGGCTACCCAAGATGGTTTCTGGAGAAGCCGTCGGTGCAATTGGTATGACGGAACCTGGCGCCGGTAGCGATCTGCAGGCCATGAAAACCTCCGCCATCAAAGATGGCGACGACTATGTGATTAATGGTCAGAAGACCTTTATTACTAATGGTCAACATGCCGATGTTCTTGTTCTGGCAACAAAAACCGACCCCAAATTAGGCGCTAAGGGGATGACGCTCTTTACCGTTGATTGTCATTTGGCTGGTTACGAGAAAGGCCGCAACCTAGAAAAGATGGGTTTACATTGCGGCGATACCTCAGAGCTGTTCTTTAATGATGTTCGTGTTCCCTCATCTGCGATTCTCGGCGGTGAGGGTAAAGGTTTCTTCAATTTGATGAATGAGCTGCCGCGGGAACGTTTAATCCTCGGGGTTGGCTGCGTCGCTGCTGCCGATGGCATGCTGAATTGGACCATTGATTATGTGATGGAAAGAAAGGCTTTCGGTGAGTCTATCTCAACATTCCAAAATACCCGCTATGTGCTCGCGGATATCAAAACGGAAATCGAACTGAATCGAGCAATGGCAGAAAAGTATACTGCGAAGTTCATTCAGGGCGAGCTCACCAGCGAAGAGGCCTCGATGTGTAAGCTTGCTGCCAGTGAAATGCAAGGTAAGGTTGCTGATCGGTGTGTGCAGCTATTTGGCGGCTACGGCTATATGAAGGAATACAAAATATCCCGAGCATTCGTTGACGCTCGAATCCAGAGAATCTATGGCGGGACATCAGAAATTATGAAAGAGCTGATTTCCAGAAGTCTTGTTGGTAGATAAGTGGAATTGTGCATGAACACAAATATTGGTGGCCGATGAGTTGGAATTCATTCTAAAGGACAGTGGCACAACAACATTGATATTCTCTGACAATTGTATCGATCTAGCCACAGAGACCGGCAGTCGAGGTGATACAACGACTCACTCGTTGGCATCAGGTGTGGGCTAGTCGCGAAGGCGAGACGAATTTTTTTCAGGACGTTTAAAACGTTTAAAGCGAACGACGAGCCATCAGGGACGAGCTTGATTCAAGAATACGCCAACATAGATATTAAGTTGCATCAAATATATGGGCTTACAGAAAACTGTGGTCCCGCTTGTGTCATTGATTCGGAGAATGCAATCTCCAAACTAGGCTCCACTGGCCGAGCCTTTCAGCATACTGGTGCTCGGATTATTGATGATGCCGGTAACGAGTGTCCTACCGGGGTGCAGGAAGAAATTTGGATCCGTGGCCTACATGTCATGAAAGAGTATTGGGATAGGCTGAGGCGCTTGTCGATGGGTGGGTACGCACCGGTGATGTAGCGGCGATGGATGAAGATGGTTTTGTCTACATGTAGGGTCGAATCAAAGACATGATCATCTGCGGGGCAGAGAATGTTTATCCCGCAGAAATTGAGAACGTCATCTTGTCGTATCCAAAGAGTCGCGGAAGTTGCAGTCATTGGTCAGCCCAGTGCGCGATGGGGAGAGTCTCCGCTTGCGTTTATCGATACCATTCCATGTAATCCGAGTGATAAGGTACTGAAACAAATTCTACGGGAATAGTTTCCCGGACCTTCGCCCGCCTAAGCGCCTCGAGGACCCTATGCCCCGTTACGACTACCGTTGTCATGCTAATCAGCAAGTTGTTGAAGTCATCCATACCATCAAAGACAAGCTGCAGACCTGGGGTGAGGTGTGCAATCTTGCTGGCATCGAGCCGGGTGAGGTTTCCCTCAATGAGCCTGTTGAGCGGATCATTACGACACCACCAATGGCCAATACGCCGATTGGTAATGTGGGCATTAAGGACATGGGTTTTACCAAGCTTGTTAAACGTGATGATGGCGTTTACGAGAATGTCACGCGCAGTGGCACAGAGAGTCGATATACCATTGCGGGGGACCCCTCGACCATGCCACATTTTAAAAAAAAGCTCGGAGACTGAATGGCTGGCTTTATCGCCCTAGTGCTTATCTCTAGTTTCTTCTCGATGCCGTACGTAATGAGAAACCGGTGGCTTGTTTATGGCCAGATTAGGCGACCAAGAATAGCACAAGCCATTGTTGACTAGGATTCTGCCGTTGGCAGCGGACTGACTCGGGCCATTATTCAGCAATGGCGGTTACTCAGTTCGGCGATGCGTAGTCTTAAGCCGCTTCAAATCTAGGTTAAGTCTGACGATTTATTTAAGGTTGAACGGCTTGATCCGAGTTCCCCATATAACTTAAGAAAAGATCGCTAGCCCTCGACAGTCTCCGGTTGGGATTTAACGGCTCTAGCCGCCAATTCTTTCTCGATAAGGAAATCAGCCACATCAAGCATGCGAGAGAATCCGATGCTGCCGGTGACACGAATTTGATATTTTCCCTGTACGACTATACCCGGTACCGAAGCGACCTTGTAGCGCCGGGCCAACTGATCTGCTCGGTTTAGACTTTGTGCTACATTGTCACTATTGAAAGTGCTAACGAACTGAGCTTCGGTGACGTTTCCTTGTGCCAACACGCTGGCAATTTCCCGGTCAGTTTGAAGGTTTCGACGGGCATCATGGACCTGCTTGAACATTAAGGTGTGACCTTGGTCCAGAATGCCTAAACTCTCCATGGTGTAATAAGCCTTTCCATAATTGCGCCAAACCTCATTGGCAACCGCTGGTATCTGTTTGAAGTTAACCGTATCTTGATGATCTTCGGCCCAGGCGTTTATTTCATCATCAAAGTTGTAGCAGTGGATGCATCCATAAGAGAAAAACTCCGCGACTTCGATCTTGTCGCCGCGAATGCGCCGGGGGTTATCGACCAAAATGTAGTGTTCGCCTTCAACAAACTCAGCTGTGCTGGTTTCAGATAGAACCAGGGTAGAGAAATATGCAAGGATGCCCATCGCAATAACAACAATTACCCCAACAATGATCTTCTGCTGTTGAATGAACTTAGCGCGTCGGTTAACCATTAGATTCCTATTTTTTCGTGGTCGGTAGATGTGGCGATTATAAACTGATTCGCCTAGACATGTGCCATTGTGTAGACTCATCAAAATTTGAAAAAGAATGCTAAACCATGATGAGAATGCCAGCATTAAGCCTTGCCGCCGTACCTGGTCGGCGTAACGTCACAATTGAGCTTGCCACCGAAATTGAGAAGCGAGGCTTTAGTGGTATTTATGGGCCCAGTCTTGGGGATTCCCTGGCCCTATGCGAAGCGTTGGCTTTTGCGACCAACGAAATAGCCTTTGGCACCAGCATTATGCCGATCTACTTTCGTCAGGTAGCGGACTATGCCCACACGGTATCATTTATTCATGAAGTGTCTGGCGGGCGGTTCCGCTTTGGCATCGGCGTTAGCCACGCACCAGCGTTAAAACAGCGCGGCATCAGCGGCGGTAAGCCGCTGTCGGACACTCGAGAATTTGTTGAGCAGCTAAAAGCCGTTCCTCGAGCGGGAGAGTTGCCGCCGATTGTTCTGGCAACGCTCCGCAAGAAAATGATTGCTTTGTCGGAAGAGATTGGTAGCGGCATGGTCTTCGCAAATGGCGCGCGCAGTCATATGAGTGAGTCTTTGTCAGCCATCTCTGACGCAGCGAAGAGCAATGACGACTTCTTCATCGGCGACATGATTCCCACCTGTATCTCAGACGACATTGAGGCGGCAAAAGCGGTTAATCGTAAAACATTAACGTCCTACGCGATGTTGCCCAATTATCGAAACTACTGGAAAGAAGCTGGCTACGAAGAAGAGATGATAGGCATCGAAAAGGCGATTGAAGCGAAAGACTTCGACACCATTCCACATTTTCTCACCGATAAATGGCTCGCTGATACAACGTTGTTTGGTTCCGCTAGCGACGTTCGAGATGGCGTAGAGGCCTGGTTCGACGCGGGCATAAAGACACCTATTCTTGTGCCATCTTCTGCCAATGGCGGCCAAATGAAAGCCTTTGAAGAGATGCTGGCAATATTTTAGTCCTTAATCGCTTTAAACCCAATTGGGGTTTCTAGTATTTAGTTGCCAGGACAAATTTTGTCGAGAAGCCTGCGAACCTTCGGTTTAAAGAACAGAAATTGCCGCATGTAGAGCAGCTAATCGCGCCACTTGAAGCCCTCAGAAATCGCATGCCGGAATTTGATGCTGCAAAGGTAGGAAAGGATCTTCATCGAGTGGATCCTGCACACGTCATTGCTGATTTGACTGCAACGGGTTTTGTATTGGAAGCATCGCTAAACTTGCTCGCCAATGCGGATGATGACAGGATTGCCAGCGTATTTTTGCCTGAGAATCGCTTTAAGACCGATCGCAGTTTACTGCGATTTAGAAAGCCGAAATAGTCTAGAACGCCACGGTGCGAGACACAATCTGGTCGTAAAAATCGCTATCCAGACGGCAATAGCAGGTTGTGCCGGGTTTCATCACAAGTAGGTCATCGGTGACCTTGTCTAGATGGTACGCGTGATCTCGTAGTTCATTTTTTTGTAGCTTGTGGGTTGAGGTGGTCGGTAGTTCCGTCAGCACTCGAATGAAGATTGGTCTGGAATAGGACGGAAGGCTATTGATGATATGGTCACTCAACTTCTGTAGATCCATCTCTTTCAGTTTGAGTCCTTCCTTGATGACGATTGCGGCCATTCCGGCCCGACCGTCAGCGCCTGGAATTTCAACTCCATAAACATTGGTGAAAATCACATCTTCGAATTTGTTGATCAGCTCGCCGATTTCATTGGTCGACACGTTTTCACTTTTCCAACGGAAGGTATCGCCGATTCTATCGACAAATTGGTAGTGCTTTTGTCCCCAGGCAAAACCGACATCGACAGTTTTCATAAGATCGCCGGTATTAAAATAAACATCCCCGGTAGTAAATGCGTCCCGCACAATCTTCTTCTCTGAGGCATCCTCGCTGGTATAGCCTTCGAACTTGGCGTTGTCGTTTATTTCCATGAGTAGCAGAGCTGGACTCTCATCATCGGTGACCTCAATGCACAAGCCTGATGCATCACGAACAATTTCATCTACGGCGACGTCGTATTTGACTAATTTAACGGGAGAAACACCCATGCCGACGGTACAGTCTTTATTAAAAATATTGGCGAAGCTGCCATTACCTTCACTTGCACCGTAAAGCTCGCCGATACGTTCAATACCGAACCGTTCTTTAAAAGCTAACCAGATGTCAGGCCGAAGCCCATTGCCCGCAATGGTTCTGATGGGGTTAATGGCATCATCCTTGTGAGGTGGGCGGCTCATGAGGTAGCGAATAAATTCACCAATATAGATAAAACAGGTGCAGTTGTTCTTGCGAATATCATCCCAGAAAGCACTGATCGAGAGTCTTCGGCGGATCACCGAGGAGGCCCCAACGGAGAAGGCAGATGTCAGGCCGACAATCAAACCCGTTGCATGATAGAGGGGCAAACAGTTGTACATGCGGTCATTGTGGTCAATACGGAAGAGTGCCGATGCCGCGAGACTACCGTTAGGTAAAATTCTCCGGTTGGATACGATGGCAGCTTTGGGTAAACCGGTGGTGCCGGAAGTGAAAATATATAACGCTCGGTCACCCATCGTAATGGTTTTCGAAACGGGCAGTTCTGCGCTGTCAATTTCTGAATCGCTAGAGTCGAGTGTCACTGCCCAGTTCGGCGGAGGCCCACTATTGAGTTGGGGGTCTCGAACGAACAGATAGTCCTCGCCGTCGGCAAGGTTTAACTCTTCCCTAACTTGCTCAAGGGGTCCAATTAACTCCTCTCCAAAAATACACTTCTTCGATTCGATAAGATTAATGCAGTGGGTGAGCTGTTGTTTGGTGAGGTTGGTATTGATCATGCCCACCGCGGCGCCCACCGTCTGGATACCGAGCATACTCACCACAAAATCAATACGGTTTTGCATGAATAGGCTGACACAATCACCTTTTCGGATGCCCATTGCTTCGAGTTTACGAGCGACCCGATTGGCTCGTTGATTCAATTGGACCCAGCTAATATCTTCACCTTCACAAATAAGTGCGAGGTTGTTCGGATACTTCTCCGCATTGGCAAGCACAAGCAGAGGAAGTGATCCAATGGTGCGTGTGGTCGGCGGTTTCAGCGTGGCAGCTTTGTAAAGTACCTTGAGATCACCAACAAAACTCTGGATGCCCATATTTGTGCCTTTGGCCAATTTTTATAATTTAATAGAATGGAATGATAACGCCTGATCACCCTGATGCACAGAGGTTCCAAGTTGCGTTCTAGTGTCGACTAAGGAATTTACTGCTTCTGGGAGTTACGGATATTTCGTGACCAGTTAGCCATTGATAGGTTCCGATGATGGCAGGGACAACTTGAGTTTAACTGGTCGGTCATAGAGTCTGGTTAGGCTGATGGATTGGAATGATTTGTTAGCCGCCGGGCGATGATCAAATTTTTGGCCGTCTATCCAAAAATCGCGAAGAGCAGATTCGCTGTGCTGACAAATGACAACTTCGGCAATATTCTTCGAGGAAATGATGCGGAAACTGGTGATGCCGCCGGACCTCGTGACATTCTTCAGAACAGCAACCTCCTGCTTGATTGAAGGTGCCGCTGCCAGTATCCATAGATTAGCGGCGCTGGGCGTATATATGGTCATGAGAATCATGATGAGCCGCCAGCAAAACCAGGAGCCTGAAGCTGAGTCATAATGGACCATCAAAAAATTTCATCGGTGGGTGATTGGCCTTTGATCTCTGCAATCAGGTTTTCCACCATGGCTCAGTGGTTGGATTGAAAGCGGCAAGACCATTTCCGCTGGGTTTGGTAATCGATTACGAGTTGGCTGAGCTGTGTTTCGATTTGCAACCTAACAAAGTGGTTGGCGATTGATCCAACTGGTTTAGGTTAATTTTGTTGCAGTAAAACTTGTAAAGTGTCTTGGGCTCGTTCGGCACAGAACTCATCCGTTGGCGAGAATTTGGAAACAACTAGTGGTGCTTGGATCAACCAAAGGTGTGCGATATTAAAAAGGCTGTGAGTAACTAAAGCCAAATAGGCAAGTCGAGTGTGCGGTGTTAATCTTACAAAAATCTGCCACGATGGTTTTTGAATTTAGTCAAAATATTGGAGTAATAAAATGACAGAGGTTCTTGTGCGGCATAGTGAAGGTGTTGGTCATCTTGTTTTGAATAGACCCGCCCAGAGAAACTCATTAACCGGGCCTTTAGTTGTGCAATTAAAGAGCGGTTTGGAATCATTGCTCGAAAGCCCCGATTGCAAGGTCATTATTATTAGTGGCGCAGAAGGATACTTTTGCGCCGGGCTCGACCTTAAAGCCTTCTCAGCAGACCCGGCACCCGCATGGAAAGTGGATTTTCAAGCGCATTGGGCCGATTTCCATGAAGCGGTGTATCACGCAGATGTGCCTATTATTGGTGCCCTGCAAGGTTTTGCTATTGCCGGTGGTTCCTCTCTTGCGCTGGCCTGCGATTTTCTTGTAGTGGGTAAGTCAGCATTTATGCATGTTTCCGAAGTTGAGCGAAATATGCTCGCACCTCTCAATGTATTCTGGCTCAGTCAACGCCACAGCTATCAGACGGCATTGCGAATGGCGCTGTTAGGTAAAAGGTTGTCCGGCATGGAACTGGTTGCAGCTGGGATCGCCGAAACTTGCGTCGATGACGCCGATGTTTTGCAAACCAGTGAGCTGATGGCAAGCCGATTTTCAGGCTTTGATGGGCTAAATCTTAAGGCCTTGAAAAGATCTATCAAAAAAAGTTACCCCGGACACTCCTTTCGAGATCAGCTGGCAGAAATTAAATCAGCGTCGGCGTTCTAGCGGATGTGGGTTTGCGCAAAAAAAGATGGCTGGCAAGCAATTTTCTGAAGGGATGCTTACGCCCTTGAATCAGGGGGATTTCGTTGTCTTTACAAGGGTCAGATGTAGAGTTTTCGACGTTAGTCCGACTGTTTCCACTGTAAATATAGTGTTAATCGCACATTCAAGACCTGACTTATGCACATTTACGCTGGTCGACTCTTGTCAACCCCTACATAGGCCTGTCTTCGTACGCAAGTTCTCCTGAATGTATCTTAAGATATTGATAAATAAACATAAAAGTCTATTTTAGACATTTCAATTTTCTGTGCTCTGCAACATAAGCTGTGCCTGTATTTACGGTTACCTCTAAAGTTATCACCATAGTTATCCACAGGTTTGTACCAAAGGCCGTATTTCCCTGTGTTAGTAGGGGTTTCTGGTCTATCGAGTGGGTCGTTGGTTCTGTGCTACATTCTTTTGGCCAAATTTTAAGGCAACCGTTAAGACAACCGTTAAGACAACCGTTTAGACAACTACAGAGGAAAGGTATGGGTGGTTCTATAGAAATTTTGGGGCATTGTGACTCGCGATTTGCCAAGGTAAAGGATGTGTTAGCGGCCAGTATCGAGAGCGGTGATGATGTCGGGGCGTCTTTTTCGGCGTATATTCATGGCGAAAAGGTAGTCGATATCTGGGGCGGTCACCTGGATGAAGATCAAACTAGACCCTGGCAAGAAGACACCATCGTGAACGTCTACAGTACGACCAAAACCATGACATTTCTGTGTGCTTTGCGTCTAGCTGAACAAGGGCGTCTGGACTTTGACACCAACGTTGCTGAGTACTGGCCCGAATTCGCACAGAACGGCAAAGAAGCAGTTAAGGTCTGGCACCTGATGAATCATGCAGCCGGTTTGCCCGGAACCGATGAGCCCCTTCAGGGTGAAGATTTGTACGATTGGCAAAAGGTTATTGCGGTTCTAGAGCAGCAAGCGCCCTGGTGGGAGCCCGGCACAGCCACGGGATATCACGCTTTGACCCAAGGATACTTGATTGGCGAGGTGGTGCGACGAATCACCGGCCAGACCATTGGTCAGTTTTTTGCCTCCGAAATTGCGGGACCACTGGAAGCGGATTTTTTGATTGGAGTACCAGAGTCCGAGTTCGGAAGAATAGGAGATCTGCTGCCCCCCGGCGGTGATGCATCATTGACCCAAGAAGGAGACCCAGACAGCATCGCGGTCAGGACTTTTCGCTATCCAGCGACTTCGGCACTGGCCTCGAGAACTGCAGGCTGGCGCAAGGCTGAAATTCCCGCTGCCAACGGCCATGGTAATGCAAGAAGTGTTGCTAAGATTCATTCGGTTCTGGCCAACATGGGTGAAGCACACGGTGTTCGGCTTTTTTCGGAGTCTTTGGCCAAGCAGGTCATGGACATCAGGATAGAGGGTACTGACATGGCGCTTGCAGTACCGATGGCCTTTGGATTGGGTTTTGGCGTCAATACCGCAAAGTTACTTTCGCCAAATCCGAACGTTTGTTTTTGGGGTGGCTGGGGAGGATCTTTGGCACTGATAGACCAAGATGCGGGTATGTCGATGTCCTATGTGATGAATAAGATGAATGTGGGATTGGTTGGTGACCTCCGCTCCTTTAACCTCACCCAGGCAATGTATGCCGCGCTTTGATGCAACTTTTTTTGATGGGCAATGGTTTTGATTGAGTTTGTGGTTCGAGCCCGCAAAGCGCCAACGGAGGCGAGTAAGTTCCTCGGTAACGCCGGCAAAGAGGCTCACGTTGAGTTCTTAACGCAAATTCTCGTCAACGCACTGTTTGTCAGTAAAGGTCATAGGTCAGATGTCTGCCTCACCTTTGTTTTTGAAGGTAGTGCAGACTTCTCTCGTGTTCTGCATTTTCGAGGAGAATCCTTAGGTCAAATTGAAGATCAGTCCGAACAGGGCTTGCTTGGATTGTTTGCTCGCTGCCTTGCGGCGGGGGCAGGTCTACAAAAAGATACATCGATCGTAACTGAACAGGGAATTGAGGTGGCAGCGACCAGCTTTGAAAAGCTGATTAAGGGGTATCAGGAAACTCGGCAAGTTTTCTTGTTGGAGCGCAAAGGTCAGGACATCCGTCAGACGGTGTTGCCGGATGATGCAGTTTTTGTGCTCACAGATCACATCCCAATGCCGCCCAAACAGGCTAAATCAATGGTGCGTCGAGGCGTTACGGCCCTGTCTTTGGGGCCCACTATGCTGCATGCGTCCCAATGCGTGGTACTGATACAAAACGAATATGATCGTCTTGGTTGAGGTTCCATGTTGTTTGCCTCTTAAGATTCAGGAATAATCGGCCGCCTAAACTAAAGCACTTAACTCAGGCAGAAAATTATGACAATTCAATCCATTGCCATTCTTGGTGGTACCGGCGATCTTGGCGGCGGTCTTGCAAGACAATGGTCTAGAGCCGGATACCAGATTCTGATTGGTTCCAGAACGGATGAAAAAGGTAAGGCAGCGGCGCAAGCATTGCTTGCGGAGTTTCCGGATCTGAACGTTTCCGGTCACGAGAATCTTGAAGCGGCTACTGCCGCTGACCTAGTTGTGCTCACGGTTCCTTTCGACCATCAGATCAGTACGCTAGAAACGGTTAAGTCTGCATTGGCAGGGAAAATCTTGGTTGACGTCACAGTCCCACTCAAGCCACCAAAGGTCGGTACGGTCCAACTCCCCGAGGCAGGTTCTGCTGGCCAAATGGCACAGAATTTTCTCGGCGAGGACGTGAGTGTCGTTTCTGCTTTTCAGAATGTCGGTGCGGTTCATTTGCAGGAAGACCATCATATTCAATGCGATGTACTTGTCACGGGCAATAAAAAAGCTGCGCGCGATGAAGTGGTTAAGCTCGTAGAAGCTTTGGGCCTTAAAGGTTGGCATGCAGGGCCGATTGCGAATGCCGCTGCAGCCGAGGCATTAACATCCGTTTTGATTACCATCAATCGGCATCACGGCATCGAAGGTTCGGGAATCATCATTTCCGGCGAGCCTAAAGCAAAATAGATGGATCTTAGATTGTTTGGTGTCCCCGACCTGCCGATGGTTGAGCCGGGCGATGATCTGGTCGGAATGATTTT
>Ga0222633_1001111_pt1 | contig 16223 bp, 16 predicted proteins | sample AntAcemetageno48_FD_179816 | JGI IMG/M metagenome (GOLD analysis project Ga0222633, IMG submission 179816) | Saline water microbial communities from Ace Lake, Antarctica - #48 | ecosystem: Environmental > Aquatic > Non-marine Saline and Alkaline > Saline | place: Antarctica: Ace Lake | collected...
TGCGGCATTACCATCTGCGTAGTTAAGCGGCGCCAAAAAGGCGAGTACTGCAAACATCAGAATCTTTTTCATAGTGTTACGTCTTAAGTCCAATTTTCCTGTGTGAAGGCAACAGCTGGCGTTACCAGGCACGCTCTAATTTGAAGAGGGTGCTAGAATGCGCTGCGCATTATATAACAAAGCACCTGCAGTTGGGGTATTACGGTCAAAAATGTCTATTAAGTTCGAAACAGCAAAATTTGTCACCAGCGCCTCGACGCTCGCTCAATGTCCAGCAGATGAGGGATCCGAGATCGCTTTCTGCGGGCGATCCAACGCGGGTAAATCCAGCGCTATCAACGCATTAACCGACCAGAAAGGCCTGGCGAGGACCAGCAAGACACCCGGGCGCACGCAGTTAATCAACTTCTTTACGCTAGATGATGACACCAAACTGGTCGATTTGCCTGGATACGGTTACGCAAAAGTACCTATTTCAGTCAAAGAGCACTGGCACCGACACCTGGATGAGTATCTGCGTGATCGCAAGAGTCTGCGCGGTATGGTGCTCCTAATGGATATCCGGCACCCGTTAAAAGAATTCGATGAAATGATGATCGAGTGGTCGATCGACAGCGGATTGCCCTTGCACATCCTTTTAACGAAGGCTGACAAGCTGAAACGGGGAGGTCAGCAGAATGGCCTGCTGGGTTTGCGGAAACATCTGCCGCCAGAAATAACGGTCCAGGTATTTTCAGCAACCAAAAAGCTGGGCATAAAAGACCTTGAAAAATGTTTGACGAGTTGGCTGGAGCCCTAAAAAAAAGGGCCCTGGTCATCGTTGGGGGAGAGTGTGACCAGAGCCCATGCTTCGGTTTTTTTGGGGGGAAAATTACCGAAGTTGTTGCTTACCTATCTTATGACTGGTGGATCACAGCAAAGTTCAAAAAAGAAAATGGAGGTTACTCCACTTTTTTGACCGGGCGTCAAAAAAGTCAGCAAAAAGTCAGCAAAAAGTCTATCGAGTTGGCTGCAGCCCAAAAAAAATGGGCTCTGGTCATCGTTCGAGGGAGAGTGCGACCAGAGCCCATGCTTCGGTTCTTTTGGGGAAAAATTACCGAAGTTGTTGCTTACCTGTCTTATGACTGGCCGATCACAGCAAAGTTCAAAAAAGTAGCCTGCCGACAGGACAATTTATCTTCAGGCTCGTTTTAGTGGGCCTCATCCCAGTTGTCTCCAACGTCTGCCTCCACGACCAGTGGAATAGACAGCCTTGAGCTTGCCTGGCAAAAGCTCGGTCTAGTGGGCCTCATCCCAGTTGTCCCCAACGCCTGCCTCCACGACCAGGGGAATAGACAGCCTTGAGCTTGCCTGGCAAAAGCTCGGTCTAGTGGGCCTCATCCCAATTGTCTCCAACGCCTGCCTCGACGACCAGTGGAATAGAAAGCTCGGCAGCGCCAGACATCAACTTCTCAACACCGGCTGCTACCTCCTGGATATTTGACTCAGGGACTTCCAGGACCAGTTCATCGTGAACCTGCATCGTCATGCGCGTATCAAGGTTTGATGACGCCAGCCAACCATGCACTGTAATCATGGCCTTCTTGATAATGTCAGCAGCAGTTCCCTGCATCGGTGCGTTAATCGCGGTTCGCTCCGCTGCCTGCCGGCGCTGAAAGTTACTCGCCCTGATTTCAGGCAGATAAAGCCTTCGCCCAAAAATAGTTTCTACATAGCCCTGTTCAGCTGCCAACTCACGCGTTCGATCCATGTACTCCTTTACACCCGGGTAACGATCAAAGTAGAGGTTGATATAATCCTGCGCGTCGCCGCGAGAAATATTCAGCTGTCTCGACAATCCGAATGCTGACATGCCGTAGATCAAGCCAAAGTTAATCGCTTTAGCACTTCTCCTGTGATCATCCGATACCTCTTCGACCGACCCCCCAAACACTTCTGCCGCAGTCGCCTTATGAATATCGAGCCCATTCTTAAACGCGTGTATTAACCCTTCGTCCTGAGAAAGGTGAGCCATAATCCGCAGCTCAATCTGGGAATAATCAGCGGCCATGATCTTGAACCCGTCTGGTGCAATAAATGCCTTTCTGACGCGACGACCTTCTTCCGTCCTGATGGGAATGTTCTGCAGATTTGGGTCCGAACTTGAAAGCCGTCCGGTTGCAGTCACTGCCTGATGATAAGAGGTGTGTATTCGGCCCGTGCTTTTCGCAATCTGTTTGGGCAGCTGATCGGTGTAGGTAGATTTCAGTTTGGACAGCCCGCGATACTCCATAATCACCTTGGGCAGGGGATAGTCGAGCGCCAATTCCTGTAACACGGGTTCAGCCGTTGAAGGCTGGCCCTTGGGTGTTTTTTTTAAGATTGGCAAACCCAGTTTTTCAAAAAATATCTGCTGCAACTGTTTTGGAGAACCGAGGTTAAATGCTTCTCCAGCCAGACCGTAGGCTTCCTGTTCAAGCTCATGAAGGCGTTTCTCCAGCTCCCTGCTTTGCAGCTTCAACTGTTCCTCGTCCAGCAGTACACCACCGCGCTCGACTTCCGAGAGAATAGGCACCAGCGGTATTTCGATATCCTGATAGACCGAAGCCAGCCTGCCTTCGGCCTGCAGTTTTGGCCATAAGACCTGGTGCAGCCGGAAGGTTATATCAGCATCTTCCGCCGCATAGTGGCCTGCCTTGTCGAGTTCAATCTGGTTGAACGTCAGCTGCTTGGCACCCTTTCCTGCAATGTCCTCAAAATGTACCGTAGACAGGCCAAGATAATTCAACGCCAGGGCATCCATATTATGTCGCGATGCGACAGAATTCAGCACATAGGATTCCAACATGGTGTCGACTAATTTCGCCTTGATGTTCACACCATGCTTAGCCATCACACTGATATCGTACTTAAGATTCTGTCCGATTATGGTCTGTTCTGGATTCTCGAGTAATGGCCGTATCTTCGAAAGCACCAACTCCATCGACAGTTGCACTGGCGCACCCTCATAGTCATGTGCCACCGGCACATAGGCCGCCTTTCCTGCTTCACAACAAAAAGATAGCCCAACCAGATTCGCTTCCATGTAATCTATTGAGGTCGTTTCGGTGTCAAAAGCAAAAGCATCAGCCTTCGACAATTTTTCCAGCCACGAATTCAGTCGGGTTTCGTCAAATAAAATCTCATAATCGGTCGCAAGAGTCGGTGCAGGCACATTCTCAACCGCATCGGCAGGGGCACCGCTGTTTGCCTCGTTAACAGCGCCTGTTTCATTAACACGTCTTAATTCATTAACCCATGGTTTGAACTCGAGCTCGGTAAATATTGCGAGCAACCCATCGGTATCAGGCGCTGTGGGCGCAAGCTCATCAACACTGCTCTCCAGCTCCAGGTCTTTCTTGATGGTCGCGAGCTGATAGGACATCGGCAAAAACTCCAGTGAATCACGCAGGTATTCGCCAACCTTGCCTTTCACCGATTCCGCGTTCTCCATAACGCCATCAAGCGATTCAAAGGCCTGCAACCACTTCACCGCGGTTTTAGGTCCACACTTTGGGACGCCCGGAATGTTATCTGAGGTATCACCTACCAGGGCCAGGTAGTCAATGATCTGGTCGGCCCGTACCCCGAACTTCTCTATCACACCCGATTCATTCATCAGGGTATCTGTCATGGTATTAATCAAGGTCACATGAGGCGTCACCAATTGCGCCATATCCTTGTCACCAGTTGAGACCAGCACGTCCATTTTCTTTTCTGTCGCCTGGGTGGCCAGCGTACCAATAACGTCATCCGCCTCGACGTCATCAACAATCAAGATGGGTAACCCCATCAATCGAATGATGTTGTGGATTGGTTCTATCTGGCTTCTCAGATCATCCGGCATTGGCGGTCTGTTGGCTTTATAGTCCTTATAGATCTCATTACGAAAGGACTTACCTTTTGCATCAAACACAACGGCAATATGACTGTCGGGATACTCAGCTATCAGCTTACGAATCATGCTGATAACACCCTTGATTGCACCGGTTGCCTGGCCTTTAGACGAAACCAGCTGCGGCAGTGCATGGAATGCTCTAAAAAGGTAGGATGAGCCGTCAATCAGCACAACTTGATAATCATTCTTCATTTTTAACCCCGCTCAAGAGGGCCCAAGATACTGTGAACACAACCCTTTTTCCATCAGCACTGATAGTCGCCTTAATGTTTCTTCCAGGATTCGCCTCCGCTGCGCCTTCGCCGGAGGAATACGACGAAGACCAGATTGAAATCATCGAAGGGGAAGATCGCATGATTTATGAGTACCGCCAGAACGGTGTACTCACCATGATCAAAATCGTTCCAAAAAAAGGGCTGCCTTACTACATGGTCCCACTGGACGGCGACCAGCACACTGAGGGGCTTGATCACCAGAAAAAGCTTTATCCTCAATGGGTGATCAAAGAATGGTAGGCAATGGCAGCCTTTACGACATTTTCTGAGGAATCGCTTGCAAGATACCTTGTTATGTTTGGCAGAGGCGAGCTCAAAGCGTGTAAGCCCGTTACCGGTGGCATAGAAAACTCAAACTACTTTATTACGCTGGATAACGGCTCTGGAGATCTGGAGTATGTGCTAACTATCATCGAGCAGTTTGGTTTCGCTGAAGCGCCTTTCTTCACCAAGGTTATGTCACAGCTTTTTCACTACGGCCTGCCAGTCGCAATGCCACATTCCACCCTTGATGGCATGACCTCTACAATTTTTTGCGGTAAGCCCACTTTCCTTCTGCCACGACTTGAAGGCAGCCACCCGATATTGGTCAATGAGGGTCATTGTTATCGAATAGGTGAGTTTCTTGGAAGTGCACACCGGGCGTTAAGCGATTTCCGATCGACCCGGGCAAACCCCTACAACCTTGTTTGGATGCAAGGCACACTGGATACGATTTCAAACAGGCTGGAGGAGTCCGAAAGAACGCAGCTTGAAGAACTGCTTGGCGAGTACGAGCGCATTGAAGCCCTGGAACTACCGAGCGGCCTGATCCATGGTGACCTGTTTAAAGACAATGCACTGTTCACCGATCAAGGTGAGCTGAAAGGGGTTATCGATTTTTACCATGCCTGCCACGACATCCTGATCCAGGATATAGCGATCGCGATCAATGATTGGTGCCAGACATCAACAGGACGGATAGACGAAGCGCTTCGCGCTTCAATGATTGCGGGTTACGAAAAGATACGTCCTTTAGAGAAAGAAGAGGTTCAGGCACTGGTTCCTCTTCAGCGAACCAGCGCAGCCCGGTTTGCCCTGACGCGTTTTCTAAGCGGGGACCCACCGCTTAAGCCGCCGGAGGAAATGCTGCGTCTTGCCGCCTCACTCACTGTATAGATAGAAAACGCCAAACAGTTCTTCTTCATCGAGCCAGGTTTTGGTTTTCCCAAATCCAGCGCCACGGGCCATTCCCAGGACTTCTTCTACGGTGTATTTGTGGGAGTTTTCCGTGTGTATCTTTTCGCCGTCAACAAATTGAAAGTGATGACCCGCAACACTCACTGATTGATCACAAGTACTGACCAGAAACATCTGGATACAACCTTTGGTCACATCATACGTTGCTTCGTGTCTAAACTGGCTGAGGTCGAAATCTGCACTATATTCACGATTGATGTGCTCAAGAATATTGAGGTTAAAATCAGCAGTGACACCCTTCTTGTCGTTATAGGCTTCGTTTAGTATCGGGATGTCTTTCTTCATATCGACGCCAATCAGTAAACCGCCGTCGGCTCCTACCAGAGAGCGGATACGACCTAGAAATGCCGCAGCCTCGCTTCTCTCAAAGTTACCGATACTGGAGCCAGGGAAGAAACTCACATGCCTTTTTTCACTTTCGAACGGCAGTTCAAACTCTGCGGTGAAATCAACACAGGTCGCATGAACCTCCAGCCAGGGGTACTCTCGACCGAGGGCTTCTGCCGCCTGGGCCAAATAGTCTCTGGAAATATCGAGAGGCGCGTAAAGACTTGGCCTCAGGCTATCCAACAGGATTCTTATCTTCTCTGACGATCCACTGCCATATTCAATCAACAGAAAATCTTCACCGATCAGTTCACTAATCTCACTGGCGTGATCCCGCAGCAATTGCGTTTCTGTTCTTGTCGGGTAGTACTCTGGTTGCCGGGTAATCTCTGTGAATAGCTGTGACCCCTTCTCGTCATAGAAAAACTTTGGAGACAACGTTTTTGGGGTCTTGTTCAAACCCGCCAGAATCTCCTCGCTTAAATCACCGGTCTCAACTCCCTGGTCATAGAAGTAAACCGTAGACAGGGAATTCATAAGCTCTCCTTGTTTGGTAGATCCTGGGCGAGTCGAATGCCTGAAAACTGCCAACGGTCTGGTGGATAAAAGAAATTTCGATAGGTCGATCTAAGATGGGAGCGGGGTGACGCGCAGGAACCGCCACGAAGCACCAGCTGGTTCGACATGAACTTTCCGTTGTACTCACCCAGTTGTCCCTCAAACGGTTTGAACCCTGGATAGGCCCCATAGCCCGACTGGGTCCATTCCCAGACATTACCAAACTGGCTTTGCATTCCCTCACCACCTTGATCTGAAGGATGAAACAGCTTCGACTCAACAAAGTTGCCTTGCACAGGTGTGTCTGCAGCCGAATGTTCCCATTCGTATTCAGTGGGTAATCTGCAGCCTTTCCATCTCGCGTAGGCATCTGCCTCATAGGCACTGACATGACAGACGGGACGATTCGGATCAGCTAACTGTTCCCCTGTCAGACGGTATTCAAAGTACCTGTCACCTTCTTTGCGCCAGTAGAGGGGCATGCTCCAGCGCTGGTCGTGTTGGGCCTGTAAACCCGCCCAGCCATCTGAAAGCCACAGCTCGGGTCTCTCATATCCACCATCTTCAATAAATTCCACAAACTCACCGTTGCTAACCAGGTGCGTTGATAGCCTAAACGGCGGGAGGAAAACCCGGTGCCTGGGCGTCTCATTGTCAAATACAAACCCTCGACCAGCATCGGTACCTGATTCAACTAACCCACCGTCAAATTCAACCCAGCCCGCGTTGAAATCGTTGCAATCATCCGCTTCCTGTTCAACATACGCAGGTTTAAGTGGATTATTTCCAAGGTTGTACTTCACGTCTGTAAGGATGAGTTCCTGATGTTGCTGTTCGTGGTTTAGACCCAGCTGAATGCGAAAACCGGCTTCATCAATCATTGACGTTCGAATCAGTTCAAGCATTTTCTCATCAACGTAATGGCGGTAATCAAGCACACGCGCAAGGGTAGGGCGCGACAGAAAACCCCGGTTAGCCCTGGTAAAGGGTTCACCTACACCGTTGTAATAAGAGTTAAACAACATTTCAAAAGAAGGGTCAAAAACCCGGTAATTTTTGCTGAATGGCTTTAGCAGGAACGTTTCAAAAAACCACGTGACATGAGCAAGGTGCCATTTTGGGGGACTGGCGTTATCCATGGGCTGAATCTGATAGTCCTCTATCTCCAGAGGCGCGCAAAGCGCCAACGATTGGTTTCTTACTGAGAGATAGAACTCCGCCAGTTGGGATTCATCTTCTAATTGCAGATTGGCATTCACAAGGACACCGTCACGGTAGTTCGGGCCATTGTAGGACATGTGGTTTTAAAACTGTAGCGTGGAATAATGGGTATTCCACCAACGATATAACGTTGGCGCAGGCTAAAGCGGCAGGCCCATAACAATTCGTTGAATGTTGGCAGAGTTGTGCGGCGCCTTAATGAATCCGGCATACCTCCCGTCTGGGTCTACCACAACCAGGGAAGCCGAATGATCCACAAGATAGGACCCTGGTAAATCCCCGGGGACTTTTCCAAAGGCAATATTTAACTGCTCAGCGAGCTTTACGGTTTCTTCAAATGTGCCTGTATAGCCAACGAAATCCGGGTTAAACGCAGGGACATATTGTGCGAGCCGCTCCGGAGTATCGCGTTCAGGGTCAACACTGACCATCACAATCGCGGGAGGCTCTTCAAGTCCCTTAACGGCTTCATTCAGCACGCTTAAGGTGGTCGGGCAAATATCCGGACAGGTGGTAAAGCCAAAAAAGAGCAAAGACCAACTTCCCTTCAGGTTCGATAAGCCAACCGGATTTCCCAGATGGTCAGTCATCGTGAACTCGGAGATTATTCGTGGCTCATCAAAGCGATAATATCCGAGTGCCGCAGCGTCCACGTCGCTCATTGGCCTTGGGATTGTGACGCTCGCGACCATGAGTCCAAGGATCACGGAAATAAAGGCAGCTATGCCAAGCAGAGTGTTCCTGACACCATGTTCCATATCGCTAGGTCGCTCGTTTTAGGATGTGTAGGTGACGGGAAAGAGGTAATGATCAACCAGCAGTGCGACAAACAGTGCCATCAGGTAAAAGATTGAATAGCGGAATGTTTCCATCGGTGCTTTTTCGTTGTCTGTGAGCAACATGATCAGTGCCCAGTACATAAAGCCAGCGCCCAGGGCCAGCGCGGTCAGGAGGTAGAGGATATTGCTCATACCTATAACGTACGGAAGCACAGACGTAATGATCATGATGATCGTGTAGAGCAGGATATGCACCTTGGTGTAGTGCGCTCCATGTGTAACCGGCAGCATCGGGATGTCGACGTCCCGGTATTCTTCCATTCGGTCAATCGCCAGGGCCCAGAAATGGGGTGGGGTCCAGGCAAATATGATTAGAACCAGCAATAAACCACCACCATCCACGCTGCCTGTTACCGCTGTCCAGCCAAACAGTGGAGGTGCTGCGCCAAACAGACCACCGATAACGATGTTCTGGGGAGTCGCACGCTTTAGGTACATGGTGTAAATGACACCGTAACCCAGCCATGAAGCGAGATTAAGCCAGGCGGTCAGCGGATTAATCAGGACAGCAAGAATAATAATGCCCGCAATACCGGTAACACCCACAAAAACAGCACCTTGCATGTTGCTGACCCTACCCTGGGCGAGGGGACGATTCTGGGTTCTGGACATTCTTGCGTCGATATTGGCATCGACCAGATGATTCAGTGCGGCAGCAGAGCCTGCAACCAGTGCGACACCCAGGCTGCCAAACACAATCACATCCAACGGCACCATTTCGTTGGTCGCCAGAAACATTCCGACCAGCGTGCACAAAAGCATCAACAAGACGACCCGGGGTTTACACATCTCCAGGTAATCTCTCCATGAGGGAGACTGCGATATTGTCTGCGTTATGTCGGTCATGATCGGCATATCGATAAATTGGCTGCGAATAGTACCGAAATTAGCCGCTTTTTGCATGATAAAGCGACACCAAAATGACCGATCCGTTGATTTGTCCAGGCGCCGTCAGCGTTACTTGGCCAATCATGAGTGGGACCTGTTAAAGCCTGAGGGATAGAAACGCCCAGTAGGGCCACCATAAAAAACCCCGTTTACCCGATATTCGAGAGTTTAAGCAAATGCTTCAAATCCCTGAGCATGGGCTTGCCTGCTTTTTCAATCGTGTAGAGCATCATGACATTATGGTTAGGATCCATTAGCAGCAACAGTGGGCTACCACTCGCCGCTTTCTGACCGAGGGTAGTCGTGCCCGCGACGACCGTCACATCCGGATGCTCAAGGTTAAGGTGGTCTATTAGGTCGGGTGTGCCATTGGACAGCATTACTACTCGCTGAACCCGGTCTGTGTCTTTACCCAATCCGGTGACTACCTGTCTCGAGAGATACAACAATTCTCGACATTGCTCACTACAGCTTCCTTCTATTGGCTGTATCAAGACCCAGGTACTAAACGTACCCAGTTCTTCACTCATTGCTACACCATCTGCTGGCGGAGAAATCAGTTCACCATTGTTGGTTGTTCCCGTCGGTGCCCAGTCGGGAAAATAGAAAAACGCAGCATAGGCGATAAAGATTGGAACAAAGGCTATCAGCAGCAAGGCCACAAATCGTTTTCTGCTGGCCATCAACTTTTCAGCGTTAACGTTTGGCGAAGAGTCTGTTTGGTGTTCATTCATACTGTGAGTCCTTACTAAAACTAAAAAATAGCCAGGCGATCGAAACCGCCAACGCCATGGCAAACCATTGGACGGCGTAGCCCCTGTGCTTCTCCGGAGACATTACCGAACTCGGCCAGTATCGAGGAAGCGCACCAAACTGCCCTACATCCAGCCTGATCACAAACGGATAAACCTTCTCACCTACAGTAGCCATGACCTTTGCAATATCAATTTGTTGCACTATGGCAGGAAATTCAGGAATGACCGGGTTCTCATTGTGCAGTAATACCATATGGCTACCAGGCTGGTAGATTCTGCCCTTAATGTCTGCAGGTTCATTGTGCACTTCGGAAAGTTCAGGCTTGTCTTCGCGTGTCCTGCCCATTGGAACGAAACCCCGGTTAACCAGGAAGAGCAACCCTGTAGCGTCGCGGAATAACTGGTGAGCTTCAAAACCAACCTGGCCTTTTAGCACTCTGTTATCCAGGAGCAGAACCGGTTCACGGTACTCACCCACCAGATGAACAGGCAGACCTTCCAGATCTCCTTCTTCAGGGAGCATCGCAGTCTCGGTCGGAGGAAGAGACAGTCGCTGTGCATTCTGGGCCAACAATTCACGCTTCTCCTCTTCCCGTTCGAGCTGCCAAACACCAAGATTCACAAAACCGGTGAGGCACAGGACTGCAAAGACAGTCACCTTCCAGTTAAATCGAAACTCTCGCTTCACACTATTTCCTTCATTTTTGGACCATTCCCGGTAGTCAGAACGTATACTCCTTCACTGGATTTCAGAGCAGGGCACCATGGTTTTCAAAATTATCGTCATCATACTCTTCATCGCAAATATCGTTGCACTTGGTGCCGCCCTTAGAGCGCTTCTCACAGATCAAACCGACAATACCGGTAAAACTGCTAAATACCTGACTATTCGGGTAATACTTGCAGTGGCATTACTAGCCGTCGTTGCAATTGGGCTGCTCACAGGCCAACTCGGCGCTTCCGCCCCCTGGCTGAGTTATTGATTCTTTATAGCCGTCTGCTTGGCTTTTGTATCCCGGGTACCTCAAACATTGAACCGAGCAGCGTTAAAGACTCTTCTCGCTGTTCGAACTCGCTGAGCAACCTTGACCGTTACCTGGACAGGTTTTTCTGGGACCTGTTTCAGGGTTCGCGGGGTAAATATGAACCGTAGACGACCATAAACAACCAAAAAAAAGCCCTGGAAACCAGGGCTTTTTCATTAACCTGGTCGAACGATCAAGTTCCGAGAATGTAAACAAACAGGAACAGACCTACCCAGACGACGTCTACAAAGTGCCAGTACCAGGCTGCTGCCTCAAAACCGAAGCAATCCTCTTTATTATCGAAATGACCCCTCCGCGCTCTGAAAAACATCACAATCAACATAAAGGTACCCAGTGTTACGTGTGCACCGTGAAAACCAGTGAGCATGAAGAACGTAGTGCCAAAGATACCAGCGTTCAGTGTTAATCCAAGATCAGTGTAGGCGTGATAGTACTCGTAAGCCTGAACAACAAGGAAAGTCAGACCAAGAACAATAGTAAGTCCCAACCAGTTGACCAGCTTCTTGCGGTTACCTTCATTAATGCCATGGTGCGCGATAGTGATCGTCACACTTGATGTCAGCAGGAGTGCCGTATTGATAAACGGCAGGGGCCACCAATGAACGAAATCTTTTGCTCCCGGAAACAGGCTTGGGTCCGGCGTATTGAGCATAGGCCAGGAAGGCTGGTATTCAGGCCAGAGCATGTTCGAGGGGCCTCTGTCACCCACACCACCAATCCAATCAACAACGAAGACTCTGATGTAAAAGAGCGCTCCAAAGAAAGCGGCAAAAAACATGACTTCAGAGAAGATGAACCAGCTCATCCCCCACACGAATGATTTGTTCAACTGGTTGCTGTAAAGCTTCTCGTGATTTTCCTTGATAACAGTGCTGAACCAGACGAACAATGTACCGCCTATGACCAACCCACCGACAAGCAACACTATTTCTCCGAAACTGCTATCAACACCAGCCTTCATCTCATTGAACATGCTACCCATGCCATAGAGTGTCAGAAAGAGACCGAGGGATGCAAAAATCGGCAGCTTACTGTTATGCGGTACGTAGTACTCTTCGTAAGCGTCTTGGGTAGACATATATTTCTCCTGATAAAACTTATTGGTTAGTTTGCGGCTAACCCAACTTGTTCTGTTACGTCATAGAGAGTGTAAGACAACGTCAACGTCGTTACCTCCTCCGGTATTTGGCTGTCAATAATAAACCTGAGCGGCATGTCCAGATCTTCACCGGTCGCCAGTTGTTGCTGTTCAAAACAAAAACATTCGGTTTTGTGCAAAAACTCCGCAGCGTTGAAGGGCGTTACGCTCGGTACCGCCTGAGCCACCATTGCCTGACTTGCGACATTGCGCACATAAAACTCCGTCGTGTTCATCTTACCCGGGTGAACTTTCATCGTTCGAACCTTTGGCCGGAACTCCCACGGCATATTCGCATTGTTACTCGCCAGAAACTGAATGGTTACCAGTCTGTCTTCGCGAACATCCTGCACTTCTGTCGCCGTGTACTTGCCAGCAGTCTTGCCGTTGAAGCCAGTGACGTCGCACAAGATGTCATAGAGCGGAACCATCGCAAAACCGAAGCCAAACATCCCGACGACAACAAGAACAAGTTGCATGATCGTTTTGCTGACTTCAGTTTTGCTGCTCATCTCTATGATTCCTAACCGTGGGCTTCTTTCATATCAGTCGGAGGCGTAGAGAAGGTGTGATACGGCGCCGGAGATGGAATCGTCCATTCCAGCCCATGCGCACCTTCCCAGACCTGGTCAGTCGCTTTCTTTCCACCTCGGATACACTTGATCACGATGAACAGGAACAACAATTGGCTGAACCCAAACAGGAAAGCACCACAGCTTGACACCATATTCCAGTCAGCAAACTGGAGAGCGTAATCCGGAATTCTTCTTGGCATACCCGCCAGTCCAACAAAGTGTTGCGGGAAGAACGTAACGTTTACGCCGATAAATGAAAGCCAGAAGTGTGTCTTACCCAGCGTTTCGTCATACATATTCCCGGTCCATTTCGGAATCCAGTAATAGACCGCCGCCATGATGGAGAAAATGGAACCAGGCACCAAAACGTAATGGAAATGCGCCACGACAAAGTAGGTGTCGTGATACTGGAAATCGGCCGGAACAATCGCGAGCATCAGACCAGAGAAACCACCAATGGTAAACAGGATGACAAACGCAATCGCAAACAACATTGGCGTTTCAAACGTCATCGCCCCTTGCCACATGGTTGCTACCCAGTTGAACACTTTTACACCTGTTGGCACGGCGATCAGCATGGTTGCGTACATAAAGTAGAGTTCACCGGCAATGGGAATACCCACAGTGAACATATGGTGGGCCCATACGATGAAGGACAAAAAGGCAATCGATGCTGTCGCGTAAACCATGGAGTCATAGCCAAACAGCCGCTTGCGAGCGAAGGTCGGAATAATCGCCGACACAACACCAAACGCTGGAAGGATCATGATATAGACCTCCGGGTGGCCAAAGAACCAGAACACGTGCTGGAACAATACCGGGTCACCGCCACCACCGGCGTTGAAAAACGCGGTGCCGAAGTGAATATCCATCAGCATCATCGTCACCACACCCGCCAGTACCGGCATGACCGCAATAAGCAGATAGGCCGTAATCAGCCAGGTCCAGACAAACAGCGGCATCTTCATCAACGTCATGCCAGGAGCACGCATATTGAGAATAGTGACAACTACGTTGATTGAACCCATGATCGATGAAATACCCATCATGTGAACCGCGAAGATAAAGAAGGTGACGCTAGGCGGCGCATAGTCCGTAGACAAGGGTGCGTAAAAGGTCCAACCAAAGTTTGGTGCACCACCCTCCATAAAGAAGGTAGAGAGCAACAAACCGAAGGCAAACGGCAGAATCCAGAAACTGTAGTTATTCATTCTGGGTAACGCCATATCTGGCGCGCCGATCATCATGGGTACCAGCCAGTTTGCCAGGCCAACAAAGGCCGGCATGACCGCTCCGAATACCATAATCAGGCCGTGCATCGTGGTCAGCTGGTTAAACACTTCAGGTTGAAGGATTTGCAGACCTGGTTGAAACAGTTCTGCCCTAATACCGAGCGCGAGTACGCCCCCGGTCAGGAACATTAGAAAACTGAACCACAGGTAAAGTGTACCGATATCTTTGTGGTTAGTGGTAAAGACCCAACGCATGATGCCTTTATCAGGTCCATGGTGATGGTCGTCGTGATGAAGTTCTTCTATAACCGCGCTCATCGTTATCTCCTATTCGCTCGCCATCATGGTGTTCAATTCTTTCGGCTGAACCATATCATTCATATCATTACCCCAGGCATTACGCTCATAGGTAATGACTGCTGCGAGTTCTGCAGGGTTCAGTTGCTGACCAAAGGCCTGCATGGCGGTGCCAGCCTTACCGTAAAGTATAATGTCGATATGGTTTTCAATGGGTCCGACAGCAATACCCTGACCAACCAGTGACGGAAACGCTGGCGGGATACCCTGGCCATTAGGCTGGTGACATGCCGCGCAATGCTGCAGGTAAACCTCTTCTCCCTTAACCATGAGCTCATCCATGCTCCATTCCTTGCCAACGGTGTTAAACACCTCAATCGCCTCGGCCTGCTTTTCAGCTACCCAAAGATCGTATTCTTCTTGCTCTACCGCATGAACAACAATTGGCATGAAGCCATGGTCCTTGCCGCAGAGTTCAGCGCACTGACCACGATAAATACCGGGCTCTTCAACAATCGCCCATGATTCATGAATGAATCCGGGTATGGCATCTCGCTTCACGGCGAAATCAGGCACCCAGAAAGCATGAATGACATCCTGGGAGGTAACAAGGAACCGGATTCGCTTATTGATCGGAATAACAAGTGGGTTATCAACATCCAGCAGGTAGTGCTCACCCTTAGCTTCCCGATTCTGAATTTCGTCCTGCGGTGTTTGCAGGGCACTCATGAATTGAATTTCCTTTGTAGGGTCATCATTCAGGTAGGTGTACTGCCACTTCCACTGATAGCCGCGAACTTCGATGTCAAGGTCCGCATCACCTTTCTCATACATGTCACGAAGAGTACTCGTCGCAGGTACAGCCATCACCAAAAGAATGGCAATTGGAATGACCGTCCAGGCGATTTCTATGCGGGTATCCTCGTGAAAGGTAGCAGGCGTTACGCCAAGGGACTTCCGATGCATCAACATCGAAACAATCATGACACCAAATACCAACACTCCTATTACGCAACAAACGTAAAAGATAAGCATGTGAAGATCATAGACATCTCGACTAATCTCCGTCACACCTTGTCTCATGTTAAGCCCGGACCAATCGGCCAACGCCACGTTGCTGAATAGCAGCAGTGACAAACCGGCTTGCCACATCCGCATCACTCTATTCATGAACGAAACTCCCTATAAAAATACACGTGCGATAAGCACATTTAACTGTCCAGGTGATACTTTAAAAAAGATACAGGCCCAACAGCGCGCTTGCTGCAGAGCAACAAGCGCGGGCAATTATAGCAGCGCCGGTTCTTTTCTCAACAGGCATGGATCAAGGTCTAGGACATTTCCATGGCATCAATTCGGGGAATCACACTCTATTTGTCTGGAAGTTTTACCGGGGCCCATTCATGGACCTCAATCTCGCCGTTATCGTCCTTTTTAATCTCGACATAACGACACTGGGAACAATGCATGGATTCCTGCTCGCCGTCCTTCAAAACGTATATTTTATCGATTTGGCCGCAGCCGGGGCAGGTGGCTCCACTGATAAATCTTTTTCTTTTCATGGTCGTCTATCCGGCGCTTGTATCCCTCTGGCCTTGAACAGGTCCCATGAACAGTGTGCCAAGTAGCGCTGAGGGCTCTCTTTCATGGTCGTCTACCCGGCGCTTGTATCCCTCTGGCCTTGAACAGGTCCCATGTGCAGTGTGCCAAGTAGCGCTGAGGGCTCTCTTTCATGGTCGTCTACCCGGCGCTTGTATCCCTCTAGCCTTGAACAGGTCCCAGTTAGAATCTGCCAAGTAACGCTGAGGGCTCATCTCAGTGTTGGACAGCGCTCTACAGCCCTGAGCGTTACTTGGCTCACTGGCTGTGGGACCTGAAATAGACCCGAGGGATAAAAGCGTCACGTAGTCGACCATA
>Ga0222633_1001112_pt1 | contig 16219 bp, 14 predicted proteins | sample AntAcemetageno48_FD_179816 | JGI IMG/M metagenome (GOLD analysis project Ga0222633, IMG submission 179816) | Saline water microbial communities from Ace Lake, Antarctica - #48 | ecosystem: Environmental > Aquatic > Non-marine Saline and Alkaline > Saline | place: Antarctica: Ace Lake | collected...
GTCTGAAAGCCTCGCGGCTTACTGATGAATGTTGGTATTGCATGGTAGTTTAGTGATCGGGGTTGGTTGGAGCTGAGGACCGCGCGAAAGGAACAAAGGCAGAATAACACCAGCACGGGGCAGCCGGGGTTCAAGTGAGGTGAGTGCAGCAAGCACCCGCCGCCCCATTCCCTCGAATCGTAATCTGTGAAACCGTTACGCGCCGCGGCTGAGAATCCTCGCTCACCCCAAACCATATCTAAAAAATCACCGGGGCTCCGGCTGTATTCACGGTATTGTTACAAAGAGGTTCGACTCCTTTAGCCTACCGATCCCTGGATGACGATTTTTTCCCAAAAGTAGAAAAACACACACCCTACACCGGTCAGCTATCCACTTTATCTTCATCGCCTAAACCATATTTCTTGGTTCCCATAATCCCGTCCGTATAAAACGGGTCCCAGCTCACCCATCATTTTATTACCATGCGCAAATTCTTAATCGCAACGCTCACCCTCGGGTTATGGAGTTCCCTCTCCCTCGCTCAATCTGACGAAACGCCTCCTCCTGCCGCGCCCGCGAACGTCGTTTCCGGCGCGATCCTCAAGGGCTCGTGGCATCGACCCGACGGAGAGTATTCGATCCAGATCGAGGACGCGCTCGAAGACGGCACGCTACGCGCGGGCTACTTCAATCCTCGCCCCATTCGCGTGGCGAGCGCCCGTTGGCGTTTCGGCGGTGACACGCTCCAAATCCGCGTGGATCTCAACGACACCGGCTACGAGGGAGCCTTCTACATTCTACAGTTTAACTCCGAATCCGGCCAACTCGAGGGCGAATATCACCCCGCTAGCCAAGAGAGTTTTAACGTCGTTTTTGAGCGCAGACTCGGACCCGTGCTGAACTGACTCATTCAACTACTATGCCGCTGGTCACGACGCATCTGACTGCCGCCCAATTCGATGCATGGCGGGCGCATCAGACTCGCGAATAGGCTCGCGCCAAGGTCGCCAACGCATCGTGGAGTGAGCACAGATCCTTCGCCCGCGCCGAGGCCGACACCCAAACCCTGCTCCCCCAGGGGAATGAAACGCCCGGCCACCACATTCGGCGCATCGAGCATCAAACCACCGGGCAATTAATCGGCCACATCTGGGTGGGACGTGCGACGGAAGGCGCTCCTGGACTCGCTTGGCTCCTCGATATCGAAATCGTTCCGGCACGGCCACGGCCGTGCCGCCATGGTCCTCACTGAAACAGAGGCCAAACTCTTAGGCTGCGCCCGCCTCGGCCCTCCACGTCTTCGCGCAAAACAGCGTCGCTCGCCACCTCTACAAATCCTGCGGCTACACTATCACCGACTACTGCTACACCAAATCGATCTAACTCCTAGGCCGAGCACCGGCCCCATATTTGTTCGCCAATGTGGGTCGGGCTTTATGCCCGACACCCCCTGCCCCTCAGCCGTCCAGTTCGCTCAACCGTCCTCATCCTTTGGCTTCTCATCGTCGATGACGATCGGCGCTTCATAGCCAAAGTCGGTCTGAAACGTCTCCGCCGTGATCCGATCTTCCAGCACGCGCAGTTCCGATTGATAACGGGTTAGCCTTCGGCGATTTTCCAATGCGGCGGCCAACGCCTGAGTCGCTTCCTGGGTCACCGCGGTCTGCCAAACGTAGAGTCGACGCAGCTTCGGCAATTCCCCCAAACTCGCCACCCCGGCATCCGTAATCGCCGTCGAATGAAGATTGAGAGACTCCAAACGCGTGAGTCCCACCAGCCGCCCCAAACCAGCATCCGAAACCGCCGTCTGATCCACGCGTAACTGCCGCAATTCGGTCATTTCCGCCAAGGCGACGAGTCCGACGTCAGTCACGCTGGTGCCTCCCAGATCGAGCCGATGAATGGCGCCGGCAATTGGGCCAAGTCGCTTGAGCTGTTCATCACCAAAAGCCTCACCTGCAAGTCGCGCGTTCACCGTCAACCAAGGTCTTTCCACCGCGAGAGCTCGGACCCCAACGCCCAATTCGGATTCAATCTCGCGGGCCGCCGCCAGCATTTCTTCCCGATCTGGTTCCGGTGGCAAAGGCAATCCCAGTTGCGCCGCAACGGCTGCCAAAATTTCAGGATCGGGAATCAACTCAACCAATCGTCCAGCTTCCGCCGCCCCCCTCGAAATCCACCATTCCCATAGTGCTACTTCAGATTCCGTCGGTTGCGGACGACCCGCTGGAGGCATATGCTTTTTGTCCCCCATCGGCAGGTAGAGTCGTTGCAGCAGCAAACTCTCGGTCGGATCACCCACGACGATAGCAGGACCCGTCGCCCCCCCCGCCATGATCGCCGCAAAGGAATCAAGTCGTAGATCACCTTCGCTCTTGGTCTCACCGTGGCAAGATACGCACTTCGCGTGCAGGCTTGGTTGTATCACGTGCTCAAATACCATCACTTCTGCCAACGCCTGCGGACCCGCGTCATCTGACTCACCGCCGAGCCAAGCCGCCAACGGCGCGGTCAAATAATCCCTCCCGTGAGTGAGCGAACCTCCATTGTGTCCTGTCAGGGTCAAAGCGACCACCGTCAGGCCCAAGGCGAACTTATAGACCCGCTTTCGCCGGCGTAAAAGGAGCAACAACACGGTAAACCCCAGCGTCACGAACCCGAGAATGCGATGCCGATCCAAGAGCGTTTCGTCGTAGCTCCCATTTTCGCCCCGTAACCACCCGCACCCCACTGCCACGATCGCCCCGGCCACCGCCATACTCACGACCACAAGTCGTGCCCCATCGGAAAGTTTTAATTTCTCACGCCACGCTCCCGCTACTTCGGCCCCGACCAGCAAAAACAAAACCCCAATCGGCACGTGCACCACCAGCGGGTGCAATCTCCCCACAAACTCCATCAAATCACTCATGCTAATATACCGCGCGCCACGTGCCCATGCACATCGGTGAGCCGGAAGTCTCGCCCTTGGTAACGGTAGGTGAGCTTTTTGTGATCGATACCAAAGCAGGCCAACATCGTCGCATGTAAATCATGCACGTGCATTTCCTGACCATCATTGAGATACCGATACCCCAGATCATCCGTGGATCCCCAGGTCATGCCCGGACGGATCCCTCCCCCGGCCATCCACACGGAGAACGCATTGATGTGGTGATCTCGACCCGTCCCTTGCCCCATCGGTGTGCGCCCAAACTCACCGCCCCAAATCACCAACGTATCCTCGAGCATGCCGCGCTGTTTGAGATCCTTCACCAAGGCCGCCGAAGCCTGATCCACCAGCTTACTCGCCACCTGAATATTGGTATCCAACTTACTATGATGATCCCAACCCCGATGATAAAGCTGCACAAACCGCGAGCCTCGCTCCAATAGCCGCCGCGCTAGCAAACAATTGGCCGCAAACGATCCATCACCCGCCTCTTTCACCCCATACAAATCAAGCATCGACTGCGGCTCATCACTGATATCCGCCAGCTCCGGCACACTGGTCTGCATCTTAAATGCCAACTCATACTGCGACACGCGCGTTTCGATTTCGGGGTCGAGTGAACGCTCCTGCTGCAGCCCGTTGAGCCGCGCCACTTCGTCGATAACTTGCCGCTGCGTGCTCTGACAAACCCCCTCCGGATTGCCTACGTAATGCACGGGCGCGCCCCGACTCTGGAACTGCACGCCTTGAAACTTACTCGGCAAAAACCCCGCCGACCACTGCCGCGCCGAGATCGGTTGCGCTCCGCCGCCACCCTCGGAAACCAACACCACGTAACCAGGCAAATTCTCCGCCTCCGATCCGAGACCATAAAGCAACCAAGACCCCATACTCGGACGCCCCTTGTTGATCGACCCCGCATTCATAAACGCGTGCGCTGGATCGTGATTAATTTGCTCCGTGTGCATCGAGCGCACGATACAAATATCATCTGCAATCGTCTGCGTGTGCGGAAGCAAATCACTGATCATCTGTCCTGAAATTCCACAGCGCCGGAACCCCACCTTCGCGCCCCGCGCCAGCAGTTCGGATCCTTGCAACTGAGCCAATTGCTCCCCCTTGGTAAACGACTCCGGAAAGGGCTGACCATGCAGCCGATTCAACACCGGTTTAGGGTCAAATAAGTCCACGTGGGACGGCCCACCCGCCATGCAAAGATGCACCACCCGCTTCGCCTTGGGATAATAGTGTGGCGCATCGAGCACCCCACGCCACGTGCCCGCTTGCCCCAGCAAGCTCGGGTTCATGATTGAACCCAGCGCCAGCGTGCCAATCGCCTGAGCCGACTTGCCCAGAAACGTGCGACGCGACCATGCCCGCTGGTGGTTTTCCAAGTTCTGAATATCTTGTGGCGTCAGCATGATTCGTCCGCGCATCAATAGCGCATGAGGGTTTCGTTGAGATTGAGTAGCACCCGCGCGACTTGTGTCCAAGCCGCGAGCTCAATCGGATCAAGGGAGGCATCGACTTCATACAAGCCGACCTGCGCCAGCTTCGCCGCATCGTCAGGAGTGGCCGCATAGTTGGAGCGCTGAGTCTGATAGAATTCACGCAGCCCAGCCCGCTCGTCCGCCGTCGGCGCTCGAGCCAAAACAAGCCGGAACGCATGATCAATCCGCGCCTCAAAATCGGTTGTTTCCGGTTCCTGGATCGCCCGTTCCGCCAGTGCCCGCGCCGCCTCCACAAAAGTCGGGTCATTGAGCAAGGTGAGCGCCTGTTGCGGCGTGTTAGAAATCGTCCGATCCGCCGTGCACTCTTCTCGCGAGGGGGCATCGAAGTTCGCCATCATCGGGTGCACAAACGTGCGCTGCCAGTGCGTGTAAAGTCCGCGGCGATATTGCTGGTCATCGGTCGCTGCCTGGTAGTCGCGCTTGGGGAAGTTCAACGAAACATAATACCCCTCCGGTTGATAAGGGTGAGCACTCGGACCGCCAATTTCCGTATTCAACAAACCGGCTGCAAACAACGCATTGTCCCGCACAAACTCCGCTCCGAGGCGGCGAGCGGGGTGCGCGGCCAACCATCGATTGGTTGGATCGATATCGCGTAGTTCCGCGCGGTAGTCCGACTTCTGCCGATACGTCGCCGACGTCACGATCAATCGCACCATCGCCTTCACATCCCAGCCGGATTCGACAAATTGAACCGACAGCCAATCCAGCAACTCGGGATGACTCGGATACTCACCCTGCAAACCCAGATCATCAACCACGGCCGATAAGCCGGTGCCAAAATATTGATTCCACAATCGATTCACAAACGTTCGCGCCGTCAGAGGGTTTTCCGGATCCACGATCCAGTTGGCCAAGTCTAGGCGCGTTGCACGACCTACGGTTTTGGCCACCCCCTTCATCATGAACTGAGGCGGTGCCGGTTGCACCACTTCACCTGATTCATCCTGCCAATTACCTCGCGGCAAAACGCGTGTGACCAACGGCTCCATCGATTCCGTCACCATCGTAAAGGCCTTGCCGTCCCGCGCGGCCGCAATCTCACGTAAGGTAGTCAGCGCTTGGCCATAAGCCTCCCCATCAGGTTCTCCCGTTCCCTTGAAAAACTGCCTCGCCAATACGCGCCACTGCGCTGCCGACAACGCCACAGCCCCACGAGTCTTCACGACCTCAAGCGCCTCATTCAAACCCATCAACGGGGCCTCCCCTCCTCTTCGTAAACCTAACGGCGAAACCGCGAATCGCACGCGTGCCAGATCCGTCGTCTTCAACGTCACAACAAGTCGGTCCCCCTCTTCTAGTTCAACAGGCGCACTCAACTGATAAATCACCGCTTGCTTTTCGCGGGCGTATTTTGGCGCCGAACGCCACTGGTTCTCCACCGAGGTGAGCATGTAAGCATTTGCGTAAGTCCAAGAATCTCGGTCGGGAAATCCACCTGCCAAATCGAGCAACTCACGCGTCTCCTCGCCGGCTCGAATAATTTCAAGTCGTGGACTCACGGTGAAGGACCCCAACTCGTTACGGGCGACGGTGCCATTTCCGTCGGGATCCGGCAGGGCTTCTAAGCGCAGCGCGGCCAGACCTCCCGCCGGAGCTTCCAGCGTCAAAATAATGCCACTCCGGTCATCCCCGGTCTTTTCCGCCTTCGGGACCGTCAACAAGCGCACCGACCCGTCAGGTAGCGGGTTCGCTTTCGTGAAATCATCCCGCTGCGATTCCACCAACGTGAGCAGATGCCAGCCTTCGGCATCATCACCCAACACCTGCGCGTTGGCCTGAGTCCAGTCGATCACGCGCTCCCGCTCATCGGCTTGAGCCAAAATCACATCCACCACGCGGGTGACCCGATCATCCTGCTCCTGCTGTAACCGCACCGCCCGACGCTGCCGGTAAGCACTATCAACATCGATTTCGGGTGGAAACGGAAAGTCATTATTGAAGCCCTCCAACTCCGGATTTGGCGTGTATTTATAATCGTTATACACGCCCCATTGCTTCACGTCGGCGAAGTAAGCGGCGAGACTATAGAAGTCACGGGTCGTAAACGGATCGTATTTATGGTCGTGACATTCCGCACAGCCAACCGTCGACCCCATGAACGTGGTCGATACCGCCCGCACTCGATCCGCCGCCGACTTAGCCAAATACTCCTGCGGCTGCGCCCCGCCCTCGCGGGTCATGAGATTGAGTCGGTTAAAGCCCGTCGCAATGATCTGCTCCTGCGTCGCGTCCGGCAACAAATCGCCCGCCAGTTGTTCGCGCACGAACTGATCGTAAGGTTTATTCTGATTAAACGCATCGATCACATAGTCGCGGTAAGGAAAGATGTTCTGCTGCTGGTCACCGTGAAATCCCACCGAATCCGCAAAGCGCACCAGATCCAGCCAGGGCACCGTCATCCGCTCGCCGTAGTGCGGCGAGCTCAGCAGGCGATCGACCATGCGTTCAAATGCCCCCGACTGATCATCACTCAAAAATCCGCCCAATTCGGCCGGCGTAGGCGGCAACCCCGTCAGATCGAGCGAGACGCGCCGCAACAGCGTCGCCCGATCTGCTTCCGGATGCGGCGCGAGTCCTTCCTGCTCCAATTTTCGCCGCACAAAATGATCGATGGGATTCCGCGCCGACTCCGCCCCCTGCACCGGCGGCAGACTCACCTTCTTCGGTGCGATGTAAGCCCAGTGCGGCTGATACTCCGCCCCTTGCTCGATCCAACGTTTGATGATGGCTCGATCACGAGCGGTCACTTGGTGCAACGAATCCGGCGGCGGCATCACCTTGAGTGGGTAATTACTGGATAGCCGCAACCACGCCTCCGACTCCTCCGGTTGACCGGGCACGATCGCCGTAATAATGCGTCCCGATTTACTCTGACGTGGTTTGATCGCGAGCTCCCGCAGATCGAGCCTCAAGTCCGTCTCATTCGCCGCCGTATCCGGGCCGTGGCACTTAAAGCAGGTGTTCGACAGCACCCGCCGCACATCCCGGTTGAAATCAATCTGCTCTGGAACCGGGCCATTCGCCGCCGAAGCCCCCCCCGACGAAATCGCCAAGGTGAGCATCGTAACCCTCAAGCGAGATCGAAACGTAAATTTGTGGGGGGTAACCATAAGTCGGAGTGAACCCCTCCGTTCAAGACGACCGAGATCAAAGGCGCAAGTCGCACTACACTTTACCCGTCAATTTGAGGTTTTTCCTCAGCCTGCCCGCACCGCCGCGACCACCGGTCGGCCCATCGTCGTGATCGATGGGTGTCCGCTCCAATGCGCACGCCACACCTTGGCTCGCCACGATATCGAGCCCAATTTGCACTGGGACCTCAGTCGCAAACAGGTCGCCAAAATGAAACATGTTGATTTCGACCCCGCCGACGCCGCACGACTGGGGCCCGAGTTGGGGGAGCAGATTCGCACCTAGTCGTCTCGTTCCACCGTTGCCGCTCCACCTGCCTCAACGAATCAGAGATAAATCATTCCTTTAGCGAGCAATACGATCGCAAGCATCAGCACCGCGACAACTCGATGCGTATACCGGAATCGGCAGGGATCCATGGTCCCCTTGATGAGGCCCGGATGGCGCCGACGAACACCCCGAGCACCGTGAATGCCAGCACCATTTTGAAGGTAAGGATCAAACCGAAACGCGTATGGAAAAAATCGGGCCGACTTGAATAGTGAAACCAGAATATCGCTCCGCCCGTAAGAAAAAGGAGTGCGACGACCACCGGCATGAACTTTCGCACCTGCACTGGAATCGCTTCGGCCAGTTTCTCTCCCATACCGTTGGGGAGAATCTTCTCCAACGGTTCAATCACGAGCACCTCGAAAAACACCGCGCCAACAAACGTGATGGCACAGAGCAAGTGCAGGGCGACAAAGATTCCGTAGTAGGGGGCCATAAGAGTTGAGAGAGTTGGGGGCCGGTTACGCACCGTGCTAGATTCAATCCATTTACCAAACCCATCTGCTCTAAAGAGCCGACAGGGGGGGCTGTTTTTCGATTCAGGTCGTTACTCTTCTAATACAACCTTTCGCCCCCGATCGCCTTGGTGTGGATCAATGATTCGTTCCGGTCTCCTGAAATTCCGACCCTCACGCCACGTGACCGCCGATCCCAGTTTCCGGGCTTCCTCGCTCCCAAAACTTAATCTGGTCTTTGCTTGATCTTCATCAAGGCCGATCGCCCCCGAGTGCACTAAGCTCGCTCGTGGTTTCTTCTTCTCACTTCTCTCTCAACGACGAATGGCCGATTCTCATCCAAGGTGGCATGGGTGTTGGCGTCTCCGACTGGAGGCTCGCCCGCGCCGTATCGCGATGCGGTCAACTCGGTGTCGTGTCCGGCACCGCATTGGCCTCCGTTCTCGTCCGACGACTCCAAACCGGCGATACGGCGGGCGACGTGCGTCGCGCGCTGGAGGCCTGCCCTCTGCGAGAAGAAGCCCAGGTCGTGCTGCAACGCTACTGGTGCCCCTCCGGTCTACCAGTCGGCACTCCTTTTGCCGCCACTCCCATGCCCCGTCTCGACGCAGGGAAATTCTGGACCGGACTCACCATCCTTGCCGCCTTTGTCGAAGTCTACCTCGCCAAGGAAAACCACGACGGAATCGTCGGCATAAATCTGCTGGAAAAGATCCAACTCCCCACGCTGCCAACCCTGCTCGGCGCGATGCTCGCCGGGGTGGACTATGTGCTCATGGGGGCCGGCATTCCGCGCGCTATCCCGGGAGCCCTCGATCGTCTCGCCCGCCACGAGGTCGCTCATCTGTCGCTCGACCTGGTCGGCGAAACCAAAGGAGCGGAGGAGATGTCGCTCAATCCTGCGGAATGGTTGCCCGTTGAAACGGACCTGCGCCGCCCTCGATTTCTGGCCATCGTTTCGACCCATGTGCTCGCCATCTCACTCGCCCGCAAAGCCTCCGGCCGGGTCGATGGATTTGTCGTCGAGGGCTGGACGTCCGGCGGCCACAACGCCCCTCCCCGCGGCGCCTCCTCCGGCCACAATAAACCTCTCGCCTACGGTCCCCGAGACGAAATCAATCTCGGTGCCATGAGACGTCTCGACCGCCCTTTCTGGCTAGCCGGTTCCTTCGCCAGCGCCGACCGACTGGCGCAAGCTCGCGCCGCAGGTGCCCAAGGCGTGCAGCTCGGCACCGCTTTTGCCTTCTGCGCCGAGTCCGGCATCACCCCCGAATTGAAGGCGCAAGCGATCGCACGTAGCCGCAACGGAGAACTGCGGGTTGAGACGGCGCCCCCGCGTTTCCCCCACCGGACTCCCCTTTAAAGTTCTGCACCTCCCCGACACCCTGGCCGATCCCGACCTTGCGGCCCGACGGCCCCGTCGCTGCGATCTAGGTTATCTCCGGGTGTCGTATCGCCGCGATGACGGCACGCTCGGATACCGCTGCCCAGCCGAACCCGTCGCCGACTATGTGGCCAAAGGTGGCGACCCAGCCGACACGGAAGGTCGGCTGTGTTTGTGCAACGGTCTGCTCGCGACAATCGGACTGGGACAACGCCTCTCCTCAGATTTCACCGAACCCGCTCTCGTCACCGCCGGCGCCGAAGCGACTGAGCTGTCCCAATTAGTTCCACCCGGCGAAAATACGTATTTCGCCGCCGACGTCATCCGCCAACTCGGCCTGCCTGTTTCACCGTAGCGTTCCGCTGACAGACTCCGCCAAAACCACGGATATCCTCCAGCGCGATGATTCGAAACTGATCCTGCACCCACTTGAGCCCATCGAAGGAAAGCCAAGCCTGCAGCTGAAAGTGAGCCATCACCACGCGCTCACCCCGCACGTAGAAATCCAAAAAGGGATTGAATCCGCAGTGACAGTGCGGCGGCCAGGTGTCTTTGCCTCGCACCACGTGGTTGGACGCTCGCCATTCGAACGACTCCAACCTGATTCTCAACCGATCAAGGGTGGGGTCGATCAAATGGTAGAGCGCGGCAGGTTCCGCCAAGGGGTTATCCTTCGGCGCATGGGACAACAAGCGCTGCCAGTCGGCGAAGATGCGGGTGCGCCCCCGATCCAAACATGTGCTCAATTTCATCGCCATTCTCGCAAATCTATCACCTTCGCGAAAGTCTCGCCGCGCATGGTTTGTTAGACCCTCGTCTAATCTTGCAAAATCATTTCCCCGCACGCTTGGCCTTAAACCATTCCCTTTCCCGAAATGGAGATCCGACGGGACGACTGCGGTGCCCTGAAAGGTTCGCGACACGCCCGCAGGCGCGGAAAGAGTAACACCTGTTCGCAATAAACCTGCTCCTCGAACTCGCGGACCAAGTCGCCCACCGCGCCGCGCAACGCATCGCCTTCCGCTTCCAGCCCCGCTTGCCACGAGGTCAGCCGATCCTGCAGAAACTCGTGCTCCTGATTTGCCGACGCCACCCTCCCACTCGGGACGGGGTCTCCGCGCATCCACGTTCGTTCCTTCGCCAGGTGTTGTTCCAATTCGTGGCGCAGGACCCGCCACTCCCGTGCGAAGCGATCACGCCGGCCGCGCAACCTGCCCTCCACGGCGGCCACCGCTCGACGGATCCGCCGACGACGAATCACCAACACATGGCGAGCGACCGCGGGTAGCGATAGGTTCACCCAAGCCTGCGGTTGGTCCTCGCGCGGCCCGGATGTTGGCGAAGTCGAGGTGCGATCCATCAGCCCAACGCAGCCAGCGCCCGTGGAAACAAAACGTTGTTCTCCTTGTGCACGTGTTGGTGCATGTCACTTTCCAACTGACCGAGCGAATCATAGAGAGCCCGGAACGTGTTGCAGGCCCAGTCCGGAGGCGTGAACCCATCCGTCAACTCACGGAATCGAGCCAGCGCATCGCCCGCCCCATCGTGCTCCGCTTCCAGCTGCACGAAGATGCCGCGCAACTCATCCGGCGTCACCCCGGCCCCTTCGTCGGACTCAATCGCCCGTAGTCGCGGGAACACGACCTGCTCCTCTTCGTGCATATGGTGCACCATCTCACCCGAAAATCCTTCGAAAACCTCCCGAACCTCCAGCAATCTTGATTCATCCGCCCCATGCACTGCGGCGACTTTGCGGGTCAAGAAATCCAACCGCGGCAGCTCCTGCCGCAGATAGCCATGATGCGTCGTCTCGATATGATCGCAAAGCGCCGCAATCGAGAGAGCATCGGCATCGACGGCTCCCGCACCAGCCGCCTCGTCGAGCGCCTCCAGCATCACCAACACCGTGGCTGGATCCAGCCCACGATCCCGACACGCCTCCGCCAGCGGTATCTTGCCACCGCAACAATAGTCGATGCGGAACTTTTCAAATACGCGGGCGCGCGCCGGCACAGCGCGCACCAATTCACCCACGGTAACCTCGATTGGAGAAACGGTCATGATTTATTATTGTGCCTCCCGGTTTATTCCAGTCGGCCAACCAATCACACAACGTCCATTCCCCTCATTCAAGTGGGCATCAGCAATCACTTGATCTGCATCAAGCTCACCAGATCTTTTAGTCGATAATTTTGACCGGTTAAAACGAATGCAGGCGGACGACATGCCACCATGGGTTGAACTCAAATGCCGTGCCCTACCGTCCGATCAAATGCCGTCGCTGTGTGCGCATCGAGTAAATCAATAGAACCCTATCGTAGCCCGTCTCACCAGCGATGGTGACATCTTGCTTTCGAAGCTATCCCCCTAAGTTTAAAAGTAAGGGTTAAACCAACTCACAGGCGCCCCCCGCACACGCGACTACCTGCTTCAACTTCGTGATATCCTCATCTTCACACAATGTCGTGTAATCCACCTGACGATAGTCTAACTGATTCCACCGTTCGATATCTTGAGTCGTCATCACGGCTTCGCGAGGCGCCTGCGCATACGCCTTGTCTCCGCTGTCCTGAAACAGAGCAATTCCCGTGAACGACTCACGATACTTCCAAATCAAATCAGCCACCCCCACCCATTCGTCCGGCCGCACCGTCACCGTGCACGACACGTTATGGTGGAGTCCCCGCGAATGCTTTTCGTGCCGCCTACCGGCCTCCACCCAGTTCATTTGCACCCTCCGGATGTATTCCAAATGGGTAATTGCATCCAAGTCTTCCCGATAAACCCCAAACTCCGGCCCTTCCACCGGAAACGTGATCACCTCCGTGCGGCCATGCGGGTCGTAAACACTCTCTTCCACCATGTGGTCATTGTGCCGTTTGAAGTGCTGAAATACCGGATCGTATTTGTTCGTCTGCACCCTTCGAAAATACCTCACCGCATGATGGGGATGCAGCCCGCTGGAAGTCCCCAGCAACAAACTCGCCGTCCCCTCAGGTTTTACACAGGTCGTGCGTGCCGCCGGATTGATTCCAATTGCCCGCGCCACGATTAAGTTCACTGCCTTCACCACTGCCGCCCCCTTCTGCAACACCGTCGGGTCCAACAACAGTTCCGGTCGATCCAGCACCCCGCAAATCGATACCCCCAACAGCGCCTCCCGTTCCGTGATTAAGCGCGACACCGGCGACAAATAATCGAAATCCGTATACCCGGCCTGCAAGGTGCCGATCAAGGCGGCCTGGGCACAGAGTTCGTAAAACCGGGCTGGATTTTCCGCAGCGGCCGCCGACATCGTCGTGAGATTGCAGAACTGCACGCCCGACAGCGAATCCCCGTTCTTCAACTCGCCCTCATACCCCAGCTCCCGCAACCGCGCCATCGTCTCTTTGTTCACCGGCAACTTCGGATTGAGCCCTATTTCCACACAAGGATTCGCTCCATAATCCGCGTTCTCCACAAAATAGAACCCCGGCTCACCAAACTGCTTTTGCGACTCAAACAAACGGTCGAACTGTGCCCGCGTCGCGTCCGCTCTCACGATCACCGCCGAATTGTTACTCGCCGACCGCTGAGAATGAGTATCGAACCAATTCCCCGTCTTCGCTTCCCCCATCTCCACATCATCTGCCGAGAAAAGGCAGATCGTCGCCGACCGCCGAATTCCGCCCGAAAGCACCGCTTTCGCTCCCCACATCAAGCAATCATAAGCCTCAACCGGTCGCAACTGCCGCCCAGCCGATCCGCGTAAAACGTGCTCAATTTTATCGAGCGCAAACATCAGTGGTTCGGGTCCCGGCGCTTTCCCGCCCGAGGTCCGCAGCGGCGCGCCCGCCGGCCGGATGTCCGAGTAGTCAAACACCACCCGTCGACCTTCCACCGCTGCCACCATCAATTCATGCAACGCATCCGCCCAACCCTCGATCGTATCCGCCACCACCCAGGTCGTGCTAGGATCACCCGCATCCGGCACCAGGCCCATCTTCGGTAAACGCGCCACATGTTGCCGCTGCACGGAGAATCCCACCCCACACCCACACAACAACAGGTAGAGACTTTCCCGAAACGACTCCAACCGGTCGATGTGCATGAACGCACAGTTATAGATCCGCGTATGCTTCTTCAGGATCGCCTCCCCTCCAAATTGGAGACTGCGCATCGACGGCAACACCCGCTTCGCTTCGACCTGCGCAAACGCGTTCGTGATGGCGTCATGCAGCGTCGATAACGGCCCCAGTTTGGCCACCTCATCCGCCGTCACCTCACCCGCCAACAACGCCGCTTTCGCCACCTCGATCAGCGATACATCATTGTAGCGACCAAGATGCATTTCCCGCACGCGAGCCACGCCCTCCGCCCAAGTTTCCCGCCGTCGCTTCCGCTCATCATAACGGGCATAGCGCGAAATCGCGATATAGTCCTGCAGACCATTCGCGGTATAGGATACTGGAAATTTTTCACGATTGGGGGAAAGGGAAAATAAATCAGGGGAGGTCATGGCAAGGATGAAAAAACCGGGGGGGATGAGCGACACACAGCTACTGCCTGTAGTGGTTGATTCGGATCACTACCACAATATCTTGTGTCTCCAATGCAAACCCGATTGCTCCGCACATCTTGCCCATTCCCTCTTGGCCGACCGCCCCATTCAAACTCAAGCACTCAAAATACGCCCATTCATCGTCCTAACCAAATCCCCGCCCCCTCCACCTTCGTGAGGAAGTATCGCGACGACAACTCTGCCTAAAAACGCTTTTCGCCCGGTCACCCCCGGAGCAATCGTTACCTCCCAACTGCTTCTCGACCTGAACCGAAACGCGGACAGTGCCACTTTTCTCTCCTCCGCCTTAGGCAAGGCATCGTCCGATCCAGAACAAACCAGCCTCCAGCAATTTGGCCAAACAAACGGTCTTCCCTCCAAGCCCGAGAGCCTCGCCTCTCAACTTTGTCGCTCAGCCCGCCCGCACCCGTTCTCCCAGTGTCTGCCAAATATTCCGTAATTCCTCAAAATCCGCTTCTTTGCTGGAGCTCGTGATCACATAATCAAACTTCTCTCGCTCCTGCTGCTCCCGTTCCGCCGTGACCATGCGACGCTCGATTTCCGCTTCACTCTCGCCCCGTCCCACCAGTCTCTGGCGAAGCTCCGGGATCGGCACATCAATGTAGACCGTTCCCATGTGATGAGCCAACAACGGCTTCGCTCTCGCCGCCTTGCGGAAGTTCTCAACCCCCTGCACATCGACATTGATGATCAAACTCTGCCCCGCTGAGAGCGGATCTAGCACCGAAGAAGCCAGGGTGCCATAACGGCGATCAGCCGTATGAACCCGCGCCCACTCGAGAAATTCATCCTTGGCCAAACGCCGGTCAAACTCCTCGTCGGAGAAAAAGTGGTAGTGGACCCCATTTACCTCACCCGGCCGCGGCTCGCGAGTCGTGGTCGTGACCACCCGGGAGAACCCCGACGCCTCCGCCACCATGCGCTCGCACAAAGTGGTTTTTCCCGAGCCCGCCGGCCCTGCGAGCACCATTAAAACCGGAGTCGTTTTCGCAGATGAAGATGCGCTCATATTTCTCAATAAGTCAGACCCACTACGGTGACGACCAAGCCATACGCCAGTAATCCGCCGCCCAACAAAATAGGCCGCGCCCCCCTCCGATAGAGCCAATCGAGAAAGTCCCTCGCCCGGAAAGGCGAAGCCCCCAGATAGATCGCCAGCCCCACCGCCACGAAAACCGCCAACTTGTAGAGGTAGATGCGACCGCCATCGAAGAGTTCTCCGTAATCCCACACCATATAACCCGGATCGAGCAGATTCATCGCGCCGAGTAACGTGATCACACACGCTCCCCGCACCGCCAGAAAATCAGGCACGTAAATGAAGGCACCGACAGCGACCAAGGCAAAGAAGATGGTGAGCTGCTTTCGGTATTGGCCAAAGTCTGCCTCCGACAAATGCCACACCCGATAGAGAAACCAAAGCGCCCCAATTCCGAAAAACACATAGGCCAGCGAGCTCGAACGCGGGAACCGCTTAATCGAAGTCACGACCACCGAAGACCGCAGGATAAAGAGCATCCCCAATCCGATGAGAATAAATCCAGTAACGAGAGTAGCAGCAGTGAGGGTCATAAAATTAAAATCGTTCTCTTCCGCATTCTCTAAACAGTCTTAAGCACCAACAACAGGTTGTTCTTCCTCCACCCCGCTAAGCACCAGCTCGCCGTAGAGCGTGCTGATCGTCGCCCGCGACACCTTCACGTCCACCAGCTGGCCAACCAGGCGAGGGTCGGCATCGATGATCACGACTCGATTACCCCGCGTGCGTCCGGTGAAGTGTAGCCCTTTCTTATCTGGGCCTTCTAGGAGCACTTCTTGGACCGACCCAACCAACGACTCATTGCGGCGCTTCGAATTGATGCGCAACACCTCGAGCAGTGCCTGATTCCGAGCCTCTTTCACTTCGTCCGTAATCTGATCTTCCAGCTC
>Ga0222633_1001114_pt1 | contig 16206 bp, 13 predicted proteins | sample AntAcemetageno48_FD_179816 | JGI IMG/M metagenome (GOLD analysis project Ga0222633, IMG submission 179816) | Saline water microbial communities from Ace Lake, Antarctica - #48 | ecosystem: Environmental > Aquatic > Non-marine Saline and Alkaline > Saline | place: Antarctica: Ace Lake | collected...
ATCCTGATGTACAAGGCTGGCCATGTACCTGTCGGAGCAGATCAGGTTCCCCATGTGGAGTTAACCCGCGAGATAGCGCGTCGCTTCAATCACATTTACGGCCGGGATCAAGGATTTGCGGAGATTGCGGAGGAAGCGATTCGAAAATTAGGCCGCAAAGGTGGCGGCAAGTATCGGGAGCTGCGCAAAGAATTTCTTGAGAAGGGCAACCACGAGTCGTTAGAGAAGGCTCAGGTGATGCTGCAGGAGAATCAGAATATATCCCTCGGAGACCGAGATCGGCTATTTGGCTATCTAGAGGGCGGCGGTAGGGTGATTTTGCCCGAGCCCCAGGCACTATTGACAGAGGCATCGGTCATGCCAGGTCTGGATGGGGCAAAGATGTCGAAGTCCTACAACAACACGATTTCCCTTCGAGAAGATCCATCTAGCGTCGAGAAGAAAATCAAAACCATGACGACCGACCCAGCGAGGGTCCGCAGAACTGATCCGGGTGACCCGGATAAGTGCCCAGTATTTCAGCTCCACCAAATCTATTCCGATGACGAGCGCAAAGCCTGGGTCAGAGAAGGCTGCACGACGGCTGGCATCGGTTGCCTTGAATGTAAAAAACCGCTGATTGACGCGGTAATAGAAGAGCAGCAACCCATGCGTGAAAGAGCCCAGCAGTACGAAGAGAATCCGCAGCTGGTAAAATCTATCGTGTCTGAAGGTTGTGAAAAAGCCCGCAGTATTGCCAAGTCCACCCTGGAAGATGTTCGCCAGGCGATGGGCTTGAACTACCGGTAAGCCTATGTCTGAAATTATTGACGAACCAGAAGTAAAAGGTAAAGAGCCAGGTAAAGAGCCCGGCGAGACCAAAGCCGGTCAGGGTGAAATGCCATTCGCAATGGTCGAGGGGCAACCCATGACTCAGCTGCCTCTGGATCTTTACATTCCGCCAGATGCGCTAGAGGTCTTTTTGGATGCCTTTGAAGGTCCTTTGGACCTTCTGCTGTATCTGATTAAGCGTCAGAATCTCGATATTCTCGATATCAAAGTAGCGGAGATTACCCGCCAGTACATGGACTATATCGATCTCATGAAGAATGTTCAGCTGGAACTTGCGGCTGAATATCTTGTGATGGCGGCGGTGCTTGCAGAAATTAAGTCCAGAATGCTTCTACCTCGGCATGAAGAAGATGAAGAGGATGAGCTTGATCCGAGAGCGGAACTGATTCGTCGGTTGCAGGAATATGAGCGCTTCAAGGACGCGGCCCTCGATATTGACGACCTGCCACGTCTAGACCGCGACTATTGGGTCGGAGCAGCAGATGTGCCCAAGATTGAAAAGGAAAAACCTCTACCGGACGTTAAGTTGCAAGAAATGCTGCTGGTATTGTCTAAGGTCCTAAAGCGAGCTGAGAACTTCGGCAGCCATCGGATTGAACTTGAGCCTCTCTCTACTCGAGAGCGAATGTCGAAGATCCTGGATCAAGTGCAAAATGCTGGTGGTCAGTTCGTGCCGTTTATTGCGCTGTTTTCTTTCGAAGAGGGACGTGCCGGAGTTGTCGTCACCTTTCTTGCGACAATGGAACTAATAAAGGAATCGCTGCTGGAAATTGTTCAGACCGAACCCTTTGCGCCTATTCATGTGAAATCCCGCAGCGCCGATGACCGCGCTACAGAAACCGAACAGATCTAAATTATGAGCGAATCAGAAAACAATAATTCCAAACCCGAGCAGAATCCTGAAGCTGAATCCGCTGACCTTCAGCAAGAGCAGGAACAAGCAAACGAGTCTGCTGAGGCGCAATCAGGTGAAACATCATCCGATGCTTCTGGCGGCGTTGTTGAATCAAATTCCGATGAAACTACACAAGGTAGCTTAGCAGAAGGTGCTGCAGCGGAAAGTGCTGACCTTGAAAGTGATGAAAGTGAAAATGTTGAAGCTGATCGCCCTGAAGACGATGCTCCAGCAGAGCCAGTCCACATTCCTGAACTATCGCAAATAATTGAAGGCGCTATTTTGGCGGCGGACAAACCATTATCTATCGATCATATCATTCAGCTCTTCCCTGATGGCGAACCGAGCCGTGCCCATGTGCGTGAAGCAATTGAAGAAATTCAAACTCACTGTGAAGGCCGAGGTTATCAACTCAAGCAGGTCGCTAGCGGCTATCGATTTCAGGTTCGTAGCGAATATGGTGATTGGATTAGTAGACTCTGGACCGAGCGTCCGCCGCGATACACCCGGGCACTGCTAGAGACCTTGGCTTTGATTGCCTATAAGCAACCTATCACACGGGGTGATATTGAAGATATTCGCGGTGTTGCGGTGAGCACAAATATTATTCGAACTTTGCTGGAGCGCGAGTGGATTCGAGTTGTGGGCCATAGAGATGTACCCGGCCGCCCCTCGATATTTGCCACGACAAAAACCTTTCTCGATTACTTCGATCTCAACAGTCTGGATGAATTACCGACCCTGTCAGAAATTAAGGACCTCGACAAACTCAATCCGGAATTGGATCTAGAAGATCTGATCGAACCTCGCACCTTGAGTCTTGAGCCGAGCAGCGACGAGATGCAAGCTGCCGGTGCTGATGACGAAACGTTGAATGAAGTGACTGATCGGGTGAATGAGATCCAACAGAATATTAAAAATCTGTTTAAGGAGCCCGAGCCGCAAGATGACTTCGATGATGACGAGGACGAAATAGAAAGGGAGGCGGGCTCTTTACCTGCTGAAGGCTCTCAAACCGCTGAAGGCTCTTTACCTGCTGAAGGCTCTGAATCCGCTGAAGGCTCTTTACCTGCTGAAGGCTCTGAATCCGCTGAAGGCTCTGACCCTGACGAGCTTGTCGCTGATTCTGACGATGAAACGAATGGTGATACCGAAGCCGATTCCCCAGGCAGGTCAAACTAGAATGTCTGAAAAACTACAAAAAGTCTTGGCAAACCTTGGGCTTGGCAGTCGACGAGGTCTTGAGAAATGGATCGAAGAAGGACGTGTTGAGGTGAATGGCAAGGTCGCCAAATTGGGTGATCGTGTCACAGAAGAAGATCGTATTTTTGTTGATAACAAACCGCTCACCCAGAAAACTCAACGACATCGTTATCTTCTTTATAACAAGCCGGCGGGAGAAATTTGTAGCCAGAATGACCCAGAGAAACGAAAGACAGTATTCTCAAATTTACCAAGACTCAAAAACCAACGCTGGGTAGCCGTAGGTCGTTTAGATTATATGACAACGGGGCTAATGCTCTTTACCACTGATGGTGCTTTAGCAAACAAGCTGATGCATCCGAGTACTGAAATTGATCGGGAATATGCTTGTCGAGTGTTGGGAGGTGTTTCTGAGACACAGCTCAATCATATGAAAGAGGGTGTGCTACTGGACGATGGCATGGCTAAATTTACCGATATCCAAAAAGGCCGTGATGAAGACGGCGCCAACCAGTGGTATTACGTGGTTGTGATGGAAGGACGTAACCGTGAGGTTCGGCGTCTCTGGGAATCTCAAGGTCTAACGGTCAGCCGATTGAAACGCGTGCGTTTCGGATCTTTCTTTATTCCCTCTGCAGTTAAAGCCGGCAAATACACCGATCTCAAAGCAAAAGATATCAGAACTCTTTACGACATGGCCGGTATGAAGCGGCAATTCCAACGCAGAACTTACTAGATAGCTTGCCAGATAGCTTGTCAGATAGCTTGCCAGAATCTGGCAGCCAACCTTCAACTGGCCTCTCTCCTCGTTCTTTGCGTTTCAGATTGCGAAATTGTTACGCGCGATGATTTGCTTCACGGCATTGTCGGCGTGCAGCATTTACGCCAGCGCAGGTCAGGCTCTTGTAGTCCAGCCTGATCGCTAGAACTCAGTGGCTAGCGGCTACCCGTTATTCGAGCCCGGACCATTGACGATCAAAAGTCTGGCCGTTTTCTACACAGTCGTTGCTAATGAGATAAAGGTAAAGGGGCATCAGTGACTCGGCGCTAACCACGGTATTCGGGTCTTCATTGGGGAATGCAGCTGCGCGCATCTTGGTCCGCGTACTACCAGGGTTCAAGATGTTGACCTGGATGTCGGATGCGTTCTCCATCTCCTCACTGAGAAGCTTGGCAAAACCTTCCGTGGCGTATTTCGAGACGGCGTAAGCGCCCCAGTAAGCCCTGGGGGCAGCCCCAACTGAGGAGCTGGTAAAGATGACTGAGGCGTTGGGCGCAAGTCTGAGTAGTGGCAGCAATATGCGGGTCAGGTAACAAACATTGGTGAAGTTGACGTGCATGACCTTGGCCCAGGTATTGAGGTCATAGGTCTCAACCGGGACGCGATCGCCGAGAATAGAAGCATTATGGAGTAGGCCGTCGAGCTTGCCGTACCGCTCTAGAATGACGTCCCCAAGCTGCTGTAGATCACTGATGTTCTGGGTGGCAAGATCGAGTACGACGATGCCAGGCTCTGGGTATCCTGAATCAACAATTTCATCGTAGATCGCCTCCAACGCATCGGTCCGTTTGCCAAGCAGTAAAACCGTGGCTCCATGGGCGGCATAGGTTTTTGCCGCTACTCGGCCAATACCGCTGGTAGCCCCAGTGACGAGAATAGTCTTGTCCGCGAGCAAATCTGATTGGGGGATATAGGTCATTAGCGGCCGGTACCAAATAATATGACTTTGATGGATTTAAGTAGGATAGAAATATCCAGCAGCAGCATCGTGAAGTTGCTGCCGGTAGAAGTGAGTGATTTAGCCGGTGGCATGAACAAGATAGTTCACGTCGGTATTACGACCCAGAGAATAACGTTTGGTGATCGGGTTGTAAGTCATACCGGTAATGTCTTGTAACTCAAACTGATGTTGGCGCAGTGATGATGCCAATTCAGAGGGTTTGATAAACTTCTGATAGTCGTGAGTACCTCGTGGCAACATGTTGAGCACATACTCGGCGCCAAGCACCATCAGCCCATAGGCTTTTGGATTACGATTAATGGTCGACAAAAATAGATGCCCGCCGGGTTTTAGGAGTCGCCTGCAAGCTTCTATGACTGAATCAGGGCTTGGAACGTGTTCCAGCATTTCAAGGCAGGTGACGACATCGAACTCACCTTCGTGTTCATCGGCGTAGTCCTCGACCGTGGATTGTAAATATTCAATGTCGAGTTCTGATTCAAAGCGGTGAAGTTTTGCTACCTCTAGTGGTTTCGGTGCCATATCAATGCCGCTCACCACAGCGCCTGCCTTTGCTAGTGCTTCTGTCAGAATACCGCCGCCACAGCCAACGTCGAGAACTCTTGCATGGTCAAGGGTTGCCCGCTGAGCGATGTATTGTAGTCGCAAGGGATTAATGTCATGAAGCGGTTTAAACTCGCTATTGGGATCCCACCAGTTTCGCGCCAAATCGTCGAACTTAGTGACCTCGGCGTTATCGACATTGTGTGTCATAAGTGCATCCTAATTTTCCATTCTTTCGCTTTAGCCAATACTGCCTCGACATCTAGATCGGTGAAGGATTTGTCGAGCAGTTTTGCTTTACCGTGAATCCAAACGTGGCTCACTTGATCCCCAGAGGTACTGTATACGATTTGCGATATTGGGTTGTGTACCGGCTGGCTCAGAGGGTCGCTCAGATCTATCGCGATCACATCGGCGAGTTTGCCGATTTCAAGGCTGCCGAGTTCATGTTCGCGGCCCATAAGTTTAGCGCCATTTATAGTGCCCATTGCCAGGGCATCCGCTGCCGATACGTGGGTCGCGATGCCGGTTAATCCTTTTGCTAATAATGCAGCGCTGCGCATCTCAGCGGACATATCCAAATTGTTGTTGCTGGCGACGCCGTCTGTGCCTATCGCGACATTGACTCCCGCACTCATCAAGTCAGGTACCGGGCAATAACCGCTCGCGAGTTTCAGGTTGGAGTCAGGGCAGTGGGCCACGCTCACGTTGTTGGATGCGATGAGTTCAATTTCATCAGCCGTTAGTTGGGTCATGTGAACGGCTTGTAGCGCCGGAGAAATAACCCCCAGTTCCTGCATTCGCGCAATCGGTCGCTTACCGTTTTCTCTTACCGCATCGTTAACCTCAGTGGCGGTTTCGTGCAGATGCAGATGAATTGGCACCTCCAATTCGTCCGCGTACATGACGATCTTCTCAAACCCACTGTCGGTAACTGTATAGGGTGCGTGAGGCGCCAGAGCGGTATGGATGAGAGGGCGACTTTTGATGTCGTTGTGTACTTGCAGAGCTTTATGCAAGTGCTCTTCTTCATCCCGAGCCCAATTTGTTGGGAACTGGATGATCGGCATGCAGACCTGGGCTCGAAAACCGTGATTGGAGTAGGCATCGGCCGATGCGTTGGGAAAGAAGTAACTATCGATCGCGCAGGTGGTGCCACCTCGAATCATCTCGGCGATCGCAAGACTAGTGCCGTCATAAACATAGTCGAAATTGATAAACTGATTTTCCACCGGCCAAATATAATGGGTTAGCCAATCCATCAGACCTTTATCATCGGCATAGCCACGCAATAACGTCATAGCTGCGTGGCCGTGGACGTTGATAAAGCCAGCTGTGAGGACGTGTTCAGGGAGAGCCGTCTCTGTGTAGGTTGGGTATTGAGCCAGCGCACCATTGCGGGGCAGGATATCTAGAATACTATCCCCCTCAATGACAAGGCTATGATCGGTCAGTACTAGTCCTTTGGGTACCACTGGCACCAGCCATTTTGGGCTTAAAATCAGTTGGTTTTGGTTGTTTGCATCCATACTTCGAATTATGAACTGATCAGCCGAAGAAGTAACGAGGCACGGGTCGCGTCTGCTGAATTGCAAATGCTACAGACGCTGCACTGGCGTTGCTTATGCCTGCTCTCCAAAGGTGCAAAAAATTGCGCTTTAGGTATGTGATCATGGTATGCTGCCGCGCTTCTGTAGCCCATTACTCTTGTTGGAATAACCTACTAATTTATGTCAGATTTTGAGCCTGATATTACCTCCGTAAACATCGAAGACGAACTCAAGCAATCCTATTTGGATTATGCCATGAGCGTCATTGTTGGTCGCGCCTTGCCAGACGTTAGAGACGGGTTAAAACCTGTCCATCGACGTGCTTTGTTTGCGATGAACGAACTCAATAACGCCTACAATCGTGCCTACATGAAGTCGGCTCGTATCGTCGGTGACATTATTGGTAAGTATCACCCCCATGGCGATACAGCTGCCTACGATACTATTGTCAGGATGGCGCAACATTTCAGCATGCGTTATCCGCTTGTCGATGGTCAGGGTAACTTCGGTTCCCTTGACGGTGACAGTGCGGCGGCGATGCGTTACACCGAAATACGTATGGCAAAAATTGCCCATGAATTACTCGCGGATCTCGACAAAGAAACCGTTGATTTCGTCGATAACTACGACGGCACCATGCGAATGCCCGAGGTTTTGCCCGCCAGGGTGCCGCTTCTTCTGGTGAACGGCTCCAGTGGTATTGCTGTGGGTATGGCGACCAACATCCCACCCCACAATCTAACTGAAGTTGTGAATGCTTGCCTTGCGCTGATTGAAAATCCCGAATTGGATGTCGACGGGTTGATGGAGTACGTCACAGGTCCTGATTTCCCGACCGGCGCGATCATTAATGGCCGTGGTGGCATTGTTCAGGCCTATCGCACTGGGCGGGGTCGCATACAGGTTCGCGCTCGTTGTGAAATTGAGTCCAATGAGAAGTCCAATCGCGACACCATTATTATTAAAGAAATTCCTTACCAACTGAATCGCGCTCGGTTAATCGAACGTATTGCAGAATTGGTTAAAGAAAAGAAACTAGAAGGGATCAGCGAGTTACGTGATGAGTCCTCTGTCGACACGCGCGTCGTCATTGAGTTGAAGCGTGGCGAAGTAGGCGAGGTAGTCCTCAATAACCTCTATGCCCAGACCCAATTACAGAGTGTTTTTGGTATCAATATGGTTGCCCTCGTCGATGGCGAACCGAAGATTCTCAACTTAAAAGACATTCTTGCAGCATTCGTGCTGCATCGCCGTGAAGTAGTCACCCGTCGCACGGTTTATCTCCTGCGAAAAGCTCGAGCAAGAGGCCATGTACTAGAAGGTCTTGCGGTAGCTCTGTCAAATATTGATCCCGTCATTGAGTTGATTAAAACCTCAGCGAATGCTCAGGAAGCCAAGGATAGATTGGTTGCCGCAAATTGGCGTTCAGACAACGTCCAAAAAATGCTCGAGAAGGCAGGTCCTGAAGCGGCCAAGCCCGATGACATGGAAGCCCGTTATGGCTTAAAGGAAAACGGTGACTACTTCCTTTCTCCCGAACAGGCCCAGGCCATCCTAGAAATGCGCCTGAATAGATTGACTGGACTAGAACAAAATAGACTGCTCGAAGAGTACCAAGACATTATCGAAACGATATCTGGGTTGTTAGAAATTCTGGCCAATCCTTCTCGATTGATGGAAATTATTAGAGAAGAATTGGTCGCGATCCGCGATGAATATGGCGATGAGCGACTCACTGAAATTGTTGGGACTCAAGAAGACCTGACCATGGAAGACCTGATTACTGAGCAGGACATGGTGGTGACGTTATCTCATTCAGGATACGCCAAGACTCAGCCGGTCACTGACTATCAAGCACAAAAGCGGGGCGGCCGAGGTCGATCTGCGAGTGCTGTCAAAGACGAAGATTTTATTGAACGGTTGCTAGTCGCCAGTACCCACGACACGATTCTCTGTTTCACGAATCGTGGCAAGGTCTACTGGCTCCGAGTGTTCCAGATTCCTCCGGCAAGTCGTGCAGCTCGTGGCAGGCCGATGATCAATATTTTGCCACTCGCCGAAGATGAGCGAATTACCGCGATGCTGCCCGTCAATTCGTATGATGAAGACAAGTTTGTTTTTATGGCGACCGGTAACGGCACAGTGAAGAAGACGCCATTGATGGACTTCTCCAGACAACGAAGTAGCGGCCTGATTGCGATTGAACTGGAAGAAGCCAATACTTTGATTGGCGCAGCCATCACAAACGGCAACTCAGACGTCATGCTATTTGGTAGTGGCGGTAAGGTGATTCGGTTTAAAGAATCCGATGTTCGTGCCATGGGTCGAACAGCCCGTGGTGTGCGAGGCATCAAATTAAAGCCCAACCAACGAGTGATTTCGTTGATCATTCCAGAGCCTGATGGCGAGCTGTTGATCGCCAGTGAAAATGGCTACGGAAAACGTAGCCGATTTGAAGACTATTCTGTCATCGGTCGTGGTGGTCAGGGTGTGATTGGCATGAAACTCGGTGACCGCAACGGCGAGATGGTCGGTGCGATTCAACTTTGGCCCGGAGATGAGGTGATTCTGATCAGTGATCAGGGCACTCTGGTTCGAACTCGGGTAGAAGAAGTTTCTGTGCAGGGACGAAACACACAAGGGGTTCGCCTGATTAATCTAGCATCCGCTGAAAGTCTTGTTGGACTCGCTCGAGTTGAAGAGCCCGAAGAAATTGCGGTTCTAGCAGGCGCTGCCGAAGAACCTGCAGCTGAAGACGCTGCAGTTGAAGAAGATAGCAACGCACCTAGTTCAGATGGCTCAGGTGAAACACCGGCCGTTGATGATGATTCACCTTCTGAAGAGTAATGTCCTTTGGCCGTTGATGACAATAATCCCGAACAAGAGCTGGGCGAACTCCGGCAGAAGATCGATAGTCTCGACTTAGAGATTCTAAAGCGGTTGAACGAACGCGCCCAGTGCGCGCTTAGGGTTGCTGAAGTAAAACAGGCGGCATCGGGTGATGTTGCACCAGTCTATTATCGTCCTGAACGAGAAGCTCAGGTGCTGCGCAATATTGCAGCTCAAAACCCGGGTCCCTTAAGCAACGAAAAAGTCATGTCGGTGTACCGGCAAATTATGTCAGCCTGTCTGGCCTTAGAAGAGCCTCTTAAAGTTGCCTATCTTGGCCCCGAGGGAACATTTACTCAGCTAGCGACTCTTAAGCAGTTTGGCGACGCAGTGATCGGCGTGCCGATGGTGACTTTGGATGATGTGTTTCGCGAAGTTGCCTCGGAAAATTGTAATTACGGTGTGATTCCGGTTGAGAACTCCACCGAAGGGGTGATTAGTCATACCCTGGACAACTTCCTCAATTCTCCCCTACATATTTGTGGAGAAGTGGAATTGCGCATCCATCACCACTTGATGGTCGCCGAGGACATGGAAGAGTCAGACATTGAGAAAATATATAGCCATCAGCAAACGCTAGGGCAATGTCGCCGCTGGTTGGATGGTCACTTTCCCAAGCTGCCTAGAATCACAGCCAGCAGTAATGCTGAGGCAGCCAAGATTGTACTGCGAGAGAAGGGCGCCGCGGCGATTGCTGGCGAGATTGCGGCTGAGACCTATGGCCTTAAGATACTCTCCAAGAAAATCGAAGATCAGTCTGACAATACCACACGGTTTATTGTGGTTGGTCGAGAGGATATCGGCCCTAGCGGTAACGACAAGACCTCTATTATGGTCTCGACTCACAACCAACCCGGCGCTCTATATCGAGTGCTCGAGCCCTTCCATCGTCACAGCGTGATGTTGACCTCAATTGAAACTCGGCCGTCAAAAACCGGCATGTGGTCCTACGTATTTTTTATCGACTTTGAGGGCCATCAAGATGACGAGGTGATCCGCAAGGTGATGGATGAGATTGACGCCGATGCGCTCGAAATCAAATTGCTAGGTAGTTATCCGAGAGCCATTACGGCTTAAATACACCCGCTGTATCGCTAGAAAGTGAATGCCATGACGACCAACTACTTTGAACTTGCTGCGCCTGGAATTCGAGAGCTTCAGCCCTATCAGCCCGGCAAACCGATTGAAGAATTACAACGTGAGCTGGGTATTTCTGACGTTATTAAGCTGGCCAGTAACGAAAACCCTCTGGGGCCAAGTCCGCGAGTTGCGGCGGGGATCACTGGTGCTCTTGCAGATCTTGCTCGATACCCCGACGGCAGTGCTTACAACTTAAAGTTGAAACTGGCCGAGTTCCTTAAAGTTTCCCCTCAAAACTTAACGATGGGGAATGGTTCTAACGATGTGCTTGAGCTGCTGGCGAGAGTCTATTTGCGACCGGGTTTAGAGGCAATTTGCTCCCAACACTCCTTTGTCGTTTATCCGCTCGCCACCAAGGTCACCGGTGCAACACTGAAAGTCATTCCTGCTCGAAATTTTAACCAGGATCTAGAGGCAACTTTAAGCGCCGTGGCATCAAACACTCGCATGGTGTTTATTGCAAATCCCAATAATCCAACGGGTACCTGGATTGATGAGGCAACCCTCACCTCATTTTTAGACCAGCTGCGCGATGATATTTTGGTTGTGCTGGACGAAGCCTATTTTGAGTATGTTGATCATCCTAGCTATCCTGATGGCATCGAGCTTTTTAAGCGTTACCCAAACGTGGTTGTGACCCGGACCTTTTCAAAGGCCTATGGGCTGGCCGCGCTTCGAATGGGCTATGCCGTGAGTCATCCTGACGTAGCAGACCTGATGAATCGGGTCAGACAACCTTTTAACGTCAATTCTCTGTCACTGGTTGCAGCAGAAATCGCCTTAGAGGATCAGGACCATGTCAAAAAAGCCGTGGCTCTGAATCATCAAGGCATGGCGATGCTCACCACTGCTTGCGAGGATATGGGGCTTGGGTTTATCCCCTCGGCAGGCAATTTCTTGTCTGTTGATTTTGGCCGTGATGCCGCGCCAATTTACGATCGATTGCTCAGAGAAGGCATCATAGTACGTCCTATCGGAGGTTATGAAATGCCCAATCACCTGCGAGTGACCATTGGTCTTGCGACGGAAAATGCTCGGTTGGTCGAAGCTCTGCGACGAGTTCTAGGTTAACTGGTGCGCAAGCGAGTTGCGATCATTGGACTGGGACTAATCGGCGGCTCCATCGCCCTTGGACTTCGGCGCCAAAAAATAGAAGTTGTCGCATTTGACCGTAACAAAGAGAGTTTAATCGAAGGGCTTCGGCTTGGCGTCACCGACCGCTCGGCTGATTCGATTGCGGAGGCTGTGACGGGGGCGAACCTGGTGATTATTGCCGTGCCAGTGCTTGCGATGGCGAGTGTTCTTAAAGAGATAAAAGCCTGCGGTTATGCCGGATTAATGACCGATGTCGGCAGCGTCAAACAGCCGGTACTTGAGGAATTTATTGCGGTATATGGCGAGGTACCCGATCAATTTGTACCAGGCCACCCCATTGCTGGATCAGAGAAGCATGGGGTTTCAGCGGCATATGAATCACTATTTCGACAGCATCGTGTGCTGCTGACGCCTCTCGATAATACCGATCAGATCGCCGTTCAAGAAGTACGGCAGCTGTGGCAGAGCCTAGGTGCAGAGGTTAGCTTATTGACCGTTGAACACCATGATAGTGTGCTTGCCCAGACCAGCCATTTACCTCACCTGCTGGCCTATGCCTTGATTGATACGCTCTCGGGGCAGGGAGACAGTTTAGAAATATTTGAGTATGCTGCCGGCGGGCTTCGGGATTTTTCGAGGATTGCCGCTTCTGACCCCACCATGTGGCGTGATATTTTCATGTCCAATAGGGGGCCACTGCTGGCTATCCTTGATCAGTACAGCCAAGACCTGTTGGAGCTACGCTCGGTCATTGAAGCTGGCGACGGTAACGAATTATTCGATAGATTGAGTCGTTCTAAGGCCGCGAGGGATCATTTCAGTAGTTTGCTCCAGCAGCGACACGAGCAACCGCAGTTATCTTCAGAGCTATCTTCAGAGCTAGCTTTAAAAGCACCGGGAGAAGATAAATGACGACTCCAGTGATCACGATAGATGGGCCAAGTGGGTCTGGCAAGGGTGCTATCACCCACAAGCTTGCACAAACCCTTGGTTTTCACATTCTAGACAGCGGTGCTCTGTATCGGTTGATTGGTCTTGCCGCGCGACGACAGGGTATCGCTTTTGACGCTGAGCCAGAGCTAGCAAGGCTTAGTGCGAATCTGGATATTGAATTTCGCTCAACGGATGATTCTGAGGAACCTATACAGATCTACCTGGACGGCAATGATGTGACTCGTGATCTGCGCACGGACGAGGCGGGTACCGATGCTTCAAAGGTCGCCCCATTGGCCGCGGTACGGGAGGCCATAAAGTTGCTGCAACAGAACTTTAGGCAGCCCCCAGGGTTGATCGCCGATGGCCGTGATATGGGCACTATTGTATTTCCTAATGCGGATCTCAAGATCTACTTAACTGCCACCGCTGAAGCCCGCGCGGAGAGGCGCTATAAGCAGTTGATAGATAAGGGTATTAGTGTTAGCCTGCACGGTCTTTTTCTGAGCATTCAGGAACGAGACGAGCGAGACATGAATCGAAAGGTTGCTCCGCTTGTACCGGCCGTAGATGCCCATGTGATCGACAGCACTGAGTTAGGCATTGATGAAGTCTTTGCCGAAGTTCTGGCGTTGACGCACAAGGCCCTTCAAGCAGACATGAAGGGCTGAGAAGAGAATGGCGCGACTCGTCGCGTAAATGTTACTACAGCACGACAGTACGACATGCGAGCAACTCCTTACCCACCAATGGTTTGGCTAAGCTCTTATTTTAATTTGACCCGCCAGCATTGGTCATTCAAAGCACCCTGCTTTGATAAAGGTAAGGCGGTTATGAGTCTCATGACTCGGGAAATATCCTCTATGAGCGAACTAGATACAGAAGTAGAAATCGAAAACCCACTGGCAACACCCGAACCCGCCGCTGAAGGCATGGAAAGCTTTGCCGACCTGTTTGAACAGAGTCTAGTAGGCGTCGACATGAAAGTCGGTTCCATCATCACGGGTCTGGTTGTCGATATCGATAATGAATGGGTCACCGTTCATGCAGGTCTGAAATCCGAAGGCGTTATTCCGCGCATCCAGTTCTTGAATGAAGCTGGCGAACTAGAAGTTGCTATTGGCGATGAAGTTCTCGTTGCGATGGATGCTGTTGATGATGGTTTTGGTGAAACACGACTGAGTCGTGAGAAAGCTAAGCGTGCTGAAAGCTGGCAGATGCTAGAAAAAGTTTATGCAGGTCAGGAAGTTATTAAGGGCGTCATCAGCGGAAGAGTGAAGGGCGGCTTCACCGTCGAAATTCGCGATGTCCGTGCATTCCTACCTGGATCTTTAGTGGACGTACGTCCGCTACGAGAAACCGAGCACCTTGAAGGCAAGGAACTCGAATTTAAAGTGATCAAGCTAGACCAGAAGCGCAACAACGTTGTGGTTTCTCGTCGTTCAGTATTGGAAGAAGAGAACAGCGCAGAACGCGAAGCGTTACTTGAAAGCTTGCAAGAAGGTCAGGGCGTTAAAGGTATCGTCAAGAACCTTACCGATTACGGTGCCTTTGTTGACCTGGGCGGCGTAGATGGACTGCTGCACATCACTGATATGGCCTGGAAGCGGATCAAGCACCCAAGCGAAATTGTTGCTGTTGGTGACGAGATTGATGTGAAGGTATTGAAATTTGATCGCGAGCGTAATCGTGTATCTCTTGGACTCAAGCAATTGGGTGAAGATCCATGGGTTGCAATCACCAAGCGTTACCCAGAATCTACCCGCACCATGGCACGCGTCACTAACCTGACTGACTACGGTTGTTTTGCAGAATTGGAAGAAGGTGTTGAAGGTCTAGTGCACGTGTCTGAAATGGATTGGACCAACCGCAATATTCACCCCAGCAAAGTTGTGCAGGTGGGTGATGAAGTGGAAGTCATGGTGCTTGATATTGACGAGGAACGCCGTCGAATCAGCCTTGGTATCAAGCAGTGCCAGGGTAATCCATGGGAAGAATTCGCCTTGCTACATACCAAGGGCGATCACATTAAGGGCTACATCAAGTCGATTACTGACTTCGGTATCTTTATTGGCCTGGACGGCAATATCGACGGCCTGGTTCATCTCTCCGACATCTCGTGGAACGAGCCTGGCGAACAAGCCGTGCGTTCATTCACCAAGGGTGATGAAATTGAGACTGTGATCTTGTCTATCGATGCGGAACGTGAGCGTATTTCTCTTGGCCTCAAGCAGTTAGAAGAAGATCCATTCTCTAACTATGTTGCGGTTAACGAGCGCGGCACAATCGTCACCGGTAAGGTGAAAGAAGTTGATGCTAAGCAGGCGATCTTAGAGATGGCTGACGAAGTAGACGGCGTATTAAAAGCGTCTGAAATCTCTGTTGACCGGGTTGAAGATGCGCGCAATGCCATTAACGTTGGTGATGAAATAGAAGTGAAGATTATTTCTGTTGATCGCAAAAACCGCACTTTGGGCGTCTCGATCAAAGCGAAGGACATAGCCAATGAAGAACTGGCTGTTCGTGAGCACAACGAGAAGAGCTCTGACGTGAGTCCGACCACCATTGGTGATCTGATTAAGCAGCAAATGGATAACGGCTCTAACAACGACTAGTTAGTCGGAAGTTAGGACGTTGCCTATGACCAAGTCGGAACTGATCGAACGCATCGCTTCGGTGCAAACTCAGCTCACCGCAAAAGATGTAGAGCTAGCTGTCAAAATGATCCTAGATCATATGGCAGTCGCTCTCGCTGGGGGTGAGCGGATTGAAATCCGTGGGTTTGGCAGCTTTTCGTTGCATTATCGTGAAGCCCGACTTGGTCGTAATCCTAAAACCGGCGAGAAAGTTGAACTCGCCGGTAAATTTGTGCCCCATTTTAAACCGGGGAAAGAACTCCGAGATCGCGTCAACCTTGGGCTCCAAGCGGAGCTTAGCGGCAAAGACGGCCAGCGAAATACCGCAAACACCCAAAACACGTAAACCCTGCTTTGAAAATCTACAGAGCGATGCTCTAAAAGCACAAAAAAAATCCCAAGAATCTTTATCACTTGGCGTTTATAATTGCGTTACCCGATTGGCGTAGCGCTTATGAAACTCATCAAGACCCTATTGTTTTTAATCATCGCAATTGTCTTGTTCTTTGTCGTCTTTTTAGCGGCGGTAGATAACAGTGCCGCAGTTGCATTGACCTTTCTTGATTGGTCGACTCCAGAGGTACCTGTTTCTTGGTGGGTGTTAGCGGCATTTTTGTTAGGTGTATTGTGCACCGCAATTGTGAATGCTTGGAGCAACGCAAAGCTTAGGCTTCAAGCTCGACAGGCGAATAAGAAGGTCACGAAAATCAATCAGGACCTGGACAAGGCGAAGGCTGAATCCGGCATGC
>Ga0222633_1001116_pt1 | contig 16127 bp, 6 predicted proteins | sample AntAcemetageno48_FD_179816 | JGI IMG/M metagenome (GOLD analysis project Ga0222633, IMG submission 179816) | Saline water microbial communities from Ace Lake, Antarctica - #48 | ecosystem: Environmental > Aquatic > Non-marine Saline and Alkaline > Saline | place: Antarctica: Ace Lake | collected...
CCACCTGAAAGCGAACGTTTCGCCCTTTCCATGGGGCGACATCCCAAATGATGCGCCTCAAATGGTGATCTCTTTTTCCACCGGAATGCACCAATACTTCGCCTGATTTCGCATCGACCAGTCCCACATAAAGCAGCTCTTCATCAAAGCCGCCGGACATGAGGAATGCCGCTTTCCCGCCTTCGAGGGTGAAGGCCGGTGACTGAAGAACACCGACTTGTTTGTCGGACACCTTGTCTTTTCCAACCATCAAGGTCGAGAGGTGATGGTCACCGTGACGCGCAAATAGACCTTTCAAGTTGGCCAGGCTTTTCTGCGACGTTACCGCTTCCCCTAATTTCCCATCGATCATTTCCCAGCCTTCCAAGTCACCACCTTCAAAGCTGAATCGGAGATTTCCGACAGGCTCAAATTTGTCGTAACTGGCCGCCGGTTGATCCGCTTTCTTTTTTCCGTCAGCCGCAGAAAGACCGGGAATACGACGTGGTCCCTCATCGAAAAATCGAGCGCCAGTTCCAACGACTTTGAGGTCGCCCAGTTCGGCGCGAGCTACTTCAATTCGCTTTTGAAGAGCGGCAACAACATCAGGATGCTTGTCAGCGAGGTTGGTAGTTTCACCAGGATCAGTATCGAGGTCGAAAAGATGCACCTCTTTGACCTCCTCGATCATTCGCCCCCACCAACCGGTTCCCTGGGGGGTCTCCGGACGGGGCAAGACGAGTTTCCACTGATCAACCCGCACGCCGGTGAGAAGGCTGCCTGAATAGTAGAAATAGTCGTCACGCGGACTTTCTTTGGATTCTCCAAGAAGAAACGAAGTCGCATCGGAACCATCAAGCGTTCGATCGGTGGGAAGCTTCGCCCCCGCCAGCCTGGCGAATGTGGGCAACAAGTCCATCGTGCTGAGAATTTCATCACTCACTCCACTGGCCGCGATCTTCTTCGGCCAGCGAGCGATGAAAGGAACTTTGCAGCCACCATCCCAGGCCGACATTTTCCATCCGCGAAGAGGAGCCGCCGAACCGGAATGATCCCGGGGAATGAAAGGCGCGCCATCGGGTTTCATCCCCTTGGTGGTCTCTACCCACGGTCCGTTGTCGGAGGTGTAGATGACGATGGTATTGTCATCGATCCCAAGCTCTTTCAGCTTGTCGAGAATCTGTCCAGTCGACCAATCGATCTCTTCGATGGTGTCGCCGTAGGGGCCGTAATCAGATTTGCCTTTGAAGTCCTCAGACGCTCCCACGGGAATGTGCGGCATGTTGTGAGCGAGATAGAGAAAGAAGGGTTCTTCTTTGTTTTGCTCGATGTAGTTGATCGCCTCCTTCGTATAGTCAGCGGTGATGTTGTCCCAGTTTTCCACACCTTCCACCACGACTTCCTGATTGCGAAAAATCGGCACGCGGAGTGCCGTGTCTTCCACGAAAACGGTGTAGCCGTTGAATACCGGGGTGCCGTAAAAGTAGTCGAAGCCCTGCGCGTTCGGCATGGTAGCCGGCTCGAATCCGCCGGGCCCGTTGCCTTTGTTGGTGAGGTGCCATTTGCCGATGATCCCCGTCGCGTAACCGGCTGACTTGAGCACTTCCGCCATCGTGATTTCTTCAGGATGAGGAACGGTATGCAGCTGCTTAATATTGCGGGGTTCCCCTACCCGAATCGGATAGGAACCCGTCATCAGCGCAGCGCGGGATACACCGCAGACCGGTTGAGCGTAGAAATTGGTAAGCCGAAGGCCTTCCGCAGCCATCTGATCGATGTTCGGCGTTTTAATCGTCTTTGATCCGAAGCAACCCAGATCCTCGTAGCCCTGATCATCGGTGAAGATGAGGATGATGTTAGGCCTGTCCTTCGAAGCCTTGGCGGAGAGGGGCTGATCGGCTGGCTTCGCTGCAGCCTGGGCAGGTGCAGTGGAGGGAGCTGCTTTCCGGGGGGAAGGGGAAGGTCCACCCTCTTTCAGCGTTCCGACATAGGCAACGAGATCCGCCATCGTCTCCTCTGGCAACTGACCAAATGCGGCAAGCATGAAAGAACGTCCGCCAACAAAACCACTTTTCTTAATTTCAGCCTGAGGAACGAAAATGCGAGCGCCACCCATCATCGCAACGGTTGTGCCGAGCGCTTCGGTTTTGTCCAGCAAGCCTTCCACGACTGAGCCGTCGGTTTTTGTGACCCGGTAAAGTCCGTAACCACCTTCGACTGCTGCATCTGGATCAACAATCGCGGTGAGCAAATGCTCGAGTTCGCGGTGACCCGAACCATCGAGCGGTGGCCCGATCTCTTGTCCTTCATCGCCCACTTTGTGGCAAGCGAGGCACGAACCAAAAACCATTTTTCCTTTTTCGGGATCACCGGGGTTCTTCCCGATGTATGCCATCAATTCATGAATGCGTTTCTGCGCCTCTTTCCGCTGCTGAGCGATTCTACCCTGAACCGATGCGAAAATCTCTTTCGCAAACGGGCTGCCGGGGTTCGCCCCGATGACTCGCTCGGCAGAGGACAAATCGAACACGTCTGCAGTGATCGCTTTGTTTTTATAGAAGCCGCACAGAAGCGCCGAACCTTCTTTCGACTGAGAAAACACACTGGCGATCTGACCTTTCTGAGCGGCATCGCCGGAATCAATCAATCCCTTTGCCAATCGATACGCTTCCTCCTTATCAATAGGAGCAAGCGCGTGGGCGGCCTCGATACGAAGGTCAAACGAAGCTGTATTGTCGTCAGCGATTGCTTTGAAACTACCCGCATTTCGCGTCGGATTGACTGTCTTAGCCGTGAAGAGTAATCGCTGCATTTCCGTGTCACCGCCCTTCGGCTGAACGGCAGCGACTTCATCAGCGAGGGTGGCGATGCGAAGTTTCCCGATCGCATTCAGTCCTAACGCAGTCGTTTCGGGCGACTTTAAAAGTTTACTCACGCTTGGCGTCAGCATTTTGATAAGTGCTTTTGATTGCACGCGCGACTGGTTCGACAAAGCAAGTAGAACGAGATTCTCCGCCTTTGAAGGATCTTGGAACGTCGGGGCCACGGCATCGTAAACCTCCTTGTTCCCAAGCATTCCCGTGATCGCGACAAACGTTTCGCGATCAAGCGTTTCGCCGGAAACTTTGCTCCAGAGACCGAGGAAGGCTTCCCGTTTCGATCCCTCATCGAGCGCCTGAATTGCCCACAGAACATTCTCGGCAGGATGATTCTCCGATGACACTTCAAGATAAGACTTCAGTTCCGCAGGGAATTTCTCCAACGCCATTCGCGCCAGAAATCGTTCAAAACTGCGCTCATACGAACCGCCCAATTGATTACCTGGAATCGCCGGCTTGCATGCGTGGATCAGCAAAGCAATCACCGCTGGATCACTCTTCTTAAGATCGCTCAAGGTCCGAATCACTTGAGAACGAACCATGACGTTTTCATCATCAATGAACCTGACAAGACGAGCCGCAACCTCTGCTGGCTCGACGTCGAAAGAAGCCAGCGAGCGAACGACTTCACGACGAATTTCATCATTCTTCGATTTCAGTAAACTATTGACCAGATCAGAATCGAAATGCGTCAGCTCTTCCAGCGACCAGAGGGCGTGGATTCGACTCACTGCGTCAATCGTTTCATCTCCTGCCAGTTCCACCAAAGCCGGAGCCAACTCAACAAGTCCGCGATCACCGATCTGATGCCAAGCCGCTCGCTTTTCCCAGAGAGTGGGTGATTGGAGGTGCCCCAGCAGCTGCTTTGGGCTTGCTTTTGTTACGTCGGGAATCTCTCGTGGCTTCTGGCTTTCATGTCGAATTCTCCAAATCCGGCCATGACCACGATCACGATCCGGGTGGTCAGTTGTCACCTCATTGTGAGAAATGATCTTGTTGTAGAAATCTGCCACGTAGAGGCATCCGTCAGGACCGAACTCCAAATTGACGGGGCGAAACCAGTCGTCTGTCGCGGTCAGAAAATCAGGCAGATGTTCCGCTTCAACGGTGCCATCCGGATTCCGATGAACCCGAACCGCGTTGATCGTCGAGGTGATGCAGTTAGCCAACAGCGCGACGTCTTTCCATTCATCGACCGGGAAACTTCCCTCGGTATCTTCCGAAAATTCCAGGCCTGAAATTCCCGTTCCACCGACGCGGAAATCGTGGAGATTCGGAAGCAAGGGCTGATACGGTCGCAGCGGATGATAAGCCGCGCCCGTCACTCCAGTGCCATGCTCCCACGGCATGACGGAGTAGGAACGGTCGTTTGCTTCCGTCCCATACCACTCGCCATTGGCGCGAAGCTGGAGGCCCCACATATTACTTGGACCCGAGGAGATCACTTCAAAATCCTGATGATCCAGCCCGAACCGAACCTGGCATGAGGCGTCGACCCGGTGCTGTTTTCCAGATTCTACCGCCGTGACCAGCGCTTTGTTCAAGGCCCCTTGTGAAAAGTGAATGTAGCTCCCGGGCCCACGGACTAGCAGATGCGACATGGTGTGCGTGTCGGTGTAGCCAAAACCGCTCAAGACTGGCTCCATCTTATCCGACTTCCCATCGCCATCGGTGTCGCGAAGAAAGAAAAGCTCCGAACCGTGACACACGTAAGCACCGTCTTTGTAGGGGAGCACGCTTTGAGGAATTGAAAGTCCGTCGGCCCACACGTGCATCGGTCCTTTGGCAGGCTTCGTTGGATCATCGAGAATCAGAATTTTATCCTCGCCCTTCGTCTCTAATTTATAGAGATCACCGATCCTCTTGAATTCCGGATTATTCTCCTGCGTCTTTTGATCCTCCATCAGTGCAAGAAATTCCTGCCACTTCATTCCGCTGATGGGATCGAGCGGATACATCTGGCCTGTCTGCGTCCAAAGACGCCCCGCATCATCAAAGCTGATATCGATCGGATTGATGACGCCGTGCTCTTCCGAAGCAACCAGTTCGATCACAAAGCCATCGGGAACGGTGAATCCGGCCAGTTCTTTTTCCGGACTCCATGCCTCAACACGAGCAGACTGCGTTTTTTTTGCCACTCTCGCTTTTGGCTTCGGCTTCCGCTTCGCTTCGGGACTAGGCTTCGCAAGAGCCAGCCTTGCCTTCGACTCGTCAGGGAGAATCGTTCCCTTCGCCGAAAACGCATCGAGTGTGATATGCCCCCAACCTGCATCGGTCTGATCTACGAGTCGGACAAACACCGGTTTGCCGACCAACTCAGGCACAGTCCATTTGCGGTTCGAAAAAATCTCGCTGTTTTCGGCATACGCCTTTTTGACTTCTTTTCCATCAAGCGTGCAGAGGGCGACGTAGGTCGTATCCGTATGTTTGCCACCCGAGACGGCAAAGGTAATTTCAGGTCCGGAAAGCTTGAAGACAGGTGATTCTAAAATACCAACCTGCTGGTCTGAAGGGGATCCGCCTTCCATCACCTCAAGCGTTCCCAGATAAAACTTCCCCTCCTTGTTCGAACGAAACCCGCCCGCTCGAACCCGGTCGTTGTTTGCAACGGGATGCGCGAACCATCCTTCAGAAATGAACCAGCCCTGAAGATCGCCTGATTCAAAATCAAAGCTGACAAAGCCCTCTCCTTTCGAGGGCGACAGCACTTTGTCAGCGCCCGCTTTGGATTTAGCTGGCGCCTCCTTTTTTTTCTTCTTTCGCGGTGCTGGCGGAGTCGCCTTCAAGGCGGCTTCCAAACCACCTAAAGATTCCCACGTCGGCGCGCCCGGAGTCGGCGGTAATTCTTCCACCGTGATATCTTTCACCTGCACCAACGCAACACCACCACTGTGAACCTGCGGTGCGATCTGGCCGTTCAGCGCAATCTTCGGATTAGTCTCCGTAAAATCTGTCGCCAGCACATCATTAATCCACACCCGAATGCGTGGCCCCTCCGCGCGAATTCGATAGTCATTCCAGCCAAAAACATCAACCACCTTTGTCAACGCCGCCGCATCGACTTGTTCGACGATCACTGTTCTTCGACGATACTCATCGTAGATTTTGCCAAACCATGTGTCACCGCAATCCACCTGATACCCCGCCATGTGATTTCCGCCGGGAACGCGCACGCTTCTTATCTGAATCCCACTGTTGATCAGCCCTGTCTTCGGATCGCCGCTGCACTTGATTGACAGCTTGAGCTCAAAATTCTGATAACTCTTCTTTGTGGCAATGAAGTAGTTCGCTTTGATTTTCTCCGTGGTCGATCCGCCGGTCATGAGGCCGTCCTCGATTCGCCAGATCGCGGGGTCGTAGTCCCAGGCCTCGAGTGACTTTCCGTCGAAGAGCGAAACAGGGCCGGATGGATCCTGAGATACTGCAGCGACGCAAAAGGCGAAGCTTAGGAAAATTAATAGCGGGAGTTTCATAGGGGGATTGTTAGACCTCACTGGTTTTGACGGGGCCGATTTTGAGCACGATGAACCTTGCCGGAGAATTTTGGGAAACACCATGTCACAAATCCACTTCCACATGTAAGCGGCACCCGCGATCAAGCCCTGCCCGCTGGTTTCCGATAGTTTTTCCTGAATGCCTGAAGGGGTGATGGCCTGATCGAAATTCCCAAGTGGCACAAATGGCATAATCGGGTGCTCGATGCCAGATGGGGCACTCTGCTCGGTTTCTGTGATTGAAAAAGATTAGAAAATTCTAAGTTTCGCTATCAAACTGACGTCCGTGTTCCGGGACCGGCGAAATATCCTTTTCCTAACCAGACTACCCCAAGCCTACTACCTTACAAAATGAGAAAAAACCTTACGCCGCGGATAGCGACCTCCGCCATGATAACCCTCTTCGGCTGCCTCGCTGAGCCCGCATTCGCCCAGTCCGACAGTGCCATCCCCGAGTCGATTCTCACTCCGGACGTCGTGGAGACTGGCCTCGGCAAGCTGACCTTTAAGGACGGTGCGCCGACTGCGGAGACGGCTACGACGATTGCCGATACGCTGCTCTTCACCAATGGCTTAAGTGTCTACAACAACAGCTTCCGCGGAGCTTCCGCTTTGGGACTCCAGAAGGGATTCGAGAGCATCGGCGCCGGATACAACGATGTCGTCCTTTTTCCCGACCTGATGGACTCGTCCTCCATCTTCCTGACTGCCAACGCTGACACCATCTATTACCTTTCTGTCGTCGACCTCAGCAACGGCCCGATGGTGATCGAGCAGCCGCCCAAGGGTGTGGGCACCATCAACGACATGTGGTTTTCATGGGTCATCGACATCGGCTTTCCCGGTCCCGACCGTGGCGAAGGCGGAAAGTACTTGATCGTCCCTCCCGGCTACGATGGCTCGCTCCCCGACAGCGGTTTCCATGTGGCCCACTCCAAGACCAATCGTGTCCTCTACGCGTCCCGCGCCTATTTGGAAAACAATGATCCAAAGCCCGTGGTCGCAATGATCAAGGAATCGATGAAAATCTACCCATTCACCCCGGGCGGTTACGGCACCAGTATCGCCACCGCCCTCGAAGGCGGGGTCCGACTCGGCAAGAATCCGCCGGTTCCCGATACCAAATTTGTCGAAGCCAGCGGCAAGGCCTTCAATACGGTTCCGCCAAGCGACTACGGCTTTTTTGAAATGATCAACGAGAACGTGCAGAACGAACCAGCTACCAGCTACGACGTCGAACTGGCCGGGCAGCTCGCCGCCATCGGTATCGTCCACGGCAAGCCCTTCGCACCGGACGACAACGCCAAACGTGTCCTCACCGACGCGGCCAAGTTCGGCAATGCCACCGGTCGCGTTCTCAACTGGCGCTACGCCGGTATGCACCCCGATTGGAACTACTACGACGGCTCGAACTGGGGCAATATGCTCTGGGAAGGCGGCTATAATTTTGAGACGCCCCCGCCGGAGATTACCAAGGAAGGCATGTTCAAACAAAACCCGCCCACCGGTGCCCGCACCCTGGACTCGCGCACCGCCTTCTATTTCGGCTACACGCTCGACTCTCCCGGCATGATCATGCGCCTGCCCGGCGTTGGATCGCAGTACTTGATGAGCTTCCTCGATTCGAATAGCGAGCCATACGACGGTGGCCAGACCTACAAGGTCACCCTCCCCAAGGACATTCCCGCCGAAGCATTCTGGTCCTTCACCGTTTATGACAACCAGTCGCGCTCGATGCTCGCCACTCCGCAGAAATACCCACGTGCCGGCAGCCAGACATACCCGTCACCTGCTGCCACGGCGAACGCCGACGGTTCCACCAGCGTCTACTTCGGCCCGAAACAGCCGGAGGGAGTCGACCGCGGTAACTGGATCCAGACGATGCCCGGGAAAGGCTGGTTCACCATCCTGCGCCTCTACAGCCCGCTTGAGTCATTCTTCACCAAGGAGTGGCAGCCAACCGAGATTGAGCTGGTGAAGTAAGCTCACGTTTCAAATATAAATCTCACGGGCCGCATTCCACTGGGGAAGCGGCCCGTTTTTTCGCTACTTCGAACCTCCGGAAATTGACGAATCAATCTCCGAATGCGTCATCCACTTTCCGCGACGAAACCAATTCAGAAGAGCGTTCGCGAGCTTCTGTTGATCGGGGCCACACTCAAGGGGACCGGACGACGGGAACTACGGAGTGCCTCGGATGGAAGCTCGTCGAACTGGTTCCGGTAGATCGAGGCAAATCGTCCCAGCTCGTGGAAGCCGTAGTGCGTGGCGATCGCGGAAACGGTTGAATCATCGGGGTCTGCCTCGAACAGCGCACGCTTGCAAAGATCCAGCCTTCTGAGAGTGAAGTAGGCTCCCGGTGAAATCGAGAGCCGCTCGCGGAATGCGTATTCAATGCTTCGCCGACTGACCTTCAATCGACAGCTGATTTCCGGCACACTGATTTCGAAGCCGGACTTCCCCGCTTCGTGGAGAACCTTTTCAACCAGGCTCGCCTTCCGCGCGTCTGAAAAATCAACTGTCCCGGTCAATTCGAGGGCATCCGCCAACGCGGCGACGATGTCTGCGAATCCAATGCTGCAGCGCTCGTGAGTATCTGTATGAATCAGTAGTTCAGTCAAAAAGGCACGAAGCTGTTGGAGGGCGGCAGGTCTGATGCTGACGAAATGCCCCTCGCGCAGAAAAAAACTGGCCTCCAGGCCGGTCAACCGATGGAAGATTTGAAAAAATTCCGCCTCGTCCATCGTCAAAACGGTCAGGGCTCCATTCGCCTGGGAATTCTCGGCGAGCTCGAGTCTCGAACGCACGAACGGCAATCGACCTGACCGGAGGGGGGCCCCCCACCAGCGGGCATCGGGACTCTCGTCTTCCGGAATCCCGAAGGCAATCAATCCCGTCTTCATCACACCCAACGTCTGAAAGCTTTGAGACGTGCTTTCCCGATGGACCGAGAATCCCTCCGCGGCGAAAAACTCCACGCTGGCATTCAAATGCCCGCTGCCCATTTGAACGATGCTGGCATCCCATACCGGAACGGCTAATTCGTTGAACTCGCAAATGTCGGCACCCCTTACGGTGCCCCGAATCGCGCCCGAAGATTGTTTCCCAATCGTCACGAACTTTTGCGCAAAGTGCATATCGCATTATTTGATCATGATCTAACCTGAACGGCAAGTCCGGTCGTCGGAATATGAGTTTCCTTTCAGTAAAAATCGCAGCCTTTAAGTTGCCCCGCGAAATGCTAGTCGGTCCCAAACCCACCTCTATGAAAATACGCACCAATCTCACTACCATTGCCGCTCTCGGCCCGATTCTCTCGGGCTTATCCCTCGCCCACGCCGAGGTTTCGAAAGAGACCCTCGAATCCATCTCCATCCCTGACAAGGTCGAGACGACCATCGGCAAGCTGGAGTTCTTCGACGGTGTCCCGTCCGACGCCACCATCGACACCCTCTATGACAACCTCGACCGCATGCGCGCGGTCGACGTCTATCTCAACAATCAGGGTGCCGCTTCGCTTAATGCCATGCGCAAGGGCAACGCCGGCATGGGGGCGGACGCCTCGAACAAAGTCACCATCAGCGAGCAGTTGCTCAAATCAGAATCGCTCTACCTGACCGGCAACACCTCGACCTTGTATGCGCTGACCTATCTCGATCTACAAAAGGAAGGTCCCCTCGTCGTCGAACTTCCTCCCGGTATGCTGGGCTTTATCGATGACGCCTGGTTCCGCTTCGTCGAAAACATGGGAGCCATCGGCCCCGACAAGGGCAAAGGCGGCAACTATCTCTTCCTCCCTCCCGGATACGAAGGCGAGGTGCCCGATGGCTATTTCGTGGTGAAGCTCGACACTTATAACAATCTGATGTTCCTGCGCGGCTCGATCGCCAAAGGCCTCGCGCCCGCCGTGGAGAACATCAAATCGAAACTGCGCATCTACCCTTTGGCTAAGGCGGACAACCCTCCTGCCACCGAGTTCATCAACCTTTCCGGCAAAAGCTACAGCACGCTTGTCACTCGCGACCTCAGCTTCTACGAGGACCTAAATGATCTCGTTCAGATCGAGCCCATCGACGCCATCGGTCCGGAAATGCGCGGCACCCTCGCCGCCATCGGCATCGTCAAGGGCAAGCCTTTCGCACCCGATGCCCGCATGCAGAAAATCCTGACGGATGCCGCGACCATCGCTGCCGCAACCGCACGCGCCATCACCTATCAGCCGCGGATCGACGGCGTCTTCATCTATCCCGACACGGATAGCGCCTGGACCACCGCGTATGCGAACAAGAACACCTCCTTCGAAGCGGATGGCATCATGGGCCTCGATGCCCGCGTGCTGTTCTACTTCAATGCCACCGGTGTCACGCCCGCCATGGCGGCCACCCGTGCCGGTGCCGGCTCCGACTACGCGCTGGCCTATTTGGACGCGGATAAGAAGGCATTCGACGGCTCCAAGACCTACAAGGTCACACTTCCCGCCAATGTGCCGGTCAATGACTTCTGGGCCTTCACCCTCTACGACACTCAAACGCGCTCTCTGCTACAGAGCGACCAGACCTTCCCCACCGTCGGTAGTCAGAGCGAAGGTATCGTGAAAAATGCCGACGGCACCTACGACATCTATTTTGCACCGAAAGCGCCGACCGGCCACGAAACGAACTGGGTCCAAACCGTCCCCGGTAAAAGCTGGTTCACCATCCTACGCATGTATGGACCGCTCGAACCATGGATCGCCAAGACCTGGCGCCCGGGCGAAATTGAGCCTGTAAAATGATTTAACTTCAGAACCAAAGAAATAACACGATATGAAAACCTGCCATTCCCTCACCACCCTGCTCGCCGCCGGTGCGGTCCTATCCGGACTGTCCGTCGCCCACGCCGAGGTTTCGAAAGAGACCCTCGAATCCATCTCCATCCCCGACAAGGTGGAGACTTCCATCGGCAGCCTCGATTTCTTCGACGGCGTGCCATCCGACGCCACCATCGACAAACTCTATGACAACCTCGACCGCATGCGGGGGGTTGAGGTCTATCTCGACAATGTCGGTGGCGTCTCCATTCAAAGCGTGCTCGACGCGTTCGCCAAAGAAGGGGCCGATGCGTCCAACAAGGTCGCCTTGTTCGGCGGGCTGATGAATTCCAAGACCCTGGTCGTCACAGCCAACACTTCGACCCTCTACGCCTATGCCGGCACAGATCTGGCGAAGGACGGGCCGACCGTCATCGAAATCCCAGCAGGTATGCTCGGCTTCCTCGACGATGCGTGGCAGCGGTTTGTCGGTAATATGGGCGCGACCGGCCCCGACAAAGGCAAGGGCGGAAAATATCTGGTATTGCCACCGAACTATGACGGCAACGTGCCGGAGGGATACTTCCTGCTCAAACCGAAGACCAACCGCAACTTCCTCTTTTTGCGCGGCTCGACGGCAAAGGGCCTGGAGGCTGCCGCCAACAACATGAAGGACGGGATCAAAATCTATCCGTTGAAGGATGCGGCCAACCCGGCGCCGACCGAGTTCGTCAACATGTCTGACAAGGCCTTCAACACGGTTTTCCCGAATGATCTCGAGTATTTTGAGATCCTTGACGCGTTGATCCAGCGCGAGCCTATTAATGCCATTAGTCCGGAAGTTCGTGGTGCCATCGCCTCGATCGGTATCGTGAAGGGCAAAGAATTCAAGCCTGACGCACGGATGCAAAAACTGCTGATTGAAGCGGGCACGCTCGGCAACGCGACCGCGCGCGCTATCACGTACCAGCCACGTATCGGCGGGGTGTTTATTTATCCAGACACGAACAGCGCCTGGAGCACGGCCTACGCGAACAAAAACACCTCCTTTCAAGCCGACGGCACGATGAACCTCGATGCGCGCGTGTTGTTCTATTTCAACGCGGGTGGAGTGACACCGGCCATGGCGGCCAGTGTCGTGGGCAAGGGATCGGATTACGCGATGGGCTATCTGGACGCTGACAAGAAACCCTTCGATGGCTCCAAGACCTACAAGGTGCACCTGCCCAAGGATGTGCCCGTCAACGATTTCTGGGCGTTCACGATGTATGACACACAGACACGCTCCATGCTCCAGACTGATCAGCTGTTCCCAACAGTTGGTAGTCAGACCAAGGGCATGACGAAGAACGACGACGGCTCCTATGACATCTACTTCGGACCCAAGGCACCGAAAGGCCACGAAGGCAATTGGCTGCAAACCCTCCCCGGCAAGAGCTGGTTCACTATCCTCCGCATGTATGGCCCGCTCGAGCCATGGATCGACAAGACATGGCGTCCGAGCGAGATCGAACTCGTGAAGTAATCGCATTTCAATTTTGAACCACGCGGGCCGATCCCTGTTGGGAGCGGGCCGCGCATTCAGAATGCGAAAAATCGCAGGCCCTTGAAATCCCGGAAGCATCAAACGAATCTCAAAAAAATGGAAATGAAAACACACATCACCAGCCTCTCCCTGCTAGTCAGCGTTGGGATTTGCTCAGCGACCTATGCCCAGGAGTCGCCGAAAATGAAAATGACGACCCCGATCCCGGAGTCGATCACGACGCCAGAGAAGATCGAATCCCGCCTCGGCACGCTGGAGTTCCCCAACGGTTTCCCGACTGCGGACACCGCCGCGAAACTTTATGAGCATCTCTCCTTCATGCATGGCGTGGAAGCCTTCCTCTACGCCTTGCCGGGTGCGTCAGTCCACGCGGCTGGCAGAGGCATCAAGGGCATGGGCGGAGACAATCAGACGGTTTTGACGATGGAGCAACTGATGGACTCCAAGTCGCTATTCCTCACCGCCAACACCGAGAGTATCTACAGCATGATGTGGCTGGATCTGAAGGACGGTCCGTTGGTGATCGAGTCGGCACCCGATATTCTCGGCGTCATCAACGACCACTGGTTCCGCTACGTCGCTGATATCGGCAACGCCGGCCCTGACAAGGGCAAGGGCGGCAAATACCTGCTCCTCCCGCCGGGCTACGAGGGCGAGGTGCCAGAGGGCTATTTCGTTTACCGGAGCGAAACCTTCCAGAACCTGTATTTCTGGCGTGGATTCATCAAGGACGGCAGCACCGCGACTGCGGTCGAGAACAACAAAAATTTCAGCAAGGTCTATCCGCTGTCCGCAGCCGAGAACCCGCCGGAGATGAAATTCATCGATGTTTCCGGCAAGTATTTCAATACCATCGGCGGCAACGACTTCAGCTTCTTCGAGGACATCAACGAGATCGTTCAGGCTGAGCCGAACGAAGCCTACAGCCCGGAAATCCTCGGCATGCTCGCCGCCATCGGCATCGAGAAAGGCAAGCCCTTTGCTCCCGACGAGAAGCTCAAGAAGACGCTCACCGAAGCAGTGGCCGTGGGCAATGCCACCGCGCGGACCATCGCATTCAAGCCTCGGATGAAGGACGCATACCTCTCACCGGGCAGCGCATGGTTCTTCACGTTCGTCGGCGGCAGCTACCAGTTCCTCTCGCAGCCGGGCGTGCGCAACCTGGCAGCACGCGACCTGTTCCACTACAACTACACCGGCATCACCCCGGCGATGGCATTCGAAATGGTCGGCATCGGCTCGCAATACGTGATGGCCACCACCGACTCCACGGGTGGGCCGCTGGAAGGTGCCAAGACCTACAAAATCCAACTGCCACCGAACATCCCGGCCAAGGACTTCTGGTCTTTCGTCGTCTATGACAACCAAAGCCGCTCGATGCTGCAGACCGACCAACAGTTCCCAAGCATCGGCAGCAAGAACGAAGACATCGCCATCAATGCCGATGGATCGGTGGATGTCTGGTTCGGCCCGACGGCTCCGAAAGGGCATGAAAACAATTGGATCCAGACCGTCCCCGGCAGAGGCTGGAGCGTGCTGCTGCGCCTGTATGGCCCCGAGAAGAGCTGGTTCGACAAGACCTGGAAGCCGGGGGAGTTCGAACTCGTGACTGAGCCGATCGGCGAAGGCGGCCTCATCGAGGAGCTGAAAGAGAAGGTCGAGAAAACCGTCAAATAGGACTCAGGTGAAAACCAAGTGACTTTGATTTGATTTTGAACCACGCGGGCCGTTTCTCTACCGAAACGGCTCGCGCATTCAGAAGCAAAACCTCAACCCTCCTAATACGATGAAAAAACCACCACTAGCCTGTGCCGCCGTCGCGGCGATCAGCCTCACACTTGTCGCTTGCGACAAGGCGACGGATACCCCCGCCGATTCCAAAAAGGCCGACGCTACCACCAGTTCGGAAAAGCCCGCCGACGGGGAAGCTCTTTCCGTCGAGGAAGTTCAGGCCATCGCCAAAGAAGCCTACATCTACGGCTACCCGTTGGTGGACAACTACCGCGTCTCCTACGCCTACTACGTCGATAAGGACGACAAGTCGTTCAAGGCGCCCTGGAACCAAATTACGAATATCCCCAACGTCTACACGCCGGCCGACACCGCGGTCCAGACACCGAACTCGGACACGCCGTATTCATGGATCGGGTTCGACCTGCGGGCCGAACCGATGGTGATCAGCGTGCCGGAGATCGAGAAAAGCCGCTTTTACAGCATCCAGTTCACCGATGCCTACACCTTCAACTACGATTACGCAGGCAGCCGTACCACCGGCAACGATGCTGGCAACTTTCTGGTCGTCGGCCCCGGCTGGAAGGGTGAAACGCCCGAAGGCATCAAGAAGGTGATGCGCTGCGAGACTGACTTCAGCCTTGCCGTCTTCCGTACCCAGCTATTCAACCCGGCTGACATCGAGAATGTCATCAAGATCCAGGGTCAGTATAAAGTTCAGCCGCTGTCGAAATTTCTCGGTAAGCCCGCACCTGCGGCCGCCCCGGCTGTCGACTGGATCAAGCCGCTCACCAAGGATGCGCAGAAGACCTCCCTTGAATTTTTCAACATCGTGAACTTCGTGCTCGGCTATTGCCCCGTCGATCCGACGGAAGTCGAGCTCCGCGAGCGTTTTGCGAAAATCGGCATCGAGGGCGGCAAGACCTTCGATCCCGCCACACTTTCGGCCGAAATGAAAAGCGCGATCGAGCAAGGGCGAGCCGAAGCGTGGGAAGCCTTTGCCGGAGCGGAGAAAGAGATGGGGGAAGGGAAGCTCACCTCCGGAGAGCTTTTCGGCACCCGCGAGTTCATGAAGAACAACTACCTGAATCGCTGGATGGGCACCATCGGCATCTATGGCAATTCTGTGCAGGCCGCGATGTATCCGATCTATCAGGTGGATTCCGACGGGCAGAAACTCAGCGGCGCCAACGCCTACACCCTGCACTTTGCGGCAGGGGATTACCCGCCGGTGAATGCCTTCTGGTCGCTGACGATGTATGATTTGCCGCAAAGCCTCCTCGTGGCCAATCCCATCAACCGCTACCTCATCAACTCACCGATGCTGCCGGAGATGAAAAAAGACGCCGACGGCGGACTGACAATGTATATCCAGAACGAATCACCTGGCAAAGAGCTGGAAGCGAACTGGCTACCTGCCCCCAAGGGACCATTCGCCATGTATATGCGCCTCTACTGGCCAAAAGAAGCTGCGCTCGATGGCTCCTGGAAGGCTCCGAAACTGGAAAAGGTGAAGTAGTTGCAGTTTGATTTTGAACCACGCGGGCCGCTCCTTTCCCGGAGCGGCCCGCGCCTTCAGACTCGAAACCGCCCCCTTACCTCTCTAACCCTACCCATTCATCGCCCAGTCAAAGTGTCCCGGGGATTTTCTCCGAACAGCAGCCGATAGTTTCTGGAAAAATGACCCAAGTGAGTAAATCCCCACTTGG
>Ga0222633_1001117_pt1 | contig 16080 bp, 11 predicted proteins | sample AntAcemetageno48_FD_179816 | JGI IMG/M metagenome (GOLD analysis project Ga0222633, IMG submission 179816) | Saline water microbial communities from Ace Lake, Antarctica - #48 | ecosystem: Environmental > Aquatic > Non-marine Saline and Alkaline > Saline | place: Antarctica: Ace Lake | collected...
AGCCGACGCACATTGCAATAATCGCGGAACCACAGGTCCCGTCAACTGAATCGCAGTCGTCGCCTCTATCCCGTCATCGGCATCGTAATTCTACGGGAACGGCTCGATTCCGGTTCTTGATTCGGGGTCCGTTCTCTGCTTTGATAGCCGCCTACGAGTATCTCCCCATGCGAAAATCCATTCTCACTCTACTGTCCGCCGCATCCCTTGCTGTCGTATCGGCAAATGCGGAAAACGTCGATTTCATGACGCAGGTGAAACCCCTGATCGAAGGAGCCTGCATTCACTGCCACGGCCCTGAAAAACAGGAAGGCGAATACAGCATGGCAACCATGGAAGAGGCCATTGCGGGCGGCGAGAATTGGCCAGACGAGACAATCGTAGCCAAAGACTCGAATAACAGCGCAGCCTACTGGATGACAGCTGAGCCGAGCGACAGCCCGGACGTCATGCCGCCGAAAAAGCATCTCACCGTGGAGCAGCAGGATGTTTTGAAAAACTGGATCGATCAGGGCGCCGAATGGCCCGAGGGCGTCGTGCTTGAGGAAAAGCCACGCATGGATTTCAAAGTGAACATCCTCCCACTCCTCACCCGGGGTGGTCCGTTCAAGACACAGGAGCAGAGAATGCTCCGTCTCTGGGTCGAACAAGGTGCCGTTTGGCCCGCGGACTTCACCATCGCCGACAAAGCGGCCGCCGCAGATGGCCCCGCCGACAACCTCGAACTCGTCGAACGCATCCGCGAACAGATCGAAGCCAACTCTCCCGAAAAAGCCGAGGGAGACATGAAGGATTACTCTGAGATCATCGCCAGGACCGGTTCGAAATTCGACATGGTCGCCATCAAGGGCGGCGAGTTCCTCATGGGCAGCCCCGCCGATGAGAAGGGACGCTTCGAAGACGAAGGACCTCAGCACAAGGTCAAAGTGGAACCGTTCTGGATGGGTAAATTCGAAGTCACCTGGAACATGTATGAGCCCTTCATGATCACCGGTATCGCCCGGAACAAAGACGGCTCGCCCGAGAGCATTGCTCCCGATGCCGAGCCCGGTGACATCGTCTCCAGCCCAACCACACCGTATGTCGAGATGAGCTTCGGAATGGGCACCGACGGCTATCCAGCCGTCTGCATGACCCAGCACGCAGCCAACAAATTCTGCGCATGGCTCAGCGCCCAGACGGGTCACTACTACCGCCTTCCCACCGAGGCCGAGTGGGAATACGCCTGCAGAGCCGGCACCACGGGACCCTTTTCCTGCCCCGAAGAAGATCTAGCCGACTACGCCGTGCTGGACCCCGAGCAAATCCGTGTGGGATACGAAAAAGTGGGAACGAAAAAGCCGAACCCCTGGGGTCTCTACGACATGCATGGCAACGTCATGGAATGGGTTCTCGACCAATACCTGCCCGACGTCTACTCGACACGCGAAGGCACGACCGACAATCCGCTTGAAGTTCCCACTATGCTCTACCCTCGCGTCGCACGTGGAGGTTCATGGTATGACATGCCGGAAGAGCTCCGCTCAGCCCGTCGCATCTTCTCTGACGAAAACTGGAAAGTGCAGGACCCCCAGTTACCCAAGTCTATCTGGTATCATACCGATGCACAGTGGCTCGGGTTCCGGGTTGTCCGTCCACTCAAAGTTCCTGAAGCGAAGAAAATGGAAGAGCTCTGGAATATGGGCCGCAACGACGATCAGTGAGGGAGGAAATTTTTAGGGAGAGAGTTTCAAGTTTTCAGTGGAATGAAGCGGACGGAAGTTTTTAGTATCCAATTACTTTGTTTTTAATCTGATGGAGCAGGACCCTGAAATTCCTGCCACATGCAGAAAGGCGGGCCTCTTGGTTCGCCTTTTTTGCGTCCGAAAGACGTGGCTACAACGATTGAAACTTGAAACTGAAAACTTCAAACTTCCTATGGTTAGCCTTTTTTGCGTTTTGGTCGGTTCGGTATCGGTCGTAGCAGCGGAGGATCGGATTCCCGAAGCTTGGATCGCCGAGGCAACCAGGGCGAAACGACAGAATGGGCAGGCGGCTCCCGTTCCCGCCTACGAACGCGAACTCGTCGCACGCATTCGGCAGAAAATCCTCAATACGGAAAAAGACAAGTTCGCCGACTACGAAGCCGAAATTCCAGCGACCGGAGCCACCTACGAAATGGTCGCCCTCAAGGGCGGGACCTTTTTCATGGGAAGCCCGTTGGATGAAGAACATCGCGAACTTGACGAAGGCCCGCAGCGCGAAGTGACTATCTCTCCATTCTGGATGGGGCGCTACGAAATGACGTGGGATCAATTCCGGCCCTTCTCGGAGCAACTGCCCGATCGCGTCAGCAACAAGAACGGGAGTCCACGCACTCCGGAGGACGCCACCAGCTTAGTCGATTGGGTTTCAGCACCTACTCAACCTTACCTCGAAATGGACTTTGGAATGGGATTCGAAGGATTTCCCGCCATCTGCATGACCCAACACGGTGCCAACAAGTTTTGCCAATGGCTTAGTGCGCAGACCGGACATTTCTACCGACTCCCTACCGAGGCTGAGTGGGAATACGCCTGCCGCGCCGGGACGACCGGCCCATTCCATTGTCCCGCTGATCAGATCGAGAACTACGCTGTGATCGATCCCGAGCAAATTCGCGTCGGCTACGGAAAAATCGGATCGAAAAAGCCCAACCCATGGGGCCTCTACGACATGCACGGCAACGTCATCGAGTGGTGCCTCGATGCCTACTCACCCAGCTATGCCGATTTGCCCACCGTCGATCCGTGGCGACGCGCTACCCAGCGGTTTGGGCGCGTTGTTCGCGGGGGGAGTTGGTACGACTCCGCAGAATATTGTCGAAGCGCCAAACGAGATGGCTCAAACGAAAGTTGGACTCTTCAGGATCCGGAACTTCCCAAAAGCCTTTGGTGGCAATCTGACGCCCACTGGCTCGGCTTTCGAATCGTCCGCCCCGCAAAAATCCCCGACGAAGAAACCATGTATAAAATCTGGAACTCAGCTGGAGTCTATCCAAAGCCAGGAGACAAAGTGTTCGAACTGAAATGAGAATTCCGACGTTACTCCTCATTTTCATCGTCCTACCCGTCTGCGCGAAGGACGAATCCCAGCAGCTCTACACCTTCCGTGAACCCCACATGGGGACAGAGTTCATCATCCGAACATGGGCTGAACAAGGTAAGGTCGATGACCTAACCGTATTGAGTCAGAAGGCTTTCGAACGCGTCGCCGACCTGAACCGTATTTGCTCTGACTACATGCCTGAATCGGAGCTGAACGAGTTCGCCAAAGCCCCTAGTGGCGAACCAATCCCTGTCAGCGAAGACCTTTTCGCCGTCTTCCAGAGAGCGGGCGAAGTCTACGAGGCAACAGATGGTGCCTTCGACATCACTGCCGGCCCATTGATCCGCAGTTGGCGGTTGAGCAAGAAAAACCGTGCCCTGCCCGACAAGGACAAACTTCTCTTTGCCATGGTGCGGACCGGATTTCACCATCTCGAACTCGATCCCGAAAAGCGCACCATTTTGAAAAAAGTCGATGGCATGCTCTTCGATCTTGGTGGCATCGCCAAGGGCTACGCGGCCGACGCGGCCCTCGCGATCTTGCGTGAGGGCGGCTTCCCTCGTTCGCTCGTCGCAGCCAGTGGAGACATCGTCGTGGGTGATCCCCCACCCGGAAAGAGCGGCTGGAGAGTTGGTGTGGAAACCCTGGATACAGGAAAGGGATTCAAAGACTTGCCGACCGTCACGCTCGCGAACAAGGCCATTTCAACATCGGGCGACACCCGACAGTTCATCGAGATCGAGGGCACGCGCTATTCACACATCGTCTCCGTCGAAACCGGCCTCGGCTTGACCAAGCGCATCGCCGCCAGCGTCGTTGCTCCGAATGCGACGACCTCCGATGCCTTTGCGACTGCAGTGACGCTGATGGGTGCCGAAGCGGGCCTCGAATGGATCGAGTCGATTGATGAAGTGGAATGCCGGGTCGTTCGATTGCCAGACGGAGAAACCAAATCATCTGGGTGGGTCGGCCACTCCGTGGACGACTGATCGAGGAGCAGGAGGATTGGCTGTGGTGGACATCATCATACGAAGAGTCTCGCTTTACGCGAGACTAGCTGCGGGTGGGTCCCGGCCACTTTGGACGCTCCGCTTACAACCTTAGAGGCTGCCAGTCTCGCTACGCTCTGCTGTGAGCGACTCTAGCTCTGCATTTCTCGAACAATAGGAAAAAACCGCGTTTCCCCGCAAATCGCCTGCTCAACACCGGACGCGCACGGAGTTCACGTCCCACCCGGCATTCATCCGAGTGCACGACCAACACTTGCATTCGTTGCAGATTCAGCGAGAAGTCGAGTGTCCCATGGATTCTCCTGATACCAGGCCCCGAAAGCCGAAGAGAAAAGCCCCCTCCCCGCGCCGTGACGGTCGCGAAGCGGCTTTGCAGTATCTCTATGCCAACGATTTGCAGGGCGAGGTCGATTTTTCTGAAGAGAAGCTGGAGCAGTTCTGGACAATCCGCCAGGCGAAGTCGTTCGCCCAGGAGTTCGCGACGGAAATCCTAAAAGGGGTCGAGCGCCATGCTGCCTCGATCGATGAGGAGATCCGACCGACGCTGGAGAACTTTGCTTTTCAACGGCTCGCGGTGGTGGACCGCAACATTCTCCGCATCGGCACCTACGAGATTCTCTACGCCGATCACATTCCGCCCGAGGCGGCCATCAACGAGGCGATCGAGATCGCGAAACGCTTCGGCAACGAGGAGTCGCCGAAGTTTGTGAACGGGATTCTCGACAAGATTTTGAAAAATTCGCAGAGCGAAGAGAGTTGAACACGAATTCGCTGCGCTTCCGCGAAGATTCTTCCCCGGTCAGGTTAAAGGGCTCCTCCGCAAACCCTGCGACGGATGATCGCGAAATTCGCGGCCATTCTTTTACATTCGCGTTGAACAGCCGGAGTTTTAACACGAATGACACGCGAATCTTTACGAATGGAAAGAATCCGATAGGGTTCGTCCAAATTCCCCGACGTGCATGGCGCTTTTTAAAAATATTCTAAACCGGTTCCGCGGCGTCGACGTCGATTGGGACGATCTGGAGGAAACGCTCATCGGAGGCGATCTCGGTGTGAAGCTGACGACTGAACTGGTCGATCGCCTGCGGGAAAAGGGCAGAAAGCTCGATGCGGACTCTGTGGTGACCGCGTGCCGGGATGAAATTGCGACCATTTTGCAATCGGACGCTGGCACTATCCCGGAACCGGGAACGGCGGGCAAGCCAACGGTAATTCTGGTAGCGGGCGTCAACGGTGTCGGAAAAACGACATCGGTCGCCAAGCTGGCTTCGTTTCTGAAAGGCCGGGGTAATAGTGTCGTCCTAGCGGCTGCGGATACCTTTCGCGCGGCAGCGATCGAACAGTTGACGATCTGGGCCGAGCGGATCGACGTGCCGATTGTAACGACGCAATACCAGGGCGATCCGTCGGCGGTGTGCTTCGATGCCCACAGCAAGGCGATTGCGACGGGGGCTGAGTATCTCATTTGCGATACGGCGGGAAGACTTCACACGCGCCACAATCTGATGGAGGAGCTGAAGAAAATCCGCCGCACCATCGCGAAGCAGGACGAGGACGCGCCGCATCACCGTTGGGTGGTGGTCGATGCGACAACAGGATCGAATGCGCTCAATCAGGCGCGTGAGTTCCAGTCGGCGCTCGATTTGAACGGAGTCATCGTCACGAAGCTCGACGGTTCGGGCAAAGGCGGCAGCGTCGTAGCGATCCAGCACGACCTCGGTGTGCCGACGAAGTTTATCGGGACGGGCGAGAAGGAGGGCGACTTGGAGGCATTCGACGCGAAGAAGTTTGTGGAGACGATTTTGTAACGGCGTCATCACGCGGACGCAGTCCTTGCTTCGGTTAACGGGCCATAAGGCATCGTTTCGGTAACTTGTTAGACTATCTGACAGGGAAAAGTGAGACAATTGATCGCTCCGTCGTCTACAGGGTCGATTTTTAGAAGACAGTCCGGCCAGAACTTTCGAATCTTCTTTTTTCCTAAGGCTTTTTTGGCTGTCCTAACCAAATCGACTCAGACCCTGCGGAATCGGATATTGACCAAAGCGGTGGCTCGTTTCATTGTCTGGCTCGTAAATCAATCATCCTAAGAAAAACCCATTATGGCAGACCTCGACGACATCAGAGACGGAGACAATTTCGGTCTCAACATTCCCGCAGACACCAGCGCTTTTTACCTGAAAGGCCTCAACAATACTGACTGGGGCATCAAGAACAGGATGTCTCGTATTTTCAACCGCAAGTCAGGCCGCACGGTGATGCTGGCGTTCGACCACGGTTTCCTGATGGGGCCCACTTCGGGCCTCGAACGCATCGATATCACGATCGCCCCCCTTGCGGAGCACGCGGACTGTCTCATGGGCACTCGCGGCACGATTCGCTCCTGTATTCCTGCGGACAACACCAAGCCGATCTGTCTGCGGACCGACACCGGCACAACGATTCTCACGGAGATGAACCACAACGTCCTCCTCGATGAGGCGGAGGCGATCAGCATGAATGCTTCCGCCATGGCGGCGATGATCGCCGTGGGCGACGCGGACACTGAGGCACTGACTATCGCGAACATCAGCCGACTCGTCGACATCGGCCAGAAGTACAGCATCCCCGTGATGGGTGTGACAGCTGTCGGCAAGGACATGGCTCGCGACGCCCGATACTTCGGTCTCGCTTCCCGCGTCTGCGCTGAGAACGGTGCCAGCATTGTGAAAACCTATTACACGGAAGGCTTCGAGAAAGTCGTCGCTGCGTGCCCGGTTCCAGTGGTGATCGCCGGCGGCAAGAAGCTCCCTGAATTGGAAGCTCTCGAACTCGCCTACAACGCGATCCAATGTGGTGCGTCCGGCGTCGACATGGGCCGCAACGTGTTCCAGTCCGACGCTCCTCTGGCGATGATCAAAGCCGTGGGCGGTGTTGTTCACGACGATCTTAAGCCGCAAGAGGCGTTCGATCTCTTCGAGACGATCAAGGCCGAAAGCGCTTCCTGACACGTTTGTCAGATTTTTCCACGAACGCCTCTCCTGCCTATGCGGGAGGGGCGTTTTTGTTTCCCCCAAGTCTAGGCAGGCAGACTGACACTGCGGCTGAATCCCGAATCGTTGATCGTCTCGAATCGGTCGAGCAAGGTGCTTGGCACGACACGCTTTTCAATTTGGATCGGTTCGATGGGGAGTGTCACCACCACTGCATTGCGTCCGTCGCCGGTTCGTTTGGCCCGGATTCCCCCGCCATGATGGAAGACGGTAAGGTAGCAGGCCATCAGATTGGTTCCGAGTTCCTCGGGCTTATCGCTGCGAACGAAGAACGGATCGAACAATCGCTCCAGATCCCCTTCCGGAATTAGCTGGCCATCGTCGATGAATGTAATTCTAACTGCAGACTCGTCGCTCGCAGACCGAAAATGGATTTCGATATTACCGCCCTCTTTGAGAGAAGATTTTGCCTCCATGAATAACAAGCGCGCCATCTGCCCGATCTTCTGACGATCTCCAGAAATCGGAGGCAATGTGTCAGTCGCTTGAATAGAAAAATCGATCGCAGGGCTGTCCTCAAGAACGAGTTCTCCAGCTTGCCGCATCGTTTCGACGAGATCTATCCCTGCTTCGATTTCAATGGCGGAGTTCCTGGTGCCGTCAGCTAAATTGGTCAACATCGATGTCATCCGATTGATTTGACTGCCGACTTCGCCGTAGTATTCGCCCCAGAAAGAGTCGTCCTGGGGTTCGCCCCCAATTTCCTCTCTCAGTTGATACGGAAGCATATCGTAGAATGTTCGCAGGACGGTAAGTGCGTTGCGAAGGTGGTGATTCAAACCGGACGACAGAATTCCAATGCTTGCGGCTTTGTCAGCCATCATGAGGTGGTTCAACGCCTCAGCCTTTTCCTCGATGAGTCTCTCCCGCTCTTGTGTGAGACAAAAATGACGCATCGCCTCGACCAATCGCTGCTCTAATTCCACAGGATCCCAGGGCTTGCTGAGGTAGGAATAAAGTAGCCCGTCGTTGAGAGCATCGACTGCGACATTGAGGTCTGCATAGGCAGTGACAAGAATACGAAGCGGATTGGGATCGAACTCGCGAATTCGCTGGAGAAAATCCAAGCCGGATTCGTTCGGCATCTTCTTATCGCTGATGACTAAACCGATTCTTTCATGATTCTCTACAAAGACGCGATATCCTTCTTCAGGGCTACTCGCGACGTAGATGGGGGCAACCTGATCAAAGATCGCCTTGAAGTACTTGAGCGACTTTACCTCGTCGTCAACGTAGAGAATTCCGTAATCAGCAAACTGCGTTTTCATTGTGAACAAAAGTGAAAGGTGTTGTGCAGCCGGCGGTCTCAGCGGGCTGTAAAAGGGTGATGATGAATTCGGTATAGGCCTCGGACTCGGACTTCACCTGGATCGTTCCACCATGAGAGTCGATAATGCGGTAGCAAATACTGAGTCCCAGGCCAGTTCCCTCGCCGACTTCTTTTGTGGTAAAGAACGGGTCGAAAAGCTGTTTCATGTTATTCTCTTCGATGCCGGGCCCATTGTCCCGCACCCGTATCGTCGCCTTGCCATTAGCGGCGCCCGCAGATGTGATCGTGATCCGGTTCGGTCGATCATCCGGGCTTTTCTCCATCGCCTGGATGGCATTGTGCACCAAATTGACAACGACTTGAGTAATCTGATTCTTGACGCCCTCGACCCGAAGATCGGGCTCCAAATCCAGAACGAGATCAGTGTGACTGTCGTCGATATCTTTGCCAAGCATACGGACCGCCACCTGAATCGACTCCTCGACTTCGTAGTCGATTGTGATCTCGCGGCTCTTGTATGAAAATTCCCGGAGATCGGTTACGATGTCCTTTATCCTGTCGAGACTATCCTGGATGTCGTCGGCCGCCTCGACCATCTGATCGTCACTGCCGTGTGCTTTCAGTCGCTTCTTCAGCAGGAAGAGAGCCTGATTCGAGTAATTGAGAGGGTTTCCTATCTCGTGGATCACCCCGGCACTGAGTTGGCCAAGAGAAGCCATCTTCTCCGACTGAATCAGCTGCCCCTCCGTTTCGCGCAATTCGTCCAGGGCCCCTTCCAGTTCCATTTTCTGTGCACGGAGCTTGATCTTCTGCTGGCGAAATTTCTCCCGAACCACGAACTCCTTAACCCTGATATAGTGGTGAGCTACACAGCCGGAAACGATCACGATACCTTGTGCCAGGATGAAAATGCAGTTGCTGACAAACCCCGCCGCCGACCTCGAGTCCATCCCATTCAAAATCGCAGGCGAACATGCCACCAAATACATGATCAACACTGTCACAGCGACGGCAAACGCCTCCTCATAGGTCCAGTGGAAAACAAATCCCATCGCGACGATACATAGGGTTAGGCCCGCGTAGTATGAAGTGCCGGGGTCTTGGGAATAAAAGATCATCACCGAGATGAAAAACGCCGGTACCAAAGGCATCACAACGGTGAACGCCCGATAGTAACGACGCCCCAATTCAGTGCGAAGGAGACCCAACAAGACACAGACAACGGCGGTACATCCGAGCCTCAAGCCAATGAAGAGGCGGATGTGTTCTGGATACGCAAAATAGTCCAGCACGGCGAAGGTGGGCACCATGAGCGCCGCAAGAACTCCGATTAGATTGATATTTCGCAGTGTCGCTTTGCGGTCTTCAGACTGCATCAAACGCCACGCAAAATCCGACAGACCTTCTGGTCTGGACGGATTGCTGACCTTAAAGGTCTTCTGGCCATGATGGGGCGGCATCCGAAAAGGATACCACAAAATAATCAGAATTTCTGAATTTTTACAGAAATTATTGTATTTTTAACCTTTAGCAATCGCGTATACTTCAGCTCCATCGTGATCGAGTTCGATTTCATACTCCCCACCAGGCACGGCTTTTTCCACCAGAGCCTGAAACTCTTCTTTCGAACGATAGATCAGTTCCCAATCCATCACGATGGTCATGTAACCTTTGATCGGATTGTCTTTCGTGAAATTGCTTACCACGAGCGTGCCTCCCGGGCGGAGGATGCTGTGGAGATATGAGATCACTTTGATGATTAGCCTATCCGAAAGGTAGTCGAACAGTCCTGCGCAATACACATGGTCGTAGTCAGAATCTGGAACAAATTGACCTCTACCCGCCTCAGCGTGTCCGCGAGACTGGTTGGCGAGATCGATCACAGAACTCTGCTGCATCTCCAGTGAGACAGAGTCTGGCAACGCGCCAAGACGGCCATATTGCCGGCGGGCCTCCTCAAGTGTTTCATCGGAAAAGTCGACCAACGTGAAGGTCACTGCCCCTTCTTTCGAAGGATTCTGAACATACTCCTGCACTTCATAAGCGACCCCGCTGGCCATGCTGAGAATCTTCGCGGGGCGCCCCGTTCGATGACATTCTGCAACACTTCTACGGATCTCACGGAGCAACAGGTCGACACGATACCGGTAGGCATTCGCTGCCCCCGACTTTAGAATATACGAGCTGACGATCCTTTCGTAGAGCGTATGCCCCTCAACCGGACTGCCAAGAATCTGGCCAAGCATCTCAAAGTCCCCCGGCACACCGATAGGACGTTCCACGACCCGTGAGATAAACGGTGAGCAGAGCATGTACGGATAGAGGATTTTTCTGGCAAACGGCTTAGCCACCTCCGTCAGCTTAGACTTTCGGAGATCATCTGCCGCAGCCTCGAACCGGACCATGATATCCCAGAAAGCCTGCTGATAGCACTCGCTCGTAGTCGTGACGAATCTTGAATCAGCCTCAAGCCGGGCGACTCCGCCGCTACCGCCATTGGAAGAGCGTTCAAACAAGAGGGAATCATGCTGAACCTGTCTAAGGAGATTTGCGAAATCGTAGACAGCTAGACGAAACTCAGCTGGCAACTCGCTACCATCAATGGCAATGGGAGCATCGTTCATCGCGGCAGGAGAGGTCTGCGGGAGCTTTTCCCGCCTGCTTTCCGAGCTGGATACCTCTTCAATGTTCCACTGCCGATAAATCAGTAATTCTACCTCCAAAGCTCCCGTCCCGAGCACCACACACTCTCCCACGACCCCCTCGGTTGCTGAAACCCTCTGGCGCCCGAATCGGAATATGATCCCGGTAACCTTGTCGCCCGATTTGATCCTGTGTTCTCCGGCAACTTCTACAAAAGCAGACTGAGAACTGAACCGGACCACGCTTCCTGAAAGCTCTCCTCCGTTTGTGCCGACGGCACAAAAAGATCTTCCTGCATCTGGATCGAATCGCTCTGTCACCGAACCCGGCTTGACGATCCGTTGACTACCACTAACTGGAATTCCCAGGCATTCGTAGACAACGTCTTGCAGCATCCCCGGCGCGATGGGCTTTGTGATGAAACGATCCGCCCCCAACTGCAGAGCTTTCTTCGCGAGACCCGGCTCGCTAAAGCCCGTCATGAACAACACTGGTAATTCAGGATAAAATTCCCTGATCTCAGAGAGCACTTCCAATCCATTTCGACCGGGCATCTTATAATCGAGAATCAGCAAATCGACCCCGTCTAAGTCCAGTGCCCCCTCTTCCGGAGCTCCCAAAGTCTGCAATACCCGGACTCTTCCCTGCAATGCTTTCTCGATCAATCGCAACGCACTGGGGTCATCATCAATGACCATCACGCACGCAGTGATCGCTTCTGTATTGCTGGATAGAGCGACTAAGTCGCCCGAGAGATTTGAGGCCCGGTAATTAGAGATCACGGGCGAGGTCGTATCAATTCGCATTAGTAATTAAGACAAATTAGAATTTTATTATAAATGATCAACAACAAAAGGTGAAAATCAGAAATTTTATTCATGTTTTGATCTCAAATTTTATGATTATAATGATTTTTTTGAAAATTTAATTTTATATTAAAATCTTCTTGGTGCGTACGCGCGACCTGACCCTCAAAACAGAGTAGGAGCGAGAACAGTGCAAGAACTGCACTTGCCCTCGTGCCGCGCGAGTCCACTAACGGACTATCGCGGAAAGCGATGCCACCTCCTGAAAAAAGCGGGTTGGACCCTATGAGATCCGAATTGAGAAGACCTTTCGGTCAGTTGGTGCCGGAGAGATCAGGGAAAGCCTCCAGGAAATTGAATTCATCTCCTGCTTCCTCGGCGAGAATTTTCAGTTCCGTCACCAGAGCACTGACTCTTTCAGGGTCCGCGCCGGAAATGTCATTCATTTCCAGCGGATCAGCCTTGAGATCAAACAGCAATACCTTGGGAACATTGGGATAAAGCATCAATTTGAATCCATCTTTAACAATGCTGCGCTGACTCTTCAGATAGCCCCCGTAGATCGCATCATATCCGTCCGCCTCACCGGCAAGAATTGGAAGGAGGGACTGAAACTGAACATGATCCGGTATCTCGATTCCAGCCAGGTCGAGAGAGGTGGGCATAACATCTTGCAAGTAGATCGGAGCCTCGATCGTTTTCCCGGCTTCCACGCCGGGTCCCTCCATGATAAACGGAACGCGAACACTGTGATCGAACAAATTCTGCTTTCCGATCAGCCCGTGGTGTCCTACCGCTAATCCATGGTCCGCAGTGAAAAAGACGTAGGTATCTTCATCTTGCCCACTCGCTTCCAGGGCGTCCAGAATGCGCCCAATCTGCGCGTCCATGTGAGTGATCAGCGCATAGTATTCCTGCCGATGGACCTGCACTGCGAATTCAGTGCGCGGATAGGGTGCCAATTTTTCGTCTCGTAGTGACGGGCGGTTATCGATCTCGTTGTGATACGGATAGACTGGCAGGAAATTCTCCGGAATCTGGATTCGATCGGCCGGATACATATCGACAAATTCCTTCGGAGCCTGACGAGGATCATGCGGAGCGTTGAAAGCGATGTACATGAAAAACGGATTCTCGTCCGCTTCCGCCATCTTTAGGAAATCCACCGCATCGTCGGCCACTACTTCGCTCCAGTGTTTACCACCCTCCCAAAATCCGCCAAACGATTCATCGTAGGGACTCCACACATCCGGCTGACCTTGCACAGGGCGGTTATAACCCTCTTCCGTTTGTTTCGGCATCCCGGCGCGAACATTGCGGACGACATTAAAAATCCTCTCCGGCTTCGCCTTCACATGCCACTTCCCGGTAAAGTAAGTTTGATAGCCGCCGGCCTGCATCAACTGCGACCACATCAGCCCGTCTTCCTGAAAGTCCGGCCACTCTGGATTCGGGAGTTCCTTCTTACCGATGTTTCCCGAAATTTTCTCAGCTTTCCAGACGAACGCACCCGTATTCAGCATGTGCCGACTCGCGACGCATACAGCTCCGCTCCAGCTGCCCATATTATAGGTATGGGAAAATGTTGTTCCCCGATCAACCATTCGGTCAAGATTCGGAGTGTCGATGTCTGTCATCCCAAATGCCGAGATCGTCTCGTAGCATTGGTCGTCCGCGAAGATGAAGAGAATATTCGGCTTCCCTTCCGCAACAGCGGAGAACGAAATCCAGCAAAGAAACACTCTGATCACAGCTGTGCGAATCGATATCATGGCGGCACTTTTAGAGCATGAACATCACCATGTAAAGCCGCGTGGCAGCTTGATTCCCCGGCGTTATCGCGATTCAACTAATTATATCCTTGCAGAAAGCTACGGGATTGTGATATCTAAGAAATTCCAATTAAATCTGACTGTAACCACCGACCACCTATACAAAATGAGCAAACTCGATGACCTACTCGTAAAATTCACCGCCGATCTTGAAGCGATCGGAGAAAAGGTGGATCAGAAATTCCTCCGCGCTGTTGCCAAATCGTGCGGTCCCGCCATCTACAAAAAGGATGCATCGCTTGTGGCTCTGTCTGACAAGGCCGAAGTCGAGCGAGTCCGTAAAAACTTCCTCATTGGGAAGCTCGGTCTCAAGGATACACCGAAACTGGACGAAGGGATCGCCGCAGCTAAAGCGAAATACTCCAAGCGCAACAAGTCCCGCGCCGTTTTCTACTATCTTCTAGCCAAGCACTTCAAGAAGCGCGCTGCGATCATGGGCTAAGTATTTTTCGAAACACCTGTTTTCGTTTCACAAAGAAACCCTTTCCGATCACTTCGGGAAGGGTTTTTCTTTTTCCGGTTTCAGCGCGTGATTTCCGGGATAGCCGCCCCCTTGGGCACATCCTCACCTTCCCAATTTACGACTCCTTTCCTAAATGTCAGGACACGGGACGCGCTGTTTGGCGCCGGTGGAAGATCATTCTTCGGAACGAACTTCCTGTGTTCCAAAATCACCTCAGCGTATTTCGTATCACCTGCCAGATTTGTCCACTCGTTCGGATCATTCACCATGTCGTAGAGTTCCTCGGATCCGTCCGCGTAAACGATGTAGCGCCAGTCTCGCGAACGCACTCCGTGATTCCCCGCATTGTGAGTCGTGATTGCCGGATGCTCTCGCTCGGACGCAGCGTCTTCTAACTGAGGGACCAAAGAGAGCCCTTCCAGACCGTCCTTTTTTGGAAAGCTGCAGAGCTGTCCCAGTGTCGGATAAATATCGAGTAACTCAGCAGGCTCAGCGCAGATCTGACCAGCCTCTATCCCCGGTCCGGCAAAAATCAGAGGCACGCGCGTGCCATCGTCCCAGAGCGTGTTCTTACCCGTGATCTCCTTTTCCCCTATGTGCCATCCATGGTCCGACCAAAGAACGATTATGGTATTGTCACGCTGCCCGCTCTTATCCAGGGCATCGAGGACCCGCTTCACCTGGCTATCCACGAAGGTCGTGCACGCAAGATAGGATCGCGTCAGATTCATCCACTCGTTCGCGTCTTCGAGAAACTCCAGCCGTGGCTCCGGTAACTTCCAATGCAGATACCAGGAAAAGCGCGGCGTATCCTTGCGGTCGTCGCGCTTGATCAGCGGAAGTGCCGTTTCAGATTCTGGATGAAGATCGAACCACTTCTGCGTGGCGTAGCAAGGCACGTGCGGAAGGAAAAAGCCGCAAGCCATGAAGAAAGGCTCGTCCTCCGGCAAATTCTCCAACTGCTCAACCGTCCAGGATGCTACCTTCCAATCACCCTTGTCCTCATCCTTGTGAGGAAAGACACCCCAGTCCACCAGCTTGTGAGGCTGCGGAGTATCGACCAACTTTTTCTTGGGGAACGGCTTCCCGCTTGCACCCGGTCCCACAACATCCCACTCCTTCGGGCTCTGACGACCATAGCCGCCATGATAGACTTTGCCGGCAGTGTAAGTCTTGTAACCGTTCCGCATGAAATACTGCGGTAGCGACTCCAACTCAGCCAGCTCCGGCACCTCGCGAAACCACGGCTTCAGCCCGTAGATACCCGTCGACCCGGGGCGTTTTGACAGCATTAGACTCGTCCGTGAAGGATTGCACAGAGGAGATTGGCAGTGCGCATTTGTGAATGCAGTCCCGGCAGCAGCCAGCGCATCAATAGTTGGCGTCAGCGCATTCGGGTGCCCGCCCATGTAGCCGATCCAGTCGTTCTGATCATCAATCGCGATCATGAGCACATTCGGCTTGTCCGCCGCATGGGAAAAAGTCAGACTCGCCAGCAGAACGAAAAGTAAACAGGGTTTGGTCAGTGACATAACAGAGTTAGATAAGAAGGTGAAATGCTCAATGCGACCCTATGGAACCGAGCTACATCCTTCAACAACCGTATTGCGCCAGCGATGATTTTCCGCTTTGCCCTGCTACTGGCAGCTCTGCCTGTTCTGGCAGATGAAACGCCGACCAGTTCGGCGCCTCCGGGGTCGGCGCCTCCCGTAGCAACGTTCTCGATCGTCGCGGTTGATCCCTCGACCGGAGAGATCGGCATCGCTGTGCAGTCAAAAATTGTCGGAGTCGGTGCCATTGTTCCCTTTGCCAGAGCAGGCATCGGAGCCGTCGCGACACAGGCCTACGCGAATGTAGAATACGGTCCGTCCGGAATTCGCGCGATGAAGCTGGGCATCCCTCCGGAAAACTGTCTCGACCTCCTCACCATCGACGATCCCAATCGCGAATCCCGA
>Ga0222633_1001121_pt1 | contig 16022 bp, 12 predicted proteins | sample AntAcemetageno48_FD_179816 | JGI IMG/M metagenome (GOLD analysis project Ga0222633, IMG submission 179816) | Saline water microbial communities from Ace Lake, Antarctica - #48 | ecosystem: Environmental > Aquatic > Non-marine Saline and Alkaline > Saline | place: Antarctica: Ace Lake | collected...
TTTGGCGCGAACCACGCCGAGCGCCGCGGCGACGGACGTTATTTTTTTGCAAAACGCGGCGGGAAAGAAAAAGTGGCCGGTGACCGAGGAAAACGTAAAAGGGATGAAACGAGCATTCGCGGACGGTTTGAAGGGGAAGGGGAAGGGTAAGGATGATGACGAAGATGATGACGGGAGTCACGAAAGGAGTGACTCGGATACCGAGACGGTAAATGACGAGTTAAACGCTGCGACCGCTGGGTTATGTGACACAACTGGCGACTACGATTTGCAATCAGCGCTTCGTCGTTCCAAGGGCAAAGTCTGGGACCCTAGCGAGTTTTTGTTTTGGGGCGTCGGGAGCGGCTCGCGCTGGGGCGAACGACCAAGCGACTGGATTCTGGACACCGCGGGCGAGTTCCTGGAACAGCACTGGGTAGGGGAGGACCCGGAGAGCGATGGGGAGGAGGAGGAGGAGGAGGAGGAAGAGGGCGAGGAGGGTGAGATGGAGGATGACGAAGAAAGCGAGAGCGACGTCGAGCTCGCGGGGGAAGACGCGGGTGGGGAGTTGGAGGACGAAGAGGACGGTGAGGACGACGATGACGATGAACACGATGCAGACGATGCAGACGAACATGACGATGTCTCTGAAGATGTCTCTGACGATGTCTCTGACGATGTCTCTGAAGATGAAGACGACGATGAAGACGAAGACTCAGACGACGAAGAAGAATCAGACGCTTCCAGAGAATCCGAATCGGGTTCGGAATCAGAAAAGGCGCCGCCGCCGAAACGGCGACGGTAGTTGTAGTAGCCATCGTTTGTGCTTGTTGGTTTCCAGACTATCTAATCGGCTCAACATGTCGTCGCCACTTCTCCAGCGCCGTTACTCGATGTTTCTTCCGCCACCCTTCAGATGTTAACTGTGAGCTATTCCAGTACCGCCTCATGATTGCGTTCGCAACGCATTTTTTGCATCTCACGTATGACGCACATGTGATTTTGTCGCCGGTGTGATTTGGTTCATCCATACCGTCAACCGCCGCTCTCCAAAACGCGTCGGGCGCCGCGACTTCATCCGCGGGTACCGCGCCGCGGGTACCGCGTACTCCGCCATCATTGTTTCCAAGTTGATCAGCGCGACAGGTTTCGTCCGATGCATAAGTCGCGGGGCCAATTGTTTTATCCGCACCACCGCGAATTCCGGTACCAGGGAAATCAAGGTTGCGCCCGGCTTCGCTCCGCCCACGACTGAAACGCGTTTTTCTTTTTTTTGACCTGACAGCACTCGTTTCGTGGCTCGACTCCAAACGTCGTGGAACGCGGCGACGTGGACCGCGGAGGCGTTGCGTCGCCGTTGCTCGGCCGCGGCGAAGGCCTTTTTGTGCATCCGAAACCCCGTACCCGGGTCGATCGGGCCGAAGTTTTCCATTCGCTGAGTTCGCCGCGGCCGTTCGTTTTTTCAACCGTCTCAATTCGTTCAGGCGCTGAATAGTGGCAGATTGCGCGGCGTAATTCGACGACGTCACGGCGAGTCCGTAAATTGGTTCGCGGCGGTCGCGTTCCGTGTTTTTTGTCACTCTTTTCATTTGCAAATGTTTCGATTGTAAAACGTTCGTGTGCGACACGTCTTGTGTCGGTACTCTACTCTTGTTTGTTGCGCAGGCGTTAGGCGCCTTTTCAACCCGCAAAGCGCGCCGATAAAGCGGAGCCAGTGTTTTATTTCCGATATCCCACTTTCTCCCGTGCTTATCCGTCCAGCAGCGTTCCAATCTTCCTTTGATGATTTCGCTCAGCGGTTTGTCACGTGGTTGTGTCGGATACCTTCATGGCATGTTCTGCGCCGTCACCATGCCGCGAAACTTCGCGTATTTCTTTTTCTTTTGCGGCGAGGTTGTAGCGGGATTTGCCCCCCGCTTCTTGGGAGGGGCGGCTGCCATGTGCGGGCGAGAATGAAAAAGGGACAACGATTCGTTGCGACTCGTTCGCTCGTCTCAGATTTTTTTGCTTGCGCTCATTTTTCGCGAGCCAGCAGCTGTGCCAACTTCATGTCAGATCTCGCAGCGCTCCGCCCACCATCGCCGCCATGTCTTCCGCGTGGCACGACATCCAGGATGAGGACGACGACGAGGAGGACGACGGACACGTCGAGGTGGGTTTCCCGTACTTCCCGCGTTTGCGGAACCCGGTTCCTTACCACGATTCGACGAGAACACGTTTTTCGTCCTTGCATCCATCGTTCGAGGGTGCCAAGATTGCGAATGCAACGCGTCCGACCACTACCAAGTGTGCCTGACCCTGCAACCCTTTAACTCTCTGAACACCCAAACCCACACACCCCAGATGGACCGCGAAGCTGTGGTGTTCCTGATCGACGCCTCACCCGCGATGCTGCAACGCGCGCCGGGGGGCACGACGAACGCGTTGGGTGATACTTCCGCGGGGGGTACCGATGGAGGTTCCTCGTCGAAGCAATCGCAACAACAAAAAATCCAAACCTACCTCGACGTCGCGATCGAGTGCGCGCGATCCATGCTACGGGACCGTATTGTCAGCGCACCCAGCGATAAACAAGGGGTTGTGTTCTTCAACACCAAAAACAGCCGAGGCCTGGATGAACAAGTTGGAGGTTTGTCGGGCAGAGACAACGTGTTCGTGTTGCAGGTCCGTGTTGCGCGTTTCCCAAATCCCGCCGTACATGTTTCTGCCGCCCCTCTTTGACGTCCACCGCGGTCATTAAAAGGAGATTCTACATACATCACAAGTGCACTGTTTGCCTATACATTACATTCATACGCAACACTCAAGACTGACGCTTTGTTTCGTTTACTCTCAGCGCATGGCCGTACCTAGCGCGCGGCGGATTCAAGAGCTGGGCAACTTGCTCGGGGACGACGGCGAGAAACGATTCGTCGAGACGGTTGGTGTGCTTCCTTCCTGTTCAAAAAACAAAAACCGGTGGGACTCCCGGGTTCGAACCGGGGGAGCACCGATTGGCACTTGCGGGGATACACCAACAAGCACCCTGAACACCACTACCCACGCGACGTACTACGAGACGTTGTTAAAATCCCACCACGTGGCGCGCGAGATGCTGAACGACCACCCGGTGGCGCAGAGAGTGGCGAAGCGGGTTTTGCTGTTTACGAACCGGGACGACCCGATTGGCGAGCTTGTTGATGGTTCTTCCGCTAGTGCGCAAACAGTGCCGGGACAAAGAAACACCACCCCAAACGGGCGTACCGGATTCGAACTCACGTCGCAGTGGAGGGAGTTCACCAACGTGCACGGGATCGACATCCGGTTGTTTGCGTTACCGAAAACGGCGGACGATACCGGGTCGACGACGACGGCCGCCGTGCACAAAACGATAATCCCCTTCGACGGCGTCAACGGGTTTTACAAAAACCTAGTAACGTGTTGCGCCGACGACACGGATGAGGATGACGAAGAGCCCGGTCAGGACGACGGAAACAACCCCGGCGCCAGAACCGCCGCGAACCACTCGAACGCGCTCGTGTTGACGGGTACGTATTTTGCATTTCCCAAATCCCACCACTGTTTTATCTCTCAGCTGGTCACTGTTTGTCCATACATCGCCCAATACAATACTGACATTTTTCTTTTACATTCACAGGGCACGAGCTGGTGGCGTGCGACGGCAGAAGTAACGGTGACAAGGGTAAAAGTACCGGTGACGGCAACATGAACGCCCTGGTCGCGGGCGGTAACAACACGGACAACACGGACACGACCCCAACCCACGCTTTCGGCTTGGATTTAGTCACCAGGCAGTTCAAGCGCATGTCACGAAGAGTCCGGAAGGTGCGATCGTGTTTCCTTCAGTTCGGGATGGGGGACGACCAGCGCATCGCGGTGGATTTGTACGCGCCGTTCGCGCGCGCCAAGAAACCCAAAGCCACGAAAGTGCACGCCCGGGACATGTCCACCGTGCACTGCGAAACCGTTTTCGTCTCAACCGCGGTCGGGGCTTACGTGCCGCCAGAAGCGATCACCAGCAAGTGCGTCGACATCGGGGGCGTGAGGGTGGTGGTCACGCCGGACGAGCTGGTACGTGTGGTCGGGGCTTTCCTAAATCACGACACGCCGTTTGTTTTTGACCGCCGCGTATGGCGCGCATAACGTTTACCAGTACCGTGGTACCATTTTAACATTTACCAGGGCCCCGTGGTAACTTGACACGGTACTGGCAACTGTTACGATGGTACTTCTTACCGCAAATGCCGTTACGCGCACGTCCTACCATCACAATGGAGTAGGATAACGGAGTGCGGTTACGCGAGTCTTACCACTACAATACGTCCGGTCACACTACAATACGTGCACTGTTAATACAAGACTGTTTCCCCGCTGTGCGTAAATCGCCCATCACGAGACGCCAAAACTGACCTTTTTCTTGCGTAAAAACAGGGGGACGCGAAGCGCGCCGTCGCCACGGACGGCGTGCACCTTTACGGTTTTCGCGAAAACACGCAGGCACTAACCGAAGATCTTTTGCGGTGGCAAACCACGAACCGGCCGGCGCGGTTGATGCGGCCGAGCGGCGACGCGGGTGCGGGGGGGAGGAGGGGGTCCGCGTACCGGGGAGGAGGTGCGGCGGCGTCAACCGCGCTGGCCGGTTCACAAAAACCGCAGACTAACAACTCTACCGCCGCGTTCACCGCGATCGTGGAGGCGATGCGCGATAGGAACCGGGTCGGGGTGGGTGTGGTGGCGCGAACCGGCACACGGGATGCGGGCGTTCGCGGGTGCGTTTTGATGCCCGCGACGGACGTCAACGGCGAGCTCATCGGCCTACACGTGATCCAGACGCCTTTTTTCGACGACATACGGAACCCCGAGCGGTACCACGACGGGCGCGTGTTGAGTGAAGCCACCGCCGCGGCGTGCGGCGACGCGCCGAATCTCTTCGCGGCTGTTCCGGGTTCCACGGGCGGCGCGTCCTTTGACCAAGTAAAAAAATGCGAACACCTCATCGACGCCCTCGCCATCGACACCTACGACCCGGCGGATATTGCCAACCCCACGCTAGCGCGGCACTACCGGGCGCTGGAGTGCCAGGTACGTGTTGGGTCTTTCCCAAATCCAGGCACACTGTTTACAGCCCCTGGTCGAGTACACTACGGCCGTAACAAGTGCACTGATAAGAATTCAACTCGGGTGACTGTTCGGCCCGAATCCTACGACTGTTTACTCATACAGTTTACGAGAACATTACGAAAGATTGACCCTTTTCGTTAACAACCGCAGGCGCTCGATTTGCCGTGGACGGAGTACGACGAAAAAACGATAGACCCGACAAAACCGCCCACCGCGGAGGAGCTGCAAGGCCTGGGGGTTATGGAAATCGTGGAGAGTTTTTTAAAATCGACCTACGGTACGAATCAAGAAGCGGAGCGGCTGGAAGACGAAACCGCCCCAAAGGCGAAACGGCCGAAAACGGTCGGGGGCGGTTTAGGCGACACGGAAATAGACTTTCTCGGGCTGGCGAAAACCGACGAGTTAGGACGGTGCACCGCCGCGGTTTTAAAAAGGTACTGCAAGGAAAACGAGTTGGCGGTGTCGGGGGTGAAGAGCGCGCTGGCGGCGCGAGTTAAGGAACACGCGCTTCGTGGGGCGGCGTGACGGTAACGAGACCGAGGACTGCTTGTGTTGATTGTGAGTACTGGTAACGAGACTGCTGGTAACGCGACCGCTAGTAACGAGACTAACGAGACTGGTAGTGATTGTGAGCGACGATGATGATGACGACGATTATTCCAACCGTAACCGATCCAACCGTCCAACGCGTCTTCCTCCCCTAATAGTACACAACCCATGGGCCGCCCCGCCTAACTTGCCGCGGAGAACTCCACCGCCCTGAATGAGAAAGAAAAAGCGTCAGTCTTGTGTATCGCGCCGTGTGGACAAACAGTCAGAGGTAAGACGTCCCTTCTGGTACGAGTATGGACAATCGGTCGGGGGCATGCGGTAACGCAGGAAATACTTACCTGGTGGCGGGGAAGTACACCGCGAAGCTCCCGTCGTCCGCGAAACACCCGGGGTTCGCAAACGCGGTGTCTGTTTTTGTGGAAGAAAAAGGTCAGTCGGGACCGTGACTTGTGTGAGTAATTACTCGGGACAATCGGCAAACAGTCGTAGGATACGGGCTGAACAGTCTTGTTTTCAGATGCGCGCATGTAGTGGTAAGACTTGCGTCACTGCACTCCATACGTGGCAGTACACGTTGTGTCTGGATTTGGGAAAAATACAAAACACGAAATACGAACCTTCAAACTTGGCCAGCGCTTGCTGTTCCGTGCGGTCCCCCAGAATCACGCAGTGCGGCGCCGGGTAAAGGCGCAGGGCGTGGTCGTAGTCCCAGTACACCGGGGTTTGCTGAATCGGAAGGGGGGTTAGGTGCGCCTGCTGCACCAAGGTCGCCGCGAGGTGCTTGAAAAGAGGGCGCTGCTCCCACTCGCTTTCTTCTTTGTGCTCGTTCTCGTCTTTGGAAGGCGACGCGTCGCTGTCGCTGTTGTTGGCGGTGGTCGGCGAGCCACCACCACCTGTCGCGTCGACCGCGTCGTCGAACATTCGTGTCGCGTCGTCAATAGCGTCTCCATCCGTGTCGTCATGCCCAACTCGCGCTTTCTTCGCCGGGTTCGTGGGGGGCGTGGTAGGTGGAAGCTTTTTCTCGAGCTCCAACAAAGTGGGCGGCAAAACGCACGCCCGGCGCATGCGCGACTGCAGGTCTTCACGAATAAACACCAAGTCCTGTGATTTGTACCGAACCCTACACGGGTTCGATGCAAAGGTTACCCTGGGTAACACCGCCGGTAACCGCCCCACCAAGCTTTTCCGCAACCCCGGCCGAGGTAACGCCGCCGTGATGCCCGGATCGCCCGGCCCGGGGACGAACACCCAGCGCGATTCTTGCCTGGTACGATTAACGCCGAAAGTGTCAGTCTCGTAAGGCCGCGTGTATATCCGGGATTGGGAAGGGTAGGCCCTGTACTCTGCACAGTGCAGGTATCAGGGAAACGGAGTGTGGTGCTTGGGAAAGTTCCGCACCTCAACCGCGGGAAGTGTTCCAGTAAACTCGCGAGCCGGTCGAACCCTTGTTTGTAGGTTTCGAAGTTCGCCCCTTGTTGCGTGTTCCCGGTGTTCAGCGGGGTGGAACAGAAATCGCCCATCAACACGAACATGGTTGGAATGGCGTCGCTCCCGTCGAAGCCTTCGAAGATCATTTTCAAACGCGAAAGCGTGGTGGGTTTATCCAGCCACACGTCGCTGACCACTACGAACATGTCGCTCGTGCTGACCGCTTCGGATTCCACCAACCGTTTCACATCCGCCGGGCGCAACCTGCCGGCGCCGAAGAAATCGCAATGCGCGGACGCGTTGGCGGATTCTTCCCGCGCTTCGCCCGGGGGGAACCCCAACGCCCTCGCTGATACGAAAAAAAGTAAACGTCAGTCTTCTCGTGACTCGTGTGAGTAAACAGTCGGCCGGATTCGGGCCGAACAGTGCACTTGTGCTGCATGTAGTGGTAACAGTTGATACTAGTGTTACCCTCAAATGGTCAAACAGGCGCGGTAAATAGAGTGCCTGGATTTGGGAAAGCCCCAATACGTACCTTCAAACACCCCGTCCTTGCGAACCTCGCCTTCCGCCACGACGATGCAGTTCTCGGTGAATAGCCCACTTGACGTGGCGGCGTGCGAGACATCGATTTGAATCTGCCCGGTTAAGTCCTCTAAAAAGAACCGGTCATCTTCCAGTTGCGATAGGCAACCCATCACGAACTTGGTTTCGCCGGACGCGCCCAGCAACCCGGTGAGCGGCGTTAACTCGCAGTGCACCCTCGAGCTCGCCCCGCAGTTAAACGCGGGTTTCAGAAACATCCTGTGCCGTTGTATTCGCTGTTGCAGTAAAAGGAACCTTTCCCGGTACAGCTCTATTTTGGAGTTAGCGTTCGCGTTGATGGACCCGGACGCCGTCTTTCCCTTGCCCGTGGTTTCGTGGAACACCCGGCGCTGGGTGTCGTACGTGAACTTGGGCGTTTTGAACGCATCCACGATCGTGATGCCGTCGTCGTCGTCCATCTGAGCGTGTCCGTGTCCTCCTTGGGAAGCGTTGTTTCTGTCGTTCCCATCCGCATCGAAACCACCAACCGTGATTCTGTCCTGTTTATCGAGCTCCCGCACAACCTCATCCACGATCGCCTTGTCCACGATGCTCGTGGTTAACGCACGCGCGTCGAGGGCGTCCAACATCTTGCTTAAACTGGAGTTCGCATCGACCGCGCGCTCTAAAAACCCCACCACCGCGGTCATTGCGTCGCCCCGCAAACTCAAACCCATCATCTTGAACTCCTCGTTCACCACCGAGGTCAACGAGAACGCCATGGCGAGCACTAGAGATACGTGGGGGGGGACGCGCGCGCGCGTCAAGAGATGTGTGGGCACACGCCGTCGAGATGCGCGGTGCCAACTTGTTTTGAATTCTCTCAGCGCTTGGCACGTGGCGGTTTGCCGCCTGGCCTGGGAATGAGCCGTTTCCAAGAGTTGCTTTTCGTCATTTCCACCGCACGCCCCCATGGCCAAGGGGCTCGTTCCAGACAAGCCCCCGGTTCCGGCCCGGCCGAAGCGCCCGGTTACGCGACCTGGTTCGATTGCGAAGCCGGTGGTCGCTGTGGTGTATGCGGCACAAACCGCGGCAGTGGATGATGAGGCGCGAACCGTGGCCCTGAACGCGGCGTCGCGCATCCGCCATTTGCTCGCGAAAGGCCTGGCGAGTCGCTCTACGGTTTCGTCGAGGAAAGAAAACGAGGGGGGCCCCGTCGCGCAATCCCCATCCGCGCTGCTCAGTAAGTTTCGAGCCGCACAGAGTGACCTTGTGGAACGGGACAAAACAGTGGACGCGCTTAAGGACATGCTACGCCGGGGGGGGGCGCCCGACGCCGCCATCGACCGGCACGTGGATAAACACTTGTTCCCGTCCGGAGTCGTGGTGAGCACGGTTGGTGGTGGTGAAGGAGGTGGGACTACCGTGGGAGCGGTACCTAACGCAGGTACGGTAACAAACGCAGCAAGCACACCGCCGTCAGGCACGTCGCTAGGCATCACCCCAGGGGTGTCGCGCGAGCTCATGGAACGGGAAATCAAACAGTTGCGGGCGGCCTTGGCGGTTAGGGACGGGGTCGTCACGAGTAAGACGACGAACTCCGTAAAAAAAGGAGGCGGCGGCGACTTCGCGGCGAGGGACGAACTGAACCGCGTGGCGAGCTCGCTGGAGCGATTGGGGTTTGGAACCGACACCTTCCCGACAGACGACGACACACACAAGAAACGCGGTGTACGTTCTGGGGATGGAACTGCAGGTCATCTTACGGTACCGCATGCATCCGACAAGTCTAACCTAGAATCGAGGCTCGCCGCGAAACTTGACGACCAAACGGTTCTCCTGAAGGAATGGGTGGACGACGAGTCGCGTCGTTTACGCGAGGAGCTCTTTGAGAAGGCGGGGGAAACGAGTTTCGCGAGGGACGCGTGTGACAAAGCACGTCTGGATTTGAGAAAAGCAAACGAAACCTTGCAGACGCTGCGGGTGACGCACGCGCGAGTGACCGCCGAGTCCAGCGCCGCCACCCGCGCCGCGGAGAAAGCCTCGGAGGGTGTCGCGAGCGCGCTGCGAACGACTCTTGAGGCGCTTCACGAAACCGTCGCTGCTGGTGTTGGTACTACTGCAGAGTTAAACTCGCAGGTTACGAAATTCGAACGAAACAGCGATGCTGAGATGAAAAGTTTAAGGTCAGAGTTACTCGAGAAGTTGTTGTCGCACTCGAACGCGCTTGATGAGTTTTCGCGGGATGAAAGACACCGAAGAGAAGAGCTTTCCAAAAATCAAACGAACGATGAGGAAACGTTCGCGATGCTGTGCGAAACCGCGGCGGCGTCTGCGCGTGATGCGAGCGAGAGTAACGAAAAAGCCACCGCGTTGTTGACCTCCATCGCGTTTGACGTCGCGGAGGTTAGGGGTTTAGCGGGCGATACCAACGAAAAACTCGACGTGGAATCGGCGACGCGCGCCGCGAGTTTCAAAACCGCAACGGACGCGTCGGTTGACGCGCGAACCGCGGTCACCGAGGTGCGCCTTAACCAGCGCCGGCTGCTGGCGGTGACCTTGGAACAGAGGGAGGTGGCGAAGGCGGGTGAGTCGCGAATTGAGAAGTTACGAGACGCGTTCGCGGAGAAAGAATCAGAGTTGAAAGAAAAAGCCGCTACGGTCCAAATCGAACTTTGTGTTTTGAAAAAGGAAAACGACCGGCTGCGGAAAGAATGCGCACTGGCGAAAGCTGCGGAAGCAGACTCTAGAGACGCCCAGTACCTCGCCGAGATTGACGCCCAGCGCGCGGCGGAGGCGGCGAATGAAACGCGCGACACCGCTTTGCGGGAAATCACGCGTTCGCGAACCGAGACGCTGCGGAAACTAACCGAAGCGCGCGTCGCGTACGAGACGGCGGCACGGGTGGGGGAGGCGGAGGAGGACAACACAAGCGAGCCTGGGACTGGGAAGGAGGACTCGGAAGCTAAAGAAGTGACTGATTCTGAGAGCTTGGTCACGGTGCGGCTGGAGTACCCGGGGTCTGTGAGCCTTTCGCGATTGAAATCGGAAACCGACACGATTCGCAAGCAGAAAAGAGCGTTCGCAACCGCCGCTCGCGTCGCCGCCGCCACAGTGTCCTCCGCGGAGGCGGAGCAGCACCGCGTCGCACGGCTCGCCGCAGAGATTGGCGCGCGGGATGCAGGGCGAATGCTCCGAGAACTCGCCGCGGACTTATGCGCGGCGCGGGCAGAGATTGGGATGCTACGGAACGCGACGCGAAGACAAACGGTGGACGGGGACAAGGATGGGGACAAGCATGGGGACGCTGCTGGGGATGCTGGGGACGGTATCCGCGCTGGGGACGAGGCGTGGGATGTGCTTCGTCGTGCTGGAAACGAGGCGGGGGATACGTTGGATACTTCTGAGGGGGAACCTGAAGCGTCACTTCACGCAGCTGAAGCGTCACCCAAAGCGGCGCCAAGCGCGTCGCCATCCGCGAAATCAACCGCGTCCTCCGTGGATTTGCAAACCGACTCCGAATCGAAAGCGCTGAGAGAAGCGTCCAAGTTGGCGCGGGAAAAACTACGCGCGATGCTCGCCGGAACGCAGGAGTACCTCGGCGAGATGCCGAGAGAGGACTTGTAATATAACACGTTGAGTGATGAATCATCAATGTGAATCATCGCGATATTCGCAAGGTCGACGCTACGCTCCAAAAGTTTTTCGCGATCAAAATAGTATCCCTTTCAAAATAAACCACCCCCGTCCGTTAGTTACCCCTGTTTCCCCAGGTTACTCTTTTTGATCATCTGCAACCCGTTGTGCAAACACCCGTCCGCGATGCCCATCACGGAGTACACCCCTCCCACGATGGCCATCAGGGTGGTGATGAAGTGGTAGAACTTTTGCCGTTCCTCCGCGACGTAGATCTGCATGGGCGACGGATCGAAGTGAAACTTCGCCCGGGGGGATTCTTTTTCATCAGCCTTCATGAAGTGCGAGTGCTGCGTGTACTCGTACACGTTGAATCCGCTTGATGCGCCCCAGGGCTTGATCGTGGTGAGCACTGTTTGCAGGTAGTGCTCGTGCGTCACGCCGCCGTCCAGAGAAGGAAACTCCGTGTGCGCCAACTTGTCGTGCCAGTCTTCTTTTTGCGCGTCGCGTTTCTTGTTTGTTGTAAAGGAAAAGGGTCAGTCGCTTGTTGGGCGCGTGTTGGACGTGTATTGGACGATGTATGAACAACAGTCGTGGTAATCGGTCGGAACATTCACCGTAATCGGGCCGGACACAGTCACCGGCGGTAGAGGTAAAACAGGCGTCCGGGATTCGGGAAAGCCACTACGGCCGTACCTTGCCGTCTGTTATTTTGCCCCCGAAAGAAGGTTCCACCACCCCCAACGCGTCAACCCCGGCGTGAAACTTTTCCAGGTACCTCTTTCGCGAAGGTGACAGCTGCTGCCCGAAGTAAAAGTGGTGCACCACGTGGCTCGTGTTTTGCGTTTCCGGGTGGAACGAGTGCGAATCGCTCGACGCGGTGATCCACAGGTGGCCTGTGGTTGTGGACGAAAAGTGGTTAACGTCTTGTCAAAGAGGGGCGGTAAACAGTGTGCCGCCTGATTTGGTAAACGCAAACGTACCTGGGACTTTCTTGACTAACACGAACCCGGTGATGGAACACCCCGGGCCGTCAATCTTCTTCACGCTGTCGCCGTGCGATTCTTTCGGGTCCCGGACCGTCGCGACTGTAGTGGCGTGCGTCGCGTCCGACGCTTTCCACGTCGGTAACAACTCGGCCGCGAACTTACTAATCGCCTCCACGGTGCGGTCGCCGTGGTAGCTCGCGTGGTCGTGGGTACCGCCGCCCGCGACGTGGTCGCTTCCTTTCGTGTACACGCGGATGGACGGATACCCCTGGATGTGCTGCCCGACGCACAACTGTTCGTGTTTCGTGCAATCCACCTCGGCTAAAACGACCCTGTTTTTCAAATCCTTGGCGTACTTCGCGTGTACTTCCAACGCGCTCGCTTTCCAAACCGGATCGAGCCGCCTGGACCAAGGACACCACGGGGCGTAGAAGTTCACTAACAGCACGGTTGATTCTTTTTTCACCCCGTCGAACGACTTAGCGGTCAACTCCACAACCGGTTCGGTGGAACCTGGATGTTCAGCATCCAACTCCCCGTGGTACTTCACGAGCGCCTGTGCCTTGTCATGCTGAAGCTCGTCCGCGTGCCCCGTGGGTTTTTTCTTGTCCCCGCGTTCCCATTGAATGGGGCCGAGGGGGTTTAAGTCAACATCAATAGGTCGCTTGAACACCGTTTTGGTTAAGTTGTACTGGCACGATCCACAAGAAAGTGTCAGTTTTAGTCTTGTGTGGGAACGCAGGTCGGCGGGATTTGGGAAATGCTTTACGAACCTTGTTCATGCCCATTACGTCCCCGACGTCAACGGAGGCGAACTCGCAACTTAACCGCGGGAAACTCACGTTGAAGTTAATACGCATCAAGTCGCCGTCCAAGCTTCTGTCCACGACGACTCGGGTGTTGAACTGAGGCGTCAAGTAGTTGGTCACTTCGGACACCAGCAGGAGTGCGATCACGAAACTCGCGAGCAGCGAAATCACGCTTCCAGGAACGGTACCCTCCGTCATGTCTTTCGGGATTTTGCGGTAAAAATCCACGGACTTTAACTTGCTACGGCTCAGCATACCGGCGCCCGCCATTTGGACGGTATGGGGGCTTGACACCCGCGCGTGGCGCAGGAAGTGCCGCGGGCGTGGCAATCGGCACGCGTTTTTTCAGATCGCGAGTAGTGCCCGCGGCCCAAGCTGATTTTTTTTGAAGCACGTGTAAGGGTCGAATAAATACGGTTCGAGCGCTGGTCCGTATGAAACGAAAGAATCTGCTCGAGTCCATCGGCTTCAATCGGTCAAAGCGTCACACAGCACGAAAAACTCCAAAAAATAGAATCGTTCGACCGCCTCGTCACAATTCGCGTGGTCCTCAACACCGCCGTCTTCCCCCCCCCCGCCCTTCCAAAATGCGCGAAGTCATCTCCATCCACATCGGCCAGGCCGGTATCCAAACGGGTAACGCGTGCTGGGAGCTTTACTGCTTGGAGCACGGGATCCAGCCTGAGTACGTGTTCGTCGCGAGCGACTAGAATCGCGGCTTTTGAAATTGGCCCGTTAGAGGTGTTAATTTTGTTCCGATCGAGTGTCGACGGAGACGGGACGCGTGGCTGTGCACGAACCACGCACGCGCGTGCGCGTGCGTTAGGTTTGTCGTGACGACCGTGTCGAACGTTCCGTCGCGACTCGCTCGCGCGTCCGTGTCGCGTATCCCTCCGCACGTCACCTCCGACGCTCCGTCATTTTGCGCGCCATAAATTGAACGTTTGACTTTCTTTCGCGACAATTCGCTGACCGAGATTTATTTTCCCCCTCATCACCTGTGCCTTTCCATCCATCACATCACCTTCCAGCGGCCAGATGCCCTCCGACAAAACAATCGGCGGCGGCGACGACGCGTTCAACACGTTCTTCTCCGAAACCGGCGCGGGGAAGCACGTCCCGCGGTGCGTGTTCCTGGATCTGGTAAGTATTTCCCAAACACCACATTCCGCCGACTGATTGCCCATACAAGACTGACATTTATTTTATTTCCATCAGGAACCTACCGTGATCGACGAAGTCCGCACGGGCACCTACCGCCAGCTGTTCCACCCCGAACAGCTCATCAGCGGCAAGGAAGACGCGGCGAACAACTTCGCAAGGGGGCACTACACCATCGGTAAGGAAATCGTGGACCTGTGCCTGGACCGCCTGCGCAAGCTCGCAGACAACTGCACCGGCCTGCAAGGGTTCATGGTGTTCAACGCCGTGGGCGGCGGTACCGGCTCCGGTCTCGGTTCCCTTTTACTGGAGCGCCTTTCCGTTGATTACGGCAAGAAGTCCAAGCTCGGGTTCACCATCTACCCGTCCCCGCAAGTCAGCACCGCGGTTGTGGAACCCTACAACTCCGTGCTCTCCACGCACTCGCTGTTGGAGCACACCGACGTCGCCGTCATGCTGGACAACGAAGCCATCTACGACATCTGCCGCAGGTCCCTGGACATCGAGCGCCCCACGTACACCAACCTCAACCGCCTGGTCGGCCAGGTCGTGTCCTCCCTCACCGCCTCACTCAGGTTCGACGGCGCCCTGAACGTGGACATCACCGAGTTCCAAACCAACCTGGTGCCGTACCCGAGGATCCACTTCATGTTGTCCTCGTACGCCCCCGTGATCAGCGCGGAGAAGGCGTACCACGAACAACTCAGCGTCTCAGAAATCACCAACTCCGCGTACGAGCCCGCGTCGATGATGGCCAAGTGCGACCCCCGGCACGGCAAGTACATGGCGTGCTGCTTGATGTACCGCGGCGACGTGGTGCCCAAGGACGTCAACGCCGCCGTCGCGACGATCAAGACCAAGCGCACGATTCAGTTCGTTGATTGGTGCCCCACCGGGTTCAAGTGCGGTATCAACTACCAGCCCCCCACCGTGGTACCGGGCGGCGACCTCGCCAAGGTGCAGCGAGCGGTGTGCATGATCTCCAACTCCACCGCCATCGCGGAGGTGTTCTCGCGTCTCGATCACAAGTTCGACCTGATGTACGCCAAGCGCGCGTTCGTGCACTGGTACGTCGGCGAAGGCATGGAGGAAGGCGAGTTCTCAGAAGCGCGCGAAGACCTGGCGGCCCTGGAGAAGGACTACGAAGAGGTTGGCGCCGAGTCCGCGGAAGGCGACGGCGAAGAGGAAGCGGAGGAGTACTAATCAGTGCGCTTAACAGCTTGCTACCAATGTATGGGCAAATAGTCTGACGAAACATGGACCGCTTCGGGTGAAATTCCCGTCGCAGTGTCTCGTTTTCGTGTCCAATCAGCGCTCGCGACCGCCCCAGCGCAAAGACCCGACGACGTGCGTGCATCAAACATCACGCCCTAGGATCTTGTCGCCCCCGCTTGTAAGTAAGAGCACACCTGGTTCTTAAATTCGTGTTGTGTCTCTTCTTGTACGTTCTCTTTTCTTTCCCACCGCGACGCGGCTCGCGCTCGATTAATTCTTCCAGCTAAATTTAATCATGGTTTTCGCTCGTGCTCGTAGACAAATGGCCGACAATTCGAGAGCCACACATTGCACCCCGAGGGGGCGGTTCACAGAGCGCGCGCGCGTTGGTGAGACCGTTTGGTGGTCTCCGTGGCGCGATGGGGGTTACCCCTGGCGGTCGCGGGGCGCCCATCTCGAGCGAAACGGCCGGGGGTTTGCGCCCGGACGAGCCCGACCCGTGCTTCGCTGCCGGTGGTGTGTCCGCCGCGGGCGGGAGGCTGGACACGAGATCTTCGCGTCTGCGGTGGGGCCACTGCGCGTGGGCGTCGAACGGGGGGGCGTGCGT
>Ga0222633_1001122_pt1 | contig 16016 bp, 15 predicted proteins | sample AntAcemetageno48_FD_179816 | JGI IMG/M metagenome (GOLD analysis project Ga0222633, IMG submission 179816) | Saline water microbial communities from Ace Lake, Antarctica - #48 | ecosystem: Environmental > Aquatic > Non-marine Saline and Alkaline > Saline | place: Antarctica: Ace Lake | collected...
GCATCCGAAATGACGGGGTGGGGGGTGAGGTGGTTGCTTTAGAACCTGCATCCGAAATGACGGGGGGTTAGTTGTCTTTGCGCTTCACCGCGCGTTCTACCAGGTACTTCACGAGTTCCGGAAACTCCAGGCCGTAGCTTCTGGCGCCATCGGGATAAAGGCTGGTGGGGGTCATGCCGGGGAGTGTGTTCACTTCCAGCAGGTAGATGTCAGATTCGGTGACCACGAAATCAGCGCGCGACAGATCCCTGCAGCCAAGGGATTGGTGAGCAGCTACTGCTATCCGTTGAAGCGCGATGTACTGCGCTTCCGGCAAATCAGCGGGCATGAGGTGCTCGGAGAGCCCGGGCGTGTAGCGATGATCAAAATCGTACCAACTGTTCTCTGGTGTTGTTATTTCGATGACGGGAAAGGGGTCCGTGCCGGTATCGGTATCAATGACACCCACTGTGATTTCCTTGCCGATGATTCTTTCCTCAACCAAAAGACGAGGATCGAACTCGAATGCTGCGCTCACAGCATCATGAAGCTGGCTGGCTTTATCGATGAGGGTCACGCCAATAGCACTGCCCTGGCAGGCTGGTTTCACCACGACATTCTCGCCCAGTTCGCTGGTAATCCTATCGACGGATTTTGTAATGCCGTCAGCCCGGGTAACAATGCATTGCCGTGCGACGGGCAGTCCGACACTTCTGAACACTTCCTTGGCGACAATCTTGTCCATGGCGAAGGCACTGCTGTGCACATCGCTGCCGACATAACGGTATTCAAGAATCTCAAGGAAGCCCTGCAATGTGCCGTCTTCACCCGGCGGGCCATGCAGAATGGGGAAGACCACGTCAGGATTACAGTCTGCCAGTGACGTCGCGATCTTGCTGTCGAGCTCGATACTGGTGACGGATTTATAGTTTTCTCGAAGCGCCTCAATGACGCCTTTTGCGCTGCTGCGTGAAACGGTAGCTTCGGCGGAATCGCCGCCGTTGATCACTGCTATTTTTGTGTTGTTCATGGCCTTCCTGCACCCGCGTGTTCGACCGTCACGAATTCAACGGCCGCAGATTTCTCTGTCTTGCAGTCGTCCGGGTGTGAAGACCTTGACGTCATGATGAATAGTGTTTTGCGATCCTTACCGCCCAGCATGCAGGCGTACGCCTGGTTTTCAATTTTTACCCGGTCGGTGACTTCTCCGCCCTCAACGATTCGAAGTACCTCATTGCTGACAGGGGAGGCTACCCAGATCCCGCCGGCCTCATCGAGACAGATGCCATCGGGTACGGCGCCGTCCATTTTTGCCCACTCGCGTCGGTTGGCCAGGGATCCATCCGGGTTGATATCAAAGGCCGTCAGTCTTGCCCCGAAGGACTCGCCGACGATGAGAGTTTTTCCATCTGGCGTGATGACGGTGCCATTCGGGAATGACAGATCGTCCGCCGCCAGCTCTGGTGTTCCATCAGGGTGCACCAGGATCAACGCGGCTTTCTGAAATTCGGCGTTGCTGTGCAGGTCGTAACCAAAGTTGCCGACGTAGGATCTTCCCTCTCGGTCAGTCACCATGTCGTTGCAGTGGTAGGTGGCGATTTCAGACAGGTCGGCAAACTCGCTGAGCTGGTTACCGTCCAGTACCAGCAGTTTTCGGTTTCGCATTGAGACGATGAGCATCCTGCCATCCGGCAGCCAGCCCAGCCCGGAAGGCTCGTCGTCTTCCAGCTTAACGATGGTTTCCAGTTTGCCAGACATATCCACGGCATAAACCGTGTTGCCGTGCATGTCTGAGAAATAGAGTCGGTCGTGGTGCCACCTTGGCCCTTCGCCGAAGCACAGGCCGTCTACCAGGGTTTCAGTTTTGGTTGTGTCATTCACGGATGTCTCTTAGAGGTCAGTAAAGATGCAGTCTAGAGGGGAATCCTGACCTGTTAAAGGCAAAACGGGTGAAATTCTGTGGAGATTTAGAACATTGGAGTAAGCTACAGGGTATTGAAACGGCACAGGGAGATTCTTGTGGGCTACCTGAAAATTGGCGAACTTGCGCAAAGAACTGAAACAAGCGCAGAAACTTTGCGCTACTACGAAAGTGAGGGTTTGCTGCCTGCACCCAGGAGAAGTGATTCGGGCTACAGGCTGTATACGGAACCGGATATTGGTCGTGTGCATTTTATTCGACGTGCCAGGGCGATGGACTTTTCTCTGAAAGAGATTGGTGAACTGCTATCCCTGCAGGTTGAAAAAGAAGCGTCGACGTGCGGCGAAGTGAAGTTGTTAGCAGAACATAAACTTGCTGCGATCGATGAGAAAATCATCGAGTTGGAAAAGATGAAGGCTGCACTGAAGAAGATAACAGAGGCTTGTTCCGGTGGGCAGGCGTCGGCGGTTCATTGCACAATATTAAACGCGCTGGAAGCCTAACACCGTCATTTCGACTTTAGGTTATGGAGAACCCACACTACCACCGTCAGTTCGACTTTAGGTTATGGAGAACCCACACTACCACCGTCAGTTCGACTTTAGGTTATGGAGAATCCACACTACCACCGTCATTTCGACTGTAGGTTCCGCAGGAACCGGAATGGAGAAATCTCTTGCTCGCGAGAGTCTCAGGAGAGATCTCTCCGCTCCGTGGCTGCGCCACTCCGGTCGAGATGACGGTTGGGGTTGTTGAGCCACTCCGGTCGAGATGACGGTTGGGGTTGTTGAGCCACTCCGGTCGAGATGACGGGTGGGGTCAGATCTTGCTGTTGAGCTGATCCAGTTCTTCCTTCCAGGCTTCCTGGGACCTGGGTTTTTGGAAGCGGGGTTTTCGTTCCAGGTCGGCCTCGAGCAGTGATTCCAGCTCAACAATCCGCGCCAGGATCTGTTCCTCATCATCCAGTTGCAACAGGTCCGGGGCGGGGGCCTCCTGTTTCCGGTTTTGGCCTCCTGTGGGAGTGCTTCGGTAAAACAGGTCGGCGTGATTGACTTCTTTCAACTGGCCGTCATTGATCAGTACAAAGCGTTCTGCAATGTTGTCTACAAACCGGCGATCGTGTGACGTTATTAATACCGTCGCGTTGGTGTCGAGTATCTGTTCTTCAAGTTCTTCCTTGCCCTGGATATCGATGTGATTGGTGGGTTCGTCCAGGATCAGGAAGTTAGGCTGGTTGAGCTTGATGATCAGGAACATGATGCGAGCCTTTTCACCACCTGATAGCACCCCGACCTTTTTATCCAGGTCCTTGAACGGAAATCCTGCTTTGATCAAAGATGCCTTGTGCCCTGAATCGGGGCCCTCGCAGTTCGCGCGTAGCGTTTCCATCAGGCCAAGGTCAGGGTTCAGCAGTAGCAGTTCCTGGTCGTAGTACCCGATGTCACATTGCGGGTTGAACTTCACGACATCGCCGTCCTTGTTGTGACGATACTGGTTCATTATAAGATTGATCAGCGTTGTCTTGCCGACACCGTTGTGACCAAGTAACGCAACACGCTCCCCGGGCCGGATCATCAGGTCTTCAATAAAAAATAGCGGATTGCCGTCTGGTGAGGCGATATCCTGCTGCTCGATATGTAGCATTCGATTGGCCTGGGCGCTGCCGACATCGATGGTCAGGTTCAGACCTGAACCTCTGGACACAAAAGTCTGTTCATCCTTGAGTCGCTCGATTCGTTTTTCTATCGTCTTGGCTTTCTTGGCCAGTTTCTCGTTGTCGTAAACCTTGCCCCAGACAGCCAGGCGGTGAGCGCTGGCCTCAAGTCTTTTAATATTTTTCTCTTCCTGATCCCGTGCCTGCTGGGCAGCGATATCGTGTTCTTCAAGTTCATCTCGCGCTTTTGAGTACGGCATGGCGAAGTTGTAGATGCGCTCATCTCTCAGGAATACCGTTCGATTGGTAACGGAATCGAGGAACTCGCGGTCGTGTGAGATCAGAAGGAACGCAGCCCGCATTGATTTCAGGTGATTCTCGAAGATAAGCAGCGTGCTGAGGTCCAGATGGTTGGTCGGCTCATCAAACAGGATTACATTGGGTTCGGTAATGATGGCTCGCGCAAACATCAGTCGGTTTTGTTGACCGCCTGACAGGTCCGCCACCCTGAAGGCATGTTCGTGCTCTGCAAAGCCCAGCTGGGTGAGCAGTTGTTCGGCCCTGTACCGACTCGTGATCTTTTCTTCCTCGGGCAGTTTACTGACCAGTGCCTCGATCAGCGTCAGGTCAAGCAGCGCAGGACTTATAAACTGCTCCACGGTTTCCAGGTGAAGCGCCTTGTTTCGCGAAATATCGCCTGCATCGGGGGGCAAGATGCCTTCAAGGATCGACAGCAATGTGGATTTACCACAGCCGTTGTGACCAACCATGCCAATTCGGTCATTCGTATTGATCGTCAGGTCCAGTTCCCGAAACAGGGTTTTGGTTCCCATCGAATGCGAAATCCGGAGGCATTGTAATAAAGGTGGCATGTGTCGAGAGGAGGGTGTCCAGCCAAAGGGATATTGCACCCAATGGTATCAGGTGGTGTTCTCAAGAAAAGTCCGAAGTTCATCAATCGAGAACGGCCAGCCGATTTCCCTGTCGCCGGCTCGTACCACCGGGATAGTGATGCCATATCGGTCCATCAGTTCGTCCGAATCTGCAATCTCGACCAGTTCGATACCCAGGTCCATTCCGCTGCCAGCGAGCGACAGTAGCTGTTCATGCGCTTGCTCGCATAGGTGGCAGCCCAGGGTGGTAAAAAGCTGGACAATCAAGCTTGTTCATCCGGTAGATTGAAAAACCGCCGGGCGTTTTCCGAGGTCTGGCTGGCCACTTCTTCGACGGTTGCTTCCCTGCACTCGGCAACCGTTTCACAAACTATTTTCAGATACTGGGGTTCGTTTCTGCGGGTTTTGGGTTTTGGTTTGATGTTCCTCGGCATCAGGTAAGGCGCATCGGTTTCTATCATCAACCGTTCCGCGGGTATGTCCTTGACCAGGGTTAACAAATGCTTGCCACGACGTTCGTCACAAATCCACCCGGTGATGCCAATGTAGCAATCCAGATCAAGATAGGCATAAAGCGCTGCCTTTTCTCCGGTAAAACAATGCACCACCAGGTCACCCAGGTTATCCCGGTAACCTGAAAGCATCTCTGCGAAAGTTGGATGGGCATCCCGTTCGTGCAGGAACATCGGCATGCCGGTTTCAATGGCGAGTTCAATATGTTGTTCGAACGATTTGATCTGCACAGGCCTTGGCGAAAAGTCGCGAAAGAAATCGAGCCCGGTTTCTCCTACCGCCTTCACTCTGTCGTTTTCAAGAAACCCCTTTAGTGTTTCGATGGCGGCGCGGGTTGTCTCTTCTGCGTGGTGAGGGTGGATGCCTGCGGTGGCGAATAACTGTTCGTGCCGGTTGGCCAGTTTTGCTGCCTGTTCGCTGCCCTCCATGGAGGCGCCCGTCACCACCAGCTGGGTAACGCCGGCGTCGTGGGCGCGCTGCAGTACATCATCAAAATCGTGATCGAACGAATCGTGGGTGAGGTTGGCACCAATATCTATCATCATGAAAGTGTTTAAGTGTTCTCGGGCGGTTTTGCGGGTAGCGCCTGGATGGCAATGACTTGTTGAGGCGAGAAATAATTTCGCTCATGAGGGTAGATCAGCGGCTGGCGCTCGTCCATACGACGGCTGTAGATGCTGGAGAACATCAGCACGTTCTGAACGTAGTTTCGGGTTTCGGTGAATGGAATGATTTCTATCCACACATCGAATGGCACATTTGGGTCAAGCCATTGGTTTACCCGCCCCGGACCGGCGTTGTAGGCAGCAGAAGCGAGAATACGGTTATTGTCAAACCTGCGCAGCATCTGGCCCAGGTAATTGGTGCCAAGTTGTATATTCAAATCCGGGTCGGTCAGGCTTCTATTATTGGTATAGGAAACGCCGAGCTTGCCTGCCACCATTTTCGCGGTTCCTGGCATCAGCTGCATCAGGCCAAGTGCGCCAGAGCCGGATTTTGCATCCGGCATGAAGGCACTTTCCTGGCGCGCAATCGCAAGGCTCCACTGAACCGGAATATTGGCGCGATGTGCATAGGAAATGAAGGCATCGGAGTAGGCGAGAGGGAATCTGTAATCAAGGTTATTCCAGGCGCCTGCATCGATCATCGTCTGGATGGAAGCCTTGTACCAGCCCCAGCGAAGTGCAACTCGCGCAGCGACATCTCGTTCGGCGTTGCTGAAATCTGACGTAGAGAAATACCATTCCCGACGAGCCTGTGCGCGCTCTCCAAGGGCAAATAGCTCGAGCGCTCGCTCTACGCCAGGACTCTGCTCAAGCGACAGTATCTGTTCCAGCGTGACGGGGCTGGGTTCATCCTGGTAGTTGTACTGGCTTTGCAGGATATCGGCAGAGACAAACCCGTAGAAGGATCGTTCGCTGCTGAGATCAATCAGGATGTCGCGGGCGATCTGTCTGTCAGCCTCCCCGGCAGATTTTCCAAGTACGCGAGCCTTCCAGTACTGCCATCGATTCGAGTCCTGCTGTTCCTGCGGCAGCAGGTTGATCAGGACCATGACGTTGCTCCAGTCGCCATGTTTGAGACTCTGGCGGATTCGCGCTTCAACGAGTTTTGGATGTTCACTCAGGTTTACTGGTAATGAATCGATGAGCGTAAGGTTGCTGGATTTTCCGGCGAGTCGGATGCCGATGTAGGCGTAGGCTTCTTCAAGTTCAGCTGGGTCAAAGTTGTGCAGGGCTTCATACTGCCCGAGTGTCACCAGTGCATCTTCCGGGTCTATCCGCGCCAGTCGCATAACACCATGAAGGATGATCTCGCGATTGCGGTTATTGTCGGCTTTGAACGACCTGTATCGTTTGATGGTTGCTGGTTTCAGGTGAACCAGTCTGTAGTTGGTTGCATAGGGTTTGTCTTCCCTGTCGACAAATCGAATCAGGTAAGACGAAAGATCCTTTTCATTTTCCTTGAGGCTCAGCGCAAATCGTTGCCAGGCAATTTCAGGCGTGATCCCATCGGTGCCGCGCCAGACATTAAAAATAGGGTCACACTCATCAGGCTGGGAAAAGCCAACGGTCCAGAGTGTTTCAGCCTCTGCCATTGCCTGGTCGACCATGCCAACCTTGTACAATCCGTAGGCATGCTGACAGGCGAGTGTCTTTGTGGGCGGGACCTTATCGTAATGCGTGATGAAGGTTTTCCACTGGTCACGTTTGGCGAGGTTGCTGAGCCAGTGCGAGAGAAGCGGCACAACCAGGGGGGTGTCTCTGTATTGCTCGACAAACTGCAGAATATCCTGCTCACTCTGGCGAGAAATACGGTAGGAAATTTCTGTGTATTCCAGGTAGGGGTACAGCGGATAGGTTCGCAACTGTGGTTTCAGTTTCTGCAGTCGCGTGAATTGGCTGGTCTGGATCAGTTGGAGGGCGTCCAGATACATCTGGCGTTGCTCGAAGCGGTCCGGAGCAATCAAAGGGTTATATCCCGCCCCTCTGGAAAAATCTGCCACGCAATACGCGGACACGCCCAGTGCAAGGAAAAGTACGTTGAAAAAAGAGACTAGTCGTTTCACGGGTGTATTGGATCACGCATTGCGTGCAAGAGTAATGAATCTTTAGTGGAGCAGCAAAGAAAGTTTGTTGGACGTTTTCTAATTTCCAACCCTGACGGCAAGCACGTCGCAGGTGGCGCCATGCAGTACACCGTTCGCGGTTGAACCCAGTAACAGCGCCAGACCATGGCGGCCATGACTGCCTACCACAATGAGGTCAGCATCAATTTCGTTGGCCAGCGTGTGAATTTCTGTTTCAGGCCGACCAAAAATGAGGTGTCTGTCTGCTTCCTTAATACCAAGTGATGCTGCGAATTCGGCCAGGTGGTTTTTCGCTGTGTCCTGGATTTGTTCCTGGATCGTGGATAGATCCATTGGAATGTCACCGCCGTACGCCAGGGAGAGTGGTTCAATCACGTGTACGCAGCTTAATTTGGCATCGAATGCCGCCTTAAGTGCCAAGGCACGTCTCGAAACGTCTCTTGATTCGACCGTAAGGTCGACGCCGATCAGTATGTGTTTGTATTCGCCCATCGCATCCACCTTCTTTAGTTGCTATTTTGTGGCTGGATTTGGGCCAAATGTACACAGTTAGATATGTGATCACAACAGTTTAAGTCAGTCATTTTCAAAACTCATTGGTACAAAAAGGAGCACTTGTGGTCTACGTTCTCATTGGGGTGATCCTGATTGCCATCATCGTGCCGATTATTTCAGTGCTGCCTTCGGCGAGACAGAAAGAACGCATGAAGATGCGAATGGTAGCGAGAGCCGCCGGTGTGTCTGTTGAACTGACTTCCATCGAAGATCCTAATCCGAACCAGGACAAGTACATCACTTACACGGGAAAACGTATTCCTGCTGTGCTGAAAGTGGTGGCTTACCGGTTGCAGCGAAAACGGGAGAGCGACTGGCGTCGTTTACCCAAGGTCAGCTGGTGCCTGTTAAGGGACCCGGATAACAACTGGCACTTGAAGCCACAACTTAACGAGATGATGAATAAGGAGTTGATCAAATGGCTGAAGGCGGTTGCACCGGGTTTGCCCGCGGACGTTGTTCAGATCGAAGAGGACAGTTATAACATTTGTGTTTACTGGCATGAACGCACGATGGGAGATGAGCAGGCGGTGCTGAATTTTCTTAAGGATTGCGCTGAGTTACCGCTGATTGAGCCCGATCCTGCGGGCACCGAAGAGTAAAAATACTCCTGCATTGATCAACTGAAATCACTTCGATCTAAATGAAGGGTTGACAATTCCCTGTCGTTTGCGCGTAAAGTAAAAAAGGAAATGCTCTTCTGACAGTCGATCTAAAAGTTCCGATTGTTGCTTGACGTTAGTGAACATTGTCCTTATATATGTCGCCCCTTGGGCTGCATCAACCACTTTAGAGAAGTATTTTCATGGGAAAATCGCTCGTCATAGTCGAGTCACCAGCGAAAGCGAAAACGATTAATCGCTATCTGGGTGATGACTACATCGTGAAATCAAGTGTCGGACATATCCGGGACTTGCCCGTGAGCGGAACCAGCATAATCGATCCAAAGGCGCGGGCAAAAGAAGCCGCGAAGACGCGCAAGATGACGCCGGCCAAGAAGGCAAAGTACAAAAAAGAGAAAGCGCGCAAGCAACTTGTCGCCCGGATGGGTATTGACCCTGATGATGGCTGGAAGGCGAACTACCAGATTCTCCCGGGTAAAGAGAAAGTTGTTTCTGAATTAAGAAAGCTTGCCAAGGATGCGGACGAAATTTATCTGGCGACTGACCTCGATCGCGAGGGTGAAGCTATTGCATGGCATCTGCGTGAAGCAATCGGCGGCGATGAATCGCGATATCGCCGTGTGGTCTTCAATGAGATTACCAAGAAAGCGATTCAGGAAGCGTTTGAAAAACCTGGTGATATTGATATGGACCAGGTTAGCGCCCAGCAGGCACGGCGTTTTCTTGATCGTGTTGTGGGTTTTAGGGTCTCTCCGCTTTTGTGGGCCAAGATAGCGCGTGGTCTTTCTGCGGGAAGAGTCCAGTCTGTCGCAGTTAAGCTGATTGTTGAACGAGAACGGGAAATCAGGGCGTTTATCCCGGAAGAATACTGGGACATTTTTGCCCAGCTGATTCAGACGGCCAACGAAGAGGGCGACGGTGTTCGCTTCCAGGTCACCAAACAGGACGGTAAGAACTTTCGTCCGGTAAATAAAGAACAAACGGACGCAGCGCTTGAGATACTCAATAATGCTGAGTTCAAGATTACCAGCCGGGAAGACAAGCCTACCCAGACCCGGCCCACAGCGCCTTATATAACGTCGACCCTGCAGCAGGCCGCGAGCACCCGGCTTGGCTATGGTGTAAAGAAGACCATGATGATGGCCCAGCGGTTATATGAAGCGGGCTACATCACTTACATGAGAACAGACTCAACGAACCTCAGTTCGGAAGCTGTGGCTGCCTGCCGCGATCTGATCGAGTCTGAATACGGCAAGGAATACCTGCCAGCGGAGCCACGGTTATATTCAAGCAAAGAAGGTGCCCAGGAAGCACACGAGGCTATCCGCCCATCTGATGCGGGCGTCAAGTCGACCCAGCTCAAGAATATGGAAAGAGACGCCGAACGTCTTTACGAATTAATCTGGCGTCAGTTTGTAGCCTGCCAGATGCCGAATGCAGATTATCTTTCAACGTCAGTGCTTGTCGAGGCAGGAAACCTTGAGCTTAGGGTTCGCGGCCGAATCCTTAAGTTTGACGGCTACACCATAGTGCAGCCACCAGCAGGCCGAAAAGACGAAGAACAACCGCTGCCTGATTATGAAGTTGGTCAGGTGCTGAACGTGAAGGAGCTGATTCCTTCGCAACATTTCACCAAGCCGCCAGCCCGTTTTGGAGAGGCAAGCCTGGTGCGCGAGCTGGAAAAAAGAGGTATCGGCCGGCCTTCAACTTATGCGTCTATTATTACGACCATCCAGGATCGCGGTTACACCACGCTGCAGAACAAAAGGTTTTATGCCGAGAAGATTGGCGACGTGGTAACGGAACGATTAAACGAAACGTTTGAAGATCTGCTTGATTACAACTTTACTGCCCAGTTGGAAGAGGGGCTCGACAAGGTCTCGGATGGGAAATTGGAGTGGAAGAATCTTCTGGATGACTTTTACAAGGACTTCGACAAGAAAGTAGAAGCAGCAGGTGGCGAAGACGGCATGCGCTCGAATGAGCCGTCGATGACAGATATCAAGTGTGAAAAGTGTGGTCGCGATATGCAAATCAGGACGGCCAGCACCGGTGTATTCCTGGGTTGCTCTGGCTATGCGCTACCACCGAAAGAGCGCTGCAAGAATACGATCAACCTGATTTCCGGCGATGAAGTTGTCAGCGTTAATGGCGACGACGAAGAAGAGTCACGAATACTAAGAAACAAACGCCGTTGTGAGAAATGTAACACGGCCATGGACAGCTACCTGATCGATACAGAACGTAAGCTTCATGTTTGCGGAAACAATCCCGATTGCGCCGGTTTTTCGATAGAACGCGGCGAGTTTAAGATCAAAGGCTACGACGGCCCGCTGCTTGAGTGTGATAAGTGCGGTAAAGAGATGCAGCTAAAGACCGGCCGGTTTGGTAAGTACTTTGGCTGTACTGGCGAAGAGTGTAAGAACACCCGTAAGCTGCTGCGCAGTGGTGAACCAGCACCTCCCAAGATGGACCCTGTGCCCATGCCAGAGCTGCAATGCGTCAAGGTAGATGACACCTATATCTTACGAGACGGTGCTGCCGGGATATTTCTTGCGGCCAGCCAGTTTCCCAAGAACCGGGAAACACGAGCACCTTTCCTGGATGAACTGCTGTCACACCAGAATGAAATTGATCCCAAATACGGTTTCCTGATGAGGGCACCTCTGAAGGATCCGGATGGCAATCGAAGTCTTGTGAAGTTTGCACGTAAAACGAAAGAGCAGTACGTGATGACGGAAAACAAGGATGGCAAACCTTCTGGCTGGCGTGCGGATTATATCGGTGACAAGTGGGTGGAAACCGAGAAGCCGGCTAAGCTCAAGAAGAAAAAGCCTGCGAAGAAAAAAGCGCCGAAGAAAAAGCCCGTAGAGAAAAAGGCTGCTAAAAAGACAACTGAAGAAGCCTCTAAAGATTAGGGGCCGGTCCCCGACGTCAGACAGGTCTGTTGGGCTGATAGAGGATCTGTGAGATTAGTGTCGAATAACCCCGACACCCAGACCTTCAATTTCAAAATCCTGGTAGCGTAAGTCGACTTCGATCGGCGAATAATCCTTGTTCTCCGGGAACAAGGTCACCTGGTATTTGCTTCTGGATCGCTTGAACCGTTTAACGGTGACTTCGTCTTCAATTCGCGCAACAACAATGTCCCCGTTGTTAACTTCCTGGGTTCGATGAACCGCCAGCAGGTCCCCATCCAGGATGCCGCACTCAATCATACTGTCGCCGCGTACCTGCAAGAGGTAGTCCGCACTTGGACTGAAGAAAGTGGCAGGTAGTTCGCAGTAATCTTCGATATGCTCCTCTGCAAGGATCGGGTTACCAGCAGCAACCCGGCCAACGATGGGGATGCCCTCAGTTTCCGGCAGTTTGATACCCCTGGAGGTGCCAGGAATCATTTCGATCGCGCCCTTGCGTGCCAGCGCCTTCAGGTGCTCTTCAGATGCATTGGCACTCTTGAAGCCAAGTTCCTTGGCTATGTCAGCCCTGGTGGGTGGGTATCCGGTTTCTTCAATGTAACTCTTGATGAATTCGAGTACTTCAGTTTGTCTTGCGGTCAGTTTGATCATAATCCAGGACTGTTTATTTATACAGGTACTGGGATTATATACAGCAATATCACCATGGCAATGTTTTTTTCAACACCTGACACTAAATATGCGCTGATAACCGTGCCTGCCAGGGGGCGGGCGGGCGCGCCACCGTTTATCAGGCAGTTCCGGTAACCAGCAATAGTGGGCTATCATAATCGCTGCTAGTCACTGTACCGGTACCAGGACCAGAATGAACATGCTGATGAATCGAATACTCCCCTTGATCCTGTTGTTAGTGATGTCACGTTCTGCGGTTGCCGAAGACGCTTTTTGGGTTTTGGGTAGTTTTGTGAACCAGGAGGTCGCCAGGGTTGAGGGCAGCCGAATCAGTCATGATGCGGGTATTGAGGTGCTGCTTTTTGAATCAATTGTTAACGCCCGGGTTCAGTTCAGGTTGCTCACTGGTGTCTTCGGCGATGAGCGTGACCAGGCAAGTCTTCGACAGAAGCTGACAGAGGTTGGGATCGCCGATCCATGGACGCTTCGATTTGATGACGGCATCCCCTACATGGAGACAGTCTTTTTGGATCTGGGTTCCAGTGGCGAACCGGGTGCTGGCGAACGGGTCGAAATTGATACAATGCTGAGTGACCTGGACGATGAATATGCGCAAGGTGCCGGGATGTCTGGGCTCGACACAGATTTTTCTGCCGAAGACATTGATGCAGGCACTGCAGGCGCTGCAGCTAATTATGTGGTCATCGGTAGTTTCGGGACTGCCGATAACGCCAAAGACTATGCCCGTAAGCTGGACAACCTGTCTCCCGAGTTACTTTCCCATGAGGTGACTGTGCGGCCGGGAGAGGTTTCTGGAACAAGGGTCTACAGGGTAATGATCGGGCCGGTGCTCCTGGGTGAAGAGAGGGGTCTTATACAGGCGCTGAATCAACAAGGGGTCAGCGGCGCGTGGATACTCCGGGGAATGTCCTCGCCCATGGAAGCCGTTCTCGAGGACTTGAGCCAGGACATTAGCCGGCCCCAGAGGGGATTCAGGGTTCCTGGCCAGCCTGGCGGGAAGGCAAGCGTTGCGCCTGCCAAAAATTCTCGTCCGCAAAGTGATTTCAACCCGATTCGCCTGAGGAAAGAGGCGGTAAACTTCCCGGACCCGAGGGATAAACATTAAAGAATTTCTCGCAGGGGAATCATCGCGTTAGAATTGGTGCTGTATTTTTTGCACTAAGCCTGCCACATGATTGAAGAAACCGTTGATTCGATTCAGGAATTTGTTCTGCGACCAGAACTGCTCTGGGTGTTCCTGATTGTATTCCTGACCCTGACCTGTAACTACATTGCCAGGCGCCTGCTGCTGAAGCTGGAAAAGCAGACGCAACTCAGCCATAACCTCTGGGACGATGCGCTGGCTAGTTCAGCGAGGAAACCCGCTGCATGGCTGATCTGGGTTCTGGGATTTAGCTGGGCGGCTGAAGTACTGGCGGACGGCACCAACTCGACTCTGGAGCAATTGATTGGCCCGGCAAGATTCATCGCAGTCGTTGCCCTTTTGGCCTACTTCCTCTCCCGGTTCATTGCAGAAGCAGAGAAAGCCTCTATCCAGACCGGTGCGGATGTCACGACGGCGCATGCGCTGGGCAAGTTGCTGCGTGTCTCTGTCTTTATTACAGCGGGGCTTTCCGTGTTGCAAACCCTGGGTATAAGTATCTCCGGGGTTCTTGCCTTTGGTGGAATCGGCGGCATTGCTGTTGGTTTTGCCGCGAGGGACCTGCTCGCGAATTTTTTTGGTGGCCTGATGATATACATGGATCGCCCGTTTGCCGTGGGTGACTGGGTCCGGTCACCAGACCGGAATATAGAAGGTACGGTGGAACAGATCGGCTGGCGTCTCACGCAGATACGGACCTTTGATCAGCGGCCCCTGTATGTACCCAATTCAGTGTTTGCCAACATCGCATTGGAAAATCCTTCCCGCATGAACAATCGAAGAATCAAAGAAACGATCGGCGTGAGATATGACGATGCCGGAAAACTGCAGGTGATTATCGATGACGTGAGAAAGATGCTGTCTGAACACCCTGACATCGATACGGACCGCACGCTGATCGTTAATTTCGACCGCTTCGCTGATTCTTCCCTGGAGTTCTTTATTTATGCATTTACAAAGACCGTTAACTGGGTTGAGTTCCACCAGGTCAAGGAAAGGGTGCTGCTGGAGGTTGTCCGGATTGTTGAAGGTCACGGCGCCGAATTTGCGTTTCCAACTCGAACATTGCACGTGTCTCACGAGGACAGCGGGCCCCAGGTAGAATCCTGAGAACGACGGATGGCACGGTGGCTGGAATAAGTGGTTATCCAGCCGGTGCCACGAATGTTTCAATAGGGTAGACTTTCACGCGTATTAACCTGTCAGAGAAAACAATGGCCAATCTTCTGTTCTACAAAAAACCAGTTCCCCTAAACAAGAACGATCACAAAGATAAAAAGATCAATTCAGCAGGACGAAATTTTTCGTTCGCCGGGAAAACCAATTCAGTCATTCTGGCGGGTGTTGAATTTAGCGAAGCGGCAAAGGACTACCCGATTGTTTTCACCCAGGCAGGCGATAACGTCGTGCCTGTTGCGCTGCTCGGGCTTCGAAATGAGGAAAACCTGTTTGTTGATGACAAAGGCGAATGGGATGTCAGGTATATTCCTGCTTTTGTGCGTCGATATCCGTTTGTGCTCGCTGAAACAGGTGAGGAAGGCCAGCGGGCGGTTTGCATTGATGAGGCCTATGAGGGTTTCAATGATGATGAAGGTGAAGCGCTGTTTGCGGGGGAAGAAACCACACCGATACTTCAACAGGCGATGGATTTTCTCGAGGAATACCAGAAGCAGTATCTTCGAACAGAAGCTTTTGTTCAGCGATTGCGGGACAACGATCTTCTGATGTCGCTCAACGCGAAAGTCGACATGGTTGATGGCCAGCAGTTTGGCCTGAAGGGCTTGTTGGCGATTGACGAAAAGAAACTCCTGCAGATGCCTGATGACAAGGCGCTGCAACTATTTCGTTCAGGTGAACTGTCCTGGATCTACTGTCACCTGATGTCCCTGGGCAACATGGGCAAGATGGTGGAACGCATAGCCGCACGTAGCGGTGCAGCTTTAGAAAAAGCCGGGCGTTCAGTTGAAGCCAGTGCCGAGTCCGAGGATAAACCGAAGCCGAAGCCGAAGGCTAAAGAAAAAACCTGAGCCGGCGTCTCTCGACCTGCATCGACGTCACCTGGAGCGAAGCTACTGTCATTTCGACGAAGCTACCGTCATCTCGACGAAACTACCGTCATCTCGACCGAAGTGGAGAGATCTCTCTTTAGTCTCTCGCGAGCAAGAGATTTCTCCGTTCCGTGGCTATGCCACTCCAGTCGAAATGACTGAGGGGGTGATGGCTGCGCCACTCCAGTCGAAATGACGGAGGGGGGTGGTGGCTATGCGACCGCGGTCGTAATGACTGAGGATGACAATCGTCCTCTTGACCGGAACTACCGTCCTCTTGACCGGAACTACCGTCCTCTTGACCGGAACTACCGTCCTCTTGACCGGAACTACCGTCCTCTCGACCGAAGCTCCGGTCATCTCGACCGAAGCGGAGAGATCTCTCTTTAGTCTCTCGCGAGCAAGAGATTTCTCCGTTCCGTGGCTATGCCACTCCAGTCGAAATGACTGAGGGGGTTATGGCTACGCCACTCCAGTCGAAATGACGG
>Ga0222633_1001125_pt1 | contig 15991 bp, 10 predicted proteins | sample AntAcemetageno48_FD_179816 | JGI IMG/M metagenome (GOLD analysis project Ga0222633, IMG submission 179816) | Saline water microbial communities from Ace Lake, Antarctica - #48 | ecosystem: Environmental > Aquatic > Non-marine Saline and Alkaline > Saline | place: Antarctica: Ace Lake | collected...
TTGAAGTCACGAACAACAAGGTCGTGAGGACTGTTCTAACTTTACTCATTGGCAGCGGCGAGTTGAGGTTTTCGATCCGGCACTTCGACAGTCTGTTTCAGCTTTCCGTTTTCATCCCAAAGAAACAGCTTTCCGTTTTCTCCTCCCGCGATGAGCCATTGTTTTTCCGGATGAACTGCCATCGCGAAGAGATTGGTGGATACGGAATCAAACGGCCGCTCTTTCGCTCCGGTGGAGCGCTGCTCGCCTTCGTGCTCTTTAAGATCGATGAAGGCGGCCGGTTTGCCTGATTCAAACACTGCAAAGATTCGATCCGTGTTGATTTCTTTGGCTTTGTCAGGGTCTTTCTCGTCCTTCTGCTTCTTCATGTTGCCGGGATCGCTTTTCCAGGAAAGTCCGTAGACCGGTCCGGAACGGGAACTGGTAAAAGCTCCGGTCTTTTTGCCCGTTTCGAGATTCCAGACTTTGATCTCCTCATCGTCGCCACCTGTGGCGATGCGATCATCGCCGGGTGAAAAAGCTGCGGAGAGGACATAACCCGTGTGACCTTCGAGCCTCGATGTGATTTCGTGGGTCTTGCTGTCCCGAATCGTGACCAGCTTGTCGGAGGATGCGGTGGCATAATGTTTGCCGGAGTTGCTTCTCGTGAGCGCATAGATGGAGTCGAGATGGGCGGTGTCGAACGACTTCACTTTCTTGGTCTTCAGGTCGATCTCATGGAGGCGTCCAAGTTGGGTAGGGAGCGAGTCGGCGGCGAGGATTCTCGCGGGAGATTCGAGGAAAAGGAGGGCGGTCTGGCGTCCGAGGAAGGGTGCCTCGAGTTTCGTCGGCGCTTTCGAGGGATCGGCGGTGCTCCAGAGAAGGAGTGAGCGAAATCCTCCAGAAGCCAGCGTTTTGCCATCTGCCGAAAAGGTGAGGGATTGAACGTTGTCGGAATGAGCGGAGGAAGTGAGTTTGAAGTCCAACTGCCATGCTTCCTTTTTCTCGTCCGGTTTCGAGATGCTGTACCAATCGATGTGGCTTCCCTGTCCGACGGCGAGCGTTTTGCCATCCGGAGAAATGGCCGCCGCGAGAATCGGCGCGTAGTTGTTCGGCAGCGAAGTAAGGCCAACCTCCCTCTTTTCGGGGAGCTGCAGGGCGGCCCATTTCACCGCATCCCACTTCGCCCCCTCATTGATCCACTTTTCAATTGCGGCGATGTCGCGGGGATCGAGTTGCTTCTTGGGCGGCATGTGAGAATCCGCATCCGGGAAAAGGGTTTCAACGAGATAACTCTCCGAAGCTTTTCCCGGAACAATCGCAGCATCCGTGTCGCCCCCTTTGAGAAGGGACTCTCGCGATTCGATCAGCAGCCCGCCTTTGCGTTTTGACTCCGAATGACAGCTGATGCACTCGCTTTGGAAAATCGCGAGGGGGTCAGGTTCTGCTGCTCGGCCTGTCTGGGTACACACAGCCAGAACCAGCAAGATAATTGCCCTTTTCATTCGTATCCAATTTTCATGCTAAGGTTCAAATGGTCAACTGGCGTAAGCGAGCGGAGGCCCGCAATTGCGGCGGCAGAGGGGGTGGTGCCTCTTCAAAATCGACTTTGAAGAACAGGGATGAGATTGCGGTGAAGTCGGGAAGAGGCAACGTTCGCCGCACCATGGAGCGTCCCGATATTCACAACCAATTTCTCGTCGAGCATGTTCGTCTTCTACTGTCGAGCTATGAAACACATACCGGCAGACAGTTGGTGTCTGCCGCGGCTGATGAAGCGTGCGCCCCTGAGCTTTTCCACGCTCCCTTTTTTGTGGCGTCGCACAATGTTGCCGACGATCCAGTTCTTACCTACGGGAACGAAACGGCTCTGAAGCTATTTGAGATGCCATGGGGAAAATTTATTCAAACACCGTCGCGTTTTACGGCCGAGACTCCCGAGCGTGCGGAGAGGGAGCACCTGCTGACGACAGTGGCCCGGCAGGGGTACATCGATGACTATTCAGGGATCCGAATATCGAGCTCCGGCCGACGTTTTGAAATTCGACAAGCAACCGTGTGGAATCTGATCGATGAACTGGGGGATAAGGTTGGCCAGGCGGCGACGTTCTCAGAATGGGAATATTTGTGAGTCTCAAGAAGACAAGTGCCCAACAGGGTTAGGTCAGTGACTCGACCCTACCGAATAGAACTTGGGTTAAGTCTATCATGGACAACCGTTTAAGTTTTTTGGCAATTTTCTCGAATTCTGCATGTCAGAGAGCATCGAACGCGACCGGGCCGGTCGCGTCTACCCCCGGCGGAAGCCGGGTAGGGTCCCTGCGGCCCGCAGGACCACGAATCAACAACGGCGTTCGCCTTCTTGAAGTTATTTGGATCAGTTCAGGTGCAGCCTTAGGCGGGCTGTTGAATTACGCCAAAAGCTCCCTCACCACTCTGCGCTGTTCGACTCCGGTAAGGCGGGAATCGAGCCCCTGGTGTTTCACGCTGAATCGCTCGTGATCGATGCCAAGATTGTGAAGGACGGTGGCGTTGAAGTCATTGATGTGAACAGGGTCTTTCACAATGTTCCACGCGTAGTCGTCGGTTTCACCGTGGTCGATGCCGCCCTGGAATCCGCCGCCGGCAACCCAACTCGAGAAACAACGCCCGTGATGATCGCGACCATGGTTGTCCTTGGTCAGCTTGCCCTGGCTGTAGATGGTACGCCCGAATTCGCCTCCGAAAATGACGACAGTGTCTTCGAGCATGCCACGTTCTTCGAGATCGTTCACCAGTGCGGCCGCCGGTTGATCGACGCTTTCGCAATTGTGGGCGAGGTCTTTGGGAAGATTGCCGTGCTGGTCCCATCCGCGATGAAATAACTGGATGAAGCGGACACCGCGCTCGGCCATGCGGCGGGCGAGTATGCAGTTGGCGGCAAAGGTTCCTTTCTCCTTCGATTGGGGACCGTATTGCTCGAAAACGCGTTCCGGTTCTCCGGCGGTTTCCATCAAGTCGGGAACGGATGACTGCATCCGGAAAGCCATTTCGTATTGAGAAATGCGGGCTTCGATTTCCGGATCCTGCACGGTTTGATAGCGCTGTTTGTTGAGGTTTCCGAGCCCGTCGAGCATGCTGCGTCGGAGGTCGCGGTCCATTCCATCCGGATCGTTGAGATAGAGCACGGCGTCTTTTCCGCTGCGGAATTGAACTCCTTGATATTGCGAGGGGAGAAAGCCGCTGCCCCAGAGTCGGGCGTAGAGGGCCTGGCCGGGTTTCTTTCCGACCGAGATCATTGTGACGTAGGCGGGGAGATTGTCGCTGAGCGAACCGAGTCCGTAGGCGAGCCAGGCACCCATGCTGGGGTGTCCGAATTGCTGTGTGCCGGTATTGATGTAAGTGATGGCCGGGTCGTGATTGATCGCCTCGGTGTTCATCGAGCGAATGATCGAAATCTTGTCTGCAATCGATGCGGTGTGAGGAAGGATATCCGTGTTCATCCAGGTTCCGCGCTCACCAACTTGCTCGAAATTGAACATCGGCGCGACGCAGGTAAATTCCTTCTGGCCACTCGTCATCCCGGTGATGCGCTGACCGCCGCGAATCGAGTCGGGAAGTTCGGTGCCGTGCAGCTCCTTCATCTTCGGTTTGTAGTCGAAGAGATCGATGTGCGACGGACCCCCGGCCATGAAGAGATAGATGACCCGCTTCGCCTTCGGCGCAAAATGTGGGAGGCCTGGAGAAATTGTGGAACTGGCACCCTGCGCGGAGCGGGGGAGGCCGAGGCTCGAGAGGGCGGCTCCACCGAGTAGGCTGCAGGAGCGGCCTAGGAAATTGCGGCGGTTTTCGCTGGTGTGGAAACTTTCAACATCGAAGGCGGGGAGGCGGGGGGTCATGGGCGGGAGGTTGTTTCGGGGAGAATTTTCAACATTGAACTTTGAACGTTCGACTTTCAATGGATTGGTTTGGGAGGCTGTTGGCGGGAGGTTGTTTCGGGGAGAACTTTCAACATTGAACTTTGAACGTTCGACTTTCAATGGGGCTGCTATTCTGGTCTGTCTTGGCGAGATTTCGCGGTTTTGATACTTGCGTGGAAGATCCGGATGAGTTGGTCGGTTTCGTCGATCAAAGGCGTGATTGGCGCAGCGTCTTTGAGAAGGGAAACGCGGACGATTAGTTTCAGCCAGCGAAATGACTCTCGTAGTTCTTTGTGCGCGATTTTCATTTTATGGACGAAATCGTTTTTCGATTCGGCGGCCCGGGCTTCGGCATGGAGTGCCATCGGAGCAGTAGCACTGCGGATCAATTGCTTGGCAACATGCTGCGCTGCATACGTTTTGTTTAACTTTTCTACAGCCCGGATCGTATCTGTCGCGGTATCCAAAAGCCGTTCTTCGAGATCGTATTTCTTCTCCATGGGTGAGCTTTTCACAGCGACGTCCGGATAACGAGTTCTTCCTTCAATGTTGAGAGTTCAGTGTTCAATGTTGAACGTTCCGGCGCCAGCCGCCTCAGTTTCGCGTCATCACTTCGTCCAAATTCAAAAGCAAACTTGCCACCACGGTCCACGCGGCGTGCTGATCTTTCGGGAGCGATTCATCGCGTTTGGAATCTCCTGCACTGAGCAACGCGATCGCTTTCTCTTCGTCGCTTCCAAATTTCTCAAGACCGGCGCGATAAACATCGAGTAACTCGACCAGCTCGCCGCTTTCCGGTTTGCGGGCGGTGGACAATTCGAACGCCCAGCCAGCTTTGGCTTCTTCACTGTCTCCGCCTTCTTTCAAAACACGTTCGGCGAGATGGCGGGAGGCTTCGATCATCTGGATATCATTCATCGCCGCCAGCGCCTGCAACGGTGTGTTGGTGATCGGTCGCTGAACGACGCAAGTCTCGCGGTTGGGCGCGTCGAAAATGACCATGGCTGGCGGCGGTGCCGACCGTTTCCAATAGGTGTAGAGCGTGCGGCGGAAGAGCTTATCGCCTTTGTCCTGAACAAATTTGGGATTGCCTCCGAGGGCGACTTCCGCCCAGAGGCCGGGCGGCTGATAAGGTTTTGTTCCCGGGCCACCCGCCGTTTTTACGAGGAGTCCACTCAGGGCGAGAGCGTTGTCACGGATCATCTCGGCAGCGAGACGGGGGCGCGAGGCGCGAGCAAAAAGCCGGTTTTCCGGATCGTGCTCCAGATCTTGCGGACCGAGATGGGAGGACTGCCGGTAGGAACGTGATAGAACGATCTGTCGAATCATGCGCTTCGTGTCCCATCCGCTTTCACGAAAATCGACGGCGAGCCAATCGAGTAATTCGGGGTGGGTCGGGAATTCTCCCTGAGCGCCGAAGTCGGCTGGAGTCCGGACGATACCGTGGCCGAAGAAGAGCTGCCAGAGTTGATTCACGGCGACACGCGAGGTGAGGGGATGATCCTCCGAGAACAGCCACTCGGCGAGACCGAGTCGATTGTTAGGTGCATTCTCGGGCATCGGAGGCAGGATTGCCGGAGTGCCGACGGGAATGGCTTCTTCTTCGCGCGGCGAGTCGTATTGCCCTCGATCAAGGATGTAGGTCTTCCGCATCGTTTCGGGCGGATTGTCCTGCATGACCATGGAAGTGGTTTTTCCACTGAGAATTTTTTCTCTCTCAATCCCGGCTTTGAGCCCCTCGGACAGTGCAGCCAGAAACGGCTTCGATTGATTAAGGAGGGAGGCTTCCGCAATCCGTTTTTGGGTTCCATGCCGCTTTGCCGCCAAAGTATCGAGCGACTCGCTTACGAGATCCCGCTGGGCCCACGCGATTTCTTTTTCGTTCAGGTCGCGTTTGTAGATTTGGATGTCATCGACAAATCCTTTGAAGCCCGGTCCGCCGGATCGTCCGCCGATGCGGAAGGGGACGTCGTTTTTGATCGTCGCTGTCAGCTTCTTCCCTTTCGTCTCAACCGTTTGCTTGGCGAGGACTCCATCGATGTAGATTTTCACGCTATCAGGAGTGCCTCCGCCGTTGTAGGTGATTGCGACGTGTTGCCATTTCCCGGGTTGAAGTCCGGTTTCCGAAACGACTTTCACGGCGTTCGACGGCCACGTGTTAATGATGTGAATTCCGGGTTTTCCTTTCTGCATCCAGAAGTCGTAACCACGATGATTGTTCGCAACGTCCACCTTGGCGAAGACAGCTCCTCCGGCATTGGCATCTTCGATCTTGATCCAGGCGGCGAGAGTGAACTTGCTCTTGTTGTCGAACTCGGTGAACTCCGGTGCGTCGAAAATTCGTTTTCCCTGGAGTTCGATTCCTTGTCCATATTTGGCATCAGGCGCCCGGAGGATCGGTATGTCTCCAGAAGCATCCTTCCTACCTCCCGCATCGATGAGCGCTCTGCTGCCCACGGCATCGTCGAGCGGAAAGAAATGGGCGAGGTCCTTGTAGCGGTTGGCGGTGTCGGCACCCGGTTCCGTTTTTCCTTCCGGAATTCCCGGTTTGAGCGCGGTGACTTTTTGCTCGTTCGTTTTCTTCTTCAGCACGGTGAGCTTCGTTTCGATCTCTGCGAGCTTGCCTTCTTCGATGTCTGTTACGACCTCAACAAACGGTGCCTGATTGCCGCGGCGCGTCTGCATGCCCGGGTCGGCGGTGTTGTTGAAGTAGGCGTAGAATTGATAATATTCACGGTGAGAGATGGGGTCGTATTTGTGATCGTGGCATTGCACGCATTCCATCGACAAGCCGAGCCATACATTGGAAGTCGTCTTGACCCGGTCGGCGACGTAGCTGACCCGGAGTTCTTCGGGAATGGCGCCGCCCTCGTCCGAACTCGGATGATTGCGATTGAAGCCTGACGCGATCAACTGGGCGTTCGTCGGATTCGGGAGCAAGTCTCCTGCGATCTGCTCGATGGAGAACTGATCGTATGGCTGATTTTCATTGTAAGCCTGCACAACCCAGTCCCGCCACGGCCACATGTCACGAGGTCCGTCGGCATGCATCACGGAGGTGTCTCCATAGCGGGCGGCATCGAGCCACATCAGGGCCATGCGTTCTCCAAAGTGCGGCGACGCGAGGAGTCGGTCGACCACTGTCTCGAAGGCAGCCTCGGATTTGTCATTCAGAAAAGCATCCCGCTCGGCAGGTGTCGGAGGCAATCCGGTTAGATCGAACGTGATTCGTCGAAGCAGGGTTCGGCGATCCGCTTCAGGGGAGGGGGAGACGTTCTCTCCCGGGAGTTCCGCGAGGATGAAGCGGTCGATTGGATTTTGAACCTCGCTCTCCCAATCCTTACTCACCGATGGTGGTTCCTGTTTCGCGGGTGCGGAGAATGACCAGTGCTCCGTCCAATTGGCACCGCTTTCGATCCATTGTTTGATCAGCTCGACTTCCTTTTTTGTGAGTGGCTTTTTTGCCTTGGGCGGAGGCATCAGTTCATCGGGATCATCCGAAATGATGCGATGCCAGGACTCGCTGTTCTCGATGCTTCCGGCGACGAATGCCGTCACGCCATCTTTGTCGGCGAAAGCGTCCGACTTGAGATCAAGCCGGAGCTTGGCCTTGCGATTCTCTTCATCAGGTCCATGACAGGAGAAGCACCTATCGGAAAGGATGGGACGGATATCGCGGGAGAAGTTTATTTCCTTTCCCAGGGAAGCGGGCACGGCAAACAGCCCCAGAGCGAGGAAACTGTTAATGAGCGAAAATCTTCCCATAGAGGTGAACTGTATCAGAAATGCGGACCGGGGAAGGGTACGCGAATGCAGCCGGAATTCCTCCGTAAGACTTTGTCGGCAATGGACGTTCCGGGTCGTGCTGAATCAGCTGTCCGGTAACTGTCTTCAACCGGGAAACCCTTTCTTGAGAGTTTTGATTAACTAGTCGCAGCAGCCGTTGCGGTATTCCGGCGGGTAGTATTTTGGCTTCTTCTTGTTGGCCGGATTGAAGAGAGGAGAGCGCATGATATCAAATTTCTTTCGCCCTTTGTAGGCAGGTCGGCAGTGCTGATGAGCGATGGTCACCCACTGCCATTGGGTGCAACCGTTTGTGCAGAGGAGCGGGCGATATTCTTGCACGATGTCTTTACCGCATTTCTGGCAGACACCGAGGAACTGACACGGGTAGCCCGCTTCAGCCTTTTCGGGAATCATCGTCAAAAGAACCGAAAGTGAAAGAGTCGCTGCGATCAAGAATTTCATAGAAGCGTGGGTTTAGTTGGAGATACGTTGATTGGAGGCGACTCTCGATAATGAGAGATTTTGTGGTTATGATAATTAAATCCGATAATATTATAATTTCAACGAATTTCGTGAAAATATTTACTGAATAGAAAATCTATTTCTTTAAAATCGATGAGGCAAAAGCTGCTCACTGCTGTTGTAAAAGGCATTGTCGCAGCGGAAAAGGACCTGGATCGGGCGGTTGAGGAGTCTGAGATCGGCGCGATAAGGCATTTGCCGGAAGCGCCCTAAGGGCGACGTTGAATCGTTTTTCCGGTCACCTTTGTGGTACCACAAACGCGAGATTTCTGATGAACTACTCAACATTCTTTCTGCCGGGTCTGGTGATTTTCGCTGGATGGCTCAGTCAATTTTCAAGTCTCGCTGACGATTGGCCGATGTGGCGATTCGATGCGGGTCACACGGCCTCTTCCGATGAAGCCTTGCCTGAGGAACTTCAGCTTGAGTGGGAGCGGGGTTACACGCCGCGCGAGCAGGTATGGGATGATCCGCTCAATCATGACCTGATGACCTATGATCGGATCTTTGAGCCAGTCGTGCTCGGAGACCGACTGTTCATCGGATTTAATGACGCCGACAAGGTGGTTGCGCTGGATCTGAATACCGGGGTTGAGTTGTGGACTTTCTACACGGATGGCCCGGTCCGGCTTCCGGCAGTGGCGGATCAGGGGCGCGTTTATTTTGTCAGCGACGACGGGAACCTGTATTGCGTCGATGCTGAGACTGGCGAACAAATCTGGTCATTTTTCGGCGTTCCTTCGTCCCGCAAGGCTCTTGGCAATCGGCGAATCGTCTCGGCCTGGCCGGCGCGGGGAGGGCCGGTTCTGCGTGACGGCGACATCTATTTTGCTGCCAGTATCTGGCCGTTCATGGGTACCTTTTTTTATTCTCTGGATGCCGAAACCGGCGAAGTGAATTGGGTGAACGACGGCACCGGATCCGATTTTATCAAGCAGCCACACAGCGCACCAAGCTTCGCGGGGGTGGCACCACAGGGCGTGATGGTAGCGACGGAGGACCTGCTAATCGCGCCGGGTGGGCGGTCTGTTCCTGCTGCCTTTGACCGAAAAACGGGGGAGCTGCGCTACTTCCATTTCAACGAGGGAGGAAAGGGTAACGGCGGATCGTTTGTCGTTTCGGGAGAGAAATATTTCTACGTCCACACCCGGGAACGGGAAGTGCGGGTTTCCGATTTGAAAACCGGAACCGCGGGGAGGTCCACCATGAATGAACCGGTGATCACGAAGGACCGATTGTATGCGGCGGCTGTTTCTGAGAAAGGCGGGCCGGTAGTCCGTGAACTTGGAACCAGCGAGAAAGTCTATTGGGAAGTGGCCGCCGATGGATCGGGAGATCTGATTCGTGCAGGACAGAACCTCTACGCGGCGGGAAAAGAGGAGATTTTTGTTATTGCCCTGCCCCAAAGCGAGAATGAAAACCCCCGCGTCGTTTCCAGGCTGCCGGTCGACGGATCCGTGCAGCGACTGTTGGCTGCCAACGGGAAACTCGTCGCTGTCACTCTCGACGGTCGCATCCAGGTGTATGGTTCCGGCCCGGCAACGGGAACGATTGAGGCGGAGCCGAAAGAGCTGCCTGCGTCTGCTCCAGAGACTTTGGCCAGGGCGCGTGCACTGCTCGAACCACTCGATGACCGGGGTGGATATGCGCTCGTTTTTGGTTGGGATGATGACGGGCTGATCGAGGCCCTGTTAGCTCAGTCGGAAATGTCCATCGTGGTGGTGGATCCCGATGCTGCGACGGTGGATCGGCAGCGCCGTCGGTTCGATGAAATGGGCCTTTACGGCAGTCGTGTGACTTTTCACGAAGGCGATCCACTTTCCTATCAGGCTCCACCCTACGTGGCACACCTCGTGATCATCGGTGAAAGCCAGGCGCCGAAACTAAAAGGGGATCCCGGGATGTTGTCAGCGGCCTATCAATCGGTCCGACCCTATGGCGGCGCTCTATTTTGGCCTGATGCGACAACGCCGGAATCGGTCGGGGACTTGGAGAATGCGAAGGTTCGAGAAGCGGCCGCCGGTAGCTTGATCGTTCGGGAAGGCGCTCTGCCCGGAGCGGGAGATTGGACGCATCAATATGGGGACGTCGCCAATACGGTGAAGTCGGACGATAGCCGGGTTCGGGCTCCGCTCGGCGTGTTGTGGTTCGGGGGAAATTCTAATGTCGATGTGCTTCCGCGGCACGGGCACGGTCCTCCCGAACAGGTCACAGGAGGTCGACTCATCATTGAAGGCATGAACAGTCTTACCGCGCGTGACGTCTACACCGGCCGGTTGATCTGGCGTCATGATTTCGATGATCTCGGAACCTTTGGTATTTACTACAATGAGACCTACGCCGACACGCCGCTGAGCACGGCCTACAATCAAAAACATATTCCGGGAGCGAACGGTCGCGGGACCAACTACGTGGCTACGCCCGACGCCGTGTATGTCGCGGTTGGGAATGAGTGCCAAGTGCTTGATGCCAGCAATGGCGACCTGACCAGAAAGATCCCTATTCGTGAGAAGCGGGACGACCCGGCGCAGTGGGGCTTTATCGGTGTCTATGAGGACCTCCTGATCGGAGGGGACGATTTTTCTCACGCGACGGTGCGGCTGGGAGGTGCGAAGAGCCGGTCGGAATCGACGATCGAGGACTATTCAGCCAGTGATGGCATCGCCGTGTTCGATCGAAATGACGGGCAACTGCTTTGGCGGGCCAAAGCACGGCATGGCTTTCTGCACAACGGTATCGTTGCTGGAGACGGGCGCATCTACTGCCTCGACAAACTCACGGCGCATGGCGAGGGCCTGTTGAAGAGGCGGGGAACCGATCTGCCGGAGGATTACCGCATCGTGGCTTTTGACGCCCTTACCGGCGAGCAGGTATGGGAAGCACAGGAGGAGATTTTTGGCACTTGGCTGGGCTATTCCGCAGAACACGACTGTCTCCTACTGGCAGGGGCCAAGGCCAGTGACCGGTTGGGATCGGAAACGGGGGATGGCATGGCGACCTATCAAGGTAAGACAGGCAAGGTGTTGTGGAGAGAAATGAAGCGCTCCTACACCGGGCCTTGCATTATTCATAACAGCAGCATTTTTACCGGGGCCAATTCCTACGCAAATTCCGGCGGCGTCTTCGATCTACTCACGGGGCAGCAACAACTGGTGACCAATCCGCTGACTGGCAAAAAGGAGCCCTGGCGTTTGAATCGCACTTATGGGTGCAACACCATTGTCGCCAGCGAGCACTTGCTGACCTTCCGCTCCGGAGCCGCCGGCTACTATGATCTCGAATCGATGAGCGGGACGGGTAATCTGGGTGGCTTCAAGTCGGGATGCACCTCGAATCTCGTGGTGGCCAATGGCGTGCTCAATGCACCTGACTACACCCGGACCTGCAGTTGTAGTTACCAAAATCAGACATCACTGGCGTTGATTCACATGCCGGAAATGGAGATGTGGACCTACAGCCAGTTCGGGGTCGATGGAAAGCAGGGCGATCGAATTCTGCGTGCCGGTATCAATTTTGGAGCTCCCGGTAATCGCCGGGCACCGGATGGCACTCTCTGGCTGGAGCATCCGCATGAAGGAATCGGCAACTCACCTCAATTGGGAGTCGAGGGGCTTCCGGCTTCGACGGAATACTTCCGACGTCACAGTTCGCAAGTGAGCGATGATGGAGAAGGGCTTTCCTGGGTCGGGGCCTCGGGCCTGAAGGGTGAGGGGGAGATCGTGATTACCCCTTCGCTTCGCCGTCCCTTTTTGGAGAAAACCAAAAAGTCGGACAAGCCTGCGACGCAGGAACCATTGATCAAAGTGGATTACTCGACGCGCTTGCATACCGTGAAACTATACTTCAGCGAGCCGGAGGAATTACAGCCCGGCGAACGAGTCTTCAGTGTCAGTCTCCAGGGGAAACCCGTGCTGGAGGACTTCGACATCGCGAAGGAGGCCGTTAGTGCCGCTGGCGTATTGGTTCGTGAATTCCACGGCATCAACATCGGTCCCAACCTGCGTCTTCAACTGAAATCGGTCGATGGTTCTGATCACCCTCCGGTCATCGGAGGTATCGAATTCATCGCTGAAACTGACAAGCCGTAAGTTTTTCGGAAAAGAGCAGGGGAAGGAGTGGAGCGCTGTCCGGGTGGGAGTGTCCGCGTCGTCCGTCGCTTTGCTCTCTCCTTTGGCCGACCTCTTCGAGTGTCCGCGTCATCCGTCGCATCGCCCTCTCCTTTGGCCGACACTTATAGGAAGGTATAGGGGCTGTAGCCGACGGGAAGGGTGTTTTAAGGGCACCAATGTGGCACCGACAGGTGTCGTGATAGACATTTTCAGTCACCTTGATTCCCTTCACTTATATCTCCCACCCCTTTCGATATTCGCGCCGAAGAAATTGGTTTGCTCCTTCGTAGTTGGAAAAAGAGAGATTCTTTGCATCCCACAGCAGCTTCACTTTAGTGAGTTCTTCCCGCAGTTGTGGTCGCAGCGCAACATTCCCGAGCAGAACGGTTTCGGTGAGCGGTCCGGCCCAGTCGAAGTTGGATCCGGCCCTGGGACCTCCTTTGCAGGCATTGATCCACTCGGTGTGGTGGCCGGGTGAACGCTCAAGTTTCTTTGGCGGCGAACCGTATTGAGTCGCTTTTTTCTCGGGGATAATCTTCCACTCGTTCCAGTCCGACATCAGGCATCCGTCGTCACCAACCAGCAAAAGTCCGTTTGTTCCCATGATATCACTATCCTTGATTCCATCGGGACGGGCGGGACGCAAGCCACCGTCGTACCAGACCAGTTTCACTGGTGCCATTTCGCCCCGTTTTGGAAAATGCCAGGTAATCATCGAACCGAGCGGGAAAGTATCTTCGTTCACCCGGGTGGATGAGGCTTCCACGCTAACAGGTGCACCAAGGTTGAGAGCTCTGAAAACCGGATCGAAATAGTGGCAGGCGATATCGCCCAGCGCACCGGTTCCAAAATCCCACCAACCACGCCATTTCTTCGGAAGGTAAGCGGAATGATAATTTCGGTCGGGAGCGGGTCCGAGCCAGAGATCCCAGTCAAGGGTATCGGGAACGGCCGGCTTGTCGGCCGGTTTTGAAATTCCCTGTGGCCAATATTCGTTAAAGAGCCCGCGGGAGGGGCGATCTGTCCAAATGTGCGCTTCACGGATTTGTCCCACGGCGTTATCCATCACAAACTCCTGAACAACCCGGGTTTGATCAGTGGCCTGAGCTTGATTCCCCATTTGGGTGGCGACACCCGCTTCTTTGGCGGCCTTGGTCAACTCCCGCGCTTCCCAAATCGAGTGGGTAAGGGGCTTCTCGCAGTAGACTGGTTTCCCGTTTCGAATCGCCGCCATCGAGGCGTGGAAGTGATGATGATCCGGTGTCGCTACAATCACTGCATCGATGGAGTCTCCCATTTCCTCAAGCATCTTGCGATAGTCTTTGAAGTGCTTTGCTTTTGAATACTTCTTAAAAGTCCCCGCGGCATGATTCCAGTCCACGTCGGCCAAGCCTACGATGTTTTCCGTCGCGGCCACTTCGGCAATATCGCCGGCGGCACGTCCCGCCGCTCCGATCGATACGATATTCAGTTTTTCATTGGCTGCATAGGTTCGAGCAGAGCCCGAGGGAAGAATGGTGAAAGCTGCAGCAGTACTTCCGGTGGCTTTAAGAAAGTTCCGTCGTTTCATAGGTCTCATTATAGCGGGAAATACAGGTTGATTTGTATTGTTCATTTCGCGGCATCGCGGACTATTTATTTTCTGAATAATCAGCACGGTCGGGAATCCGGGTTTGTCTGATTGTTTCGCTCGCGCTTGCCTTCAGGGGATCCGTTCCCGGTGCAGAATCTGATCTTTCCGACGTGGACGAAAAACAGATCATGATCCCGATGAGAGCCGGGGTGGAATTATCGGCATGGGTCTATTTCCCCCTCAAAGCGATACATGGGGATCGATTTCGGAATCCGAAATGCACTGCCGAGTCGCCCAACCGCTGCCATACCGGACAGCCGCTTCGTCTGTGAACTCTACGCGATATTTTTCGAACGAGTGAAATTCGAGCTGCCGACAGGTAACGCGATGGAGTTGGCCAATCGTTTTGACTCTCTGAGAGAACAACCTGAGAATTTTAATCGGCGTCAGTAATCAAAATCTCACTATGAAACATTGTATCCTCTTCTCCGTTTTCTCCCTCACCCTTTGTTGTCAGGGCCCGTTGATCGGGGCGGAGGAAGAAAGTCCAGCCACTCTCGCAGAAATTTACGGCGGCCTCGTGGTGCAGCTAGGCGTGCCTGACACTAAACTTGCAACGCAGCTTGCCGGGACGGGACGCTACATCATTCATGTGCTTGATACTAAGAGCGAGGCGATTGAGAACGCCCAGACTGTTCTGCACAAGGAGCAGGTCTATGGCGTTGCGTCCGCCGAGACGATTTCAGATTTTTCCCATCTACCGTATACCGAGAATCTGATCAATCTTATTGTGACGGGACCAAACACGGCAACCGCCGAGGAAATCTTTCGTGTGCTGGTTCCCCAGGGCGCTGTGGTCGTTACCAGTTCGGAATCGCTCACGATGAAAAGCCTCGAAGGGGCCGGGTTCGAATTCATCAAGGAGGTTCCCTCTCCCGCAAATGAGAACCAAAAGTGGATTGTAGCCCATAAGCCTTGGCCGGAAAGCATGGGCCACTGGACGCACTCCCGCCACGATGCGAACGGCAACGCGGTGTCGCCGGATACCGAGGTGGGCGAGCCGAAACGGATTCGTTGGATTGCAGGCCACTCTGGAACCGAAGTGGAGGGAATGGTCAGCGATGGAGGGCGTAATTTCTACGGGCACTCACTCACTCGCGACAGTTTTAACGGCATGCGGTTATGGCACCGTGATCTTTCTCTCGCAGAGGAAAAAATGGATCCTGCTGACTTCACGATGAAGCGACTGAGCGGAGACCTGGCCCGCCCTGTTGCAACGGAAAAATACCTCTTCGCCGTCGCGTTCCCTACCAAGAGTCTCGTCGCCCTTGATTCAAAGACCGGTGAGATCGTGCGTTCCTTTCCAGAAATCGTGATGCCGCAGGAATTGGTTCAGCACAAGGGATCAGTCGTGGCAACCTGCGCTACCGGCATCTATGCATTCAGCGCAGAAACCGGAGAGATCCTCTGGAAGAAGGAGGCGTCCTCTGCCCGGACGATCGTCGCTGGTAGCGACCGGGTCAGCTACATTCAAGGCGAGCCACGCAAGGGGGAGAAGTCCGAAGCGGTGACGGTGGATCTCTACACAGGTAAGGTTCTGTGGAGGAATTCCTCCTATCCCTGGCTCGATAAAGTAAAGCGCAGCGTCCTCTACGGCGACCAACTCACCTACGAAGTGTCCAGCATGAGCAACAGCGACACGGACAACGGCATTTACATCGTATCAGCTGAGGACGGAGAGCTTTCCTGGGAGAAGACCTATGCTCCCGGAATGAATCACAATCGCCAGGCTCGAGCCATGTTTATCGGCGACGACCTCTGGATCCAACAAGGTGGCAAGGTCGACTACGATGATAAGGAAAAGGCGAAGTTTCAGGCAGTAGAAGTGACATCACTCGACCGCAAAACCGGTGAGACGAAGAAGACCTTGGCGGCAGGGCTCGGGCACTGTGCGCCACCGGTTGCGACGGTGAATATGATCTTCTCAGGAGTCGTGGAAATGACCGACCTCAAAACCGGCAATCTGGTTCTCAATTCCATCACCAAATCCAATTGCTCCCGCGAGAATGGCTTTACCCCGGCGAATGGCTTGATCTACGCGACACCGAAACACTGCACCTGCT
>Ga0222633_1001128_pt1 | contig 15943 bp, 14 predicted proteins | sample AntAcemetageno48_FD_179816 | JGI IMG/M metagenome (GOLD analysis project Ga0222633, IMG submission 179816) | Saline water microbial communities from Ace Lake, Antarctica - #48 | ecosystem: Environmental > Aquatic > Non-marine Saline and Alkaline > Saline | place: Antarctica: Ace Lake | collected...
AAAGAACAGCGTTGCTCAAATCCGGCGAATCCCTATCGACTTCAACCGCCATGCTTTGTCGCGCTCTGGGTATCGAGCACTCGATTGTGCCGATGAGCGATGACTTAATTGCCACTCGAGTTCATGTCAGGTCCGGCGAGACTCTGGCATTTCAACACTATTTTGTCCGGGACCGATGCCAACCTGAAGTGACTGGCTTTGAGTTTTCCGGCATAGAGAATTCAAATCCATCGTCAGGCTTTTTGGCGGCGCTACAGGATCCGCATTTGGAGGCCATTATTATCTGTCCTTCTAATCCCTTCGTCAGTGTAGATCCGGTACTAAAAATTCCCGGTGTCGAGCGTGCCATTCAAGAGTCCACAGGCCCGGTGCTGGCGGTATCGCCAATTATTGGCGGGGCAGCCATAAAAGGCCCCGCGGCGAAAATGATGGCCGAGCTGGGTATGCCCCAGAGTGCCTTGGCGGTGGCTCAGCATTACATTGGCCGAGTTGATGGTTTCGTCATTGATAAAGCAGATGAACATCTGGCAGGAGAAATCGAGAATCTCGGCATCAAGTGTTTTGTCACCAATACCTTGATGGTGTCGCTGGAAGATCGTATTAAGCTTGGGGAGTCCTGTCTGGCTTTTGCTAAGCAGCTTAGAGCATAAGCCCATAACCGAATTGAATAGGTGCTGCCTTGGCCGAGTAGCTGTCAGGACTAAATCAGTCGTGATAATGTAGCCAATTCATGAAAGTACGCGTTCAGGTTATGCAGGTAAATCTGGTCATTCCCATCAAACAGCTCGAGGATGCCAAGCAGCGGCTCGCATCGCTGCTTGACCCGGCCCAACGGCAGGCGCTGTTTCGTGCGATGGTTGAGGATGTATTGGAAGTTGGCACAACCTGTGACCGAATTGATCAGGTGGTGGTGGTGACGGCGGACAACACAGTAGGCGATTTGGCCAGGGCTTATGGTGTAAGAGTGATGCCCGAGCCTGAGGTTCCAGGTTTGATTAATGCTGTTACTCACGCGGCAAGGATGCTAAGCGCAGAAGGCGTCGATGTGATGATGTTTTTGCCGGGTGATACACCGCTGGTTAACGTAGAAGAACTTGAGGTGGTGCTGGATGGATTTGGCCTAAAGGAGACACCTGAGTTTTTGATCGTGCCGGCATCGGATCTCGGCGGCTCTAACTGCGTCTTGTGTTCGCCGCCCGATTGTATGACCTTTGGGTTCGGCGAAGATAGCTTTCGTCGACATCTGAAACTGGCTCGAGAGTTAGGCATCGAACCGATTGTGGCGAAACTGCCTGGCATTGGTCTTGATATTGACACGCCGGAAGATCTGCAAGAACTGGTGAATGAAATTATTGCGCAGAATATTCAGTCCCATACTTATCATTGTTTGTTGGCCAACGGTTTGTTGGCCACGACGGAACAGGGCGGTATAGCCGCCTTAGCTAATTAAAGGTGATTCATGACACAGCTGGATGAATTGTTAGGTCAAGCCCTGACGCAACCACTCGCAGATTCTGAAGTGCTGGCACTTGCCGGCTCAACGGATACCGCTGGGCTCATGCGGGTCGCTGCGCAGATTCGTGATCGGGGACACCAAAATGCCGTTTCCTATTCAAGGAAGGTGTTTATCCCCCTAACTCACTTGTGTCGCGATGTTTGTCACTATTGCACATTTGCCCAGGTGCCTCGAAAACTCAAAGCCCCCTATTTAGCGCCTGAAGAGGTGCTTAAGATTGCTCAGGATGGCGCCGAGGCTGGCTGTAAAGAAGCATTGTTTACGTTGGGTGATAAACCCGAGGCGCGCTACAAGGCTGCCCGGGATGGACTCAAGGAACTAGGGCAGGAGTCAACCTTGTCATACTTGCGTGATATGGCTGAGCTGGTCTTCAAAGAGACTGGTTTGTTCCCTCATTTGAACCCAGGCCTGATGAATGCAGACGATTTAGCTGAGTTGCGAAAAGTCTCTATCTCGATGGGGATAATGCTCGAGAGTTCCTCAAATAGGCTGCTAGAAAAAGGCATGCCTCACTACGGTTCCCCCGACAAGGTGCCAGAGCGGCGATTTCAAACCATGCGGCTAGCAGGGCAGGCAAAGGTGCCTTTTACCTCTGGGATACTCATCGGCATTGGTGAAACGCGGATTGAGCGAATTGAGTCACTGCTCGCATTAAGAGATATTCAGGCCGAATATGGTCACATTCAAGAAATCATCATCCAAAACTTTAGAGCCAAAGCCGAAACGTTAATGGCAAAAGCGCCGGAGCCAGATCTAAATGAACTGCTTTGGACCATTGCCATGTCACGTATCATCTTTGGTGAAAAAATGAATATTCAGGCGCCGCCGAATTTGAGCCCAGGGGTACTGCCACAGATTGTCGACTCGGGTATCAATGATTGGGGCGGTGTGTCGCCGGTGACGCCGGATTTTGTCAATCCAGAAGCGCCTTGGCCTCACCTAAGCAATCTTGCTAACGAAACGGCTAATGCAGGCAAGGTTTTGATTGAACGTCTTGCGATCTATCCTGACTACGCCATGGATGTTGAAACCTGGCTCGACCCTCAAGTTCAATCGAGCGTGCGTCAGGCAATCGACGGGCAGGGCTTTGCCCGTATGGAAGACTGGTCAGCCGGCGCAATTTCCGAGCCACCAAAAGCCGATATCGCCAAGGTCACTTCGATTCCAAAATCGTTACCGAATGCTGATGTAGCCACGATTCTGGCAAAGGTAACCAATGGCGACGTGTTGAATGAGGAGGATATTGTTCGACTCTTCAAAGCGCGGGGCGATGACTACACCCATGTTTGTCAAACTGCGGACAGACTTCGAGCCGAAACAGCCGGTGAAACTGTGACCTATTGTGTCAATCGCAATATTAACTACACCAATGTTTGCTACTTTAAGTGCCAGTTTTGTGCCTTCTCGAAAGGCAAGATGAGCGAAAATTTGCGTGGCAGGCCCTACGATCTTTCTCACGAGGAGATCATGCGTCGTACCGCCGAGGCTTATGCGAGAGGCGCCTCAGAAGTGTGTTTGCAGGGTGGTATTCATCCCGAATACACGGGCCAAACCTATATCGATATTTGTCACAGCATTAAACAAGTTGTGCCAGAAATGCATATCCATGCGTTCTCCCCGCTAGAAGTCTGGCAGGGTGCCCACACACTTGATATTCCGATTAAAGATTTTCTCGGTCAGCTAAAAGAGGCTGGGCTCGGTACGCTACCCGGTACGGCCGCTGAAATTCTTGATGATGAGGTCAGGGCAACCCTATGCCCCGATAAGATCAATACCGCCCAATGGTTCGAAGTCATGGAAGCTGCCCATGAGGTCGGTTTTAATACAACAGCTACCATCATGTACGGTCATATTGAGCGCTACGAACATGTAGCGCGCCATCTTCTGCGTGTTAGATCCTTGCAAGAAAAGACGGGTGGCTTTACGGAGTTTGTCATCCTGCCCTTTATTCATATGGAGTCTCCTCTTTATCTGAAAGGTAATGCGAGAAAAGGCCCAACCTTTAGGGAAGCAATACTCATCCATGCGATCTCGCGACTCGTATTACATCCAGTTTTTACTAATATTCAGGCATCCTGGACCAAGCTCGGCCATGATGGCGTGCGGGCCTGTCTGAAGGCTGGTGTGAATGATATTGGTGGTACCTTAATGAATGAAACGATCACTCGGGCTGCTGGCGCAGCACATGGCCAGGAAACGTCTCCCCAGGAAATGGAAGAGATTATTACTAGCATCGGTCGCATTCCTAGACAGCGATCCACCGCCTACGGTGAAGTCACTGACTTGCAAAAGCAAAAATCATTTGGAGCGAAAGCCTTGCTTGAGCCAACCTATGATCCAGCACAGAAGTATGAGAGAAGTGGGCCGAAGATAAAGAAAATATTGGTTCGGCCGGGTTTAGAAGATGAAGATAAGATCACTGGCGCAGACATTGTTTAGAGACATTGTTTAGAGACATTGTTTAGAAATAGTGTTTAGAGAAAGCGGTACTTAATAAGAACAGCATCTAACAAGAGCGGCATTTTTTTGAGAAGAGTGAATGGACGTAGATAACTTTTCAGCCATAGAAGTAGAATTTCACAAGCGAATCTCCAAAATTGTGTGGTGTAATTTTACGACCATTGATCGAGATAACCGGCCCCGATCGCGTATTTTACATCCTATCTGGGAAGGCCGTGACGGCTGGGTCGCGACGGGGCGAAATAGCTTCAAGGCTCATCATCTAGAAAACAACCCATTTGTGTCGCTCACTTATTGGGATCCTGATCATCAGCAGGTTTACGCCGAATGTAAGGCTGAATGGGCTGACGACTCTGAAACCAAACAAAAAGTCTGGGACCTATACGCCGATACAGTGCCGCCCCTTGGCTATGATCTAAAGCTTTTTTGGCCTAACCCATGTGCCGAAGCATATGGCGTACTCAAACTGACGCCCTGGAGAATTGAATTGTCATCTCTTGCCGATATGGCAAACCCATTAGTTTGGCGGCAATCAGTTAGCTAACAAAACACATTTAAAATCACTGAAGAACGAGAGGATTTACTATGCCCGTGCCACAAAGAACTGCGCTGACGCTGCCAGACCCCAGAGGGGTTCACCAAACCATCGAAATTGCTAAGTGGGCAGAAGCAGAGGGTTATGATGATCTGTGGTTTGCAGACAGCTCGGGAGTTGATGCATTAACAACGGCAGCAGCAGTTGCGCTTAATACCGAGCGGTGTCGCATCGGAACAGCCATCATTCCGGTATTTTCCCGAACCCCAGCGGTACTGGCTTCTACTGCACACGTGTTGCACCAGCTCTCGGGTGGACGCTTTATTTTAGGTTTGGGTTCGTCTAGCCAAACGATGATGGAAAACTGGCATGGTCTGAAATTTGAGAAACCGCTCACTCGAGTAAAAGAAACCACGCTCTTGATCAAGGAAATGCTAAGAGGCGCCAAAACTAATTTTGATGGTGAAACTGTCACCAGTCATGGCTACCGCCAATTACCTTTAGAAGAAGGTGCTCAACCCGTTTATATGGCTGCACTTAGAAGCAAAATGTTAGAAGCTGCTGCAGAATTTAGTGATGGGATTATCCTTAACCTCTTTCCAAAGGATGCTCTGCCAAAAATGATGGAGCACATCAAGATCGGCGCTGCGCGTGCTGGAAAGAAACTTGAAGATATCGAAGTTGTATGTCGCCACCAAGTTATCGTGACCGACGATAAAGAGAGTGCAAGAAACTTTATTCGTTCTGGTTTTGCACCTTATTATGCGACGCCTGTTTACAACGCATTTCTCGCCTGGGCGGGATATGAGGATGTTGCTCAGACCATTCGAGAAGGTTGGGCAGCAAAAGACCGAGCGAAAACAACTGGGGCACTGGATGACAAGCTGGTCGACGACATTGCCATATTGGGTAGTCAAGAAGAGTGTCAGGATCGAATCCGTGAATACGGTGAGATGGGTATTACGACCCATATTATTTCCTGTGTTTCGCCAAAGGAAACCACGGCAACCTTCGAAGCCTTTACCGGCAAGAATTTTTCTTTCTAAAGATTTGTAATCAAGGGGACTTGTATGAAGTTAGGACTATTATGTGGTTATTCGGGCAAGGTGATTAACCTTGGTATGGATAGGATCAAACATGCGGAAAGCTTAGGCTATGATTCCGTTTGGACCGCCGAAGCTTATGGCTCTGACGCGGTCACGCCGGCAACCTGGATACTAGCCAACACTGACAAGATTAAGGTGGGGACTGCGATCATGCAAATGCCGGGTCGATCTCCGGCGATGACAGCGATGACAGCGATGACGCTAAATCAGTTGTCTAACGGCCGATTTATTCTAGGGCTGGGCGCTTCGGGACCACAGGTAGTTGAAGGTTGGCACGGCCAAGCTTATGGTCGGCCTGTGACTCGAATCAAAGAATATGTTTCGATTGTGAAGCAAATTATGGCTCGACAAGGGCCCGTTGAGCACAAGGGGTTTCACTATTCGCTACCCTATGATGGCGAGGATGGTACTGGCCTGGGTAAACCGCTAAAGAGCATTCTGCAGGCAGACACGTCGATCCCAATTTACACCGCTTCCATTACACCCGCCGGTCTTACTGGTAGCGCTGAAGTTGCTGATGGTGTCTTTCCAATCTGGATGAATCCCGATCGCTTTGATGTATTAGAAGGGCCCATTCAAAAAGGTTTAGACAAGGCCGGCAAGACAATGCTGGATTACGACATCGCACCGTTCGTGACTTGTATCATGGGTGATGACGTTGACGCTTGTCGTCAGCCGATTAAAGGCAGTCTTGCGCTATATATTGGTGGTATGGGCGCACGGGACAAGAATTTTTACAATGACTACACCAAGAAGTTGGGCTTTGAAGATGCAGCAGTAAAAATTCAAGATCTATACCTTGCTGGTAAAAAAGACGAGGCCATGGCAGCCGTACCTGACGAGCTAGTTGATGCGGTGCATTTAGTTGGACCCGCAGAGCGAATCAAAGAGCGGCTGCAGGCCTGGAAAGCGGCGGGAGCGAAAGGGCATGTGAGTAGTATGCTGATCGGTGCTGGTCAGCCTGAGGCATTGGAACTCATAGCCTCGGAACTGCTTTAATCGATAGACTCCGTTCTAATCACCATAAATAGCCACCATTAAAAGCGACAACCCAGTGTGATATGGACTATTCCATAAGAGCCGTTAGTAGTATTCGTGAAATAGGCCAATCTCGCTGGGATTTCGCCGCCAATCCGTATCTTACTGATCCGGATTGCGGCATCCCCTTTGATCCCTTTGTGTCTTATAACTTTCTTTCAGCTCTGGAGGAGAGTGGCTCTGCCGCGGCTGAAACGGGCTGGGCGCCCTACCATCTGATGCTTGAGGATGATGAGGGTAAAACACTAGGGATTGTCCCGATGTACCTCAAGAGCCACTCCCAGGGTGAGTACGTCTTTGACTATAACTGGGCAGATGCTTTTGAGCGAGCGGGAGGGCGGTACTACCCGAAGCTACAAATTTCAGTGCCTTTCACTCCAGCTACCGGACGTCGTATTTTGACTGCTAGATCAGACAAACAAGCAGAATACGAGGAGCACTTGATATCCGGTGTCATGCAGGTGGCAAAGAAATTGGAGGTCTCCTCGGTCCACGCGACTTTTCTGACAGAGCCACAATATGACCAGATGGGTCAGCTTGGCTTTTTGCAAAGAACCCACCAGCAATTTCATTGGCTGAATGATGACTATGAATCTTTCGAAGATTTTCTTGCAGCACTGAGTGCCAAAAAGCGAAAAAACATTCGACGTGAACGTCGCGGTGCCATTGAAAATGGCATTGAAATTGAGCGCCTGACGGGAGATACAATTGGTGAGCATCACTGGGACGCTTTTTATCAATTTTACGTCGACACGGGTAACCGCAAGTGGGGTTCTCCGTATCTGACCCGAGAATTCTTCTCCATGGTGGGCAAGAGCATGTCTGAGGACATCCTGCTCGTGATGTGTAAGCGAGACGGTCGATATGTGGCTGGAGCCATAAACTTTATCGGTAGTGAATGCTTGTTTGGACGGAACTGGGGTTGTGTTGAACATCATCCGTTTCTGCACTTCGAAGTTTGTTATTATCAAGCGATTCAGTTTGCCATCGAGCGAGGTCTAAAACGCGTCGAGGCAGGCGCTCAAGGCACCCATAAGTTGGCGCGTGGTTACCTGGCAACACACACCTATAGCGCCCACTGGATCGTGAATGAATCCTTTAGCGAAGCCGTTCGCCACTTCCTCGACCAGGAGCGAGCTCATATTGATGAGGAAATTGACTACATGGAAGAGCATTCGCCGTTCAGGAAAAACAGCCCCTAGCATTCCGTTAATAGGCACCGCCCTATGAGTCGTCAATACTTTATTACGGATGTATTTTGCGAAGGCCCCTATAGCGGTAACCAGTTGGCGACGGTTGTCGATGTTGATGGGCTTTCCGATCTTGAGATGCAGCAGATCGCCAGAGCATTCAATTTCGCTGAAACTACCTTCTATCTGGGTGGGTCCGAGGCCGATGGGTTTCGCGTGCGGATTTTCACTCCAAGGGCCGAGCTACCCTTCGCTGGTCACCCGACGCTCGGCGCAGCCTTTCTGATCAAAAATCACATTGTTGGCTTTAACACTGATCGGCTCACGCTTAACCTCAATGTCGGACCGATACCTGTCACCTTTGCTGAAGGCGGTGTGATTTGGATGAGGCAGAACCCGCCTACTTTCGCGCCAGGCCCAGAAAAGGCACAAGCGGCGGAAATGTTGGGTGTTGATCTGTCTGATCTAGACGATCGGTTCTCACCCCAATTTGTTTCAACCGGGCTGGAGTTCTTGATTGTGCCCCTCAAGAATCTGGATGCTCTGCGTAAATCGAAGCCAGTCGATACTGGTAGCGAAAGGGGTATTTTAGCTTTCTGTGCTGAGGGCTATAAACCTAGCCACCAGTTTGCAGCGCGAATGTTTGCACCGGGGCTTGGGGTAGGGGAGGATGCAGCAACAGGCAGCGCAAATGGTTGTCTCGCCGCCTATCTTGCCGAACATGCCTATCTTGGCGAGCCAAAGGTTGATGTGGTCGTAGGCCAAGGCTTTGAGATCGGTCGACCCTCGGCGTTGCACTTGCGAGCATCAAAACAAGCTGAATTTATCGTTGAGGTTGGTGGGCAGGTCAACCTCGTTGCAAAAGGCGAATGGCTGCTATGAAAGCGAGAGCGATCGTGTTTTGGATCCTGGCCCTAATACTATCAACCGGTTTACTCTTTGGACTGCCAACCTTGGTGAAGTATCAGCTTGAGAAAAGTCTCAGCGAATATCTGCTTCAGCTCGTCTCCATAGAAATGCTGTCTTTGAATCCGTTTCTTGGTACGGTCAGAATCGAAGGCCTCAAGATTGGCGCAAGAACAGCTTCTCAAAATACGGCTATCAGTATTGAATTGTGGCCCCTCACAAAGCGCCACATTCATGTTCAATCGCTACTGATTTCCGACGTCCGACTACCGATTCAGTCAGAGAATAGCAAACTCATGGTCGCTGACTTTTCAATAATGAGTCCTGAGCCAGGATCAGATTCGTCCTTCACTGAACCTTGGCGAGTGAGCGTGGATACACTCCATCTAGATAGAATTGATCTTGATGTGAGCTACGATGGCAGCTCACATAAAGTTGTGTTGCAGTCTCTTGTGCTTGGCGCTTTCGACACAGCTGGGACGGCACAAATCCCACTGGCTGCCGAGTTGTTCGTCAACGATGCGCCGATCAATTTTGATGGCGCACTTTTGATTCAAAGAGACGTTCAACAATTTTCTGGCAAACTGGATGTGAAGGGCTTGGAATTAAAGGATTTTTCAGCTGTTCTCGGCGATGTTGTTGGTCAACTCGACTTGAAACAATCCGTTGAGATCACAAGAGACGAGCAAGGGGTTGTCGCGAAGGCTATCGGAGAGCTGGGCTTAATTGGCGGAGATGGATTCGATTTCCGTGCAGATAATCTAGCGTGGAAAGGAAGCGTACAATACCAAAGCGCAGCATTGAAACTGAATGGTGAACTTGGCATGAGTGATGTTGTGACTCCATACGGGCAGGTAGGCAGCGCTGAATGGAGTGGGGATCTTAGCTATGAGTCTGCAGATGCCTTTAGCCTTGAAGGCAGCGTTCGAGTCATTGATTTACGCCCGTTGGGTATGGGCACCATCGGCGAATTGGATGCTTCGGCGCTTGACCTTTCTTCAACCAGTCTCTCCATGTCACGCCTTACAGTAGTCAACGCCGATCTCAGAGTGGAGCGACTGCCTAATGGTAAGTTTGCCTTTGTCGAGAACTTGCCGAATCCAGCCGTAGTCCAAGCTCCTGCTGCAGACCCTGTTGCCCAAATCCAGACCCAAACCCAAACTAAAAACTCAACGAGCCTAAGCATTGCTGTTCAAGAGATTGAGGTAAAAGACAGCAAACTTGAATTTGTTGATCGCTCTGTCGAACCTCTTGTTGATCTCGAACTGAACAACATAGCTGCCAGGGTTGAAAGGTTTTCTCTAACGGATTATTTTAGCATTGATCTTCTAGGTGATCATCAAATAGAACCAGGATTAGAAACTCAGCTAAAAGTGAAGGGTGAGGTCAATATCGCCAGCATGACTGGCGCTATCAAAATGAACCTTAGCAACTTAGAACTGCACGAAATTGCGCCTTATATTGGTAATGGTATTCGAAGCGGACGCCTGCAACTTGGTTCGGACCTGAAAATGACAACCGGGCGTTTGGCAGTCAAAAATGAAATTCACATTAAGAACATTAAAATCGACGAATCTGCCCAGAATGGTGGCGATCAAATGTCTCTCGCTACAGCGCTGTTCCTGTTAAAAGATAAGAATGATGAGGTGGATTTGGATGTGCCTTTCGAAACTGACTTCGATAAGTTTGAGATTGGTTTTGCTGACATCTTCCAAAGTGCTTTGCTTCGAGCAGCGAGAACTACTGCGGTGACCTATGCGCAATATGCGCTTCAGCCCTACGGCAGTTTGCTGCTAGCCAAGGACCTGCTAGGTGCGATAACTCGACCAAGGTTTGAGGCAGTGATTTTTAATGAAGGTACCGGTGAGCTGACCGCAAAGGCGCAAGATTATGTCGAAAAGCTTGCTGTTCTGCTTGTCACTAAAAATGAACTTAGCGTGACGGTATGTGGCTTTGCCGATATGAGCGAGCTCCCTAGCCTGTTAGAGATGGGTGAGGAGGTGGACGAGGCTACATCTCTTGAGTCAATCTCGACTGAAACTAGCTCTGCTGAGGAGATATCCATTGGCGATGTTGCCAGGGTCAAGATGCTTGCTCAGGTTCGTGGTCGTGCTGTTCGAGACTTACTCCAGGCTGGCGGGGTTAAAAGTGCACGCATTTATGCCTGCACGGGGACTGTAGAATCAAAGGGTGGCCAGCCTAGAGTTGAGATAGTCCTCTAACAAACACAGTGCAGAATCAAAAAGAAGGTACGAGGAGATAAGAAATGACACTAAAGGTTATAGGCGCAGGTTTCGGTCGAACCGGCACCCTGTCTCTAAAAGTAGCGCTCGAGAAGTTGGGCTTTAATCCCTGTCATCACATGATGGAAGTGTTTGGTAAGCCTGATCATATTGCACTTTGGCAGGCCGCAGCAGAAGGCAAGCAAGTGGATTGGGCGGAAATATTTGAGGGTTATGAAGCCGCGGTAGACTGGCCTGTTTGTTCATTCTGGAGGGAGTTGTCTGAGGTCTACCCGGAAGCCAAATTTATTTTGAGTCAGCGCGATGCCGACAAATGGTTTGCCAGCGCTTCTGCCACAATCTTTAAAGGTATGAATCGTAACGACGACGACCCTCACCTTAAAATGGTTAAACAACTGATCGTAGATAACACTTTTGGTGGCGATATTGAAAATGCAGAACATGCCAAGGCAATATTTAGAGCTCATAACGCTGAGGTGTTAGCGACTTTACCAGCAGAAAGAGTGCTGGTATTTGAAGCATTAGATGGTTGGCAACCGTTATGCGAGTTCCTGGGGGTTGATGTTCCGGACGAGCTTTACCCGCAAACCAATTCAACAGAAGATTTTCAAAGAAGAGTGAAGAGTGGATCCAATTCAACAGAAAATGACTGACCTGCCGCCTCATGCCCAGGCACTTGGCATGGAGTTAGTTGAAGCAGGTGAGCGACGCTGCAAAGTACGTGTGCCCTATGCATTGCATCTGGTCGGCGACCCCGATACCGGCATTCTCCATGGCGGCGTCATTACGGCGACTCTGGATAATGCTTCTGGCTGGGCAGTGCGATGCCATGAAGATTGGACAGATGGCGTGAGTATGGCCACGCTGGATATTCGTATTGATTATATGAAACCAGCCACGCCGAAGCAGGATTTGATTGTGGAAGCTGAGTGTTACCAGATGGGTCGCTCGGTCGCCTTCGTTCGAGCCTGGGCACATCAAGGGGACAAGGATAAACCCGTTGCTACCTCTATCGGCGCGTTTATGTTGGGAACACCGAATGTCCCGGGCAGTAATCTATGAAGATCCTAGAGAAGCTTAAGCAAGAAAATCGCGCTGATGATATGCAAGCGTTGATCGAGCAGATTCCTTATGCCCAATTTCTGGGTGTTCAGGTAGAAAGAAAGGGTAACGAGTTGACCACGGTCCTGCCATTCAAAGACATGCTAATTGGCAATCCAAATTTACCAGCCATTCATGGTGGTGTACTGGGTGCATTCTTGGAACTGACCTCGGTGATCCAGTTACTGTTTCTCACCTCCTGTGAGAGTCTGCCTCGAACGGTTGATATCTCGGTCGATTACCTGCGGTCAGGGCGTCCGGAGGAAATGTATGGGCGCGCCATCGTCACCAGACAAGGTCGCCGGGTTGCGAACGTTCGAGCAGAAATCTGGCAAGAAGATCGAGCCAAGCCCATTGCCGCATCCCATGGTAATTACTTGCTAACTCCAACAGATTCGTAGCGACCCTTTGTCAGCAGACAAAGTAGGTCTGGTGCGAGTTCTATTTCGAGACCTCGTCTTCCCGCACTAATAAAAATTGTTGAGTAATCAGCTGCCGAGCTATCGATAATAGTTGTCAGTGATTTTTTCTGGCCGATCGGGCTGACGCCTCCGAGTACATAACCAGAACTTCTTTCGACCTGTTCTGGTTTCGCCATCTGGGCTTTCTTTGCACCCAGCGCCTTGGCCATCGTTTTAAGGTTCAAATTGAGGCTCACCGGTAGCACCGCAACAGCCAGCTTGCCGTTGTCGAGTGCAACAACCAGAGTTTTGAAAACTCTTTCCGCTGAAATCCCCATTTTGTCTGCCGCCTCAGAGCCGTAGTGGGTGTTTGCAGCATCGTGGTCATACTCATGGAGTTCGTAGGAGGCATGGGCTCGATCAAGAACGGTAATGGCCGGAGTCATAGGTGACGTAATCATTAGCTAGAAATGACCTTTAGGTTATCACTTCTGGCACTCGTAATTGTCCTGGCAAGACTGCCATCCCCAATCATCCACTGGTATGCTGTGACGCTCAAATTCAGGTTACAAATTCACCTAAATCAGAAGGATATCCCATGGCAGATGTATACATAGTTGAGGCTTGTCGAAGTGCGATTGGCAAACGTGGCAAGGGTCTAGCTGGTTTGAAGCCAGCCGATCTGCTCGGCGCAGTTCAGAGAGCGGCTCTTGAGAGAAGTGGCATTGACCCTTCCAAGATCGATCAAGTGATTGGCGGTTGTGTATCTCAGGTAGGCGAGCAAACCTTTAATATTGCTCGTATCGCCTGGTTGTCCCAGGGACTGCCGCTCGAAGTCGCCGCAACAACGGTTGATAGCCAATGTGGATCGTCTCAGCAAGCCACCAGCATGGGCGCTTCTATGATTGCCGCCGGTATTGAGGAAATGGTGATGAGCTGTGGCGTCGAGATGATGAGCCGAGTCCCGTTGGGTGCAGCAATGAAAGGTGGCAATCCGATGGGTGAGAACTATGCCAGTCACTATCAACCCACTAGCCAATTTGCCGGTGCCTCCATGATTGCCGAGGAATATCAGATTACTCGACAGGATGCTGACCAGTTTGGTCTTGAAAGCCAACAGAAGGCCATTAAAGCCTGGGAAGAAAATCGATTTGAACGGGAGATCGTGCCCGTTGAAGCACCAATACTGGGCGAGGACTTTAAGCCTACCGGTAAAACTCGAATGATTGATCGAGACGAAGGCTTGCGCGCCACAACGCTAGAAGCTCTAGCAGGATTGCAGCCAGTGCCTAGCCAGGAGATTCACACAGCTGGAACGTCTTCTCAGGTATCTGATGGTGCTGCGGCCATCATTATGGCTTCAGCCAAGGCGGTTAAAGAACATAACCTAAAAGCCAGAGCGAAGATTGTTGCCACAACACTGGTCGGTGTTGATCCGGTCACCATGTTGAAGGGGCCGATTCCGGCAACTCGCAAGGTTTTGGAGCGGGCCGGTCTTACCATCGATGATATCGATGTATTTGAAGTCAACGAAGCCTTTGCCTCTGTTGTCTTGGCCTGGCAGAAAGATCTGGGTGTCGATCCCTCCAAGGTGAATGTGAATGGCGGTGCGATTGCCCTCGGTCATCCAACCGGGAGCACTGGTGCACGACTGATCACCACGGCACTGCACGAGCTAGAACGCACTGGTGGTCGTTATGCGCTTATTGCGATGTGCTGTGGCGGTGGTCTCGGAACTGGCACGATCATCGAAAGACTCGATTAATTTAGAGCATCATTCGATTTGAGCAAGGGGTCTTCGGACCCCTTTTTTGTGGGCGCTGGTTTTTACTTGGCTCGTTAACTGACTCTTTATCTGGGAATGGCGCAAAGGTGCGCGCAATTGGGGCGCTCCGAGTACATGCGCATCATTGTTGTGCGTTGGTTGTGCATTGGTTGGGTGTGCCGGGTGTTGTTGAGAATCAGGATGCTGCTCCAGAGCCTCATTTTTAAAGGCCTGAAAGGTTATTTTGAGTGGTTTTTTCAGCTTGGCATCAAGCTTGCAATTTCAGTCAGCAGTGTAAATGAAATCAGTGTGAATGAATTTTCACCAAACCATAAAAACCTGTGGAGGGGCTCAATTGTGGACCAAGTATTAGAACTTCAATACGCGATGGATACGTTTTACTTCCTCGTATGCGGCGCCCTTGTCATGTGGATGGCGGCGGGCTTTGCTATGTTGGAAGCGGGGCTGGTGCGATCCAAAAACACCGCGGAAATCTTAACCAAAAACGTCGCGCTATTTGCGATCTCCTGTGTCATGTACCTCGTGTGTGGATACGCCATAATGTACGGCGGTGGCATATTTCTGGAGGGTATAGCGCTTGATGGTGCTGAAACTGCAGAAGCTCTGACAGCTACAGTACTGGCTGAATCTCATGAAGCAGGCTTTGCTGGCGGTTCAGTTTATTCTGATGCTTCCGATTTCTTCTTCCAAGTGGTGTTTGTCGCCACAGCAATGTCCATTGTTTCTGGCGCCGTTGCCGAACGAATGAAGTTATGGGCATTTCTGGCTTTTGCAGTCGTCATGACTGGTTTTATATATCCGATGGAAGGTAGCTGGACCTGGGGTGGATCGTCTGTATTTGGCCTATATACCTTAAGTGATCTTGGCTTCTCTGACTTTGCTGGATCAGGCATTGTTCACATGGCCGGTGCGTCAGCTGCGCTAGCGGGTGTCGTACTTCTCGGGGCTCGTAAGGGTAAGTACGGACCCAACGGGGCGGTACACGCAATTCCCGGTGCTAACCTGCCGCTTGCGACCCTTGGAACATTCATTCTCTGGATGGGCTGGTTTGGTTTCAATGGTGGTTCAGTGCTGAAGTTAGGTGACGTTGCCAGCGCCAATGCTGTCGCCATGGTGTTTCTAAACACCAATACGGCGGCCGCTGGTGGCGCCCTTGCAGCCCTGATTACTTCAAGAATCCTGTTCGGCAAAGCTGATCTGACGATGCTTCTAAACGGTGCGCTAGCAGGGCTTGTCGCGATTACAGCTGAGCCCTCAACACCGACCCCGCTTCAAGCGACGATATTCGGTGCTCTTGGTGGTGTGCTGGTCGTGTTCTCCATTGTTGTTCTCGACAAAATCAAGATTGATGACCCCGTTGGTGCTATCTCGGTTCACGGTAGCGTTGGCCTGCTGGGACTATTGTTGGTGCCACTGACCAATGATGGTTCTAGCTTTTCCGGCCAGATGATCGGGGCACTGACCATTTTCGGTTGGGTGTTTGTGACTAGCCTGGCGGTTTGGATGGTATTGAAGGTGACCATGGGTATTCGAGTTACCGAGGAGCAGGAATATGAAGGGGTCGACGTGAGTGAGTGTGGCGTTGAAGCCTATCCGGAGTTCAGTTCTGCTAACTAAGTTGCCCTCGACTTATTAGCTATCGTAAGACCAGGTTCCGATAT
>Ga0222633_1001131_pt1 | contig 15925 bp, 12 predicted proteins | sample AntAcemetageno48_FD_179816 | JGI IMG/M metagenome (GOLD analysis project Ga0222633, IMG submission 179816) | Saline water microbial communities from Ace Lake, Antarctica - #48 | ecosystem: Environmental > Aquatic > Non-marine Saline and Alkaline > Saline | place: Antarctica: Ace Lake | collected...
CATGTTTCTCCTGGCGCTATCTCACCAACGGCACCACCCAGAAGCTCATTGCGATATTCGGTCTCGATGCCGGCCTGAGCCAGCAGGCTCGCCATGGTGCCTACCACCATCGAATTGGGATGCGTATACACCAGCTTCACGGCAGGGGCTCTACCTGGTTCAGGGATGGCCAACGCCGGGATAACCAGTACGCGATGACCTGAAGTCGCATCACAAGACCGCCAATAGTCGCGCTACAACACCGCTGACGCCCTCGCCTTCCAGGACCTCTTTGGCAGAATCTTTGGCAAAGGTATCCCCGTGTGCTGGCGTCGCACTCTGGCCAGCCCAGGCCAGCATGGACACATCGTTAATGCCATCGCCAATCGCGAGGACCTCGGATTGTTCGATTTTCAGTTCACGTGCGATCTGCGCAAGGGCATTTCCCTTGCTCGCACCGGGGGCGTGCACAGCGGTTACGGTGGTGAAGTCCAGTAACGAAACCCGGTTACCGTAACGTGCCTCCAGGAACCGGTGAACATCGGTCGAAACCTTGTCGTCACTGATGATATCAATACCCGTCGCCCTGACGCCGGATTCATGAGGACTCGGATGTACCTCGATCTCAACGCCGGAAACAGCCGCGAAAAACTCGGCCGCTTGCGTCCTGCGGGTCACGAGATACCGTTGCTGATCGAACCAGGACAGGCTGTAACCGTGGCTCGTTGCATACTCGTACAATTCGCGGGCAATATCCTGGTCAATGGTGAAGCCATGTCGGAGGCTGCCGTCGGACTCATGAACAGAGGCACCTTGCTGACAGATCATGGGCTCCTTTATGCCAAGACGTTCTGCAATAGGTACCGTACCCGGATACATCCGACCGGTCGCCAACATGACAATGATATCGCGAGCCTGCAAAGCCGCGACGGCCTCAACTAAAGCATCATTCGGCACAGCATCAAGGGCAGCGCCTGGTTCAAGCAACGTGCCGTCAATATCGAGCGCTACAAGTTTTGTTTTATGAGACATTTGGCCCCTCTTTAAACGAATAAATCTGCAAACAGTGCATTTTGAAAACAATGCATGCCTAAAACAGAGTGAAACACTATCCTGGACCGCTTTACTTTTTGTCCTCAGTCTCCGGCAATGGCAAAAGGTTCACAATGCGGTCCATCAGTTTAGGGAAAGGTAAGCTCTGGATCCAAACTGATCCTGTCCCTTGCAGCGATGCGAGCACTAATCCCTCGCCGCCGAACAGCATGCTTTTTAGCCCCCCTGCTAGCTTGATGTCATAATCGATACCTGGCGTCATCGCCACCAGACAACCCGTATCAAGCCTGAGTGATTCATTGTTGAGTTCTTTTCGCACCATGGTGCCACCGGCATGAACAAAAGCCATACCATCTCCAGTGAGTCGTTGAAGAATAAACCCTTCACCCCCAAAAAATCCGCTACCAAGCTTTTTGCTGAATGCGATCCCGATTTTCGTTCCACGAGCAGCGCAAAGGAACGCATCTCTCTGGCAAATCAGCTCACCGCCAATCTCTGCAAGATTAACCGCCACGACAGAACCGGGAACCGGTGCGCTGAAAGCTACTGATGATCGCCGCTCGCCCTCATTTGTAAAGTGCGTCATGAATACAGTTTCACCCGTGATCAAGCGTTTACCGGCACTGAACAGTTTGCCAACAACCCCCTGCTCCGGATTAGCACCGTCGCCCATTTTGGTTTCAAAACGGATGCCGTCTTCCATGTAGAGCATTGCCCCGGCTTCGGCAATCACCGTTTCACCCGGGTCGAGAGTGACCTCAACCAACTGGACATCATGGCCTCTAATGTCGTAATCAACTTCGTGACTTTGCATATCTTTCCTATTCAGGTTTTCTGCCAGCCAGTACTGGCAGCCTCTTCCAGCATCTTGGATGATTCCTCTAAAAATGCAATCCAGCCAAACCGCCATCAGCCAACAACCACAACAACCCTCAGGCTATTCTCGCCGGGCGTGAGCCTCAAAAAGCGTGTGTCGCATTTCAAACTCGAATTTGTAGGGAAATATTGTTGCCAAGCCACATCTTTGCGTATCAGGATGTGGCTATACTCACTGAATTCTTTAACAGAACCAAAGACCGGGCTGACCTTGAATGAATGCCTTCAGCAGGCAACATCAGGATTCATCGGGTCTCAATAACCATCATCGAATACACTGGTACCGATGATAAGAGAATTTCGAGCTTAGCGTTTCTGGCTTTAACAATAAGACCGGGAGGTCAAAATGCGATACAAGGTATTAGGCAAAAGCGGTGTCAGAGTTTCTGAACTGGCACTGGGTGCGATGACGTTCGGCACCGAATCCGGCATCGGCGCGGACAAAGAAGAAAGCCGAAAGGTTTATAACGCCTTTCGAGATGCGGGTGGTAATTTCATCGACACCGCCAACGTGTACAACCAGGGCACAAGCGAAACATTCCTCGGCGAGTTTATGGCGGGTGACAGAGAGCGCATCGTCCTGGCGACCAAGTTTACCGGCGGCATGCGACAAAAAGATATTAACGCATCATCCAACTCACGTAAGAATATGATGGAGTCGGTCAATGCCAGCCTGAAACGACTTAAGACGGACTACATTGATCTATATTGGGTTCACGCATGGGATTCCATAACGCCAACAGAAGAATTGCTCAGAGGGCTGGACGACCTGGTTTCCCAGGGCAAGGTGCTCTATATCGGCGTTTCCGATACGCCCGCCTGGGTGGTCGCCAAATCAAACACCATGGCAGAACTGCGTAACTGGTCAGAGTTTATTGCATTGCAGATACAATATAGCCTGATCGAGCGCACGGTCGAACGTGAACTCCTGCCAATGGCCAGAGCCTACGATATGGCGGTCACACCCTGGGGTATTGTTGGCTCAGGCGTACTCAGCGGCAAATACAACAAGGACGCCGCAGCGGAAGGCCGAGGCGCCAGCCGCAGCCAGATTATCAATGACCGTTCCCTGAACATTGCAGAAGAAGTCATGCGCATCGCCGGGGAAATGAATGCCACACCAACCCAGGTCGCGATCGCATGGGTTCTCAATGGCCCAGCTAACATTATCCCGCTGGTCGGCGCACGCACGCTGGAACAATGGGAACAAAATCTGGGTTGTCTCGATGTTGAACTGGATGAATCGATGATGTCTCGATTGAATGATATCAGCGCAATCAGCCCGGGCTTCCCCCACAACATGCTCATGAGCGGCATGGGGAATGCAAAAAACCTGGATAACCACAGAAAGTTCACCAGCGGCGGGTATCTCTGATTATCCTGATTTAGTACATCGGACAGAGCAGATTAGTCTTACAAGGATCATCACCATATTTTGGATACAACCAATGAAAATCGTCACTCTGCTCCTGACCTCTCTACTGCTGGCCTCCTGCGCAAGCCAACCAGACAATCCTGTTAGAGGCGGCCTTTCGCCATGCCCCGTTTTCCCGGGATGTGCCATGACAACATGGACGCCAGGTGGGTCGCAAGAGGATGCCTGGACGGCCATCGTTGAATATCTGGACTCAGAATCAAGCATGACTATCATCGAGCAAACCGACCAGTACCTGAAGGTCGAGGCCCGAACACCGACGATGGGTTTTGTGGACGACGTTCAGTTCCTTCGACGTGACGATGGCACCATTGCGGCGCGGTCATCCTCGAGAATGGGGATTTCGGATCTCGGAGCCAATAAGGCCAGGCTTGACCTGATTGCGGGCGCTATACCTCAACTCAAACAGAGTCTGAAATAATACAGCGAGTCTAACTGCTACAAGCCACCAGATTTCCTGGCATTCCTTCTAAACACAAAACCGAATTGATTGGAGAGAGACGACGGTCCCTCCCTGGGCCAGCAGGTCCTCGATCCCCAATGGGTAAAGCTAAATCGGTGGTAGAGCCAAACTGCCTATTGGATGATTTCTGACGCGAACCGGTGCCGTTTGTACATTTTCAGATTATTCATGCGGGAACTGTTGCCGGTCGCAAGCTAATTTGGCGGTACCTGTCGAACCCGGGCCTGCTTTATTTCAAGGTCTTCATCCAACTCACAGAGCATATGTGAGCGCAAGGTAGCGGACGCTAAGCTGAGAAGGCAGCCTCTTTTTCCTCTGTCGGACAGTCTAGTGGGGAAAACCGTTAACCTTTAGCAAACCAGCTTTGCGAACTAACCAATGTGTACCTATAGGGTCAGGACGATCAGTGAATCACCGACCGCCCTTCTATTTCTCAACTAAATGTAACTCTAGTTCTGCGAGAACTGGCCCAGGAAGCTGCCGCCGTCGCCGCTATTGACGTTGACTTCATTAAAGCTCCCCTGGAGGTCTGATACGGAATAGATCAGGTTGTTGGCCAAATCCTTCCAGATGGCTTCACGATCGTTGCCATTGCAGATAACCGGTGAGCCCGCGACTTCCACGTCATCAATGAACAGTTTGCCGCTTGAACTGAATACAAAAGTTGCAGTCTGTCCATTCTCATAGGGCGAACCGGCACTGGCTGCAAAATAGCTCAGCGTTCGAGCTTCTGCCGTCAGGAAAGCAGGAAGTTGAACAGCTTCAGGTCCACCCCCAAAGAAGCAAACCTGTCCAAGCGCCGCAATTTCCGCATCGCTGGCGAGTGAAGAATCACCACCGGTACTGCTATCTCCACTTGAATCCGAGCCGCTGTCAGTCGGCGACGTGCCGGCAGGCACATAGTCATATCGCAGTTTAAAGCTCACGGTAACGCCAGACTGGTTAGCATCGAATGAGACATCAAAGGTGATGCGATCCGATGTGTTGTTGACGATCGTGACGATGAGGTTCTGAATGTTAGACAGCCCAGCGATGGACTCTTCAATCACTTTTTGAACTTCCGCAGTGTCGCTTGGAGTCGGTGCGACAATATTAGTGATTATTGCAGAAAATTCTGTGCCAATGCCTAAGGTAATGACCTCCCCGCTCACGGTCAGGTCGAAGTCGCCGGTGATGTCGCCGCCGGTTGAACCACCCACATCGACAGGAATATCACTGGCGTCAATCAGAACCGTGACGCTTGCAGGCAGAACAACGCCGGCGTCCAGCACCGCCTGAAGCAGGTTGTCATCGATGGCCACCGCCAGATCACGCGCGACTGCCATCAAGTCAGTATCCGCAAGGCTACTCGCGGCCAGTTCAAGTGCATTTGAGAAAAGATTCGCGAAATCTGATGCGGTATACGAGAGGCTGGCTAATGCGCCATCGGCACCGTTGCCGTCAATAACACCATCCGCAAGATCAGACGCTAACTGGTTCAGAATAGCCAGGGCCGGTGCTGCTTCACCAGCCGCAAGCGTAGCCAGTGCTGCCAGCCTGAGCGCATAAACACCTCCCGCGTCGTTCGCCAGTGACTGAGTAGATATATTGTCTTCACTAACGATCGTTGGCGGAGTCAGTAGATCGGGGATATCGGGAGCCAATGATGCTCTCACTGAATTGTTAATCGCTTCAACATCGGCTGCACTTATTGCCCCCTCCAGCTTGTCCACAATTTGGGCTGCCAGTTCAGTAAGGATGGTGACGCCTACGTCCTCAAGCGGCGATGGTGCAAAGGCACGAATCGAAACGTCGGCGCCCATTGGCAGGTTCGTCCCGGCGGATTCATCAAAGTATGTCGCCCCATCGTTACCGGTAACAGTCACCAGTATTGGACCTGTATAGGTGCCGTCATGAGTGATAGACACGGTGCCGTCTTCCGTAAGGCTGCCGGTCGCGCCCGCTATAGGTGTTCCGTCTGCCTGTGTTACAAGAACATCAGCGCCGGTAATCCGCCCAAGACTTGGGGTGACCGTAATGGTTGCTTGAGGTCTTGGCTCCGGTTCCGGGGCAGGCTCGTCACCGGAACCAGTCGCAGGTTCGGTCACAGGTGCTGGAGAATTGCGGTTGTTGTCGCCGCCGCAGGCGGTGAGGACAAGAACGGCCAAAAGAAGCAGAAGTGTTGTTTTGAGTTGTTGCATTACGGTTACTACCTGTGGATCAGCGAACGGGACAGCCATTATCGGCAAGATAGCGCCCCGGCACGCCCCCCGTCTGGGGGTGGTTGGCCGGTCACTAATTCCCCCCAGAAGGGGGGTGTGTGATCTTTGCACGAAGCGCACAATCCTGAAGATCGCAAACAACAATAAAGGCAGGAATAAATGATGCGTACATCCCCTCTGGTTTTGGCTTCTTTGATTGTCGTCGCTGTCGCAGTGCTACCGACCGTCGCAGAAGCGAAGAAGCTCAAACCGAAGTACTATAAAGCCTGCTACGAGAACTACGCCGAAATGCGAAAAGCGGTGCCTGAGCCCGCCTTTGATGTGGCAGGTGCTGCGGATACCGTCAATGCCGTGGCGGGCATAGCGGGTCGCTTCGGAGGCTTTGGCGGTAGTTTTGGAAGCGTCGCATCGACCGCTTCAACGGCCGCCAAGCATGCTGAAACCATCGCTGACGTGGCTGCTTTCACGGAAAGCATGACACAGAGTTTCCCTGACCCCAGTACCCGATACGCGGCTTACGGTGAGCGGATGGCAGAAGAGGCAAAAACCATGCACCAGGTAGCCGACTCGGCTATGACTTCCCAGACCTGTTATGCAGAAGCCTATGCCGCCCTGGCGCTCTCAGCGGAATCCGGTGATATGAAGTCAAAAACAGTAAAGAAGCACCATGAAGAGATTACGCTTGGTGTTGCTAATATAATGACGGTGCTCAACGATGGCGCGCAGTACATGGACACCAATATAGGTGCCTATGACGAGGCTATGACGCAGGAAACCGTTAGCGCCGGCCTTGATCTTGGTGGTCTTGCATCTCTGGCAGGACAGGCGCAGGGCCTTACCAATATGGTGGGCGGCCTTTCTGCTGGTAGCGTGCCTGCCGGATCAGCGGCAGACATACCTTCCGCATCGCCCGACTGGGCACGAGGAAACCAGGCTGCACTTGTAGCACAGGCACAGGTACTCGGCGTCTCCGGTTCGGTCGCAGCAAACCCCGCTGAGACAACAAGTATGTTCAGTGGGCTGAGTTCTCTAAGTAGTCTTGCCACACTGGGTAGTATTGACCCGGCGATGGCAGGCTCACTCGTCGCTCAGCAGGCACTGGGACACAGCGCCACAGCCAATGGCGGTGCACCCGAAACCACACCGCCCGGCGCGGCCAACCCGGATCAGCAGGTCGCTGCCCTGATGAAGGCTGGACAGGATATACAACCGTACCTGCAGGCTTACGAGCGTATTAAAACACTCTCCTCTTTGCAGCAAGCCGTTTCGCAGAAGGTCAGTCAGTTGCCTTGACCCGATCGATGTCCGCCGTGATCACTTCGCTGCGTTGCAGGCAACCTATGACTGATCAAAAAGCATTTGATAATCGCGGGTATCTATTGGCATGCCCGCCTACCTATAGTTAACTTGGGTATCTGAGTTTGAAGAACTCGTCCCAGGAGGCTGCGGCCGTCATTGTGTTAGCCCCTGTCCCCATGATCGGTTTTGTGGCTGTCGTGCTGTTGGTGCTTGATATTCTGGCGCTGCAGTTTCTCTCTGGTCTACCTCATCCTGATCAGTCCTTCGTGACTGATGGCCAGCAGGTCTTTATAAGCGCCGATCACGGTCAGGGCCAGTTACTGACACTGGAATCGATACATGCCGGTGATCTGCAAATAAAGATATTGCCCACCGACCTGATAGAAGAGCCTGATGTTCTCCCTACCCGGCAGGAAACACTGACCTTTTTCCAAAGACAGTCAACGATTTTTGACATTCTAACTTCCGGTGAAGCGATGGCAGAAACGAACAACGGTACGATGCCCATCACCTTTCATAAGGAGTCGCTTCCCGGGGTACCGGGATTCTGGATGCAACTGCTGGTTGCCAACATAGGTGTGCTGGTGGGATTTGCAGTGTGGACTTTTCAGCGCACCAATTTTGCTGCACGACACCTCGCTGTCACCGGAACGGGGCTTGCCCTCTCTGCGCTTGCCGCAGCGATTTACAGCAGTCGCCCCCTTGCGATAAACGGCGAAATATTTGCTTTTTTATCGATGGTCAATGCTGCGGGGGTGGTGATTTTTTGTGGTGGTTTCTTACCAATGATGTGGAACTACCCCAAACCACTTTGGCGCCATACGCTGGCGCCTTTCTGGTACCTGGCGCTTGCGTTCCTCTTTTTTGGTGGACAGACAGGCTGGATCGATTCCAATGATATATCCCTGCGCCTGGCGCCGATTTTTGCGTTGCTGGCAGGGGGTGCTGTGCTATTGCTTCAATGGCGACAGTCCAAGAGGGATCCCCTGACAAAGCAATCCCTTCTCTGGTTCATGCTTGTTACATTAAGTGGCAGTACGTTTTTTGTCGCCGCCGTGATGATTCCGCCGCTATTTGGACTGGATACAGCAGTTTCTCAGGGAGCCGCTTTTCTTGCCTTTTTAACCATCTACATTGGCCTGGCCGTTGGCGTTGCCCGTTACCCCCTGTTTGACCTGCAACAATACTGGGTCAAATCCATGATCTGGCTCATCGCCGGTCTCCTGGTGATCGCGGCCAACATTGCAATTATCCTTTTTCTGGGGTTGTCGTTAGCCACGGCGGGCATCATGGTGCTGGTATCCATCGTACTACTGGTGATTCCGCTGCGCGCAGTCGGCGCCCGGTATGTCTTTAATCGGGCCTCGAAAAACTTCCAGCAACATCTCCCACAGATCGTGGCGCGAATGTCCGAGTCGCAGGAAAAAGATGTTGAGTCTATCTGGCAAACCCAGATCAGGGAGATCTTTTCACCACTTGAATTCTCGGTTGAGAAAATTCCGGTTGTCCGCTCCCTCGTCGTTAAACGCGGACTGGGTTTTGTTGTGCCGGCGCTTGAAGGCAACACCAGCTATCACATGACCTACGCAGATCAGGGTACTCGGCTATTCTCTTCTCTGGACGTCACGCTGGTGGAAACGTTAATCGAACTGTTTGAGATGAACCTGTCCGCCCGCAGAGTCGCCAGTGAAGCCGCGCTTCAAGAGCGAGGTCGTATGAGAAAGGATATTCATGACTCGCTGGGTGGCCGGCTGCTCTCAATCATGCATGCGGCGCCGGACAATCAGGTGGCCGAGGAATCGCGGCGTGCAATGAGCGAGCTCCGGGACATACTGGCCGCTGTTGATTCAGAAAGCACAAACTTTGGTATTGCAGCGCACGAATGGGAAAAGCAGCTTCGAGGCCAGGTTGAATCCTCGGGTGCTGAGTTTCTGTGGTCGATTGACCCGGAGCTCAATGGTATTGCGCTGGCAGGTCGCGACAGGTTCAATCTGGGTCAGATTATTCGGGAAGCAGTCACCAATGGTATGCGCCATGCTGCGGCCCAGCATATATCAGTACAGCTAAAGCTCGAGCCCGCTCTTTTAGTCTGCATCGTAACCAACGATGGGAATGTCTCGAGCCTGGGTTTCGGAGAGGCAGGCTTAGGTCGCCGTAACATGCGCGAAAGAGCGCTGGAACTCGGGGGCACCGTCGAATGGATCGTCCAGACGGGTGAAGTTCAAGTTATTCTTAGCGTACCTGTTGGCGATGGCGTCACACTTCGATAAGTTGACGTTTGATTGCTTCCGCAGTTGCCTCTGCTCTGGATGAAATATCCAACTTACTATAGATCGCTTTCAGGTAACTCTTAACAGTATTAGCCGTTAACCCCAGCAGGGCCGCAGACTCTGTCACGTTGTAGCCCTTGGCAACCAGCTGCAGCACATCTACTTCTCTAGGGGTCAGCGCTACGAGAGGTGATGATGTGTCTCCAACGGTCGTGGCATTGCCGATTTCACGGCTAACGTGTCCAAGCACCTTATCGAGCGCTCGATTCGATAGCGGCGCGCGGTTCGCTGCAATCCCCTGAAGGTGGGTCTTAAGGGTTTCACGGTCTTCATCTTTAAGCAGATAGCCGTTTGCACCTTCCTGCAATGCTGATACCAGATGATCATCGTCATCAAAAATGGTCGCCACGACGATATAGGTGTCGGCAGACCGCTCACGAATTTTTCTTATAACGTGATGACCACTGCCGTCGGGGAGTCCCAGATCAATTAATGCGAGATCAAAATTTGATGAGGCTATGCAATCCATAGCCTGCTGCTGTGTTTCGGCGGTCGTGATGGAGGCGGTGGGAAAGGTTTCTGCAACGATGGCCCTGAGCCATTCCAGAGTATCTCTTGCATCTTCCAGGATTAGGACCGATTCGGGGCCCGCGTTCAGCTGCTGTTTGTCAGTACTCACTAATGTCGTTAACGCTTTCGGTTTATAAGGTTGCTGAGAATAACGAAAGTTCTGCAAGCGACCAACAGAATATACGCATGGCGGCAAAGAAGGTTGTAACCAGTCGTTTACAAAAATTGCCGCCATCGTTTGGAAGTCGTCATTCGGAGCTGATCAATTATTGAAAGTTAACTTGTCCGCACCCCTGACGGGCTAGTGGTCAAAAACCGTCAAATCCTCTCACAATCAATCCGCAAACGCAGGATTTAGAGTACAGCTGTTGTAACATTGGGGTATGAACACCTACCCGCATGTTTTAACTCGAGTCAAGCCTGCACAGGTGATCATCTTCTGGATTTGCACGGTGCTCGCGGCGTGCGAACCTTCAGTGAACGACGAGACAGGCAAGGGGCAAACCATGAAAGACCAGGTGATCGCAGACTACGGGAACTGGCCTTCTCCCATCACACCCGGCAGCCTGGTAGAAGGTGTGCGAGGCATTGGCAGTCTTCAATATGACAGTGGGTTTGTTTACTGGCTTGAATCCCGGCCGGAGGAAGCCGGACGGCAAACCATTATGCGATGGCATCACGAATCAGGCGCGGAAGAAATACTCCCGGCGCCTTTCAATGCGCGATCACGGGTTCATGAATACGGCGGTACAAGCTACGCCGTTCATGGGAATGTCATCTGGTTTAGCCAGTTCGACGACCAGCGTCTTTATCGCATGATACCGGGAGGCACCCCGGAACCCATTACAGCAGAGAGTTCAATTAACGGCGCGATCCGATTTGCTGCCTGTAAACCTGACATATCTCGCAACCGACTGATTTGTGTCCGCGAGGATCACAGGGCCAAGGGTGAACCGCGTAACGAATTGGTTGCGGTATCGATGGATGGCAGAGATCAGGAGGGCGAAATCCTATTCGCGCAAAGTGACTTTGTCTCTGCGCCTCAACTGTCACCGGATGGATCATCGATCACGTTTGTGAGCTGGATGCATCCGAATATGCCGTGGGACAACACAACCCTTTGGTCGGCTAACTTCAAACAGGACGGCTCTCTTTCGGACCTAACGAAACACAATTCGGATACACAGGAATCTATAATAGACCCTAAATGGTCAGATTCCGGAGAACTGTACGCGCTCACTGATCGAAGTAACTGGTGGTCGTTGAATCGAATCTCCAGGGATACATTTGAAGCGATAGCTCACGACGAAGATGAAGTAGAAATTGGCGGCCCCATGTGGACTCTGGGTGCAAGCTATTATGCTTTCAGCACCGGGAACAGGGCTGTTTCGGTCATGAATCGGGGCGGCGTCGAACACCTGGCCATACTGGACCTTCGGGGGAATGGTTCAACCACAATACCGATCCAGGGCGTAACGGGTATCGGCAGCATGATACTCGCAGATGATCGAGTGATGGCGGTGCTTACCTATGCCAACAAGCCGTCAGAGCTTGTTTCGTTTACAACTGATGGAACCGACATCTCGGTCATCCGCACAACAAGCAAGAGCGCTGACCCTGCCTGGTCATCACCCTACCAATTGGTGACCTTTCCAACAGGTGACGGGAACGCTGTCGCACACGGCATTTATCTGCCACCCCAAAACCCCGGCGTCAGCGCACCGGCTGGTCAAACCCCGCCACTGATCGTCACCGTTCACGGAGGTCCAACGGGTGTTTCTTCACCTGGATACTCATTGTCTCAGCAGTTCTGGACGTCAAGGGGCTTCGCTATTCTGGACCTGAATTATCGAGGTAGTACTGGTTTTGGTCGTGAGTATCGACGAGCGCTTTATGGCAATTGGGGGGTCGCAGATGTGGAAGACGCAGTAGCAGGCGCCAAATGGTTGTCTGATCAAAAACTCGCAGACCCGGCTCGACTGATTATTAGAGGAGGCAGTGCTGGCGGCTTTACGGTTCTCGCGGCTCACGCTTTTCACAATACGTTTTCTGCCGGCGCGAGCCACTACGGCATCAGCGATCTGACAATACTGGCAAAAGAAACCCACAAATTTGAATCCAGGTATATCGATCAGGTCATCGGCCCGTATCCTGAGTTTAAGCACGTTTACCAGGAACGATCGCCCATCAATCACCTGGACAATTTCAACGCACCGCTCATTATGCTGCAGGGTCTTGACGACAAGGTGGTACCACCAAATCAGTCAGAAATGATTTACGAGGCGCTGAAAACAAGAGGCGTACCCACAGCCTACGTCAGCTTTGAAGGTGAAGGTCATGGGTTCAGGAAGGCCGAGAACATTGTTCACGCGATTCAGGCAGAGCTCTATTTCTATTCCAGGGTGCTCAACATGCCGGTGGCAGATGATCTGCCAGCGCTAAAGATCGACAATATGAAAAACGATTAGACAGGAAAACAATCGGCGCCCGGAGCAACTCACCTATGGCGGTGTGAGGCGATAGGCCCGCGCTGCAGTGCCACTAAACACGGCGGTTTTTTCTGCTTCACTAAGTCCCAGCGTCGCGGCAATCCGTTTGAACAGGTTCCAGCATGCCCTGTAGGAAAGACATTCACGGTCTACTGGAAAATTACTTTCAAACATACAACGTTCAGGGCCGAAGGCTTCGATCGCATACTGGTACCAGGGCAGCAGCGTTTCGCAGAAGAACTCGGAGTTCATTGGCCGCTCTGTTTGTTGCATATGGTACGGTGGTTCCCAGTCATCAATTCTCATCTGGGCGCCACCCAACTTCATTACCGCGTTGGGGCACGCCGCCACTGCATCAATACAACGACGCCAATCCGAAATGTCACTCTCACCTGCTGCAGGATCAATACGTCCGCCCAGGTGATTAACGATAATGGTGGTTTCCGGAAACTTATTCGCAAGGTCTGCGAGTCGAGGCAGCCGAAGGTAATCGGGTGACCAATTGTCGTAGCTCAGGTTATGTTTGCCCAGTAGCGCGAATCCATCCAAAAACGTATCGTTCAGATCGCTCGGGAAAGCGCTGCGGATGCCTCGAAAATACTTCGATGCGCCAAGGTGTGCTTCCAACACGGGTTCTGCCGCACTACCAAGCCGAAGATCTGCAGTACTGAAAATACCGGTACAGAGTCTGGTGTCACCATATATGCCAGAACGGCTCATCGCAGCCACACCGTTAACAAACTCCGTTTCGCCAATACAGCGCATTTCAGCAGGACCATCAGCACGGTAAAATGTGCCACATTGGGCAAAGACAGTTTGCACTACGTTGTGCCCAGACTGTGTAATATCCGCAGAGATTTCATCGCAAAGATAGAGTCTTTGCCTGAAACTTTGCGGTTCGAGTGGCGCCCGGCGCATGTCCCACAGATGGTGATGTGGATCAATGATCGGAAGGTCTGGTTCCAAAACGGCTTCGGGTTCTTCCCGTGTCAGCCATGTCTCTATTTCGTTGTTTTCCGGTATTGTCACAATTAACCACCTGAAGATTGCAATGGAAATGGAACAGAAAGAATAAACCATAATACCTCACAGACTTGAAGAACTATGACTAATTCGTACTATCGTTACTCGATCTGTGTGCGTTAACGGGGTGAACTGTGGGAGGAAGTTTTGAGTGAATTTTCAGCACTGATCAACGCCTGGCTTGAATTGCCTGACAAAGGCTTTTCGAGGAACCCAACAGTCACCAGCACCGGTATCCACTGTGACTGTTCTGGTCTGATTAGCTTGCTGTGCGACCATTTGTCTCTACCAAAGCCCTATGCCTTAAAGCAGCCAAGAGCCGTTCATTATTTCGCGATCCTGCAGGAAACAGGCTCCAGCCATATAAGTCAGGTAAAATCAGGAAACCTGATGGCCTGGCGCAAGGATCATGTCCCAAAATCAGGTGATAGCGGCCATGTCCTGTTGGTTTCAGGGGAGCCGGAACGCGCGCAGGAAAATGTTTATCGCCTGGAGGTCATGGATGCAACCAGGGTCCAGGATGGCCTTGCCCGCCGAGAGATCTGCCTGCATACCAACGCGAGTGGCCGCGTGATTGGTGTGCAATTGCATCTAACTGATACCAAGGTCAAACGAACCCCTGTCTACCACGCCCCCTTGCTAAATAAACGCTATTGTTTTGGTTGCGGCGTACCTAAAAAACTGTGCCTGTGTCATCAGGTTGAAGTGAACCGACTTGAGCCCTCTATTATTATCCTGCGTCATCCAGATGAGCGTAAGAAAACCCTTTCAACGGTTTCTCTCATCAAGCAGCGTTATCCTGAAGTTCTGGTCAGGGAAGGTGAAATTTTTAGTCCGATAAGAAACAAAAACATGGTCCTGTTGTTTCCTGATACCGACACTGAAGTGAACTCGTTAAAGCGCCTTGGTCCTGAATATAATGGTCCTGGATATAATGGTCCTGAATATAATGGTCCTGAATATAATGGTCCGGGAAATGCTGCTGGTCGCCTCGATGGTGAGGCAGAGCAACAAACGTTCGTGTTGTTGGATGCAACCTGGCGCAAAGCGAAACGAATGCTACATGAAAATGCCTGGCTGGCTGCGCTACCGCGTATGGGTATCGAACCCAGCGCGATATCAGACTACCTGTTGCGCAAAGTGCCCAGCGCTACTGCGCTTTCCACGGTTGAAGCCTTCGCGATTATCCAGAACGATACGGCCCTGCAGGCGCTATTCCGAGGCTTCATCAATCAGCAAATTGAACTGATGGGCAGGGACAAATATGAAAACAATTATCGCGATCATATTAACTACACGCCACCAGCGCGCTGACACGAGAATCTTCAATCAGGAGGCCTGACTTGTACAAACACTATTTGGAAACGATCCCGATACCGACGCGCTGGCTCCAGACAATCTCAACGATTGCAGCCGTTTTCATCACTGTATTGGCAGGCACAATGAACCCTGATCCGCAGGGTGACAGAATCGATGTCCGGTTTCTGGCGATGTTATTCACCATCTCTTGGTGCGCGGTGTTTGCGATGCTTTGGCTTACCAAAAGCGTCAGGGTCAGTGTTGAAAATATGCTGCAATGGTCCGGCGAGCGCGGCCCGACGCTCGTTGTTCGAGGCAATACTCGTAGCAGCAAGAGCTATATCCCGTTAGCGATGATTGAAGACGTGACGGAGGTGACCTTCGAGGGCCCCTGGTGGAAAAGCACAGTATCCGGTGCGCCACCAGACCTGGTGATGCCGGCTACCGCAGAAAAACCTGACGGGTGGCAAACGTTTCTGCATATGCGTGATGAGCATTCAACCATTCCGGTGGGACGCAGAGACGTCTTCGGATATCGGGGTCCAGGTTTACTTGTCACCTGGCGCGCTCGCGCGCCCAACACGGGTACTAAAGAACTGTTTTGGCGGGATCAGTTTCCAACCGCAGACCCTGAAAAACTAATGTCGATCCTCAAACGCAATAGCCAGGAAAGCTCTGATTAATTGGATATTTTTGTCAGGGCAAGGCGGAGTGCGCGGAGGAAAATCGAGAATATGTTTAAATTCTCGAGGTTTCCAGAGCGCGCTCCAACGCCGTTATGGCGAAAATAGACATTAATCAGAGATTCCCTGGCTATTCAAAATAGCGCACACCATTCGCTCCAACTGGATCGTTACTGATTAACGATTTCAGGATCAGGAATATGACGCGTCAGCATGCTGGCAAAGCCGGATCGTCCAATACCGATTCGGGTCAAATCTTCTTTGGCGAAGCGCGCCGCTTCTGCA
>Ga0222633_1001136_pt1 | contig 15859 bp, 11 predicted proteins | sample AntAcemetageno48_FD_179816 | JGI IMG/M metagenome (GOLD analysis project Ga0222633, IMG submission 179816) | Saline water microbial communities from Ace Lake, Antarctica - #48 | ecosystem: Environmental > Aquatic > Non-marine Saline and Alkaline > Saline | place: Antarctica: Ace Lake | collected...
CCTCGTGCCAGTACCAGCAGGTGGGTTCCTGGGGGGTCAGGGGTTTCGGTGCGTGGCTGTGAGCTCCCCAGCGTTATTTCTGCACCAAAAACGGTCGGCATGGCGTGTGCGGCGGCCGCTTCTGCGAACCGAACAGCCCCGTAGAAACCGTTGTGATCGGTCAGAGCGAGCCCGGTAAGCCCTAAGGCCGCTGAGCGCTCCACAAGTTTTTCCGGGGCGGACACACCATCAAGAAAGCTAAAACTACTGTGCACATGCAATTCTGCGTAGGGAACTCTCTCTGGCTCAGAATCGGGAGTGCTGAGGGGTGCCTTGTAGGGGTGGCGGTGCGCGGACCACGCCGGTGAGTCGCCACCGTCGGCCCCTACAGGAACAGTGTCACCGGGTCGAGAAGCCTCCCGGAGGCGTTTTTCATGCTCGGACCAGGGAATAGGGGGGTTATGCCATCCCATTAGTCATACCGGGCGTCAAGGCGCCAGTGACGCTGATCGTGGGCGCTGACCAGCCATCCCATTCCTTGGTCATCCACCAGCTGTACACGGTGCAAAAAACGACTATTGCGCGGATCCCACCATTTTTCCCACACGGGCCAGGGCCCCGCCCACGACGCTACCGACACCTTGCGGGTACCAGACACCATCCAGCGCGGTAGAGCAGACAGGCGAGCGTTGTCACCCACCACCACGGCGTCACCGTCCTCACCCAGCAGGGTTACCTCTATGGGTGTGGCAAACACGGTGCCAGGAAGCGGACTGGGCAGAGCGCCGGGAAGTGGCCCAGGCGCCGCGTGGCGTTCGGTGGTGTCCCCCCAGGGAGTCAGCACCTGGGTTTCCTGGGCCACCCTGGCCACTCGGGGGTTAGCAGTAAGGACACCCTGGGCTCCCACCATGCTTTGTACGCGCGATAACACGTGGTGCACCCTGCTATCGGGGCCTTGCCCCCACAAGCCTGGTTCATGGCCGGCGACGTCTTCGGGAGTGAGCGCCTCATACGTCACCCATGCCACAGCAAGAGGGAAAGCAGATTCTTCTCCTGGATGGTCTCGAAAACACTGTTCGAGTTGCCAGCGCACCCGATCCACCAGGTCGGCGGGGCTGAAATAGCGCGGGTGTTGCCACACCCGCTCGTGGGTGGTGTCGTTATCAAACCCCAGTGTGATGCGTACTTGCGTGCACACCACTCCCGCATCGCGAAGCATGTGGGAGTAGTTCTCTGTGGGAACGCGAAGGGCAAACCCCACCTGATCAACCGCGACCAGGGCTTCGGGAAGTTCCACGCGCGTGGAGGGATCCAACGGTGCGCTGGTGAGGGTGAGAGGGGTGTCCCCTTCGCCACTGGCCAACCGATAGAGCCTTTCCCCGGTGAGACCTAAACGCCCGCGAACCGCTTCTGCCCCTAACGCAACGAAACCCCCCAGGGTGGTCACGCCTAAGCGCATCAGCAGCGACACGGTTGCTTCATCATCGAGAACGCTGAGGGAAATATCGGACAAAAACGCCGCTGATGCCCCCGGTTCCACACTGTGCAGCGGGTACTGCGCCGTAGTGTGTTGCGCAGCAATTACGGCGCTAAAAAGGTCATCCGCAATTCCTATCCGCGCTGTGGCAAGCGGTTGGCTCACCTTGAGAGCATCGATTAGCATGCGCGCAGCAGCATCTTCACTGCCATAGAAACGCGCCAACCCTCTGGCGTGAAAAGCAACCAGGCCGGGGGAGAGCAAAGAGTGATCGGGAACGCACTGGGCAAGATCAATCAACACGCGATCAAACGCCCCCCGATCGCGTTCTTCTTTACGCGCTGTCATGACCAAGGCGGGACACATCAGGTGGGCGTCACGAGGCCGCATGCCTACGCGGACCCCGGCGTCGAGGGCCTCTGGTGAGCACTCAATCACCAGGCCTTTGTGCACCATCGCCACCGGTATGCCTGGCACCACCTCGGGAAGGGAATCATCGCCATAGGCGCTCACCAGGGACCACCCTGGACACCACAACACCAGAGCGCGGCGCATCTCTAGCCCGCCTGACGGTGCGTAGCAATATCAATGACCGGAGCCCCTGTGCCTGCGTCATGGGCGCCCCACGCATCAATCATCAGATCAGCACTTCGCACCGGGTGACCGTGACGTGGTGTGGCTTCGATATGCACCAGGTGCTCGTGGAGAAGACCTCCCCCTTCTTTGACGCCGTGCCAGGTGTGGCGCACCGTAATGCTGGCTTCGCTGCGTGGCCAGGCGTGGCGCACTAAAAGGGTGGATTCACGTTCGCGCAGTCGACTACTCAACGTGGAAAGCATCCGGTCAGACGGTGCTGGCACAGGTCCCAGTGCCACAATCCCCACCACATCGATCAGTGCACCCACCACCGAAAGCCATTGCGTATCGGGGTAGGGCACAAGAACAAGCCGATCCACGTTGACACCGAGCTCTGTGGCTGCAGCGAGGCCAGCATCAGGTATTCCCACCAGAGCACACCAAGTTCCCCGCGACGATGCTTCTGCAATCAGGCTCCACAACAGTGAAGCCGACGAATCCACCTGGTATATCGAGCCCCGCTGGAGGCCCCCTTCGGGGAATAATCCTTCAAGGCCAGAACCCACGGGAAACACCCGGTGGTCTGCGGTAGCAACTTCCATCGCGTGAATACGCTGTTGCAACGCCAAAACATCGGGGCGCCCAGGCGGCGCCCCCTCAAGAGTGAGAGCAGGGGACATAGAGCTATATTCGAACATTTGTTCTATTCTGTCAACACCCGCTGACAGTGGACAGGGAAATAGGGTGGGTTTAGGAGCTGGGTCGGTTTGTTGAAAAAAATGGTTCATAGGTACAGGCCAGTATCAACGTCGCTACCCCCCGATGAACACGGTGTTGCGGCCCATCACGCGCAGAATCCCGGCGTGGTTAAGAATTCCCTCTTTGCCAATGAGCATTTCTCGGCGATAATGTTTGTTTGGTTGAAGGAGCTCACACATGGTCCTTTTTATAGCGCTCTGCGTCGTCGTGATTATTGCGATTATCGTAGGTAGCCAGATCGCCGCGCCCCAATCCCGCCGCGCCAGGGAAGTTTCGACAGCACAGGTTCACACCATTGTCGAGTGGGCACGCGATTTCGGGAGAGCAGCGGAGGACTCAATCAAGCAATACCGCTGGCTTGACAGAGATTTCAGCGAAATATGGACATCGCGAAGGCCGTCTCCCCCTAAACCAAGCGATAAAGCGCGAAAGGACTACCTGCGCTCAGGCGACATCACCGAGGCCCAGCTGGGCCGATACATCAAGCGGTGGAGACAAGGTGTTGGCACGTTCTGCGACAGACTCAACGAGGAATTCACTCTCCGCGAACTCAAAGAGTGTTCTGAATTTTTCGCCAGTGCGGAAAAAGCACCCCTCACTGAAGAACAGGCACGAGCTGTAATCTGCATGGATAACTGGGTGCAGGTCGTCGCCGCGGCTGGCTCAGGGAAAACGTCCGTGATGGTCACCAAGGCTGCGTATGCGTTGCACCGCAATCTGGTGGAGCCAGATCGCATACTTCTGCTGGCCTACAACACGCTCGCGGCAGGCGAACTTCAGGAAAGAATCGACCTGAATCTGAGACGGGCTGGATTTGACCCAGGCGGCGTAAGAGCCTTAACTTTTCACAGTTTCGGACTTTCCTTGATTGGACTCGCTACCGGGAAGAAACCCAGCCTTGCCAAGTTTTCGGAGGACACAAATCGTCTCAGGCATGCTCACACCATCGTGGAGAGGCTCGGGTCGGCGGACTCGATGTTCGCCGAGAATTGGGCCCTCCTGAAGACGGTGTACGCGCGCGACCTGCCCGCCTGGGATGAAGAACCCTTGGATGAGTATTGGGACCCATCGACCAGAGTGAAAGGTTTCAGAACTCTGGACGACAAGGTCGTTAAGTCGCGCGAAGAGCAGATGATCTGCGACTGGCTTTTTATGCATGGCGTCCGGTACGAGTATGAAAGGGACTACGAGATCAACCTGGCCGACAGCACCCATCGGCAATACCAGCCTGATTTTTACTATCCCGATGCACAGCTGTATCACGAACACTTTGCTCTTGATGAAAAGGGCAACCCACCAAAGGCTTTCATCGGGTACCAAGAAGGCGTTACGTGGAAGAGGGACGCGCATCGAACTCATGGGAGTTCACTTTTCGAAACAACGTCTGCCGGAATTCGAGGTCAGAGCCCCTTCGCCGAGCTTAGACAGGAGCTTGAAGCCAGAGGTGTTTCCCCTACCTTTGCGCCTGATCGCACGGCCCTGGGCCGTAAACCAATAGAGGACTCTGAGGTTTTGAAAAAATTGCTGAGTTTTCTGATCCACTACAAAAGCAGCAGGCTCGACGAGAACACCCTGAGAGCGAGGCTCGATAACGAACAAAGCTCCAGTAACTACCCGAGACACCGAACCTTCGTTGACGTCTTCCTCGCTTTTTTTACGCAATGGCAGAAAGACCTTAAAGATTCTCAGTCCGTTGACTTCGACGACATGCTGGGACTAGCGGCGGATCTCCTTGCCGACAAAAACGCGACGCAAGACTATGACCTCGTTCTGGTGGATGAGTTTCAGGACACCTCTATAGCCCGTTTAGACTTGGTGAGAAATTTAGTGGCCGGCACGCGCGCGCACGTCACGGTAGTCGGAGATGACTGGCAAAGCATCTACCGGTTCGCGGGGGCCGACATATCCGCAATCACGGGGTTTGAAGAGGCTGTCGGTAAATCCAGCACGCTGAACCTGACTCGCACCTTCCGTTGCCCCGAAAAGATTTCGCAGATTTCCAGTGGGTTCGCAATGAAGAACCCCACGCAGCTCACAAAATCAGTGACCGGCCGGCCCGACTTCCTCGAGAGTCACATCACCATCCACTTTGCCGCTAGTGGCAATAATCGAGAGGAGTATGCCGAGAACCGCAAAGCCGCTATCCACTTCGCCACAGAAAGACTTGTCCCAAGCGACGGCTCTGGCAAAGAATCCCTCATCGTCCTGGGGCGGTATAACCACGAACTTAAAAATAAGCCGGATTTATCCAAATTCAACAAAACGTACGACTACGAGTACCATACCATTCATCGCTTTAAGGGCCGCGAAGCCGATCACATCATTGTGGTGGGGGTCGATGCTGATGATAAGTATGGGTTCCCCAGCGCCATCGAAAATGACTTTGTGCTGAACCTCGTGATGCCCGGCAAAGAGAGCTTCGCCCATGCAGAGGAACGCAGATTGTTATATGTTGCCATCACCCGGGCTAGAAAGTCAGTCACCCTCATCGCGGATGCGCGGACTCCGTCGGCCTTCATTCGCGAACTGATTGATGATTTCAACGTACCTACGCTTTCCGCGTCAGGCGAACCTGTTGAGTCAGTGTCCTGCCCGCGATGCGGAAGCACTCTCGTTCAGAAAACAAATGGGAAAACAGGCCATCCTTTTTGGGGTTGCCGCAGCTTCCCCGCTTGTAGCTACTCAAAATCAATTATTTCCTCCGACAAGGCCGCCGCCTAGGCCCTCTGTGTCCCGCGCATTCGGCGAACCAGGGGGGATTCAGGTGGTCAACGCAACAGTAGTGGTTGGATCATCTCATTTGGTTTGGCGTAGTCGCGTCGTTTGCGTGGGCGGTCGTATATTCCCCTTTAGGCTGCGCCGGGCTCAATGTAGGTACAGCACCACGACCATTGCGTGGCCCATAGCGTCCTTGAATGCCGCCCACTGGGCGATACCCAGGGTCTCGATGGGCTTGAGTGCGTCCGAGCGCGCGTGGCTCCACACCCAGCGCGAGGGCGAAGAACGACACGGGCGAGCAACAGCTGAATTACTCCCCACTGACCAAACAGGCCAACGATGTTGTCGCCCCCTTCGACACTCAGGTCGATCGAAGCGATCTCATAAGCGTTTCGATCAGCTCACGCGGAGGGCTATCGGTACAGGGCCGTACTCGGCACGGTAGCGTCGGCGCGGGAACGCTCGGGAATCGACTTTGGTACTCTCCGATCCGACGTGTTTGGCGAGTGGCGCAGGAAAAAAATCCTGGCTCGTGCCCGAAAAGGTCAGTTAAGTGGGCAACTTCAGCTCCCGCGGAAGTTGCCGGTGGTGAACAACTGAAAGAAACCGATTGGCGCGAGTTAGTGCTGTATAAAGAACGCCCTGTCGCCCAAGATTAAGGGGAAAACTTGCCGGCTCAACGACCACAACGCCGTCAAACTCCAGCCCCCGTGATCGGTCAGGAGGAAGGAGTCTAAGCACAGCGCCGCCATTTTTCCATGTGGAAAAATCTCCGGGGTCACACTCCCATCCTTTCCGCTCCAGGTGTTTCTGGATGCTCACTGGTTCCGTCGCAATTATCGCAACAGTCCCGCCCTCAACACGGCCAAAAATTTCCGTTGCTGCTGAGACTGCCGCGCCACTCAGTTCTTGAATCAACAGCACCTGCTTCACGACAGGGTTTTCACCTTTGGAGAGAATACAAAGTTCTGTTTCTTGCAGGAAGCAACTGGTTAGCGAACCTAATAATCTGAGCTGTAGACCGGTAACCTCTCTCTAAAAAAAACACGGGGGGTTCCCCGTCGCCACTCTCAATACCCAATAGGTTTGATACCTTGCCCCAAGAATCGAATGTGTGATCAGTGCGACGTTGATTGAGGTCTCCGAGGATTGTCCAACCGCCAACGTTGCCGAGTCTGCCCAAAATTTCCCACTCAAGGGGGTGAATGTCTTGTGCCTCATCGATGATGATGTGGCCGGGGTCACGGCTCTTCGTTGTGCGCACGGCTATATAGGCGAGCAGGCTGCGATGGGAATGCTCCTGCCGCTTTTTGACCTGCTTCAGCGTCGCGGGCAGCCTGCGAAGATACTGAACCCACTCAGGGTCGAGGCCAGTTGGGGGAGGCTCTTGAAGGAACCGCAGTAGTTTTGCGTAAACGTCGTCAGCTTTCGGCCCCTCGTTGCCAGGGTTTTTCTTGGCGTTGCTCAGAGCGCTGTCCACCAACCGGGCAAGTTCTTCGCTGACATCTTCCCAAACGACGGAACTAGTGGGAACGGTCGATTGAGGGAGACCTGCGAGGCTCTCCAACAGGCTGGGTACCGCCTGCACCGAATACCGCAGCGGATCGTCAATCAGCTGTCGCAATGCACTCTGCACGTGTTTCACGTATTCGGTCGTGGGGCCCAAAATCAGAACGTGTCCATTCGGTTTTGCACTTTTGGGGGCTTCGGAGTTAAGCAAGTAGGCAGCGCGGTGTGCTGCGATGATAGTTTTTCCGGTTCCAGGATGACCCTGCAGGATTTGGCTCTCCTCGGCGGGTTTCGTGATGGCTTCATATTGATCCGATTGCAAGGTTGCGAGCACCGCAGACATCGCCACAGCTTTTGGAGCAGCGAGTTGTCGGCGCAATAGCGAGGGCGCGCGCAAAACCTGAACCGCCCTGGGTTTGTTGGAGATTTCATACTTAGGAAACGAGGATGGAGTCATGGACAAACACGACAAGCGGGGCCGACGGTATTCGGCGGAAGAAAAAGCTGCCGCGGTTCGGATGGTGAGGACGTTGCGCGCTGAGCTAGGAACGAACCAGGGGACCGTGCAGCGGGTGGCAACCCAATTGGGTTATGGGCCCGAGTCCGTGCGGGCCTGGGTGACACAGGCTGACATTGATGAAGGGGTCAAGACCGGTGTGGCATCAGACGGCCTGGCAGAGATTCGAAAGCTGGAGCAAGAAAACCGGGAACTCAAAAGAGCTAACGAAATCCTGCGACGGGCAGCAAGTTTCTTCGGGGCGGAGCTCGACCGCCAACACAAGAGGTAGTCGTTTTCGTGAACGCCAACAAGGACGACATTGTGGAAGGACGAAAACTGGGGGTCGAGCTGATCTGCAGAGTGTTGCAGGTTGCCCCAAGCACCTATTACGCGGCCAGAGGCCGCGTGCCCTGCGCCAGAGCACTTAACGATGTGATGCTCTCACCTCAACTGTGTGATCTGTGGAAGAACAATTTCCAGGTCTATGGGGTGCGCAAACTCTGGAAAGCGGCCCGCCGGGCAGGTATCAATATTGGTCGTGACCAGACCGCGAGACTCATGAAAACTCTCGGAATGAGGGGTGTTCTGCGGTCGAAACGGGTGAAAACGACAAGGCCAGACCCGACAGCAGTGAGGCATCCGGATCTGGTGAAACGCCAATTCAGTGCGTCAGCACCGAACCAGCTGTGGGTGACGGATTTAACGTTCGTGGCGACCTGGGCAGGAGTGGCGTATGTGTGTTTCATCATCGACGTGTTCTCCAGGACGATCGTCGGCTGGCGGGTCGCTAGCCATATGCGAACAGAAACTGTGTTGGACGCGATAGAGATGGCCAGATGGTCAAGGGGGCAAACCTTGCCAGGGCTTCGCTGTCACAGCGACGCCGGAAGTCAATTCACGTCCATCCGCTATGGGGAACGCTTGGCTGAAATCGGAGCTGTTGCCTCGATTGGGACTGTTGGCGACAGTTATGACAATGCACTCGCTGAGACCGTTAACGGGTATTACAAGGCAGAACTTGTCAGGGGGCCAGCCCGAAAGGGGCCGTGGAAAACCATTGAGCAGCTCGAGTTGGCGACCCTGACCTGGGTTCACTGGCACAACACTCAGCGCCTCCACGGATACCTGGGCGATGTTCCACCGGCAGAGTTCGAAGCAACGTTCTATGCTGGGGCCAACCGGCCACAAGAGTTGGCCGAAATCACATAAACAGAGTCTCCATTAAACCCAGGGCGGTTCAACCGGACCTGGCGGTGGAGACCGGGTTTCCTGTGGCTGCAGGCTTCCTGCTTCCGTGGATGGTTGAGGATGAAAAGGGGTGAGTGCGTCGGAAGAACCAAGTTGGGAAACCTCATCCTTCCTGGCGTCTGGTGGTTTGGCTCCATTTACAGGGGTACGCGGCGATGCCTCGCCGATTTTCGATCGAGCGGCAGAAAGGATTTGCTGCTGGCGATTCGGAAATAGGTCTGTCCGGGCAATGTCCGAGACAACATCGTCCTCGTAATCCACTATTTTCCCGTCATAGTGGGCTAGTACCCGAACCCCAGCAACTTCGCCACAAAGGGTATGGTGGTCGCGCGATTTTCGATAATAGGTGCATGCAACCGGTGCAGTCCACGAGAAAACTTGGTAATCCCCCCCGTCGTGCCTGGTTGTTCCTATATAAAAATCGCCCGCACCATCTAGAAATTCATCGTTTGGCTCCAAGAGAGCTACACGCCCTATCAACTCACCATCTCTTGGCATGTCCGCTCGGATTGTTGTGGTGAAGGTGTTGCGGTTCATTTCTCTGAGTCTGGCTGCCAAATCTTTTGCTCGCCGCGCCAATTCGCCGCGGTAATGGCTCTCAATCGCTGCTTCGTCAGCGGTGAGCCGGGCGTGCTCAGAATTACTCATGCCACCATTTCCAAGGCACCCATCAATTCCGCCCGAAGCGATACGGGGTTGAGGTCCTCGGAGATAGGGTGACAACCGAAATTGAACACCAGATGGTTTCTCCTTCCTCCCTCTAGAGAGGGCAAGTATTAACCCGAGTTTTTAGCACCTTTTACCATTTAACCATGTCTTGAGGTTCTGGGGCCCTGTGAAGTGGCGCTGATGGACAACTCTGCGGCGGAATCAGTCCACATGTCTCTCATGGATGTGGCGAAGTTGATTAGTGGGAATTTGAGTCTTTTGGGTTTCAGCCGACGGATAGGTCCAGGTTGGGGGTGGCCAAAGCTCGAGATCACCGTTGTCAGAACCGGGGCCCGAAACGACGACCCACGGATTACGAGAAGGAAGCTATCTCTATGGTCGAGTATGTCCAAATATGTATAAGACAATGGGGTTTTATGTGCTTTCAGGTACTGCCCTCGCACGGGAGTGAGACAGAGGTGGGGAGAATCTGGTTCATGTCGAATCGTCGTAAGTTCACTACCGAGTTCCGGGTTGAGGCTGTCGAACTCCCGGGACGTGAAGAGCCACTGTGTGATGGTTAGTGAATACCGACTGAAGATCTGATGAAAAAACACAACGCGATTGATCTTGACCAATCCGACCAGCTCAATCTTCCTGACGCGCCGGAACTCACCAGCATCGCTGAACTGAATTTGGTGTAAAAATATCGGTGAGTGCAGCTATGCGAAAATCCGAGAACACTATGACTGAGGAAACCAGTCATCCCCTGCCGTCGAGCCATTCACGGATTAGTGCCAGAAGAGTACCAAAAGGGCCGAGAAAGCAGCTTGGACGACGCATCATCGCGAGCATCAACCCTTCAAAGCAATACTCCTCTAACCCCTGTTACTCGTGTCACCCGAGCAAACTAAACTGAAAGCGAGAGTTACTCTAAGAGACGGAAGAGACATGGCTGACAAGTTCAACTACGCGAGCTTCATTTGGGGTGTCGCAGAGAAGCTCCGCGGAACCTACCGTCGAGCCGACAACGGGAAAGTTATTCTTCCCTTTACTGTGTTACGTCGCCTTGACTGCGTGCTTGAAGCTACCAAAGCCGACGTGCTGAAAATTGCATCGGAGTCCAAAATTGACTCGATAGCGACCGACTTCAAGCTTCAAAAAGCTTCAGGCTATGCGTTCTACAACACATCCCCGTATGACTTGAAAAAAGCTATTGGGGACCCTGCCAACCTGAAACAAAACTTACAAGCGTATGTGGATGGGTTCTCGGCAAACGTTCAGGACGTGTTCGAACGCTATGACCTCGCGACACATATTGCCAAGCTTGATGAAGCTGACTTGCTCCTTATGGTTGCTAAAGATTTTCTCTCCATCGACTTGCATCCTGAGACCGTCGACAACACCGAAATGGGCCACGTCTTTGAAGAACTCATCGGTAAAGCCATGGAAGCATCCAACGAGGAAGCGGGTGAATACTTCACCCCTCGCGATGTTGTCCGTCTGATGGTTTCGCTGCTTTTCTCCCGTGATGATGATGTGTTGGGTAAGGCTGGCATCGTGAGGAGCGTTTACGACCCCACTGCCGGCACAGGGGGCATGCTTTCCGTTGCCGAGGACTACGTCAAACGTCTTAACCCTGACGCACGACTCAGCCTTTATGGGCAGGAACTCAACGCTGAGTCTTACGCCATTGCCAAAACGGACCTCATTATTCACGGCCAACAAGCCCAGAACATGATCCTCGGTGACACGCTCACGAACGATGGGCACTGGGACAAAGCCTTCGATTACGGACTAGCCAATCCGCCGTTCGGTGTGGAGTGGAAAAAACAACAGGACGCCGTCATCAAAGAACACGAACTGCGTGGGTTCGATGGACGGTTCGGCCCTGGACTTCCGCGCGTTAGCGACGGGTCCCTTCTCTTTCTCCTTCACTTGGTCAGCAAAATGCGACGCAAAGAAGACGGTGGCGGACGCATCGGCATCGTCCTCAATGGCTCGCCTTTGTTCACCGGTAACGCAGGGTCTGGGGAGTCCGAGATCCGCAAATGGCTGTTGGAACATGACCTTGTTGAAGCTATTGTTGCGATGCCCAAAGACATGTTTTACAACACAGGTATTGCCACCTACATTTGGCTTCTCGACAATGACAAACCAGCCGAACGCAAAGGCAAAGTCCAACTCATCGACGGCACCAAGCACTTCGAGAAGCTGCGCAAAAACATTGGTTCAAAGCGTAACGACATCAGCGAAGCCAACATTCACCAAATCGTCACACTGTATGACCAGTTTGAGGAAACTGAACAGTCCAAAATCTTCAACATAGAAGACTTTGGCTATACAACCATCACGGTCGAACAGCCCCTCCGGCTCTCATGGGCACTTACCCCAGATCGCATCGAAATAGCGCTCGCAATAAAGACTCTCGAAAAGCTGACAGCTGGACAGCGCGAAGAAATCCACCAAACCCTCACGACAGAATCAGCAGAAGACTCAGATCCCACTACTGACAACATTGCCTTCACCCAACGCATCAAAACCGTTGTTGGTGACCGGCTCAGCCCACCACAACTCAAAGCCCTAATCGCAGCATTGGCCGAGCATGATGACAACGCGCCTGTCGTGACCGACGCTAAGGGCAAACCACTGGCAGACACGAATCTCAGGGACACCGAGAACGTTCCGCTATCTCGCAACATTGACGAATACGTTGCAGCGGAGATCACCCCCCACGTGGCTGACTTCTGGGTAGACCGAAGCAGAGACAAAGTTGGTTACGAAATCCCCTTCACTCGTCATTTCTACAAATACGTTGCGCCACGGTCCCTCGAAGAAATTGATGCAGACCTAAACAAGCTGGTCAAAGAAATCCAAAACATGCTCAGCGAGATCGAAAGCACCACCTAATGCGGGCAACCAAAGACTCAGGCGTTAAATGGCTCGGGGAGATTCCTTCAGATTGGGATGTTCTCCCAGCAAGAGCGCTGTTCAGTAACCCGAGCGAGCCAAACAAGCCTGATGATGTTCACCTGACGCCTTCGCAGAAGTACGGAGTCCTCCCTCAGGAGGATTACATGGAGTTAAGCGGCTCTCGTGTTGTTCTTAATCTAAGTGGTGCAGACAACATGAGACACGTTAACGCGGGCGATTACATCAGTCACCTGAGAAGTTTCCAAGGCGGTTTGGAGTTCTCGGGTTTCGACGGAAAGGTCAGCGCAGCATATACAGTTTTGCGGCCAAGATGTCCGATAGACGCTGGGTACTTCAAGCACCTTTTTAAATCGACCATGTATGTCCAAGGACTCCAGACGACGACAGACCAGTTGAGAGACGGGCAGTCCATCCGCTTCGGGCAATTTTCGCTGCTTGCCCTTCCAAACCCCCCCCTCGAAGAACAGCATGCGATTGCTGACTTCCTCGACCGTGAAACCGCCAAAATCGACAAGCTCATCGCCAAACAAGAACAACTCATTTCGACACTCGGAGAACGCCGGGCTGCTGTCGTAATAAGTGCGGTCACTTCTAAATCACCAGCGTGGACTTTAGAGCGCGTTGGTTCTTTAACTCGAGTACTAAATGGGTTTCCTTTCGATTCTGAGACATTTGGCATGGTGGGTGATGTCCCACTTGTCCGGATACGGGACATTTTTTCAAGCAGCTTTACAACTTTTGTGCCCCTAGGTTCGGTTCCCGAAAACGCATGGATTCGAAATGATGACATCGTCATTGGAATGGACGGGGATTTCAACCTAAGACTTTGGACACGGGGGCCAGCCGCCTTGAACCAACGCGTTTGCGTGCTGCGCAGTTCAAGTCCAATAATGTCTAGGTGGCTTGCCTATTGCCTTCCACATGAGCTCCAGAGAATCAACGATTTGACCTATGCGACGACTGTAAAACATCTTGCTTCCTCCCAGGTCTCCCGAATCAAAATTTCAGTCCCTCCTGACGAAGAGTTGGAACAAACCGTCCGTAAACTCGACCGAGAAACCGACAGAATCGACTTGTTGATGCTTCGCGCTAAGGAGATGAACAAGCTGCTAATCGAACGCCGCCAATCCCTCATTAGTGCTGCTGTGACAGGGAAGCTTGAGGTGGGTGTCTAATGGCAATCCATAATGAGAGCGTGTTCGAGAGAGAAATTTGTGAAGCACTGACAGGCTCAGGGTGGCTGCATTCGCGCAACGATGCTGGGTTCAATAAAGCGCTTGCCGTTTTCCCTGAGGATGTTCTGGGATGGCTGGAGGACACCCAGCCAGAGACGTTAGCGAAGTTTGTGAAACCCACGGACAGCCCTGCCGCTCAGGAGCAAGCCAAGCAGCAGCTCATAGTGCGGCTGGTCAAGGAACTGGATGCCCCGCTCGAACACGGCGGAGGGACATTGAGTATTCTTCGACGGGGTTTCAAACTTGCCGGTGCGGGGCATTTTGATATGTGTCAGTTCAAACCAGCTGACAACCTCAACCCAAAAACACTTGAGCGTTACGAGAAGGTCCGCCTGCGTGTCATGCAGCAGGTTCATTTTGCCCAAGCGGACAAGAAGTCTTTGGATTTGGTATTTTTCATCAACGGGTTACCTGTTGCCACTGTTGAGCTGAAAACTGATCTCACCCAAGACGTGTTTGAAGCTATTGACCAGTACAAGAACACGCGAGACCCTAAAGAACCCCTTTTTGCTTTTGGTAAAAGGGCGCTTGTGCATTTTGCGGTGTCAAATCGCGAAGCTTTTATGACGACCAAGTTGGATGGTTCGCGAACTCGTTTCTTGCCGTTCAACATGGGATTTGACGGTCGGGCGGGTAACCCACCGCATCCAACGAGTTCAAACACTGCCTACCTGTGGGAGAGGGTGTGGCAACGAGACAGCTGGCTCAACATTGTTGGGCGGTTCATGCATGCTCATACAGAAAATTTGCATGACCTCGTCACGGGAAAGAAGTCACAGAAAGAAACGATTCTGTTTCCTCGCTTCCACCAGTGGGAGGCAGTCAACAGGCTGATTGACACGTCTCGTGTTGAGGGTGCCGGCGGTAAGTATTTGATTCAACATTCCGCTGGGTCAGGGAAGACACACTCGATTGCGTGGACGGCTCATCAGCTTTCGACGTTGCATACCCCCGAGGGCGGGAAAGTGTTTGATTCGGTTATTGTGGTGACTGACCGCACCGTGTTGGATGACCAACTGCAAGAAGCCATCCGTCAAATTGATGCGAAGACCGGTGTTGTTGCGGGTATCTCTAACAAGGCGGGCGCTAAGTCTGAGCAGCTAGCCAAAGCGCTTAAGGCGGGAACGTCCATCATTGTGGTCACCATTCAGACCTTCCCGTTTATCTTCAATCTGGTGAAAGAGGCTGGAACCGCGCAGGGTAAGAGGTTCGCGATTATCGCGGACGAGGCACATTCGTCCCAGTCCGGGGCTACAGCGTCCAAGCTCAGGGAGGTGTTGAGTGATGCCGAGCGTGAAGATTTTGACGATGGTGGCGAGATTGATATTGAAGCCACTCTTCTTGCTGAAATGGAGGGCAAGGCAAGTCCTGCCAACATTTCGTTTTACGCTTTTACGGCAACGCCCAAAGCTAAGACGCTGGAAATGTTTGGGCGAGTTGGACCGTCGGGCAACCCTGAACCGTTTCATGTTTACACGATGCAGCAAGCCATCGAAGAGAAGTTCATCCTTGACGTGCTGCAAAATTACACACCGTACAAAGTTGCCTTCAAGCTCAGCCACAACGGTCAGGAGTATGACAGCACGGCACCGATGGTTGACCAGTCTGAGGCGCTCAAGTCCCTGATGCGGTGGGTTCACTTGCACCCCACAAATATTTCTTCCAAGGTGCAAATCATCATTGAGCATTTCCGGCAAAACGTGGCCCATATGCTGGAGGGCAAAGCCAAGGCCATGGTGGTGACAGGCTCTCGTAAAGAGGCCGTGCGCTACAAGCTCGCTTTTGATAAGTACATTTCCGAACACAAATACACAGACCTGAAAGCGCTGGTTGCTTTCTCGGGAGAAATTCATGATCCGGAGTCTGGACCAGACGCTTTCACCGAAGGCAATATGAACGGGAATCTGCGCAAGCGGAGCCTCCCCGAGGCGTTTAAAACTGACGACTACCAAGTCATGATTGTGGCCAACAAATTCCAGACAGGGTTTGATCAGCCCTTGCTTGTTGCAATGTATGTGGATAAGAAACTCTCGGGTGTGACGGCGGTTCAAACATTGTCTCGACTCAACAGGATGGCAACGGGGAAGGATACGACCTACGTTCTTGATTTTGTTAACGACCCCGAAGACATCCTCACCGCCTTCGAGCCGTACTTCCGTGATGCGCAGCTTTCTAACATCACCGACCCGAACATCATCTACGACATTCAAAAGAAACTCGACACAGCGGGTATCTACGACTATTCAGACATTGAGCGGGTCGTCACGGTCGTGAAAA